>Ga0335081_10010459_pt1 | contig 14998 bp, 16 predicted proteins | sample Lox_Sample_35_FD_206713 | JGI IMG/M metagenome (GOLD analysis project Ga0335081, IMG submission 206713) | Soil microbial communities from Loxahatchee National Wildlife Refuge, Florida, United States - Lox_Sample_3.5 | ecosystem: Environmental > Terrestrial > Soil > Wetlands | place: USA...
CAGCGGGGTGTTCCACACGTTGGCGCCTATCTCCGAGGTGGCGGACCGGTAGGCGCGGTACACCCGTTCCAGGAAGGCCTCGCCGGCCAGCATCGAGGACGGGCTGTCCATCGGCAGGTCCACCGCGGCCGAGAACGAGCGGCCGAACGCGGGGTGGTAGTCACCGTGGCCCGCCAGCATGTTCGGCTCGATCAGCGAGAAGTCGGGCAAGGTGCCCGCCGCGGCGTCGGTCTCGAACTCGGCGAAAGGCACGAAGTGAGTGGCCAGCCGGTCCTTCAGCCGGGGAAAGTGGATCACCCCGGTGAACGAGAGCGGCATCGGCTCCATGACGTAGACCTTCCAGGTCCTGCCATGGGCCTCAAGCCGCTCGAAGATCGTCTCGGCGTTGTTCTTGGCGAACCACTTGCTCATCGGGCTGTTGACCACCAACCCCGAGGAGGTGGCCGCCGTCCAGAACGACCGGTTCATGAAGGTCTGCGACGGCACCTCGCAGAACCAGTGGTCGAAGACCCCGAAGTCGCGGGCGATGCCGTTGAGCACCGGGAGTTGTTCGGGGGTGTAACCGGTCATGATGTGGGCGTACTCGTCGTAGCCGGGCTGGCGGCCGGTCTCGCCGGTGAAGGTGGAGATGTAGTCGGTGACGAACCCGTCCATCGTCGGCACCGTCCCCGGCGGCGGCGCGTTCCATGGGGCCGCCACGGCATCGCCGATCTTGAACCGGTTGTGGTCGTGGAGAATGCCATACAGTTGGGTGTTGGTGTGGTAGTACTCCTCACCCGAGTCCGGATTGGGCGAATCCATGTCGGTGGCCACGGTGTACGGGACCACCTTGCGGTCAGCGCCGTGCTCCGCCCACGCGGGGATGGGGTTGCTCAGGTCCTTGCCGATGACCCCGTCGAAGTTCTTGCCGTCCCCAGGGCCGTACAGGTGCCCGAGCACATTATCCAGGGAACGGTTCTCGAACAGCACCACCACGATGTGATCCAGGGCGTGCGACCTGTCCGGTACCGGCATCAGCCATGCCTCCCTACCCCGCGGCCCGTTCCTGGCACCTGCGTGCCCTGCCCAACCAATGATCATAGAGCCCGGGTCGCGGCGGTGGCGGCGGTGCCCGGATGGAACACGCCTATCTCAGCCGCTGGCGCAGTGCCGAAATAATCACCCGCTGCTGCCGCCTCAGATGCTGTGCCGTATGTTGTCGTCCCCCCGAGCCCGGGCAAGTCGTGCCGCCGATCCGCTGTCATAGCTGATGCTGCGGCGCCGACGCCAGTTGATCACGACCGCGACACCGAACACGACTGTGAATACGACCACAATGTAAAGCCAGAGAAACATCGTCAGCTCCTTCCGGAGGCGCTCTCAGCGTGCGCTTCTTAAGCGAACGTGCCCAGGCGCCGATCCAACGTGTCAGCCTTAGCCGGTGGCTGCTGCAGACCATAAGCGGCCGGGAGAGGCATCAAACTCTTTGATCTTGCTAACGGATTTGCTGACAACGGACAGGGACACCGGGCCGATGCCCACCGGCAGATGATGCGACGGCTGGGCATCAAGCGGGAGCACATCCGCCATCAGGCAAGCCCAGCCGGGGACGTGATGGTACTGGTCTGGGAAGGCGTCGAGCAGGACCGCGCACCCGAGCTGCTGGCCGACCTGGTGCAGAACCCGCAGTCCGAGCACGAGCGGTACATCGCCACCCACGTGATCCCGGATCTTCACGGTGCAGATCCAAACGCCGGTCCTCCGCCGACGGTGCAGAACGTCGCCACGATCGAGACCTGAAACCCGTCGATGGCCCGTCTGTCCGCGTACAGCCTCTGCTGTCGGATGGCGACCTTCAGAACATATGCCGAGGCCCTTAGGCCTGACCATCCGCTGATGAAGAACAAAGCCAGGACCACCAGTTGGTCCCCAAGCAGCCAGCCCGGGTTACCGTCCCGTTTCGCTCGGTTCCTGCGCTGGCAGGTGGCTGCCGTCGAGCCGGTACCCGTCCAGCGAAGCAACCCAGCGCAGCGGGCCGGCTGCGGTCAGCGGCACCGCCCCGCTGGTGAGCATGATGCATTCCCACATGCGCACCTGCTCGTCGTGGGCCATCCTGACCACGCGGATCACCGTCCGGACAGCCAGCCATAGGCACCGGCCGGCCCAGGCCATCATGTCCCGGCGCCTTTCCGGAACGCGCGGTCCGCGCGAGTGCCCGGGCCACTGGCGCTCGTTCCGGGCCCTCGGCCGTCCGGTGCGGATACGATTCATCACTGACCTCCCCGGGTCATTGACCGGGCACGGGCCGGGTCCTTCTGGTTGAGTCGGCGTTAGCTTCGAATTCGTCCGGGAAGATGCCGGGCATATCCACCCCTGGTCTCCAAGCGACTGGTAGCAGTCTCGTCGGCCTGGCGGTGCGCGGGGCAGGGGCCGGCGGACCCCTTTTGGGTGCGGCAGCGGCCGGGGTCAGATGACCCACACGCACCCGCGGTTGGGCGGTCCTCGCTAGACCAGGCCGGCGCTGAGGGCCAGGCGGGTCAGGTCGGCGCGGCGGCGCGAGATCGTCAGCTGAGGCCAGCATGGCTGTGTGCGACAGGCAGGGACGGGCAAGGACAGCGGTCGCACTGCGCTTACTCTGGCGGAATATCGCTGACATCCCGTGGCATCCAGTGAACCCTCGGGCCAGCGGCCCCCCGGCAACAGTGACCACTTATCGCGCGGAAACGAGTTGAACATGAGCAAGATTGACCTTCGCTCCGACACGGTGACGCTTCCCACAGCGGACATGCTCCGGGCCATGACGAGCGCGCAGCTTGGTGACGACGTTCTCGGTGAGGACCCCACCGTTAACCGCCTGGAAGAGACGGCGGCCGATCGGATGGGCAAAGAGGCGGCCCTGTTCGTAGCCAGCGGAACTATGGGTAATCTGCTCGGCCTGCTAGTCAACGCTCGTCCCGGGCAAGAGGTCATCGCGGATGCCGACTCCCACGTGTTCCGGAATGAGGCCGCAGGAGCCGCGATGGTCGGAGGTATTCAGGTCCGGCAGGTACCGACGGAGCGCGGCGTACTTAGCCCGGCGCAACTCCTGGCCGCGCTCCGCCCCACCGACGATGATCACCAGCCGTTGTCAGCGGCCGTCATTATCGAGAACACGCATAACTGGCACGGCGGAGTAGCTTGGTCTGTCCAGGATCTGCAGCGTCTCTCCAAAACCGCCCGCTCCAACGGCCTGGCCGTGCACCTGGACGGCGCCCGGATCTTTAACGCATCCGTCGCAACCGGCTCGGATGTCCGGGCCATCGCGCAGTACGCCGACACGGTCTCGTTCTGCCTGTCCAAGGGTCTGTGCTGCCCGGTCGGCAGCATGCTGTGCGGGCCGGCCGGGAAGATCAGGCAAGCCAGACGCTGGCGCAAGATGCTGGGCGGGGGTATGCGGCAAGCCGGCGTCCTAGCCGCCGCGGGCCTAGTGGCCTTGGAGACAATGGTGGGCCGACTTGCCGATGATCATGAAAATGCGCGCTCGCTGGCCGAGGGCCTAGCCGAGGTGCCGGGGATCGACTGCGACCTCAGCAGGATCCAGACAAACATCGTGTACTTCCGGTTGAAGAACATGCACGCGGCCGACTTCCTGACCGCGTGTTCCGACAAGGGGTTGCTTGGCGGAGGATACGGCCAGGACCTGGTTCGTTTCGTGACCCATCACGGCATCAGCCCCGCGGATGTCCGGCAAGCGCTGGCTATCTGCCGTCAAGCCCTCCGCAGCTAGCGATCCAATGGCGCCTGGTGTTAATTCGGCCGTCCTGCGCCTTGGGCAGATCAAGTCGCTTTCGGCCGGTGCATTGCGCCGATCTGCGAGACGGCACTAAGGTTCGTCCGTGCGGACGAATCTCACCGTCGATGACCTGGGCGACCTGCTGGCCAAACCACTGGTGGCGGTGCTGGCAACCCTGCGTACGGATGGCACCGTGCTGCTTTCCCCGGTCTACCACGAATGGCGAGAAGGTGGCTTCAACGTGTGGGTCGAGCAGCAGAACGTCAAGGCCCGGCACCTGCGGCGCGATCCCCGCGCGACCATCTTGGTGGCCGAGTCGGACCCGCCGCTGCGCGCAGTCGAGGTCCGGGGGGCGGCGCGCTTCATCGAGGACGGCGTGTCGGAGACTGCGCTGCGGATCGCGACCCGGTATCTAGGCCCGGAGGAAGGCGCCGCGGACGTCGCGGCCCTACGCGGTACCGACATCATCGTCCGGGTCGAGCCCGGTGACATCCGGGCGTGGGACTACGCCGACGAGTTCGGCTCCCCAACCGGAATTACCTGATGGATGAGTTCAACGCTAGTTCGCCATGACGGGCACCGCTAGCGGAGAGCCCTGTGCTGTTGCTGGGCGCCGGTGCCCGGGCCCGTATCCGGGTTATGAGGTCACTCGGGCTGGTCATCGCCGGCCGGTGGCGGCCTGGTTCCGATGCGGGTGGCGGCGGGGGGCCGTCCGCGGGGCCGCATCGGCCCGGCGCCGCCGGGCAGCCGCCCGGCTTGCGCGAGCGCGCGGCGGAGCAGGAATTCGATCTGGGCGTTGGTGCTGCGCAGCTCGTCACTGGCCCATCGGGCCAGCGCGTCGTGGACGGCGGGGTCCAGCCGCAGCAGGACGCTCTTGCGTTCGGTCACCGCGGTTCCGTAGCTGCCGTCACTGGTACAGGGTGCCGGTGTTGACGACCGGCTGGGTGGCCTGCTCGCTGCACAGCACCACAAGCAAGTTGGAGACCATCGAGGCCTTACGCTCCTCATCCAGCTCCACGACGCTTTCCTCCTGGAGCCGCCGCAGCGCCAGCTGGACCATGCCGACCGCGCCTTCCACGATCCGCTGCCGGGCGCCGACCACCGCGTCGGCCTGCTGCTGGCGCAGCATGGCCTGGGCGATCTCGGGGGCATAGGACAGCCGGGTCAGCCGCGACTCGATGATGCGCACCCCGGCCGGCGCGACCCGCGCGGCGATCTCGGCGGAGAGCGTGCTGGTGATCTGCCCGGCGTTGTCGCGCAGTGACAGCTCGCCTTCCCGGCGGCTGGTGTAGGGGTAGCTGGAGGCGATGTGCCGCACGGCGGTCTCGGTCTGGATGGTGATGAACTGGGTGTAGTCGTCGACGGAGTAGATGGCGCGGGCGGTGTCGGCAACCTGCCAGACGACCACGGCGGCGATCTCGATCGGGTTGCCGTCGGCGTCGTTGACCTTGGCCTGCGCCGATTCCTGGTTGCGGATCCGGGTGGAGACCGCGATCCGGCGGGTGAACGGGTTGACCCATTGCAAGCCCGGGTCGCGGATGGTGCCGCGGTAGCGGCCGAACAGCTGCACGACGCGGGCCTGCCCGGGGGCCACCGGGGTCAGGCCCGCCAGCGCCAGGGAGCTGGCCAGGAAGATCAGCACGCACAGCAGAACCAGGGTCACGGCGGCACCGTGACCCTGGCGGGCTGCCGTCACGGCCAGCGCCACCCCGGCCAGCAGCCCGGCGATGCCCGCCGCCAGCATGCGCAGGCCGGCCAGGAACCGGGCCTCGTGCTCGGTCACCTGCTGGTCAGGCTGTTGCGGGCCTGCGGCGGCCGCGGTCTGGGTAGCCATCTGGACTCCTCTGATGAGGCAGGTCTGATATCACATCCAGATCTTAATGATATCGGTTTTCTTCGGCAAGACGCCTCGCCCGATGGGACGAGACAGCACAGGTGGTGATCCTCGCTACCGGAGACGGCGCCACTCGAGTGCAACCAGGCAGACCGGACGGATTCGCGTGATCGGGTTCAGCGGCCGCGGAGCCGTGCGCGGGCTCGATGAGGGTGGCCGGCCGAAGACGTACCGATTCATCGTGAATGTATATCTCCCAGACCGAGCGCGACCACGCTGCACGCGGCACCACGGTATCCGCCTGGCCCGGCCGGACGGGTTCCGGCGCAGCCCGACCAGATCGGCGCCAGTGCGGTCAGCGCTATTTGCCGCGGACCCTCTTAACCTCATCTGAGGTTAGCCGGGCGATGACCGCGGCCCGCGTGGCTGGATCCAGGGCATCAAGCTGGTCCTGGATGTCCTGCACGGCGGCCTCGGCCTCCTGGTGTTTTTCGCGAAGCAGGAAAGCCGCGGCGATCAGCGCAGCAGCGGCGGCCGCCAGCAGCGCCGCGCGGATGATCCCCGTCGATGAGCCCATGTATCTACCCTCTCCCGGTGGCACTGATCGCTATCACGCTGGCCCCGCGGTCTCGTGGTGGCGGATCGCCTGTTCCCATGCGCTCAGGACCGCTAAAGCATCCCCCTTCCTCACCTGGGGTCACAGTGCTCCTTCCCGCACGAGCTGAGCTCGAATCCTTGGCGGTGTGGCCGCATTCGCCAATCGACCCGGCCCGGGGCAGCAGATCAGGTAACGGGGCCGAACGGACCGGCGTGGCCCGCACTAGCATCCGCTGAGCCCCGGCCGGGAACAGGGCGGCCGTGAGCAGCCCGGCGGCGACCGGGACCAGGACCGCGATCGCCGCGATGATGAGGACGCTGTAGAACGGCTTGTCACCATCGAGCGCGCGCACGGGATACCCGACGGGATGACCGCTGACAATCAAGGGAACGTGTGGGTGGCGTGCTTCGGCGGCGGAGCGGTCCGCTGCTTTTCACCAGCCGGCGTGCTGCTCGAGGAAGTTGTCCTGCCGGTTTCCCAGGTGACGAGTTGCGCCTTTGGCGGGCCGGGGCTGGCCGACCTGTATGTGACCTCGGCTGCCTACCGGCTGAGCGCGGATCAGCTGAGGAGGCAACCGCATGCGGGCGCGACGTTCGTCTCCCGCCCCGGGGCGGCGGGCATGGCCGCACCGTCGTTTGCCGGGTAGAAACGCGGTCCGCTGATAACCGGGCGTGATCACAGGATGCCCAGCGAGGTCGCGCGCTGGATGGCGGACGAGCGGGAGGTGGCGCCGAGCTTCATGTACGCGCGGCGCAGGTGTGTTTTCACCGTGTTGAGCGACAGGTGCAGCTCCGCCGCCATTTCGGCGTAGGTGAGCCGTTCGGCCAGCTTTTCCAGCACGCGTATCTCCGCGGCGGTCAGCGGGTCGAGCAGCCTGCCCTGCCGGGGAGCTGGCGCGGCGCGCCTGCGCGCCTTGATGCCGGCCGTGATCAGCGGCGACAGCCGCCTGGTCTTGGGATAGAGATCTGAGTTGGAGATCACGTGCTCGATCAACCGCGGAGCGGTGTCCAGGACGGTCTGGACGAAGCCGTGCCGCTCCACTGCGATCAGAGCCTGCCGGACCAGGTCCGGTGCCTCGGGTGCGGACTGGCTGATGGCGATGTTTGCGCGCAGCAGCCGCAATTCCAGGTCGGACCGGATCGTGGTCCCCTCGGCCGGGGCATCGCTCAGGGCCAGGGCCGCTTCTTCGGGGTTGCCGGCGGCCAGGGCGATGATCGCCGACATGACCATGTGCCGGTCGCCGGGCAGCTGGCCGGCGACCCTTCGGGCGCCTTTGTGGTCGCCGAGACCGAGGCGGAGACGGGCTTCGAGCTCGTTGGCCCCGGCGAGCAGAACGGAGTGGTCGCTCTTGAGCGCCGAGCGCGTCGCGGGCAGCGAGGCGAGGGCCTGATCCAGGCTGCCGCCTGCCGCCCAGATCCGGGCCCGGTCCAGCTGGGCCAGGTAATTGAAGGCAGGCCGGGCACTGCCGACCATCTCAAGGGCGCGTTCGACTGGCTCGGCGGCGGCGGCCAGATCGCCTCGCTCCAGGGCGAGCAGGGCCGTGGTCCGCAGTGCATGGAAGTTGAAATAGTGGCGGTCGAAGTGGAGGCGGCGGGCCGCGGTCAGGGCGCTATCGGCTAGGGCGCCGGCCTCTTCCAGGCCCCCCTCGAGGAGAGCGGCCTGGCTGATCACTCCGGGGCAGAGGACCTCGGTCAGCGGAGCACTCACCTGGGCCGAGGCGAGGGCATCGGCGAGCTGCCGGGCCTGGCCGAAGTGGCCCAGGTAGCTGTGGCAGTACATAGCCAAGGTGTCGAGCGTCACGATCCAGTCCGCGACCCCGTCCGCCTCGGTCTCGATTGGCCGTGCCCGCTCCCGGTGCGCCACGGCCTCGTCCAACTGCCCGATGAACGTGCAGTGAAGCATGTTCACCAAGGCCTGCCTCACCGCCAGCTCGGGATGGCGGGCCGGGTCGATACGGCACTGGCGGACGAGCGCGACCGCCCGCGAGCCGCGCTCGAACGCCCCCCGCCACAGCAGCTCGGCCGCCAGAGGCAACAAGAACTCGGGTGCGCCCGCGAACAGCTCCGGGCGGATCTCGTCCAGGTCGAGTGCGCTGCTGACGGCCGGGTTGGTCAGCACGTCGCGGACGACTCCCTCGTTGAGCAGGCTGAAAGCCGCGGCCTGTTCACCGGCGGCGAGCAAGTGCCGCGTGGCCGCGCCAGCCTGGCCAGCCTCGATCATGTAGTGCGCGGCGGCCTCATGCAGCCGCTTCTCCCGGATCGCATTCCGGGCATGCAACTCGGTCTGGAGAACTTCCTTGATCAAATGGTGATAACGGTAGGTGCGGGCCTCCTCGTCCACGATGGCCACGAACATGTGCGCGCCGTAGAGGAACTCGAGCATCTTCGCTGATTCCTGGCCGTAGACCGCGGTGCAGGCGGGCGCAGAAAGCTCGTCAAGGACGGAGGTGGCCAGCATGAACTCGGCGACCTCCGGCGGCTGCTGGGAGAGGACCTCCTCGAGGAAGTAGCCGGCGACGGTATGGCGGCGCAGCTCTACCCGGCCAGCCGCGGTGGCGGGATCGGGCGAACCATGGATCGAGATAGCGGCCATCTGCAGTCCGGCCACCCACCCCTCGCTGCGTGAGTGAACCAGAGCCAGCTCCGGCTCATCCAGCCGCACGCCGAACCGGTCCAGCAGGCTTCTGGTCTCCTCCATGGAAAAGGCCAGGTCCGCATACCGCAGTTCGACCAGATCCTGATTTGCCCGCATCCGGTGCACCCGCAGCGGCGGGTCAACCCGGCTCGCCACCACCAGCTGAAGCGATGGCGGGTGGTACTCCACCAGCCAGCGCAGGGCCTCGGCGCTGGCCGCGCCGGCCAGATGAAAGTCATCGATGACCAGGACCCGCACCCCCTCCGGCGACTCGAGGTCGTCGGCCAGGGTCGCGACCGCATCGGCCGATACGTCGCCGTCGAGACTCATCAGCTGGCGGGCATCTTCGCCGATCCGTGGCTCACCAAAACCGCATCGCGCGGCCTCGATGATGGCCGTGACGAACCGGGCTGGGTCGGCATCGGCCACGTCGCAGCTCAGCCACGCCGATGGCCGCTCAGGACGAGCTGCCAGCCAATCGGCCAGGAGCATGGTCTTGCCCGCGCCCGCCGGACCCACCACCAGGGCGAGGCGAACCTGCTCTCCTCGGTCCAGCTGGTCGAGCAGCCGTGACCGGTGCACCAGCCCCGGCACCACCTTGGGGGCACGGAACTTGGACGACGGGAACCGGGGGCTGCGCGGGCCAGGCTCAGCTATCACTGTCGCTTGTGGCACTCTGCCTGGCCTCCCCATAGCGCGACCCGCCCGGCTCGGCCGCCGGGGAGCGGCACGGAAGCCAGTCTTAGGGATGGAACAATTTAGTACCAATGGGCAAGCGGGGCAAGTCCGCCGCGTTCGCAGCGTGCCCGCCTGACATGCCAGAAGGTCCGGGGCCAGACCCCGGATCACCCGGTATCGGGTGACGACTCAGACCGTGACGGCCGGGCACGCTGGCGGCCATCGTCCACTACCAGATGCGAGGTGTACACCTAGTGCGACCGTGCATATACGAGATCGTTTTCGCCGGCCAGGCGGACAGAACGCTCCGTGCACAATTTGACGAATGCAAGGTCAGCACGGGCCCGGACACGACCATCCTCCGCGCCGAACTGCCCGACCAGGCCGCCCTTTGCGGGCTTGTGGAGCGGATTGTCGGCCTCGGGCTTGAAATTATCCGCATACTGCTGGTGCCATCGTCGCAAGGCCATGACGGCGACAACGGGCGGATCGTGCTTGGGTAGGGCCCGGTGCCGAACGAGCGTGGCAACACCCGCTTCCCCGCCGGCCTTATCCAGGCCTCTGGAAAATGCCGCGGCGAGAGAGTTCCGGCTAACTGATCCGCCCTTATTTCAGTGCGGCGATTTGGCGAGCTAATTGGTTATCTGGATAAGAACGGGCGTACCGGTCCCGAGCACGAGTACAGCGCGGTGATCAGGGGTGACTGCCTCTGCGGGCCGTTACCACCCGCGGTGGGTGATGTGATGCGCATATCGTTGTGTCAGTGTGCTTGTCGGTGACCTAGCGGTTTCTTCCGCCGATCGGAAACGGCCGGTGTGCAGGAGGAAAACAACCGATGAATAAGAACGAATCATGACCGGCGCTGCCCTGCGGGCTCCGGCCGCGTCGCTGCGCAGGATGCTGGTGCCGCTGGCCCTGGCCCAGTTCATCTGCAGCTTCGCTGGCTCGAACATGAACGTGATGATCAATGACATCAGCGCCGACCTGCACACCGACGTGCAGGGCGTGCAGGTGTGCATCACCTTGTTCTTGCTGGTCATGGCCGCCCTCATGATCCCGTGCGGGAAGCTGACCGACCGCTGGGGCCGCAAAAGGTGCTTCACGATCGGGCTGTGGGTCTACGGGGCCGGCGCGGTGCTCAGTGCCGTCTCGCCCGGCCTTGGCATCCTGATCCTGGGCAACTCAATCTTCGAGGGAGTCGGCACCGCCCTGCTGATCCCGCCGGTCTACATCCTCACCACCATGCTGTTCAGCGATATGAAATCGCGGGCGCGGGCGTTCGGGGTGGTCAGCGGCATGGGCGGGATCGGCGCCGCCACCGGGCCGCTGATCGGCGGCGCGATCACCGCCGGGCTGAGCTGGCGGTATGCCTTCGCCTTCCAGGCGCTCATCATCGTGGTCATCGTGGTGCTCGCCCGAAACGTGGTCGATCCAGTGCCCGCGGACCCCTCCCGCCCCTTCGACACCGTGGGAGCGATCCTGTCGGCCATGGGCCTGGTGGTCCTGGTCGGGGGGATCATGGCGGCCGATCAGAACCTGGTGCTGATGACCGCCCTGATCGTTGCGGGGGCGCTGATCCTGGCCGGGTTCTTCGCCTGGATCCGCCGCCGCGAGCGGGCCGGGAAAGAGGCCCTGCTGTCGACCAGCCTGTTCCGCAACCGCACCTCGAACCTGGCCCTGGTCACCCAGAACGTGCAATGGGCGGTGCTCCTGGGCACGTCGTTCGTGGTATCCGCCTACCTGCAGGTGGTCCGGCATTATGACGCGATCCAGACCGGCGTGATCTTCACCGCCGCCACTGTGGGCATCTTGCTGTCCTCGCTGGCCGCCGGCCGGCTCGCTCAGCGGTTCCGGCAGCGGACGCTCATCATCGCCGGGTTCGTGGTCACCATCGCCGGGATCATCGTGCTGCTGGCCCTGGTGAAGGGTCATCCCGGTGCCTGGTACTTCGCCCCGGGGCTGTTCTTGATCGGCACGGGCGTAGGTCTCATGCTCACCCCGTCGGTCAACGTCGTGCAGTCCGCCTTCCCCGAGAATCTCCAGGGCGAGATCTCCGGCCTGTCGCGCAGCGTGTCCAATCTGGGGTCATCGCTCGGCACCGCGATCGCCGGCACCATCTTGGTGGCCGGCCTGGCCGACGCCAGCCGGTCCTACGGCATCGCCATGCTCGTCCTGGCCTTCATCGGCCTGATCGGCCTGGCCGCGACCTTCTTGCTCCCCTCCGCCGAACCCTCGGCCAGAGCCGGCGTGCCGGCTCCGGCCGCCGAGCACACGCCTGGTTGGCCGGCCGTGGACCTCACCCGGTTATGCGGCCATCGGCCGGGCGGCCGATACTGGGGGCATGTTCGGTAAGAGACGGCAGGAACGGCGCTTTGACCAGGAGGCCACGCGCTACCAGATGCGCCAGCGCATGATCTCCATCGGCGACGACTACGAGATCGAAAACGAGCGTGGCGAGCGGGTCTACAAGCTCGACGGCAAGGCGCTGCGCATTCGCAAGACCATAGTGTTCAAGGACATGGACGGGCGTGAACTGGCCAAGATCCAGGAACGGATGCTGCACATCAAGGACAGCATGGAGATCGAAGGGCCGGACGGAAAGCGGATCGCCATCGTCAAGAAGGCCTTGATCACGCCCCTGCGCGAACGATGGATCATCAAGGTCGAGGATGCCCAGGACCTGGACGCCCACGGCAACATCGTCGACCACGAGTACCAGATCGAACGTGACGGGAGGAAGGTCGCCGAGGTGTCCAAGCGATGGTTCCGGGTCAGGGACACCTACGGCGTCGAGGTGGCCCCGGGCGAGAACGACATCCTGATCATCGCTTCGGCCGCTGTGCTCGACACCATGGCCCACCCGGCCAGATAACCCGGCGCCGCTTGGATATCTTGGCTGCCGGTGTGGTTAGCCTGCCACCCGCCGCGCTGTCCGTGTCGGCCCGGGTGGCCCTGTGGCAAGAGCACAGGGCCACCCGGCCTTGCCCGCATCGACCTGGACCGGTCGGCGGGCCAGGGCGCCCCCCCATCGCCCTCCTCGGCTGTCCTGGCAAGCACCACGCGCTCCACGGCGGCAACTGCTCTCCGGGCACCGTCGGACAAAACACGCTATCTCCGCAATCGGAACAACCGCGCGTACCAGCGGACGATCGGGCAGGTCTTTGCCAGGTCCCGGTTGGCGCATGCAAGAACTTGCATAGCCGCAACTTCAGGCGGCTGCGTCCGCGCCGGTTCGGGCGTCAGGATGTAATGGTCGCCGGGACCCGTGTCGCGATGTCGCTATAGCCATGACGACGGCACCAGCTCAAAATATAAGCCGCATGTTCGCCGCACCAGCGGTAAACCGCCTCGGGCGTCATCTTGAGCCGTTCGTCGTGCTCGCGCCGGGCTCTCATCAGGGGGCCGAGGTAGTCGACGATCTTGGCGGCGGTGTCGTATCCGACGTGCGCGGTGCTCGCGAGCGTGTCGTGGTTGACCGCACGACCCGAGGCGATCGCCCCGGCCAGCCGGGCCGCGGTGGCGCCTTTGCCTTTCTTGAAATAGGCGTGAATCCGCATGATATCTGGAGGGCTATTGCCGGGGGGAAATCGGGAGGCATCCAGTCTGCCCCCGCTGACCGCGATGTCAATGCTCTCGATAAGCGGCGCGGGCCCGGTTGCCTTCCGGTAGATGCCGACCACCTCGGGCTGCTCGACCGCCTCGTCCAGATGATCACGCTCGCGCCCATGGCCTTGCGCGGCGAAGATCACCGGCGTCTGCCGGCCCGCCTGACGCAGCGCATTCAGCACGTCGAGCCCGTCGAACGAGTACTCGACGGCATAATCCATCCAGGTAAGGTCGGTGACGACCACGTCAAATCTCAGCCGGTCATTGATGGCGCGCTGGACGGCCGCCTTATCCTCGGCGATCCGTATCGTGGCGTCAGTCATGGATTGCCGCAAAATGGGTTCGATGATCTTTCCCAGCGCGGCGGCGATTAGAATGCGTGGCCCGTCTTGCATTGATCTCCCAACTGCAGATCAAGATTATGCCACGCACCTGGCCTCCTTCCGGCCCGGTGCGGCGCGGTACCCTGTGAGTTGTCCTAGCCGGAGCCCGGGGAGGTGCCGGTGCCGATAGGTCCATGGGACCCGCAGGCCGCGGCCGTGAGCGGCCACATACGCGCGTCCGACGCCGACCGCGACCGAGCGGTCGACGCGCTCAAGGCGGCGTACGTTTACGGCCTGCTCACCAGGGAGGAACTCGCCGCGCGAACCGGCCAGGCGCTCGCGGCCCGGACCTACGCTGACCTGGCCGCGGTCACCGCCGTGCTGGCCGATCGCCGCCCGGCGCCGGCGTCCCCGCTCAGGAACCCGCCCGCCAGGAAACGGATCAGCCGGAAGGCGGTGGCCCTCGGCATGGGCGCGGTCGTCCTGCCGCCCGCCCTGGCCGCGGCGTTCCTCACCTTTTACGGCGGGTTCATCATCCTGTTCCTGGTGACGTTCATCGGGGCGGTCGTGACCGCGGTACCGATCGCCCCGCGCCGCCCGGGCCCCTGGCTGCCCTGAGCACGAGCCCGCGGAGGAACCATCGCCCTCCGAGCGTCATCGGCCTGTTGCTCTGGCATTATCGACAGATGGCCAGTACCGATCTCGACCGTCTCGCCCAGACCGCCTACGAAGCTCACCGGCGTGCCCAGTCCGGCTCCCTGCCGTCATGGGAAGATGCCAGCGCGCAGGACAAAGCGGCCTGGCGGGCCGCCGTCTCCGCGGTTACCGGCCCGGGCGAGTCCACCCTGACCGAGACGCCCAAGACCAAGGCGATCGTCGTCCAGGCCGGCGGCCAGACGCATACCTTCCACACCGAGTTCACCGCGGGCCGCCAGGGCAGCCTGGTGATCAGCGATGAGCACGCCTCCGGCCAGCATGCCCTGTTCCAGTTGGCCCACGGCTTCTGGTTCGTCCAGGACCTCGACTCCACCAACGGCACCTGGCTCAACAACCGTCGCATCTACCAGGCCCAGCGCCTCAAGAAAGGCGACAAGATCAAGATCGGCCGTACGATAGTCGCCGTCGTCTCCGCCTGACCAGCCAGGCGATCTGGAGGCCGCAAACGCAGAGGGTCCGCGCTGATAAGGCTGCAGGGTTGCCCTATCGACGCGGACCCTTCCATGTCATCCGCGCGGCCGCGGCAGGGAAACGGCCGACGTCCTGACAAAGGAACTCTGATACAGATCATGCCCAACGACTTACTAGGACCTAACCCCGAAGAAGTTCAGTTGTGGTTAAGATTTCTGGCCGCCCAGGCCGGGGGTAAGCAAGCCGTGACCGGGAAGGGCTACCCGTGCGGCGGCCGCCTTGGCGCTTCGGTAACCGACATGTTACGGTAGCCCGGTGGTTACCAATGCCCCCGGGGACCCGTTCGAGGCGCTCGGCGACCCGAACCGGCGTGACATCCTCCGCCTGCTCGGCGAGGGCGGCAAGCCGGTCAGGGACATCGCCGCGGCCCTGCCTATCAGCCGTCC
>Ga0335081_10010460_pt1 | contig 14998 bp, 8 predicted proteins | sample Lox_Sample_35_FD_206713 | JGI IMG/M metagenome (GOLD analysis project Ga0335081, IMG submission 206713) | Soil microbial communities from Loxahatchee National Wildlife Refuge, Florida, United States - Lox_Sample_3.5 | ecosystem: Environmental > Terrestrial > Soil > Wetlands | place: USA: Florida...
GTTGAAAAGCACGTTCAGCTTGCTTCGCCTCGGGGACTTCGCAGTCAGTAGTACTTGGTGGCCGCTCAGTGCGGGAGCTGAGCTCTTTCCGCAAGGAAGTTGTCCTGGCATTGCTTGGCGGCGGACAGGTCGACCCCGCCTCTAGTTGGTTAAATTCCATCCTTGACTGCACGCAGGCGCAGACAACCAGCGCGCCCCGCAGCTTTGCATAAATCGCTGCTCCGGGAGTTATCGCAAACGTAACCTCCGGGTATGGAAAATTTCTGGCGCCGGCGACCTGGCTGGATAAGAATGATAGCGTCGTTTCACTGCGAGCTATGACTTCGTCAGCTGCTTCTTTTCGAAGCAAGTTTCTGCGTGGGCTGCTGGCCGTCCCAGCACTGGCCCTTACTCTGCTACCCACTCTGTCTTGCGGGAAGAAACAGGAAGCTCCGGCCAAGTCGCAGCCAGCTTCTTCCTCCGAGCAAACTCCGGTCACGGCGACTGCCAAGTTCGGCCCGTTTTTCGCCCGTCGAACGGGAGACCTTGATGTGATGGTCAAGCAGCGCAATATAGGCGCGATCGTGCTGATCAACCCCATCGGGTTCTTCTATAGCAACGGTCATCCGATGGGCGCGATGTACGAGACGCTGCGGGAGCTCGAAACCTTCGTCAACCAGAAGCTGAAAACCGGCGCGCTCAAGGTGAAGGTAACGTTCATCCCCTTGCGCCCGGATCAGGTGGAGGCTGCCCTGACGCAGGGGGTAGGCGACGTCGTCGCGTATGCCCTGGTCGTCACCCCGGAGCGCCGGCAGACGGTTGCTTTCACCGTCCCAATACAGACGGATGTGAAGCAGATCATCGTCAGCGGGCCAAACCTCGGCGCGGTCTCCAGTCTCGACGACATGGGCGGTAAGCAGGTGTATGTCAATCCGCTCTCGGCGAGCTATCAGCAGTTGCAGAAGGTCAATGAGGGTTTGCAGAAGGCCGGCAAGCCCCTCATCGACATCAAGGCCGCGGACAAAAACCTGCTGGACGACGATCTGCTGCAGATGGTGAATGCCGGGCTGCTTCCGGCCACGGTCACGAGCGAGCTGAGGGCGAAGCTCTGGTCGCAAATCCTACCCAATCTCACGCCGCATCCGGAACTGGTGATCGCCAGCGGGCAGCAAACCGCATGGGCGGTGCGCAAGGACAATCCCCAGCTCAAGCAACTGCTGGACGAATTCATCACGACGCACGCCGTGGGCACTTCCTTTGGCAACACCCTGGTGCGCCGCTATCTGCAGAACACGAAGTGGGTGAAAAATTCGACCTCGGCCGAGGAGCTGAAGAAGTTTGCGGCTCTGAGCGCGATCTTCAAGCAGTATGCCGGGCAGTACGGCTTCGACTATCTGATGATCGTCGCTCAGGGATACCAGGAATCGCTGCTCGACCAGAGCAAGCGAAACAAGAGCGGCTCGGTCGGGATCATGCAGGTGATCCCCAAGTACGCCGCGGCAAATCCCATCAATGTTCCCGATGTCTCGACAGCCGACAGCAACATAAAAGCCGGCGTCAGAATGTTGCGGCATATCGAGGACCAGTACTTCAACGACCCCAACATCGATCAGATGAACAAGACACTGATGGTCTTCGCCAGCTACAATGCCGGCCCTAACCGTATCGCCCGGCTCCGACAGGAAGCCGCCGACGAGGGACTCGATCCTAACAAGTGGTTTGGAAATGTCGAGCTCATAGCCGCCAAAGACATCGGCCAGGAGACCGTCACGTATGTCAGCAACGTTTACAAGTACTACGTCGCTTACAAGCTTGCGCTAGAGGAGGCTGAAGCCAAGCAAAAGGCCCGGTCTGGAGGCCAGGCTAACTGACTTTGCTTGCCGCCGCGCCCCGCGCTGACTGCTGCCTTCCGCGCGCGTTGTCACGTTTCTATCCCGCGAGAAGCCAGGCTGACGCCTGTCATAAGTGACAGTTGTCAACCTCGATCCCCGGTGCTGTAATGACAAGGCACAGAGGCTGGGCCACGCCTGCTTGCGGCAGGGAAGCGTCGATCCTTCCGCCCTTCGCTGGATCGCAATCGCACACTGGTAAAGGAGAGACTTCATGACATCGCCTAAGGCAACGCCGTTACACTACGTCGAGGTTGCAGAGCAGAAGCGATTGAACTCCGCGCGTGAGGAAGGTATCCCCTGGAAGAAGTGGGGGCCGTATCTGAGCGAGAGGCAATGGGGCACGGTGCGGGAAGACTACAGCGATGATGGCAACGCCTGGGATTATTTCTCACATGAGCAATCGCGATCGCGGGCTTACCGCTGGGGCGAGGATGGCCTGGCTGGAATCTCGGATGATAAGCAGAAGCTGTGCTTCGCCCTGGCGCTGTGGAACGGGCGCGACCCGATCCTGAAAGAGCGTCTCTTCGGCCTGACCAACAGCGAAAGCAACCACGGAGAAGACGTAAAGGAATATTACTTCTATATCGACAGCACTCCGACTCACTCCTACATGAAATACCTCTATAAGTATCCGCAAGCGGAATATCCCTATCGCGATCTGGTAGAGACGAACCGGCGCCGTTCGCGGGAAGAGATGGAGTACGAACTGCTGGACACGGGAGTGTTCGATGAAGACCGCTACTTCGATGTGTTCGTCGAGTACGCAAAGGCCGATGCCGAAGATCTTCTGATCAAGATAACCGTCCATAACCGGGGATCGGAGGCCGCGCAACTGCATGTGCTTCCCACGCTGTGGTATCGGAATACATGGTCCTGGGATGAGGGGGAGCCGAAGCCAAAGCTCCGCCAATCGGACCTGAACGAGATCCAAGGTTCTCATCCTGAGCTCGGGGACTACCGGCTGCAGTGTGAAGGCGCCGCTGAACTGTTGTTTACTGAGAATGAGTCGAATGTCAGCCGTCTGTGGGGCGGGACCAATTCCTCCCCTCACGTCAAGGACGCATTTCACGAATACGTGGTCTCGGGCAGGAAGCAAGCTGTGAATCCCGCCAAGGCGGGAACCAAGGCGGCCGCGCATTACGTGCTGAACGTGCCCGGGCGCAGCAGCAGTGTTATACGTCTGCGCCTGTCCAAAAATGCACCCGGCTTTGGGAACTTCGAGGAGGTTTTCCGGTCGCGCCTGGCAGATGCGGACGAGTTCTACGATCGCATCACTCCGGTCAACTTGACCGAGGATGAGCGCCGCGTGCACCGGCAGGCGCTCGCGGGAATGTTGTGGTCTAAACAGTATTACTATTTCGACCTCGATCGCTGGCTTATGGAACACAACTCGCATCCTGTGCTGAGCCCCGGTGACAAAAGGGTGCGCAACACGGAGTGGTTCCACATGCTCAACAGCGACGTCATTTCCATGCCAGACAAGTGGGAGTATCCCTGGTACGCGGCGTGGGACCTGGGATTCCATACGATCGCGCTTTCGCTGGTCGATTTCGACTTTGCCAAAGAGCAGCTTCTGCTGATGCTGCGAACGCTTTATGCCCACCCCAACGGACAGATTCCCGCCTACGAGTGGAACTTCAGCGATGTAAATCCACCGGTACACGCCTGGGCGACGCTGTTTCTCTACCGCATCGAGACGGAGCTGGGGCGCGCCGACATTCGCTTTCTGGAGCGCTCCTTTCAGGGACTCATGCTGAACTTCAACTGGTGGATCAACCGCAAGGATCCGGAGGGACGCAATGTATTCGCGGGGGGTTTTCTGGGACTCGACAATATTGGCGTCTTCGATCGCAGCGCGCCATTGCCGACAGGCGGACATCTGGATCAGGCCGATGGCACCGCGTGGATGGCATTTTACTGTCTGTGCATGCTTGAGATCGCGCTGATCCTGACCGAGTACGATCCGATGTACGAAGACATCGCCTTCCGCTTCATCGAGCACTTCGCCTGGATTACGTACGCGATGGACCGCATCGGGGGAGGCCAGGATCAGATGTGGGACCAGCGGGACGGTTTCTTTTACGATTTGTTGCATTTTCCGAATGGCGACGCCACCCGCTTGCGGATCCGGTCGATGGTTGGCCTGTTGCCGTTATGCGCCGCGAATGTATTTGAGGCAGGTGTTTTTGAGAGACATCCGCGAATTCAAGAACTGATCAACCTGTTCCGCAAACGCCGCCCGGAAGTGTTTCAGAAGCTCGTCAGGGCCGATGATCCAGAGACCGGCGGATACCAGGGACGCAGACTGGCCTCTGTGTGTGACAAAGAGAAGCTGCGTCACATTCTGGGATATATGCTGGATGAAAACGAATTCCTGAGTCCTTACGGGATTCGTTCGCTCTCCAAGTATCATCGCGACCATCCCTTCGTCTTCAATCTTGGCGGACAGGAGTACAAGGTCGAATACTTGCCCGCAGAATCCAACACTGGCATGTTCGGGGGCAACTCCAACTGGAGGGGACCGATCTGGATGCCGGTCAACGGGCTGATCATTCGCGGCCTGCTGCAGATGTACCCGTTCTACGGCCCCGACTTCAAAGTCGAGTGCCCGACCGGCTCCGGGAAATATATGACGCTGTTCGAAGTTGCACAGGAGATCGGTAAACGGCTCTCGAAAATCTTTATGCGCGACGCGGATGGTAAGCGGCCGGTGTATGGGGGTACAAAGAAGTTCCAGGAAGATCCCTATTGGCGCGACTATATCCTCTTCTATGAATACTTCCATGGAGACAATGGAGCAGGACTGGGCGCCAGCCATCAGACCGGGTGGACGGGCATTATCGCCCGCGTCCTGGATCTGTTCGCGCGCCTTACTCCGGAGGGCACCCTACATGGACCGCAGAAGGCTATCGCGGAGATGACGCGCGAGCAGGTAGCGGGACGATGAGGCACCTTACCGGCTGCACTCCGAGTACGGGATAACTTAGATGCTCTGGGTTAGCGAAAAACCAGTGGCTCGGCATGCTCAGCCGGAGATGCGGATTTATCATCGTCCTGGCTGTCTTCCTGGGCCCCGGCTTTTCCCTCAACTGTGCCGCGCAGCTTCCCAAGCCCTCGACGCCTCCGGCTAAGGTTGAGCCCCTCGACCCGCTTCGGCGTGAGACTCCCCGCAGCTCAACTGAGCCGCCTGCAAAGAACCGCCGGCAGAGCACTACTCTTCGTCAATGGCCATTCTCCTTGCCAAGCGCGCTGCCAAGTGATCCCGACCACTACTCACACAGTTCAAGAAACGGCGGGCCAACTCGCCAATCCGATCCACCTGCCGAAGCCGTATCGCTTCCGCGGGAATTAGTTCACGGCCCACGCCGAGTGCCAAAGCTCCAGCGACGATGAACTTGGACGCGTTCTGTTGATTCACGCCGCCGGAGGCGATCATTGGAATATTCGGGAACATCTTATGGAGGGATCCGATATAGATTTCACCGCCGATCTGTGCGCACGGCACGACCTTAACGAAATCCGAACTGGCCCCCCACGCAGTGATAACCTCCGTAGGAGTCAGGGCTCCTGGAATCACGACTACTCCCTGCTTTGCAGCGAACTCAGTCACCGCGGGATGGAATCCATCGCTGGTCAAGAACAGCGCTCCCGCATCGAGGCACTGCAGAGCCGCCGTCGCATGAGTCACCCCGCCTGCTCCAACCACTATCCCTGGAATGCTCTTCCGAAGGTGCGAGATGACCTTAGTAGCCTGGGGCACGGTTAAGGTGATTTCGACGACCGGAATCCCACTGCCGGCGACCGCCTCGGCGGCGAAAAGAGCATCCTCCTCGGAGTACACGCGAACTGCGGCAACGATGCCGGTTTCCTCAATCCACCCCCGCACCTCGTGTTTCTTCACCTGGTTATCTCCTTCGCGTGCACGGTGTCGGTCGGACACATGTCAATGTCAGGCCCTCGCCCCGACTCACTGCGCGACTCAATGGGACTACGGGAGGCTCCTGGTGCCCACTGCCTCGCGCAATTGCTCCTCGGCGAGAAGGCCGGAGGCAATAGCCTGGCGATAGCCGAGTTGTGTGGCGCGATAGCTGCGCTCAGCATCCAGAAAATCGAGCAGGCTGACAGCACCCCGCTGGTACGCGTATTCGCTGATATCGCGGTCTTTCTTCGCCCGTTCGAGATATCCCGAACGGTAGAGTTGCAGGATCCGGTCGCTCGTCTGGAGGCCTTCATAGGCATCTCGTACGTCGGTCAAGACTTGATTATTCGCGGCCTGCTCCTGCTCGCGAGACTGGGTGATAGCGAAATGGGTGCGGGCGATTTCGCCCTGGTTACGATTGTTAATGGCCAGTGGAACACTCACCAGGAAAGACGCGGCATTGATAGCGTTTACGTGCGAGTAGTTGGCCTGAACCGTGACGTCTTGCTTTCCATTCGCCTTGGCCAGCAGGTACTGACTGTTTGCACTTGTGACGCCTTGCTGCGCAGCGCGATAATCGGGGCGCGCTTGCAGGGCTTTCGCCTGAAAATCCTCAAGCTTGCCTCGCCAGGGGCTGTAGTCGAATACTCCGGTGACATCGTAGGCGGCGGGCACAGATTCGTACCCAAGCAGGTTCCGCAGGTCCGAGAGAGCCTGAACCGTTGCCAGTTCCGCCTGGGCCACGTCATTCTGGAATTGGAGCAGCTGCAGGTTGATCTTCAAGTAGTCATCTTCGCTTATGGCGCCTTTGTTGTAGCGCAGTTCGCTAAGTTCGACGGTATTCTGATAGCTCTTGAGGTCCTCCCGGGCCAGGTCCAACGTCGATTCGGCGAGCTGCACGTTGATGAACAGGGTAGCGACCTGAAAGGTCAGCGTGCGTTCGTTGTCGGCTACCTGCGAGCGCGTCACGGCGGTGACGTCCTTCGCTGCCTGAAAGCGGCGCGACCGCTTCGCGCCGCGTTCAAACAGGTAACTAAGACCCGCATCGGCTTCCGTCAAGTCGTGGAGGTAGGTGGAACTCCATGCGCTGGGCGTAAAGAGCGGCAGGTAGTCCCAGTCGGCGAAGAACACCGGGTTCGGTCGCAAATTCGCCGTAACCTCCTGGGCTTCGCTCTGCTGGATGGTCGTCCGAGCGGCGAGCAGGCCGTGGTTGTGCTGAAGCGCGAGCTGGATGGCATCGTCCAAGGTGATCTGGACAGGGTTTTGACCGAACACGACACCCGAGGTCATGGCGAAGCACACGCAACCCAGCACCAAGCAACATGCCTTCCGTGGACGAGAACTCATAGGTTTATGTTCCAAGCGATTTCTCCGGCTGCGGGAGCGTGTCCGTGTCTCTTGCGACCCAAACATAGAACGTTGGCAAAATGAAAATGCTCAAAGCCAGGTCGGCAATCAAGCCCCCCACGATGACGATCGCAAATGGGCGCTGCGAGTCAGATCCGATGGCGTGCGACAGCGCTGCCGGCAATAATCCCAGAGTTGCCACCAGCATCGTCATCAGGATGGGGCGGAGTCGCAGGACGGCCCCCTCCACAGCAGCCTCCACGATGGGGTAGCCGCTCGCACGAAGTTGATTGATGTATTCGAGCATGATGACGCCCGTCTGCACCGATACGCCAAAGAGTGCCAACATGCCCACGCCCGAGGACACGCTGAAGTAAGTTCCGGTAACCAGCAGCGCCAGGAAACCTCCGACCCGGGCCAGCAGAACGTTGACCAGAATCAGCAAGGACCATTTGAAGGAGCGAAACATGGTGTAGAGAATGATGAAGATGACGAGAACCGTCAGCGGGACGATGACCGCCAGCCGCGCCTCAGCCCGCTTTTCGCTTTCGTATTCGCCCGACCAGCCGACGCTATAGCCCGGTGGCATCTTCACTTTCTCTTTGATCTTTCTGATGGCTTCCTCGACGGTAGTCCCCAAGTCCCGGCCTCTGACGTTGAAGGTCACCGCTACGTAGCGGGTACTGCCTTCACGGTAAATGTCGTACGCGCCGTCCTTGACCTCTACGTGAGTTAACTGCGCCAGAGACACTCGCTCGCCGCTGGGGGAAAGCAGTCGAGTTCTGGCGATCGCCTCTGCCCTGTTCCGATAGGGCGATTGGTAGCGCACTACTACGTCGTACCGCGCCTCACCCTGGAGTACTTGACTCACGGCATTGCCGCCGATAGCAGTCTGAACTGCATCTTGTATGTCTGCCACGTTGACCCCAAATCGAGCCGCCTGGCCGCGGTCAACCGTTAAGTCGAGATTCGGCTGACCGAAATCGCGTAACAGCTTCACGTCATGCATGCCCGGAATACTCGACATGACGGCCGCGACCTCTTCGCCCTTCTGCTCGAGAGTCTTCAGGTCGTCCCCGAAAATCTTGAGTGCCAGCGAACCCTTGGTGCCGGTGAGCGTTTCTCCGACATTGTCCTCAATAGGCTGGGAGAAGTTCCAGATCGCCCCTGGGTATTGTTGCAGTGCCCGGTTCATCGCGGCGATCAGTTCGTCTTTGTTTTGATGGAACACCGGGCGCCATTGCTCCCTCGGCTTCAAGTCAACAAAATACTCGGTGTTGCCGAATCCCCCGGTGTCGGTTCCGTCGTCAGGCCGTCCCACCTCCGATACCACTTTGCTCACCTCCGGGAAGGAAGCGAAAACATAGCGGCAGTTGTTGGTGAATTTCTCGCCTTCCGAAAGGCTCGTGCTATTGGCCAAGGTGCCCCGTGCCCAGATCGCGCCTTCATCCAGATGGGGCAAGAACTCCGCCCCAATAACGCCGCCGAAGCCCAAGTAAATCGTTCCAATCAGGGCAACCACGGCAACGCAAGCGACAACCCAACGGTGCTGAATGGCCCAGTGCAGATGCCTGCGGTAGATCTGCGTCAGATAATCCATCACCGGGTTGCGCCGTTCCCGGACTCCCTTGCGGAAAAATGTGCTTGCCAGAACCGGTGCGACGAGAATCGAGAACGTCAAAGCGCCGAGGAGAGCAAAGGCAACCGTCCACGCCATCGGTCTGAATAATCTGCCCTCCACACGCTGTAGCGTGAAAATTGGCAAATAGGCGGTGATGATGATGGCGATGGCGTAGAAAACGGGGCGTTGCACCTCGTGGGCAGCCTCCCGGATGGTTTCACCGATGGTTTTAGCTCCGTTGCCATCCTTTCGCTGGCTCATGTGGCGAACGATGTTTTCAACCATGACCACCGCGCCGTCCACCACCATGCCGAAATCCAGTGCGCCCAGCGAGAGCAGATTGGCAGGAATTTTGCTTAAATCGAGGCAGATGGAGGCAAAGAGCAGCGAGAACGGAATCGTGAGCGCGACGATAAGAGCGGCTCGAACATTGAGAAGAAAAAGGAAGAGAATGACGCTGACCAGGATCATACCTTCGGTCAGGTTGTGCATCACTGTGTGCAGAGTTAAATGCAGCAGATCGCTGCGGTCCAGCATGGAAACGATCTTCACGCCCGGGGGGAGGATGCCGTTGTTGAGTTCGTCCACCTTTTTGTGAATGGCCTCGAGGGTGGGTTCCTCTTCGGCGCCTTTCCGCATCAGCACCGCGCCCTGGATCACATCAGGCTCATCAATGATGCGCCCGTCCTCCATGTGATTGGCTCTCGCCATGTGGCCCAGCCGGATCTTAGGGCCCTGGGTCACTTCCGCGATGTCTTTGACCCGAAGGGCCGTCCCGGTTTGTGTCTTCAAGACGGTTTGTTCGATGTCCGACACACTGCTGTAGAGCCCGAGCGCACGAACGTTCATCTGTTGCATCCCGAGTTCTACAAAGCTGCCCCCGGCATTGATATTGTTATTGGCGAGTTGCTGCTCCACTTGGCCGATGCTTAATCCGTAGGAAACGAGTTTGTTCGGATCGACGCGCACCTGATACTCGCGCACCGTGCCCCCGAAATCGGAAACATCCACGACGTTGGGAATGGACTTGAACTGCTTGATCAGAACCCAGTCTTCGATAGACCGTAGTTCCATCAAGTCATACCGCGGATTTGTGCTTCTCAGCGTGTACCAATAGATCTGACCCGTGGTACTCCAGTCCGTGCCGATTTGAGGCTGGAGGTTTTGTCCAGCAGGGAGATTGACCTGGGTGAGCCTTTCAAGCACCTTCTGGCGGTTCCAGTCGTTGACCGAGCTGTCGTCGAAGATCATGATCACGAACGACAAGCCGAAAATGGACTCGGATCGCAAATATGTCATGTGCGGCATCCCGCCCATTTGCATCTCGATTGGAATCGTAACCTGCTGCTCCACCTCTTCCGCGGAACGCCCCGGCCATTGGGTAATGACCGTTACGTAGTTGTCGGCGATGTCGGGATACGCTTCCACCGGCAAGTTGTGAAATGCGATGGCGCCCCAACCGATCAATAAGGCGGTCACGGCCAGCACCACAAACTTGTTGTTAAGGGCAAAGTCGACAAGAGTGCGAATCATGTCCAGGGTCTCTCTTTGCGAGTGCCTCTGTTAAGTCCCGAGGGTTGGTTTGCAGTCACTGAGCGAGCACATGGTCCAAGACCAGCGCGTTGGTGACCACTTGTTGCCCCGGTTGGAGTCCCGACTTGATCTCTTGCAGACTCATGTTGTCCGGCGAGAGGTCGCCACTGACGACTTCCAGGCGGCGAAACTTCTTATCTTCTGCAGGAACGAAAACAAAATCGCGATCGTGCATGTGCAGGATGGCGGATGCCGGGACAATGGTATGCATCTCCGTTATTTGACCGTGGAAGGTGGCCTTCACGAACATGCCCAGGCGCAGGATTCCGGGATTTTGAACCTCAATGCGAACCTTGGCGGTGCGAATACTCGGATCGAGGATCGCCCCAATGTTGCTGACCGTTCCCTTGAAGATGCGATCGGGAAACGCATTGGGGGTGATCTCCGCGGTGTCGCCGAGCCGGACATGGGCCAGGTCGTTCTCGTACACATCGCAGACAACCCAGACGGAGGAAAGGTCAGAAATCGTGAAAGGGTTTGTGCCGAGCGCCTGCACCCCCGCTGCATTCGTCACTTGCTGATCGGTAATCACTCCCGTGATTGGGGCATTGATGTCTACGAAGGTGTTCCGCCGGTTGGGATCGTTGCCGAGCAAACGAAGATGCTCCGCGGTGGTTTCGAGATCAACTTTGGCCTTGTCTTCGGTATCCTCGGCGACCTCAAGATCGGCCTTCGCCATGGCGCCATGCTCGAACAGATCTTTAGCCCTTTCAAGTTGGCCCTGCGCAAGGGCCTCGTCTGCGACAGCCTTCCGGTAATCCGAAAAACCTCCCGAGACATCGTCACTTCGAACGCGCAACAACAACTGTCCTTTTTGCACGGTGTCGCCCAGCCGCGCATAAATCCCCACCACCCGACCAGAAGCCAGCGAAATGACCGGCACGCTGCGAGCGATATCCGGGTTCACCACGCCGGTAACCACCAACTCCGGAGCCCTGGCACGTGCGATAGCCGCTATGACCGGAAATTGCTCGGGATGATCCACGGTGAAAAGACTGCCGTCCGCGCCGAAGACCACGTTGGCAGGGGGCGGCGCCTCTGCCGCAGGATCTCCATGCGCTCCTCTGCAAGCGGCGAGAGTCAGCCCCGGAGGGACAGAGATGATAAGCAGAAGGCCAATTTCCACAACCTTGTTTCTCATAAGAAGGTCCGATCGGTTTCAGCCCTACTTCCCCGCAGTTGTGAAGTGGCTTACACGCAGTTTTGATTGTGTTAGATCCTTGACGTCAAGTTCCCCACTCTTGTTCTTATCCAGCCTATCGAACTCCGCCTCCATAAACTCCATCCACTCTTGTTTGGAAATCTTGCCGTTCTTATCGGTATCCATAAGGAGTAGCAATTGCTCGACCTCGGCCTCTCCCAGGACCAGCTTGTCCTGCGGCTTCGGAGTTGCTGCCCTTTGTGCGACCGCGGTTCCCAGCATGGCCCACATTGCGACCAACACTGCCATGACCGTGACTAACCATGCGATGTTCTCTCGCCTCAACATAATTGACTCCTCTTGTATGGACTCTTGCTCGAGTCCGTGCCCTCCTTATCCAGACTTGTCGAGACTAGATCTAGCGGAGCCTGATTGTGCTCGACCAGGTCAGTTATGGGGAACTAGAACATGACCATGATGGCAAACCTCAGACTGGCTTCGTCCTTCCGCAGATCGGGACACCAGCCTGTCGCTCCTGCCAAACAAGTGAAACCTGGCGTGGCGGACAAGAATGGGCCGGGAACAAAGGTTGTTCCTGGCACCACTTGGCCGGGGGTGCCGCTGTTCCCACCTGCGAAGACACTGGGAGAGCCGGTGTTTCCGCCGGGAGGTGTTATTCCCCCCGGACCGCTCCAATAGGGCACGTTCGCGTGCCGATACCCATACTCGGAGCGAAACGTGATGTACTGTTTGGGCATGTAATCAAAGGTGATGCTGGTGTCCCAAGCCTTGTACGGATCCCCAGGATTCTGCGTGAAATACGGGGATCCAGAAACCGCGTCCGCTCCATCGATGGGGGGGAGCAACACCAGGTAGCGCCCAGGATTGTCCATCACACCGCCCCCGATCGTGAGGCCATACAGGTCCTTCTTGAACCAGAAGCGGTTGTAGGCCATCCAACCCGCAAAGGTTTGTTTGTAGCTACTTACTGTGCCATTTGGATTGTATTTATTGTGGTGGCAATTCACTCCTTGGACGATGCCGTTGGTAGTGCCATATTCGCATCCCAGATCGCCAGTAAGGGAAAATGCTATCTTGTCGACGAGCTTAGAAGGGTTGTCGTAGTATTTGATCTCGATGCTGTCGTCGGTGTGTATGCGCGAGCGGCCAGCCTGACCGAGGCCATTGCCAAGCGTATCTTCGCCCATACCGTATTGATTAAAGACCATTGAAACCCATGCCTTCGGACGCCACAAAATTTGTCCTCCAAGGCCCGGCTTGCTGCCCAGCCTGCCATAAGACTGCCATCCGTTGATGATCCAAGGTTCAATCTTCAGTTTCTCCGTGGGGAACCACTGTATGCGTACACCATTGAAAAACCATGGCGTGTTCGACGACACGTACGATGGCTGGTAGGTCCAGTTATCGAAGTTGTAGTAGCTGAACAGGCCGATATAGGAGACGAAGATTCCAGCATCAATATTCAGGCCATAGTTGACATTCCAGTGGTACCCGCCCCATGCTTCCGACACGTAGCGGTATGCACCGCGCAGAGACCATTGGCCGCGACCCGCGCTGGCATCATTTCGTGGCGTCGTGACGCCGAACAGCCCATTCATGGTCAATACGCGGCCCCGAACATCGTCCCAGTGGAAGTCGCCTCCAAAGCTGATCTGGTCCATCTGGAATTCGTCCGTCCGGAAGATCTCGGTCGATCCGCCGAGGGTGTCATCCTTCGGATGGTTGAAACTATAGACAAAGGAAGTGTCAAATCTGACCTCTGGGGTAAAGAACTTCGAGTCGAAGGGCAGATCCTTTACGCGGGATGTGCCATTGAGCCAGGTCCAGTCGGCATAGGAGAATGGTTCGGGCTTGCCCGATTTCTCCGCCCCCGAGGACTGTAATGCGTTCACGGTTGTCGGCGTCTGCGAGCCCGAAGCTTGCTCAACCACGGAATGCGTAGCGACCGATGCATCTGCCATTTCCGTGCTCGGTTGTCCTTGAGCGGTCGTGCTATTCAGCTGGTTTTCCAACTGTTCAATGCGCTTTTGCAAGGCCTCGTTGTTTTTTTGCATCGCCTCGTTGCTCTTTTGCATGGCGTCGAGCTGCCTCTGGATGGCAGGCGATATTGGCTGGTCGGCAACACTCGATGGCGGATCCGCTGGTTGCGCCTTCTGTTCTTGGGCTGCGATCGGAATTGAAATTGAAAGCGTCGCAACCAGCAACATCGTTGCCGCGCGACAACCCACTGATCTTCTCTTCGAGGTCCACACGACAGCGGCGTCCGATGGCCCGTGCAGTGAAAATGGTGACAACCTTGCGGAAAACGGCAGCGCAACCGATGAACTCCGCCAAATGACAGACATCTCGCGACCTCCAACTGAGCCGGTGTGTTGTAAAGGGAAAATCGAAGTGCGTTGGCAGAGAATAAGGCGCGCAATATAAAGAACTTATAAGGACGGTTATGAATAATTTGATTAGGCGCAATAAGATTTCTCAATCGGCGACCCGAAGCGAAGCCTGCAAGCGGGCGGCTCGCAAATATCGTGGATAAGAAGCATTCGTTTTGGGCAGGGACCTGACAGCAACATTGCACACAAAAAAATCAAGAGCTTACCGTGACGCTCTCAACAGGTATTGGGCAAGCTGTAGAATGCGCGTGACGCCGAGTCCTTTGCCCAAACGGAGCCGAGGTAAACGAGCTGTTGGTCGGAGGTCACAGCTGCGTGTTCTAGCCTTCTTCATCCGCCCCCGGCCGCGCCAGGCGAGATCCGAACTGACAATCCATGCCTGCCTTCGTATTCCAGGAGCAAGCGCCACCTGAATGGATAGGCCGGCTAACCATTGCGCTAGGATCCGGCACGCGCTGGCGCTCGTTGTCGCGGAGATTCTGCAGCTTGCGCCATGGCAGGATAATTGCACACACCGGAGGTCGACGGGCCTCAGGGGAAACAGGCGCGGAAGAGAAGCCAGCAGCCCGAACACTGAGAGGTTTCCTTGACGGACCTCAAGAAGACCAAAACGCTTGCCGGAGAAGGCGCAGCGAAAACCGGCCATTTTGTTCTCCAGCCGAGCGAAGCGTCAAGCGCAATTTGGGATTGCCACGCCTCGTCGCTTCGGTTAGAGTGCCGAAGCGGAAAAACCACAGCGCCGTCAAGCACCGGAACCACAACAACAGGCGCCATGTGAAGTGAGGCCGAGCATATCGCTTGCAGGCCGTAGAGCGCTGGGGGAGCACTGTGATGAAGAATCGTTTCCTGATTTCAGTGGCGGGCGAAAACGTCTTGACGGAGAGTGGCTTTTCGAGTTCGAAAAGCAAACTGCGGACTGCATGCATCGCCATCCTATTTTGTCTTGCGGCAATCATTGCCTCGCCGGCCCAGACGTTGACAACGCTAGCCAGCTTCGACGGAACCAATGGCGACGAGCCCTTTCTTGCGCCTCTCGTTCTGGGAAGCGACGGCAACCTCTATGGGACAGCCGCGGGTGGTGGGGTAAACGGTGGC
>Ga0335081_10010462_pt1 | contig 14997 bp, 11 predicted proteins | sample Lox_Sample_35_FD_206713 | JGI IMG/M metagenome (GOLD analysis project Ga0335081, IMG submission 206713) | Soil microbial communities from Loxahatchee National Wildlife Refuge, Florida, United States - Lox_Sample_3.5 | ecosystem: Environmental > Terrestrial > Soil > Wetlands | place: USA...
CGGTCGTGTGACTTCCATCACCGACTCCTGTGCGCGGTTTTCCTATGCTGACGGTAGCCGATGTCCGACAGCAACCCAAGGCGCGTCAATCCCTGGATCAGGACCGTTGCAGTCGTGCTCGACACTGGAGTACCTTTCCCAGCCGGGAGCCAAGTTCTATGCGGAAAACGCTGCGAGCAAAATACATCGCCTCTGAAATACATGCCCTCTTGTTCATTTCGATGTGGGTGCTGTATTCGGTTTTCTCTCCGCAGCCCCTATTGAATGGCCCGTCCGCTTTGCCGTTCGCAATCCTGTTTGTCGCCGATTTGCCGCTTTCGCTATTCGCTTTTGGCGCCATGTTCGCAAGTAGCGAGAAGGGGATGGTCGCAGCCATACTCTGGGGTGTTTTGGGAACGCTCTGGTGGTTTCTAATCGGTTTTGCAATTGACGCTCGCATTCGCAGCCGCCGCAAGAAACGCGCGGTGGAAACGCAACAGGTTCCGGCAACTGCGGCGGCCAATTCTGAGGCCAACTACAGCCGTGGAAGGGAATTGTTGATCGCTGTGAGCGCGGTCGCCGTGGTGGTCGCCGCTTCAACCGCCTGGCAATGGAACGGACGACAAGGGCACTTTGACAACGGGGAAATCGGTCAGTTCGCATTTGCGCCCGATGGACGGTCAATCGTGCTTGTACGCTCACAGGGCGATTCATCGCTCATCGAAAACGTAGATCTGGTTTCCGGAACATCCGCTCCAATCGGCAAGGCGATTCCTTGCATGGCGCACTCTACGACGTTTTCCCCCGATGGGAAACAGATCGCATTTGTCTGCATGAGCAAGCCGGGCGACCCTTCACACATTCTGATTATGGATGCCGATGGCGCCAATCTCCATCCGTTGTTTCCGTCGAACCCAGACGATTATGATTTCGCTCCTCATTTCACCCCCGATGGAAAGCAAATCTACTTTGCGAGGTCGGGAGGAGACGCAACTTCGTGGCGATGGGATGTTTACTCAGCCAGCCTCGACGGCAAAAACGAACGCCCACTAACAGATCGAGACTTTGAGTTTGCTCGGATTTCATTCTCCGGCGACGGCAGGAAGTTTGTCACCTGGGGAGGTACTGGCCCCGGAGATCGATTAAGCCTGTACTCGCTCGACGATCCAAGCAAGGGTGAAATAACGATCCAGCCTCTCATTCCGAACCGACCCCGCAAGCCCATAATCCCCTATGTCACACTTGCTGCGGACGGGCGAAGTATCTATTTCATGGCGGCGGATGGCCAAGGTTACGAGGTCTATCGCTCGGATCTTGCCGGCAACTCCGTAGAGAAATTCACCACCGCCAACGGTTACGCCACCGAGCTGTGTGTGTCCCGCGACGGCAAGACTGCGGTTTTCTTGCGATGGACCTCCAGATGGGGTTCACTTCCGAACTTAGCCAAGCTATACAGTCTCGACTTGGCCTCGAAGCGCCTTTCAGCGTGGAACGTTACTGGAGCGAAATAACGGATGCCGCTGGAGCGAAACCAGCCGACAATGGTGTGTCCCTGAGTGGGGAAATGGAATACACCATTCGATCTCGGCTCAACTCTTGCTTGAGCTCGCGAGCGACGGCGCCGAGCGGGCTTGAGAGCGGGCGGCAACTGCTCCTTACCTGGAGGCGGGTGGTAGCGCGCAGCACGGGACCACTTCGCTCGTCAAAACTGCGGTTTGAGCCTTCATCAGCAGGGCCCGATAACATCCAGCGATCATGTGCCCGACCGCGCCTTCATTAGGTGAGCCACATCCGATCCGGTTTGCAACGTGACCCACATCACCGACTCCTGTGCGCGGTTTTCCTATGCTGACGGTAGCCGATGTCCGACAGCAGCCCCAGCCCCGTCAATCCCTGGATTGTGACCATCGCGGTCATGCTGGCCACGTTCATGGAAGTGCTCGACACCACGGTCGTGAACGTCTCCGTGCCGCACATGGCCGGCAACATGGGCGCCACCGTGGAGGAGGGCACCTGGGTCGTGACCTCCTACCTGGTGTCGAACGCCATCATCCTGCCGATGGCTGGCTGGCTGGCGACCCGCTTCGGACGCCGCCGCATGCTGATGCTTTGCGTCTCCGGCTTCACCCTCGCCTCGCTGCTGTGCGGCCTGGCCACCAGCCTGGAGTGGCTGATCTTCTTCCGCGTGCTGCAAGGCCTCAGCGGCGGCGGGTTGCAACCGCTGTCGCAATCGGTGCTGCTGGAGACGTTCCCGCCGAAGAGGCACGGCACGGCGATGGCGGCATTTGCCGTGGGGATCATCATCGCGCCCATCCTGGGGCCGACGCTCGGCGGCTGGATCACCGACAATTACACCTGGCGCTGGATCTTCTACATGAACCTGCCGGTCGGCATTTTGTCGCTGCTGATGATCAGCCGGTTTGTCGTCGATCCGCATTATCTGCGCAAGCGCAGCTATGGCGGCGTGGACCTGTGGGGCATCGGCTTTCTCGCGCTCGGCTTCGGCATGTTGCAGATGGTGCTCGACACCGGCCAGCGCAAGGACTGGTTTGGCAGCAACCAGATCCGCCTGTGGACCGCGCTGTGCGTTATCGGGCTGGTGGGTATGGTGGTTCGCGAGCTGACGGCCAAACATCCCATCGTCGATCTGAGCGTCTTGAAAGACCGCACTTTCAGCGCAGGCACCTTGCTGATGACCATGCTGGGCTTCGTGCTCTACGCCTCGCTCATGCTGCTGCCTATTTACTTGCAGACGCTGCTGAACTATCCGGCGTTCCAGTCCGGCTTGGCGCTGTCGCCGCGCGGCATTGGCGCGCTCATCATGACGCCCATCACCGGCCAGCTCACCAATCGCATGGACCCGCGCAAGCTGCTGTTCGTCGGCATCGTGACTGGCGGCTGGACGCTGTTCAGCCTCTCGCACCTGAACCTGAACGCCGGCTACTGGGACATCTTCTGGCCGCAGATCATCCAGGGCGCGGCCATGGCATTCCTCTTCGTCCCGCTGATGACCACCAGCATGTCGGGCATTGCCAAGGAGAAGATGGGCAACGCTACCAGTATCTACAACCTGATGCGCAATATCGGCGGCAGCTTTGGCATAGCGACCATGACCACGTTCCTGGCGCGCCGGCAGCAGGTGCATCAAAGCCAACTCATCAGCCACATCACGCCGTCCGACATCCGCACGCAGAACATGTTCCACGGCTTGCAGAGCTGGTTTCATCTGCATCAGCCGCTCAGCGCCTACGACGCGGCGCACAAATCCTGGGGCGCCATCTACCTCATGGTGCAGCAGCAGGCGGCGATGCTCTCGTTTGTCGAGGCGTTCTGGATCATGGGCGTGATCTTCTGGGCAATGTTGCCCCTTCTGCTGCTGCTGAGGAACGCACGTGATCTGCATGCTCCCGCCAAACCCTCGGCGCCACGGACGATTACGCGTGAGCCTCAGGCGGTCTGGGCAGAGGAACCAGAGCCGGAGCTGGTGGGCGCGGGGGAAGCGCGCTGAACCACACGGCGGCCCGCAGTCCAGCGAATGCTTCGTGTCAGGGCACGATAGCGCGGCGTGATAACCGGTAGTGGGGTCATAGCGCTGTGACCCCACTACGTGATAACCGACGTCGCAGAGGCGCCCGCAGCGGCGATGCTATAATTTTTGTTTAGCCACGGTGGGTGTAGTTCAGTGGTAGAACTCCGGACTGTGGCTCCGGCTGTCGTGGGTTCGAATCCCACCACCCACCCCAATCCTTCCCAGTACCGCTAACTCTCCAGCTTTTCCTGGCTGGCCAAGAGGCGCTGCTTTTCGGCCGCCAGTCGGGCTTGCGCCTTCTTCAGCTTTTCTTTGAGCTTGTCGCGCTCCTCAGTGGCCTTCCGCACCCGCTGTTGAGCAGACTTGATTTCGGCCATTGCGCGTTTATGGGATTTCAGCATGTGCCCTCAGACCGCGGACTGGGAAGCCTCGGCGACACGCGTTGTCGCACAAGTGGTGTCCTCCAATATGGGAGTACCGATCTCCAGCGTGCTGTTGGTAGGCTTCGCCGATGTCGGAAGGAAGCAGATTTGCGCCCATCTGCCGGAATTATAGCGAGAACAACATCAGTTGATTGGCGATTCAGGAAAGAGAACAAGAGAAGTAATTGCCGATAGGTATGGAGAATTCACTGGAGGAGATTGGGCCCGCGTACACGCCGTGTACACACATCCGCCCAATCGCACGATTTCTGCTGTGCTGGCCTGGGAAAGTGTGGCCTTTGTAAAGCAGAGCCCCAGGCGGCCAAGGGGGCTGGGCGGTGCCGCCGCTGGCGCCAAGATCGGCAACCAGCGGCGGGCCGTCGGTCACGTGCAGCGGTGAGTTTCATCACTGCGAATTGCTTTCGCTCAGGATATTGTGCTCAGGACTACCACTGCGGGCACGTGAGCGCTCTGCTGTCGGACCTGGCGGCGTGTACCGCAAAGATAGAGGTTGCGAAATGAACACCCAGTTGGTGAGTGAATTTCGCTCCATCGTTGGCGATGCGGGTTTAGTCACTGCGGCGGAACAGCTCCGAACCTATGAATGCGACGGACTCACCCTCTTCCGGGTAGTTCCCGAGCTGGTCCTCCTGCCGGCATCCGGCGAGGAGATGCAGGCGGTGGTGAAGATCTGTCACCGGGAGCGAATCCCGTTCGTGGCGCGGGGCTCCGGCACCGGACTCAGCGGTGGCGCGCTGCCGGTCAAGGGCGGGGTGGTGATTGGGGTCTCGAGGATGAATCGCATTCTCGAACTTGATGTGCCGAACGCGCGCGTGGTGGTCGAGCCTGGCGTGACCAACTCAGCCATAACCGCCGCGGTCTCGGGTCGCGGTTACTTCTATGCGCCCGACCCCTCCTCGCAAATTGTATGCACGGTGGCCGGCAATGTCGCGGAGAATTCCGGCGGTGCACACTGCTTCAAGTATGGCGTTACCACAACCTACATCCTTGGACTCGAGGTCGTCCTTTCCGACGGCTCGCTGGTCCGCCTGGGCGGCAAGACCATGGATTACCCGGGCTACGACCTGGTGGGCGCGTTCGTAGGCTCGGAAGGCACATTCGGGATTGTCACTAAGATCACGCTGCGCGTCATCAAGAAACCGGAATGCACCCAGACCCTGATGGCGGCGTTCAATTCCAGCAGCGAGGCGGGAACTGCCGTAAGCGGCATCATCGCCTCGGGAATGTTTCCCGCCGCCCTGGAGATCATGGATCGGCTGGCGCTGGAAGCGGCCGAGGCGGCGGTCCATCCCAACTATCCGAACTGCCAGGCGCTGCTGCTGGTGGAGCTGGACGGTTCGCCGCGCGAAGTCGAGCTGCTGATGGAAAAGGTCGGGCCGATTTGCACCTCGTGCGGAGCGTGGGAGCTCCGGTTGGCCAAGTCCGAAGCGGAACGCATGGCCGTCTGGAAGGGACGCAAGGCGGCATTTGCCGCGGTCGGGCGCATCTCGCCGAATTTCCTGGTGCAGGACGGCGTGATTCCGCGTACCGCGTTGCCGCGTGTCCTGGGAGAGATCGATCGCCTGAGCGCCGAAGCCGGGCTGCGCGTGGCCAATGTGTTTCACGCCGGCGATGGAAACCTGCATCCCTTGGTGCTTTACGACCGCCGGATTGCAGGCCAGGAGCAGCGGGCCATGGTCCTGGCCGAAGACATCTTGCGTCTGTGCGTGGAAGCCGGGGGTTCCATTACCGGCGAGCACGGTATCGGCGAGGAGAAGAAGCACTTCATGCCGGTGATGTTCTCCGCCGCCGACCTTGATGCCATGCAACGCCTGCGCTCGGCCTTCGATCCGTACGACCTGTGTAATCCGACCAAGATGTTCCCCGGCACGGATACGAATTTTCAGAGGCCGATCGCTTACGAGCCGCACCCCATCGAGAAAGCGGGGCTGGCGCAGAGGTATTAGCGTTGTTTTGGAGTTGGAGGACCCGGGTAGTGCGGGCCCTCAGGCCCGCGGCAAATGACTGATTCGCGATTCTCTGGACTGCGGTCGTCGCAGACGACCGCAGTCCAGAGGGGATTGGACAGCGCCAAAACGCGGCGCTGAAGCGCCGCTCGACCACGGCGCCCGGAGGCAGCATGAATGAACCTCAACCCGTATTAGATCGTGCGTGGACTGACCTGGAGGCCATCGTCGGTCGCGAGTACATTTGGCCGGCGACGGGGAACGATGCGATCGATGGCTTGCAGCCGGCCAAGGTGGTTGTGCCGGGTACGGCGCAGGAACTGGCGCAGGTATTGCAGTATTGCAGTTCCGCCGGGTTGGCGGTTGTCCCGCGAGGCGGTGGCACCAAGCTGGGGTGGGGCAATCGTCCGCAGAAAGCGGACCTCATCCTTTCCACCGAGCGGCTCAACCGGGTAATTGAACACGTCTGGGGCGATATGACGGTGATCGTCGAAGCAGGTTGTACGATCGACAAGCTTCAGCGGGCCGTTGCGGAGCATGGTCAACGTCTGGCTGCCGACCCAATGTGGCCGGAGAGGTGTACGGTTGGAGGCCTGCTGGCCACGGCCGACAATGGAACGCTCCGTTTTCGCTATGGCGGGGTTCGCGACCTGGTCCTTGGGGTGGAAGTGGCGCTGCCCGACGGCAACTTGATCAAAGCCGGCGGCAAAGTCGTCAAGAATGTCGCCGGTTATGACCTCACCAAGCTCGTCATTGGTTCGCTGGGAACATTGGGAATAATTACTCGGGCGGCGTTCCGGTTGCATCCCGTTCCGGTCGCTACCGCGACGTATAGCACACGGCTCACCAGCACGGCGGAAGCAACCAGGCTGGTGCTGGCCATGGCGGACTCGCAAGTGGTTTACACGGGACTGCAACTGCGGGCCGATGGGCCCGACCACATCCGGCTTGACGTGAGGTTTGAAGGCATCCCCGAGTCGTTGCAGGACCAGTATGGCAAGCTCGGCAAGGTGGCGGCCGGCTACGCGTTGGCCGAATCTTCCGGCGAGGTTTGGAACGCGCGCCAAGAACTCTTCGCCAAGAGTGACAATTCGGTGATCTGCAAATGCAGTGTGCTGCCGACGGAGATTGGAGCGCTGTGCGATGGAGTATTCCGGCACGCTCAGCCGGCGGGGGTCGCGGCCACACTGGTGGTCCAAAGCACCGGTGTGGCGGAGGTGCGTCTGGATTCACCCCGCCTCAAGTCACTGCTCGAGGTAGTGGACCGCGTTCGCGATGAAGTGGCGCTCGCGGAGGGGACGCTGGTTGTCGAACGGTGCCCGGCATCCATGAAGGAGTCACTCGAGGTGTGGGGCACGTTAAAGGATGCGGTTCCCTTGATGCAGCAGATCAAAGGGAAATTTGACCCGGCCGGGACGCTGAATCCGGGCCGCTTCGTGGGGGCCATATGATCGAAGATGCGGTCGCAACCCCGGTAAACGGCAAGACAAGAGTTTTCGATGACCATCATCCGCCCTCGGCGGAGCTGTTGAACGTCTGCGTGCATTGCGGGTTTTGTCTCCAGACCTGCCCCACCTATACCCTCTGGGGCAAGGAGATGGATTCCCCACGCGGCCGCATTCACCTGATCAATATGGCTGTCGACGGTGAAGTGGGACTAACGGACTTGTATGTCTCGCACTTCGACCACTGCCTGGGATGTCAGGCCTGCGTCACCTCGTGTCCATCGGGCATCAAGTATGGCAAGTTGATTGAGGCGATGCGCGCGCAGGTCGAGCGGCGGTATCGCCGGCCGCTGCGAGAGCGGCTCTTGCGGCGCATGATCGCAGCCACCTTCAGTCGTCCCGCGCGCCTGCGCAAGTTGGCGGTCGCCCTGCGTGCCTATCAGCAACTGGGAGTCCAGCGGCTGTTTCATGCGCTTCATTTGACCTCGCTGCTCCCCGCGAGCCTGCGCACGATGGAGCAGTTGATGCCTGATCTGTCGCGGAAGGAGACATCCGCCGTGCTGCCGGCGCGCATCGCTGCCCAGGGCGAGAAGCGCCGCACCGTCGCCATGATTACGGGATGTGTGCAGAGTGTGTTTACCGCCCAGGTGAACGCGGCGACCGCCCGCGTGCTGGCAGCCGAAGGTTGCGAGGTGCTGGCGCCACCGGACCAGGGCTGTTGCGGCGCCCTGTTGCTGGATCTGGGGCAGGAGGCAGAAGCCCTCGCCATGGCACGCAAGCTGATCGACCAGTTCGAGTCGTTGCCCGTGGATGCCATCATCGTGAACGCCGCCGGTTGTGGGGCCGTGCTGAAGGACTACGGATATCTGCTGCGTGACGATCCCGCGTATCGCGAGCGGGCCCTGGCCTTCTCTGCGAAATGCAAGGACCCATCCGAGTTGCTGGCAGAATTGCCGGCGCGGGCGCCCCGCCACTCCATCGCGCTGAAGGTTGGCTTCCACGATCCCTGTCACCTGCAACACGCGCAGGGACTGCGCGAACCACCACGCGCTGCGCTGCGGACCATCCCTGGTGTAGAGCTGTTGGAGCTGCCGGAGTCCGCGCTATGCTGCGGATCGGCCGGTGTCTACAACCTGCTTCAGCCGGAGACGGGACACCAACTCGGTGAGCGCAAGGCCCAGAACATTGTTTCTACGGCGGCGCAGGTAGTCGCCACCGGCAATCCTGGCTGCCAGTTGCAAATCAGCGCCCTGTTGAACCAGGCGGGACACCCGCTGCCGGTGCTGCACTACATGGAGCTGCTGGACGCCTCGATCTCCGGAAGCAAGCCGCCGGACGCTGGCTCGCGGTGACTTAGAGCATTCTCGGAATTGCTGTATCCCCATGAGGTGGAGCACGCCTTCAGAGGCTGGCTGGAAAAGTTTGTTTCCAGAGACTCCGTATTTCCGTCCTCAGTCCCGCTTCGCGGGACTGAGGCAGAGGCCCAAACCGTCACGCACTTCATCCAAGACTTTTTCATCGGCTGTTCAGGCGTGCTCCACCCGGATACAGTAATTATGAATGTGCTTTAGCCAGTTGCGGACATGCTCTCTCAGACCTTCCGCATTTACCCGCGATAGAGCCATCCGAACGCGCCGGCTACCACGATGAGCCAAGCCGAATTGACTTGAAACCGCAACAACAATGCCGCGCTTATTCCTGCAATCACCAGCGTCGGCACATCGATGATTGCCACCCGTCCAAGCTGCCAGGCGACTACGCCCATCAAGGCAAGCGATCCGACGACCACGCCGTCGAGCATGGAGGCGGCCACGCGCGACCTGCGAATCCTCGGAATCAGAAATCCGCTTAGCGCCACGTACACGAAGCCGGGTGCGAAGATGCCCACCGTGGCCACAACCGCTCCGGGAACTCCGCCGATGATGTATCCGATGAACGTGGCTGTCGTGAACACCGGCCCGGGGGTGACCTGGCCGACGGCGACCGCGTCCAGTAATTGCCGTTCGGAGAGCCAGTGCAGGCGGTCGACCAGGTCCGCTCGCAGGAAGGCCAGCAGGACGTAGCCGCTGCCAAAGAGCACGGCGCCGATCTTGGCGAAAACCAGGAACAGTCGCCATGGTCCAACAGGTATCGCGACCGCGCCGGCGGCGCCCAGCAAGTGCGTCAGTTTCGGTAGGGTGAGGACTCCGGCCGTCGTTTTGCGCAGGCGGGTCAGTTTCTCATACAGCATCGGCGCACCAGCTAACGCGGCCGCAATCGCGAGTAGGAGCACCTCGTGCACGCGAAGCACGTATAGGAGAGCAGCCACGCTGCCCACGACTGCCAGCCAAATCGACTTCATCGCCGTTCGTGCCAACTTCCAGAAGGCCTGGATGATCACGGCGATTACCACCGGTTTCAGTGCGTACAGAATTCCATTCACCTGAGGAAGAGTTCCATAGCGAACGTAGGCGCTGGCGATGGCGCCGACCATGATGGCGGCTGGAAGAAGGAAAGCGCAGCCCGCAACCAGAAGACCAGGCCAGCCACGCTTCTCGTAGCCGATGAAGATGGCCATTTCGGTTGAACTCGGCCCCGGCATGAGGTTCGCTGCTCCCAGGCGGTCGAGAAACTGCTCGGGCGTAAGCCAATGACGCCGAGTGACGAACTCGTCTTCCATCATCGCGATGTGCGCTGCCGGACCACCGAAGGCAATCGTTCCCAGCTTGAGAAATACCAGTGCCACAGCGCTCAGCGAAACCTGGGCAGTGGACGTTTCTGCGGCAGCAGACAGGCCGGCTTTCTGGTGAGATGGCGAGGTCACGAAACCATTAGCTTACTCGCGCTACTTCGGGGTTGGGCGAAGAAAGACACGGGTAAGAAAGTTGGTGCTTTCGCGCATGGTGCTGTGGCCGACGCCCCGGACTGGGCCCGGCCGGGCGATCTGTCCAGCGCGGCTTTCATCGGATGCCATGCTGGTGTATTGTCGCCGGGATTGCTCCGGATGGTAGGCTCCCAAACAACTGCGCCGGACCTGGTGGGTCCGGCGCGAAGAAAACCCCGTCACACATCACACGTGCTTGGGACGCTTTGCCAGCAGCTCAGCAACCAGTGCTACGGCTGCCAGCACTGCGGCGGTGTAGAACGCCATCTGGTAATTGTGGTACTTGTCAAACAGCTTGCCGCCGATGCGGCCACCGAGGAGACCGGCCACGCCCCAGGCAGTGAACAGCATCCCGTAGTTAATTCCGGCATTCTTCGTGCCCCAGAAATCGGCAGCGGCAGAGCCGTTCACGGACAACTGCGTGCCGTAGCACCAGTAAACGATGAACAGCATGACGAAGAGGCCTACGACGTTGCCGCCCACCTGGTAGAGAATGGGCATCGCCACCATGGAGATGCCGATCATCAAGCGCAAGACGTTGATGCGACCCAGGTGGTCCGACATCCAGCCGGAGAGAATGCGACCCGAAGCGTTTCCTGCCGCGCCCACTACCAAGCCAAAGGAAGCCAGCGTGGTGCTGGGTATGCCGACACTCTTGGCGAAAGGCACCAACTGGCTGATCACCATCAGACCTGCCGTGCAACCGAGGGCGTACGCAATCCACATGAAGTAAAAAGTCGGGGTGCGCAGCGTCTCGCCCGGCGAAAAGTCATAGGTGGTAGCAGCAGCTTTCGAGCTCGGGGCTGGCGTCCAACCCGCGGGCTTGTAGCCGACGGGAGGGTTCTTCAGCAGGAATGCTCCGAACACGGTCATGACCAGGAAGATCACGCCCAGGACCTGGAAGGTGGCGCGCCAGCCGAAGTTGGGGATCAGGTAGCTGGCGGACAAGGGGCCGAAGATGGCTGAACCGCCGCCGTAGCCGGCAACCGCCAGTCCCACCGCCAGACCGCGCTTGTCGGGAAACCACTTGGACATGACCGGAATCGGGGTGGCGTAGCCGAAGCCGTTACCCAATCCTCCAATCACACCGAAGCAGATAAACAGATAGGTGAGGTTGCTGGTGTAAGCGCAGATGAAGAAGCCCAGGCTGACCAGGACCCCGCCGGTAAGCGAAATCCAGAAAGGCCCCAACTTGTCCTGAAGCCGGCCGGCGACAATAAACGTCAAAGCGAACACGAACACCGCGATGGTAAATACCGTAGAGGTGTCGGCGCGCTTCCAATGGAACTCCTTCTCCAATGGCGCGACGAACACGCTCCATGCGTACAAGCTACCCAGGGCAAGGTTCATGGAGAGCCCGCCCACGACCCGCCACCAGCGGTTCAAGCCGGTACTGCCAATTTCTATCGAGTCGCTCACTGGAGTTGCTGCGGTTTGCATTTTGATTTCTCCTTCCAAAGCCAGCGCCGAAGGCGCGGCGGTGCGTGCGATTCAAGGAATCTTAGGCCCTGGGAACTTACGCGGCCATACTACAAAAGTGTTAGTAGCCAGACTTCCAAGCCAGCTACTCTCAAGCCTTTCTTAGCTGCCAACTATACTCCGGCCTGGGCGGGACCGGACAGAACGAAACCGTCGGCGGGAAGCGACATGGGGTAGAGGAGAGTGGTCAAGTCCTCGGGCTGCACGGTGGCTGGGGGTTCAGGGCCCCAGAACTCTGAAGCGAACGTTCGTTCGGCCACAGAGACCGGCAGTTCGCAGGAAAAAACCTCGCTTCCCGCCTTTTGAGCCGTTGTGGGCAGGATTTTCCTTCGCCGCGCGGGCCGGGGTCTGTGACCGGAGATACGGGGCCGTGTGACCTGCGTCACTAAAGGGTGGGTTGTCCGCGCTCAGCCCGCGCCGGCCGCGAGGAATGCCGGCATCACTAAGTCCATACCCTGGCAAGAGACGGCGCGCCGCTATCCTACTATTGGGTGATGCCTAACCTTGCCAAAGTGATAGGATAAGAGGTAACTCGGGGAGGGCACGTGGGATCACCGTACGGCTTTGAGCTGGTGGAGAATTGCATAATTTGTAAGCTGCGCACCGACAGCTTCTTCTGTTCTCTTCCCAAAACTGCTCTCGAAGCCTTCGACAAAATTAAATATACGGCGAGCTATCCGGCGGGCGCGGTGCTGTTCGTGGAAGGCCAGTCGCCGCGCGGTATTTATATGCTCTGCAAGGGCCGGGTGAAACTCTCCACCACCTCCGCCGAAGGCAAGACCCTCATCCTGAAAATCGCGCAGCCCGGCGAAGTCCTGGGCATGCACGCCACCGTTTCCGGCACGCCTTACGAGATCACCGCCGAAACCGGCCAGCCGTGCCAGTTGAATTTCGTCAAGCGCGACGACTTCCTGAACTTCCTGCAAAAACACGGCGACGCCTGCCTGAAGGCCGCGCAACATCTCAGCAAAGATTGCCAGAGCGCCTATCAGCAGATCCGCAGCCTGGGGCTGTCGCACTCCGCGCCGGAGCGGTTGGCGCGCCTGTTGCTGGAGTGGACGGCGACCAGTCACGATCAGCAGGAGCCGAAAGTCAAGCTGGCGCTGACCCACGAAGAGATCGCGCAGATCATCGGTACATCACGCGAGACCGTGACGCGCGTTCTGGCGGATTTCCGCAAGCGTCAGGTCGCGGTGCTCAAGGGCTCCACGCTTACCATCCGCAATAAATCGGTGCTGGAGAAACTAGTCGGCGCTTGAAACCGCCAAGTTGTAAGCGCTAATTGCTAATTCCCAGTTGCTGATCGCTCACTTCGGCGAACTGCCGCTGTCCTCGTGCTTCTCGTAAATCGAATACTGCCCCTGCGGCCGCTTCAAACGCACCGTGATCTCCTGCGACGGCTGGCCGATGGCGAAGTCCTCGCCGTAGGTTTGGAAGCCGGGCGCGATCACCTGCACGCGCAGCTCACCGTAGGGCAGCCCATCAAAGTGCGTCTTGCCCTCGGCGTCTGTTTTTAGCTCGATTCCGCCGCGCGATTGCTTGCCGTTCTTCCCCACAGGATGCAGCACCACGGCGGCATTGCGGACGGGCTTGCCGCTGTCGTCCTTCAACACCACGAAGCTAACCGCCGACTGCGGGCCCTCGGTCTTCTTGTCCCCGGCAAACAGCGCCCCGCAAGTCAGGTTTGCGGCGACGCAGATAATCAACAGGCGCGGCAGTTTCATAGCGACATTTTAGTGTAATGCGCCCCTGAGATTGTGACTTATCCTGAACACGGTTCGTATCAGGGCACGATTCAGTCGTGGCGCGGGGCGTGGAAAGACTTCCTCGCTCATGGCCGGAAATCGGAGGAACTCGTGGGACTCCGCTTCAGCGTCGGGCGGCTGGGATCGTCCTTCTGATCGGGCGAGCTGCCATCCTTACTGCCGGAGCTTGCGCCAGCAGTATCGGCCGCGCCCGCCGAAGAGGTGCGCTTCAACAGGACAGGACGTCCGGGATCGGATTTGTGGCCGAGCCGGCGGCCATTTTCCAGCTCAGCCAAGCGCGTCTTGATGCTCTCGAACTCGCTGGTATCGACGATGTACTCGGCACGATCGGGCAGATACTTGCGGATCTCGTCCTGCGCCGCCTCGATCCGCTCCACGTTCATAGGATGTGTCGCGAAGGCCTTGGCCACCATGTTCGGCTTTTTCTTCTCGACGTTCAGCTTCTCGAAGAACTGCACAAAGGCCTGCGGATCGTAACCCGAGGCGTAGTCATATTGCAGGCCAAGCAGGTCGGCTTCGCGCTCCGCATCGCGCGAGAACTTCAGGAAGCCCAGCGGCACCGCCAGCCCTGCTGCCTCGCTGATGGCATAGGCAACCGGGCCGCCAATGAAGATGAGCGGCACCGAGGCGATGGTCCAGATTTGCGCGCGGGTCATGTTCCGGGTGGCGTGGCGAGCGGCCACATGGGCGATCTCGTGCGCCATGACGCCGGCCAGCTCGGCCTCGTTGTCGGCCGCCAGAATCAGTCCGCTGTCGACATAAAAGAAGCCCCCCGGCAGGGCAAAGGCGTTCACCTCCTGGTTGTCGAGCACCTTGATGGTGAAGGGCACGCGCGCATCGGAGTTGCGCACCAGGTTCTGGCCGATGCGGTTGATGTACTCGGTGATGACGGGATCGGTGACCAGCTTGGCGCTGGACTCGATCTCCAGCGATAGCTGCCGCCCCAGCGCCATCTCGCGCTCCAGCGAGTAGAAGTCGATGCCGTTCCCCACGCTGCGGTGTCCAATTAGGTTGACGTCGTACTTGGGGGGCAAGTTCGAGGACTTGGCCGCTGCCCCTACCGGAGCGGTAGGGGTCACTGGCGTTGAGCTGGCGTCAAGACCTGCTAGGGACGCATCCCGCTCGCCTGCGGCGGCCACTTGCGCTGCGGTGGGAATCTCTCCCGGCGCGACATCGGGCTGCGCAGAGGAGGGCTTCCCGGATTGCATCGCGCTAGCGGATTGGGGAGCCGCAGCGGCCGAATCCTGCGCCGCGCCCGGCATGGGCTGGCACAGCAGCACGCCTAACAGCGGCGCGGCGATCCACAGAAGCTGGGAGAACGACGACTCGCGAGCACGGAAGACGGGCACGGTCGCACCTGGATTACCTGATTATCCCGCTAAACGTGGGGTTGTGGGAACTGTAAAGTTCACCAGTGGACGAAAAGTTTACTTACAAAACCCGAGCAGCGCCAGCTAGCGGCAATAGATGCCGACCCCATCGCGCGGGATACCCGAAATTTGTGCGCATCCCGGGTTGTGACCGGCCTCACTGCAATCCACCGCCGG
>Ga0335081_10010463_pt1 | contig 14996 bp, 12 predicted proteins | sample Lox_Sample_35_FD_206713 | JGI IMG/M metagenome (GOLD analysis project Ga0335081, IMG submission 206713) | Soil microbial communities from Loxahatchee National Wildlife Refuge, Florida, United States - Lox_Sample_3.5 | ecosystem: Environmental > Terrestrial > Soil > Wetlands | place: USA...
CCTTCGGATTGTGCTTCGAGAGCACCTTGGTAATCGCCGCCGTCAACGTCGTCTTGCCATGATCGATGTGCCCGATCGTCCCAATGTTGCAATGCGGCTTACTGCGCTCGAATTTCTCCTTCGCCATGTTCCTTTGCCCTCTGCATCACGCTGCGCAATCTCGGCAGCCGTGTCTTTCATTTCAAACCCTTGGAGCGGGGGACGGGATTTGAACCCGCAACCATCACCTTGGAAGAGTGAGACTCTACCGTTGAGTTACCCCCGCTCGGAAAATCCTCTCTTCATCTCCAAACTCTGGAGCCTGGGACCGGGATTGAACCGGTGACCTCGTCCTTACCAAGGACGCGCTCTACCAACTGAGCTACCCAGGCCCGACCCTTTCCCCGAAACTCGATCCTTTCCCAACTCTTTCACGGCGCACTTTTCCTTACCAGCGCCTGTACTCCAATTTCGTCCCGCGCTCGAACATCGCTATGTGTGCTCGCTCAGCGAGCAACTTCGTGCGATTGGCCCTGCGGTTTCTGATCCCGGATGATCGTTCCGCGATCTTCCGAACCTGACAGCGAGCAACTGGTGGACGGGGAAGGATTCGAACCTTCGTAGCCCGCAAGGAGCGGCAGATTTACAGTCTGCTGGTTTTAGCCACTCACCCACCCGTCCCGCGACAACGCCAAGACGCTAACTGCTTGTCCCTCAAAACTTTTCTTCGCAGATCCTCAGCAGCAGGAAGAAACACAAAAAGGACTCGTGTCAAAAGACACCAGCCCGTTTATTTTTCCCGCAAGGATTTGCTCCGCCTCACTCCCCTGCCGATTGCCAAACAACTTCTGGTGGAGCTGGCGGAGGGAATTGAACCCCCGACCCTCTGATTACAAATCAGATGCTCTACCAGCTGAGCTACGCCAGCGTCGCTCGAACCGAGTAAGAATAGCAGAAGGGGCCAGAGAATTGCAAGCGGCCAACCGAAATTTGGAGCACGTCCAGTGCCAGCTCTGTGGAAAAGCCTTTTCCCTGTGTCGGATACCCCAGCCTTCCATACCTTTCAGCCGCGGTGTAGTTTAGCATGAAGCAGGTATCGACACGAGCCAACCAACATGGTTAGATGCGCGGCCCCTCATTCATGATTCAGTCAGCGTGCTGAAATGCAAGGTTAGCGGCGTCCGGCGCGTGAGGATGAACCAGGTGAAATGGAAGACGAACAAGCGTTCCTGGCTGGCCGCGGCTGGCATTGTGCTCGTCATCACCCTCGCTCTCATCGCGGCTTATGGCCGCTGGATAAGGCCGCAGCCCGACCCCGTTCTCAATCTCCTCGGCCATTTACCTCCCGAAGCCACTTCCGTCTTGTACTTGAACCTTCAACCTCTGCGCCAGTCTCCGTTCCTCGCGGCCCTTTACAAATGGGCGCCCCCAACTCAAATGGACCTCGACTACGCGCAGTTTGTCCAATCCACGGGTTTCAACTACGAACGCGACCTAAATCGCGTCGGCCTCGGCCTGTATAAAGACGGCGCGGACATGACACTCTTTGCGATCGCCGAAGGACAATTCGACAGAAAGAAGATTGCCGCTTACGCATTGAAAACGGGAACTCGCACAACGCGCAACGGGCAAGAGATTCTTGCGATTCCTGCAAACAACGGAGCACGCAAAATCTCCTTAACGTTTCTCGCGAATGATCAGATGGCTATCACAAATGGTTCTGCTCTGGATTCCGGGTCATTGGCGTCCGCGCCCGGTCCCGAAGGTCAAGCTTGGCGGGAACGCTTTCTTCGCCTGGCTGGCTCGCCCATTTTTGCCGTCTTACGACAGGGACCCGGCTCTTCTTCATTCGCTGCGCCGCCTGCTGGAGGATTCCAGTCTCCGGATCTGTCCGCGCTCCTCGCTCAGCTCCAATGGATCACCGTGGGGGCAAAGCCGGACGCCGACCAACTGCGCGTGGTTCTGGAAGCCGAAGGCTCTCCGCAACTCAACACATTGCAGATGTCCGACCTGATCAACGGCATGCTGGTGTTCGCCGAAGCCGGCCTTAATGACCCGAAGCTGCGCGCGCAACTACAACCGCGAGTGCGCGAAGCTTATCTCGAACTTTTCAAAAGCGTCGACGTCGCCCGCCTCGATCGCGGCGACAGCAGATCCGTGCGGTTGGTCTTTGCCATCACGCCGAGCTTCCTCGAAGCTGTACATCCGCCAGCGGGCGAGGCAACACCGCTACTGCCGAAGGCCTATCCGGGCAAAAACAATGTTCGTAACTGAGGAGCAAGCGGCCCATAGCCGCAGACAGCCTCAGCCAAAAAACAAAAAATGCCTCGCAACCTCCGAGGCATTCTGTAGAAATTCCTGCGATTTTAGGGCGAGTCAGTCTCCGACCGCGTTCCCCTTCATGTATCGTGCCGGATTGATCGGCGCGTTGTTCATGCGCACTTCGTAGTGCACGTGCGGCCCAGTGGAACGGCCACTCACGCCGGTATAGCCGATGACTTCTCCGCGCTTGATTCTCGTCCCCGGCACCGCCGAGTATGACGACAGGTGCGCGTACCAGGTGGTAATGCCAAAGCCGTGATCGACCACCACCAAGCGGCCGTATCCGGCATGGTTCTCGGCGATGGTGACAATGCCATCCGCGGTGGCATGCACCGGAGCGCCGTAATCCGAGGCCACATCGACACCGGTGTGGAACGCGCCTTCTCCGCTGAACGGATCAAGACGTTCGCCAAACGCATCGGTGATGTGTCCCAAGACGGGCCAGATCGAAGGTGTGTAGGTGGAATCCGCGAAGCTCATTGCGGGCATCAGCTGCATCCCGCTGGCTGACACCGCGATCACTGCCGCGTTCCGCTTCAAAAAGGTGTATTGCTCGATCGACCGGTCAAACGCATCTTCGGGAGTGGTCGGGCTGTCCGTGGTGTCAAAGGCCGCTGGGTGGTAGCGCAGCACGCCATACGTCATGGCGACTTCGGTAGCCAGCGACTGCAACGAATCCAATCTCTGGTTGGTGTCGTTTACCGTGCTCTGCAACTGCTGATACTGCTTTTTAAGAGTTTCCTGATCGTGACGTAGGGCGTTGTAGTTGCCGACCTTCCAGAGCATCCGCGAATAGGAACCGACCGCAGCGGCCACAGTGATGAAGCCGATGATCGCCAAAACACCTACGCCATGCAGGACGTACGCCGGAATGACCAGCTTCTGGAGCTTGCCCGGCGTCGTGGCAATATAAAATGTGTAGTTCTTGCCTGCGATCACTTGATTTGGCCCCTCAGGCCTGCTTCACTTGCTCGCGAGCCGCTTTGCCCTGGCGCTCGCGTTAGAACCGTTTTGGACCACTCGATACTTCAATCTGAACCGTAAGCCTCGGTCCGCGACCGTGCCCATACTAGATTTTGTAGGGTGCAGACGTCAATCCTGTATTTTGCGGAACGAAGAACAGGTTGTGAAAAGCCGTCCCCCTGTCCGGAAGGACAGGAAGCCCCAGAAGGAAGGGCTACGCGGTATTCTCCGGCCCATAATCGCTCTCGAAGAGGGTCAGTTTGCTGTTCCTCACCGGTCTTCGATTTGCGAACACGCAAAAACAAGCCTTCCTGGGCGTCTTTTGAGATACTTGCTGCCGCTACCTAACCGTCGATGCGGGAAGACAAACTCATCGCCAAAATCGGCCGCCTTGCCGGCAAGTCCCAGGCCTGGCCTCGGTCCGGGCTATTGGGTATCGGTGACGACGCCGCCCTCTGGCGGCCCCGGCCGGGCTACGAGGCGATCCTCACCTGCGACTGGTTTCTCGAAGACACACACTTTCTTCGTCAGAAGCACCCGCCGGATTCCGTCGGCTGGAAATCGCTGGCTCGGGCCGTCAGCGACGTCGCCGCCATGGGTGGCGTTCCCGTTTGTTTTCTTCTGAGCCTCGCTTTGCCGGTCTCGCTTTCGGGTCGCTGGCTCGATGAGTTCCTATGCGGCTTGCACCGAGCGGCTCGGCGCCTCCGCTGCGCCTTGGCCGGCGGCGACACCACGCGCAGCGAGCAGGTTTTGATTAGCACCACCGTGGTGGGGCAGATTCCACGAGGTGAAGCCGTCCTTCGCTCTGGTGCACAGCCCGGAGATAGGCTCTTCGTGAGCGGCCGTCTTGGCGAAGCCGAAGCCGGCTTGCAGCTTGTCCGCAAACTGCCGAAGGACTCCGCATCGGGCGACCCGCTGCGCAAGAAGCACCTCTACCCTGAGCCGCGCCTCAAGCTCGGCCGCTGGCTCGCTGAAAAACACCTGGCCTCGGCCATGATGGACCTCTCCGACGGCCTGTCCACCGATCTGCCGCGTCTCTGCGCCGCAAGCTCGGTGGGAGCAACGATCAACACTGCCGCGCTTCCGTTAGCGCGACTCTCCGCAAATCCGCTGCACAAGAAGCTCGACACGCATCAGCTAGCCCTGCACGGCGGTGATGACTACGAGTTGCTTTTCACCGTGCCGGCACGCAAGGTTCGGCAAATCCCTTCCTCGTTTCGCGGACTGCCCATCGCCGCCATCGGCGAGATCACCAAAACGTCCGCAATTCTCGTCCGCAAGGATCGCGGCCGCCAGCGTCCGCTCCCGAATAAAGGCTGGGACCCGTTCCGCTAATTCTGTGGCACCGAACACTCAGGAAATTTTGCGGGGGGCGCCGAGCACGGTTGGCCAGGCCACGCCACGCCGCTCTGAGAAAAGTTCTAAGGTGAAGGACAGGGACGCCACCTGTCTCTCGATTTGAACTAATTTCGTTCTGTTGGACACTTGTTGTGCTGTTGCGGTCCGCCTATCGTGTTTTTCGCAGTCGTCAGCGGGTCCCTCAGCTCCCCGGCCTCCCTCGCCTGACTTACATAAAAATTCCAGTCGTGTGTGAGGAGCCATCGTGAAAAGTCTTCTCTGTGTAGGAGTGTTTTCGCTGCTCGCGAGTTTGCCGGCGGCAGCGGCAACGTCGGTGCCGGTACGGGTGCACTGCGGCGGAGCAAAATATACGGACACCAAAGGCAATGTCTGGCAAGCCGACTTCGGCTTCAAAGAAGGCAAATCTCTGACCAATACTGGCGGGATTACCGGCACGCCCGATCCCACGCTCTTTAGCACTTACCATTGGGATCCGGGCACGTACTCGTTCCAGATTCCCAACGGGAAATATCAGGTGAACCTGTATTTCGTGGAAGCCACGCCCAACTATGAAAAAATCGGAGCACGGATTTTCAACGTGTTCGTCCAGGGAGCGACGGTCTTTCCGAATCTCGACGTGTTCAGCGAGGCCGGCGGCGCCAACACCGCGCTCATCAAATCCACCATGGCCACGGTGAGCAACGGAACATTGACGCTCGGCTTTGGTTACAGCTCGGGCGGCGAGCCTGACGTCAGTGCCATCGAGATCCTGTCCGCTAACCAGGCGATCTCTGGACCAGCGCTCTCGTTGACCTTCAAGTATCCCGACGGCACACCGGTCATCGGCGCGCTCAACTATTCGGTTTCTTCTTCCCTCCTCAGCTTCAAGGGCAGCCAGAAGTTGGTCAACGGTTTCGCGGAAGCCGATCTCTTTGCCAATCCGAGCGCCATGGGCATTAGCGCGCAGTTTACGGTGACCCTGAGCTTGACGGATACCTCTGGCCACACGCTTTGGCAGATGAATCTAGGCATGAATCCCGCACAGGTAAACCTGGCCGCTGTGCAAAGCTCGGCGCTGAATGTGGTCGTGCAGAAGTTGTAGGCGCCCGAACTCTGATAGTTCTCGCGCGATTGGCGACTAGGGCTGAGACGTTACCGATGAGGTGCTCGCTACGGTTTTTGTCGGAGGCGCTGCGGCCGGAGGTTTTGGTCGCGGCGCCCCCGGTTCGTCTTCGGTCGGCGCGGTATCCGGTGTGTCTACGTTGATGCGATGATCCAAGGCTTGCTGCTCGAGCGGCACCACATTCGCAAAATCCAGCACCGGCTGGCCTTCCAATGAGTTCTGCATGAACTGCAGCCAGATCGGCAGGGCCGCCCGTGCGCCGGTTTCTTTCTTGCCCAATGAGATTTGCTTGTCGTCGTATCCGACCCATACGCCCGCTGTGATTTGCGGCGTAAATCCCATGAACCACGCATCCGTATAATCCTGCGTGGTGCCCGTCTTTCCTCCCGCTGGCCGTTTCAGCGCCTTAGCCGCGATGCCGGTGCCGAACTGCACTACTTCTTCCAGCATCGCCGTCATGGTTCGCGCCACGTCCGGCGAGATCACGTCATGCACTTCGGGGTGCGCTTCCTCCAGCAATGCACCGTCATAGCTTGTCACGCGGCGAATCATGTGCGGGTCAATGCGGATCCCGTCGTTGGGAAATACCGTAAACGCCGACGTGTGCTCGATCAGCTTCATATCCGCGGCGCCCAGCACCAGCGGCAAATACGGCGGCAGTGAAGTGGAAATCCCAAACCGCTTCGCCATTTCCACTACGGAATTGATGCCGACTTTTTCCGCCAGCTTCACCGCCGGAACGTTGCGCGAGCCGGCCAGAGCGCGGCGCAGCGTAATCGTGCCCTCGAACTTTTCGTCGTAGTTGTGCGGCGAATAAGCCTGTCCCCCGCTGATTGTCGTAAACGGTGTATCGACGATCGTGTCAAACGGTGATGCGCCCTTTTCAATGGCATCCGCGTAGAGATACACCTTGAACGAACTGCCGACCTGCCGGTACGCCTGCGAGGCGCGATTGAACTTCGAATCCTCGAAGCTGTAGCCGCCCACCATCGCCTTAATCTCGCCGGTCGAGTTGTCAATCGCCAGTAGCGCGGCTTGCGGTGCGGGTTGCTGCTCCAACTGCACACGCGCGGTCGCTTCATGCAACTCCTCAATCGAGAATTGCGCCAGATCACCGACCTTCAGCAACTCCGTCGGCTTTTTACGTCCGGTCCACGCAAAATCCAGCGGCGAAAGAATCGCGCGATATGGCCCAATCTTGATCGTCGCGAAGCGATCGTCCACCGCCAGCACCAAGCCCGTTACATAGGAGCCTTTTTCGATCGGATGGCGCCAGTCTTCGTCTTCGTACGTTTCCAGCTTGCCCAAATTATCGCGCAAGATATTTGGCGACTCACCGCGCCAGCCGTGCCGCCGATCATACGAATGCAATCCGTCGCGCACCGCCTGATTCGCCGCCTGCTGCATTTTCGTGTTCAGCGTGGTGTAAACGCGTAGCCCGCGCTCGTGCACCGCTTCCGTGCCGTACGTCGCTTCCAGATACTTGCGAATGTCCTCGAAGAAATAGGGTGCTAGGTCGTTGCGCGGATATTGCAGATGCAAACCGAGTGGCGTTTTCTTCGCTGCTTCTTCTTCCGCCGGCGTGATCTTGTTCTCTTCCTCCATGCGGTGCAGCACCAGATTGCGCCGCGCCAGCGCACGTGCCGGATCAGCGAGCGGCGAATAAATCGGCCCGCGAATCATGCCCGCCAGCAGCGCCGCTTCCTGCAGCTTCAAGTCGCTGACGTTCTTGCCAAAATAAAACTGCGCCGCGGCCGCGAACCCATAGTTCCCATGCGCCAAATAAACCTGATTGGCATACATCGTGAAAATCTGCGGCTTGGTGTAGCGACGTTCGATTTGCAAGGCCAACAAAATTTCTTGTGCCTTACGCCGAAAACTGATTTCGCTGCGGTCGAGGAAAAGATTGCCCGCGAGCTGCATCGTAATCGTGCTCGCGCCTTGCGCTTTACCGCCATGCAGAATCTTGCGCCACGCCGCACCGGCAATACGCGGAAAATCGATACCCCAGTGCTCTTCGAAGTGCTGGTCCTCGATCGCCGTCACCGCGTTGTACAGCACCTTCGGGCACTGCTCCCAGGTCATCAGAATGCGCCGCTGTAACGCAAAGCTGCCGACGAGCTGTCCATCGTCGGCGTAAACTTCCGTCACCACTGTCGGTCGATAGGTTTCCAGCGCGCGAATTTCCGGCAGGTCGCTGACATACACAAACAACAATCCGCACGCGGCACCCAGCACAATCGAGCACAACAGCAAAAAAATCAGCGCCACGCGGTCGATCAGCTTAAAGCCGCGCAGGCGCAGCGTAATCGGTGGAAGGCTTAACATCGGAAACTATAATTCTAACGCAGATTCATACGCGCAAATCGTACTTGGTATAGCGCGATGCGCGTCAGAAACTACTTCGTCGCCTCATAGTACCTTTCGCCGGCGCAACCGCGGCACAGCGTGCGCCCGTCCACCACGACCTCGCGCTTAAAATTAATCCCCTCGCCGCATTCCGCGCACGCCACCCGCGGCCCTTTGAACCCCGGCAAGTCTTCCGGCTTCACTTCTACCTTCACCCATTGCGTCTCGAAAAGCACGTCGTCCGCCAGTGCCGCGTACGCCTTCTGCTGACCCGCATCTTTCGCCATCTCGGGGAACATTTCTCGCGCCACTTGCTTCGACGATTCCTTCGCCGCCACGCGCACCGCACGCCCCGTCTGCAAATCGACAAACGTGGCCGCGACTTTGCCCCAATCGCGAAACTTCAGCGCCCGCTTTCCCAGCCGGCAATTTGCCACCAGCGCCACCGCATCCGTCACGCAGCGATCGATCTCCACGTACGTGACAATCCGCTTGCGCTCCGCGATCGGGTCCACAATCCCCAGCTCCCGCAATCCCAGCATCGCCAATCGCACACCAAGCACTTGCCCCGCACACAAATGCCCATGCGCAACGGCAGCCAGCTCCAAGTATTCTTGCAGGGTTTTCACAGGCCTTCGTGCAACGGCTTTCCGATTTCCCAATGATGCCCGTACGGATCGACCAGGCGCCCCAGCCGCCAGCCATACTGATCCGCAACCGGCCACACCACTTTAGCTCCAGCTTCAATGGCCCGCGCGAAAGCCGCATCGGGATCACTCACCACCAAAACCATTCGCACCGTGCCACCGTTCAGCGTCTCGGGACTGAAGTTCGCGTGTTCCGGCGACTCATCCGCCACCCAAAACTCAGCGCCGTCCAGGGCGAGCCGCGCCACAACTTCGCCTTTTTCGCTGTCAACTCGATAACGCACTTCCGCGCCAAAAGCTGCCTTGTAAAACTCAATCGCCGCCGCTCCGCGCCGCACCGACAGCATTGGCGCGATCGTGGTCTTCGGTTCCTTTGCTGGTTGCACTTGCCCGCTCATAACGCGCTCGCTCGCGGCGAACCCGCACTTGCTTTCTCGGGCGCTGTCCAGGGATGCGGCTGCCGCGCCTCCATATAAGCAAAAACCGTCATCAGCACTGCCAGCAGCGCCAGAGCCGCGTCTTCCAGAATCTTGTGCAGATTAATCGGCTCCGGCGTCGCAAAGCATCCGCAATTGATGTCCATATGCAGCAAATACGCCCGCGTCACCACGAAAAGAAATCCCAGCATGATCGCCGTCAGCAGCGGCGCCCAAATCCGCAGCCGCCAGCCAATTAGCACCAGCAGCCCCAGCGCAATCTCGGTGAACGGCAACACGTGCGCCACAAACTGCACTCCCGACGGCGGCAGCAGCTTGAATGCTTCCACCTGCGCCGCAAACTGCGAAATATTCGTACTGATTGAGAACTTCAAAAAGAAGAACGGCCACAGGTGGTGGTTCGGATAGGTCAGCTTCGAATAGCCCGCGTACACAAAAATTCCGCCGAGCACCAAACGCCCGATCCAAATCACCACTCGCCGGAAATTCAGTGGACTCGATTGCATCATGGTCGTTCTGCTAGCTTGTTCGAGAGCCGTGGTCACTAAACTCGGGCGGTGATCAATGGCTCGCCAGCGAATCCAGAAACTGCCGCAGCCCGTCCCAACTCATCACGCCCGCATAGGGAAACGTCTGCCCCTTCGCATGAAACACCGTCGTTGGAGTTTGGCTCACCCGGTACATCTGCCCCAACTGCACATCCTTCTGGATCAGCGCCTCCAGCGTTCCGCCCTTCACCAGCGCCCGCAGCTTGTTCATCTCCGCCGGGTTCAGCGCACTTGCCACCGTCCCATCCACGTCGCCAGTCTGTTCCCACTTGTCCTGATTGTCGAACAACACCTTCTCGACCGGCTCGACCTTCCCGATTTCCGCAGCCGCCCGCCCATACTGGGCCGCTATGCGCGAGTACGCATGCATCGGCAGTGGAAAATCGCGATGTACCAAATACACTTTTCCGGTGCTCACATAATTGTCCATGAGCTGCCGGTTCGTAGTCTCGAAAAACGTCCGGCACGCCGGGCACTGATAGTCGCTGAAGACTTCCATCACAATCGGCGCGCTTTTCGATCCGAACGCCTTGTGCGGATCAATGTCGCCCACGCCATCTACAGTGATCGTCTGCGGCCCACTGCTCCGTTCCCCCACAGTGCCCACCGAGTCCGCAGCGGACGCAGGTATCCCGCCGGGCCCCGCCAGCGCCCATGCGGCGATTGCACCCAAAATGACAGCTATCACTACTCCGGCACGACGGCCCACGCGAACCTCCATCTATCTAGCTTCTTCACTTGCCCGACCCGGGTCTGATTCCGCATCAGACTACCATAGCTCGGCAGCCTCTCGGTTTCTTGAGATGCCGGTTCGTGCTGCTCCTGCCGCTCCGAGACAGTCGCCTTTTTCTCAAACACTTTTGCCGACCTAGTTTCTCGCGCCCCGGTCCGTTTACCGCCATCAACGCCACATCACGAGTTCTAGGAGCCCCAAGCAACTATCTCGTACTTGCGCTCAATCTTTTTGCCTTGTCCCGCATCCAATTCCTTGACTCAACACCTTGTACCAGAAATTCTGTATGTTTATACAAACGCTGGCCTTGTTGGAGAGTCAAATAAAAGTTGACAGAGATACACTCAAGTTGTACACTTGTTCCTGACTAATTCGGACCACGCCATGTAACTGGGCTTGCCCAACCTTGTGGGGGCCTGTTTTCTCGACGGGTTCTGAAAGGATTCTCAGCAATGAGCAGCAAGATTATCGGTATTGATTTGGGCACCACCAACTCTGTCGTTGCCGTCATGCAAGGCGGCGAGCCGGTGGTCATTCCCAACCAGGAAGGTGCCCGCACCACTCCGTCCGTGGTCGCCATCACCAAAGGGGCCGAGCGCCTCGTCGGTCAAGTCGCCAAGCGCCAGGCGGTAACCAATCCGGAGAACACCGTTTACTCCATCAAGCGTTTCATGGGGCGCCGCTTTGACGAAGTCGGCGACGAAATGAAGCGCATCCCCTACAAAGTCGTCAAAGGTGAACACGATGACGCGCGCGTCGAGATTTTCGGCAAGCTCTATAGCCCGCCGCAAATCTCCGCCATGATTCTCGGCAAACTCAAGTCCGCCGCGGAAGACTTCCTCGGCGAAAAAGTCCAGAAGGCTGTGATCACCGTTCCCGCTTACTTTAACGATGCGCAGCGCCAGGCCACCAAGCAGGCGGGCGAAATTGCGGGCCTCGAAGTCGTTCGCATTATCAACGAGCCGACCGCGGCCGCACTCGCCTACGGCCTCGACAAAAAGAGCGACGAAACCATCGCCGTGTACGACCTCGGCGGCGGCACGTTCGATATCTCCGTTCTCGAAGTTGGCAGCGGCGTTGTCGAAGTGAAGTCCACCAACGGCGACACCCACTTGGGCGGCGACGATATCGACCAGCGCATCGTGGATTGGCTGATCGACGAATTCAAGAAAGAGAACTCCATCGACCTGGGCAAAGACCGCATGGCTCTCCAGCGCCTCAAGGAAGCCGCGGAAAAAGCCAAGATCGAGCTGTCCCAGATGATGGAGACCGAAATCAACCTGCCGTTCATCACCGCAGGTCCGAGCGGCCCCATCCACATGCAGCAGAAGCTCACCCGTACGCGCCTCGAGCAACTGATGAACGACTTGCTCGACCGCTCCATGAAGCCTGTAAAGCAAGCTCTCGAAGACGCCAGGCTCTCACCCAACGACATTCAGGAAGTCGTGCTGGTCGGCGGCTCCACGCGTATCCCCAAAGTCCAATCGCTGGTGCGTAACTTCTTCTCCGGCAAAGAGCCTCACAAAGGCGTGAACCCGGACGAGGTCGTCGCGGTCGGCGCGGCGATTCAAGGCGCGGTGCTCGCAGGTGAAGTGAAAGACATCCTGCTGCTCGACGTGACGCCTCTTTCCCTCGGCGTCGAAACGCTCGGTGGCGTGATGACCGCGCAAATCCCGCGCAACACCACGATTCCGACCCGCAAGGTCGAAACCTATTCCACCGCCGCGGACAATCAGCCCGGCGTGGAAATTCACGTCCTGCAAGGCGAGCGCAAATTCGCCAACGACAACCGTTCGCTCGGTAAATTCAAGCTGGACGGTATTCCTCCGGCGCCGCGCGGCACGCCGCAAATCGAAGTGACCTTCGACATTGACGCCAACGGCATTTTGAATGTCAGCGCTAAAGACAAGGCCACCAACAAGGAACAAAAGATCACCATCACCGCATCCAGCGGCCTCACCAAAGAGGAAGCCGAAAAGATGCGCGCGGAAGCGGAATCGCACTCCGAAGACGATCGCCGGCGTATGGAAGAAGTCGAAGCGCGCAATCGCTTGGACGGCATCCTCTACCAGTCCGAAAAGATGATTCGCGAAAACCGCGAAAAAATCGGCGAGGCGGACGTCAAGACGGCCGAAGAAGCCATCGAGGAAGCCAAGAAAGCCATCTCCGAAGGCGGCACGGCTCGCTTGCGCTCCGCCACCGAGAACCTCGAGAAATCTCTCCACAAAATCGCCGAGGTGCTCTACAAAGCCAACCAGGGCCAGCCCGGTGCCGAGCAAGCCGCGGGCGCCAGTGCTGGGGCCGGTGCGACCGGTGGTCCTTCGAGCGGCAGCGCCGGCGAGAGCAAAAAACCCGGCGACGTCATCGACGCCGAATACGTCGACGTCGACGACTCCAAGCGCCCCAACTAACGTGAGCAATGCAAGCCATGCCAGACCGCGGGGCCAATGCCCCGCGGACCCGGACCGAATTTGTAGTGGCGCAGCTTGCTGCGCCACGGATGGTCTTCAACTCGACCGGAAGCGCGTCAACATCAAGCCCATCGAAAGAGTCGCGGACCATCCCCCTCCCCTTTTTCGCAAGAATATCAAAACAAACGGTTTAACTCGTGGGGGTCGCGCAAGAATATCATTCTAAAGGATTTATGAGCATCTCGGCAGCCTCAACTAGTCGCAAAACGAAACTGGCGTTTCTGGGGACCTCGCGACACCCTTCGTATTTAACCGGTCGGCTAAATACGGAGGGCCATGCCGTTCGACCTTATCTGCACACTTGACCTCTTCTCATGGCCTCGACGACCAAATCCGACTACTACGATCTCCTCGGCGTTCCGCGCAAAGCCAGCGCCAAGGACATTCGCGCCTCGTTCCGCAAGCTCGCGCGCAAATACCATCCCGATCTGAATCCTGGCGACAAATCCGCCGAAGAAAAATTCAAGCAGCTGCAGGAAGCCTACGACGTTCTCTCCGACACGAAGAAGCGCCAGATGTACGACCAGTATGGCTTCTACAGCGAGAATCTTCCGCCCGGCGGTCCTGGGAGTGGTGGGTCCGAACATCCCGAAGACGCGAGCAACGTGAATTTCGATTTCGGCGGCTTTGATTTCGGCGGCGCCGGCGCGCCGGGTGCCCAAGGCGGCGGCTCCAGTTTCCGCGATCTCTTTAGTCAATTTTTCCGCGGCGGTCGCGGTGGCGCTGCGGAAGTCGAAGAAGAGGCCGGCAACGACCTCGAATATCAAATCGAAATTGATTTTTGGGACGCGGTGCGCGGCGCCGTCAAAAAACTCACTATCACGCGCCTCGATTCCTGCGACACGTGCCACGGCACCGGCGCGGTCGGTTCAGCGCAAACCTGCCCGACCTGCCACGGCTCCGGTACCATTCAGCAAAACGCCGGCAAAATGAAATTCAACGTGCCCTGCACCCGCTGCGGCGGCACCGGCAAAGTGCGCAAAGCTTGTCCCACCTGCGGCGGCGAAGGCCGCTTGCGCAAATCCGAAACGATTGACGTGCGCATTCCCGCGGGCGTCGCCAACGGTTCGCGTGTCCGCATTCCCGGCAAAGGCAACGCCGGCACCATGGGCGCGCCCGCCGGTGATCTCTATCTGCACGTCGAAGTGAAGCCGCACGCGTTCTTCGAACGCAAAGGCAACGACCTCTACACCAAAGTTCCCGTGACTGTCGCGGAAGCCACGCTCGGCTCTAAAGTCGAAGTCCCCACCATCGACGGCCGTTCTCTCGTGCGCATTCCGCCCGGCACCAACAGCGGCAAAACGCTGCGCCTCAAAGAAAAAGGCGTGCCCAGCGCGCGCAACGGCAGCCGCGGCGATCAATACGTCGAAATCCAGGTCGTGGTGCCCCAGCCCACCGACGAGCGCGTCCGCAACCTGATGAAAGAGTTGGAAACCGTAGCACCCGAAGATCCCAGAAAGGATTTATTCACCAAAGCCGGAGTGTAATTTGTAGGGGCACGATTCCTTGGCCTGAACCTCGAAGGCATCGTGCCCACGGTTGAGGAAATACACGATGCCACCGCGAGCCAGAAAACGCGCCAAAGCCGGCTACATGATTTCCGCCGTGGCCGAGCTTTACAAATTGCACCCGCAGACGCTTCGCCTATACGAACGCGTCGGTCTCCTCAAGCCCTCCCGCTCGCAAGGCAACACGCGCCTTTACACTGACGCCGATCTCGAACGCCTCGACGTCATCCTCACGCTTGCGCGCGATATGGGCGTCAATCTCGCCGGCATCGAAATCATTCTCAACATGCGCGAAAAAATGGTCGAAATGGAAAAACAAATGACCGAATTCGCCAGCGCCGTCCAGCAAGAACTCTCCCGCGTCATTTCCGCCCGCGAACGCGAGCAAGAACCCTCCCGCCACGCCATCGTCCTCCACACCCCGCGCCGCCGCGCGTAGGCCTATTCCGCTATCAACCGCCTCTAGAAGCGACTTTTCTCAGTTCAGAAGCCAATTCCTCCGGAAACACCGGCTCCTCGGTCGACTCGATTTCTGGAATAGACCACCAACGTGCTTCGACGATACCCTCTTGTTCGTG
>Ga0335081_10010464_pt1 | contig 14996 bp, 13 predicted proteins | sample Lox_Sample_35_FD_206713 | JGI IMG/M metagenome (GOLD analysis project Ga0335081, IMG submission 206713) | Soil microbial communities from Loxahatchee National Wildlife Refuge, Florida, United States - Lox_Sample_3.5 | ecosystem: Environmental > Terrestrial > Soil > Wetlands | place: USA...
GGCGACCGTATCGAGCGTGTACAGCAGTGTCGCACCCCGCGTCTCGTACATCTTGGTGAGAATGTGGACGGAGGTCTTTAGCGTCGAAAGCGGCGGCGCGGTCTCAAACTGCGCATAGGTCACCGGCAGGCCATACACGCCAATGCCGAAATCCAGGGCCTTGTAGCGTCCGTAGCCGCGCGTATCCCGCGTACCGCCTTCCTGCACGCCGCCGGCATGGGCGACTAGCGTCGTGGCGAGTACGGCATCGGCGTGAACTGCTGCGATCACACGCTCGAGGTTCTCGCGCGTCAGCTTCTCCTCCGCACGCATCGAGTCGCAGCTCGAGAAGGCCTGCGTCGCATCACTCCTGACCTGAGAGGCCAGGGACTGCTCGAACGCGCATCTGAGGTTGTAGTCGGGGCTGACGCCCACGATGAGGACGCGCGAGAAGCTCTGGCCATGGGGCGCTCCCTCCTGCCATTCGCTTTGCACCGAGATGCCGGAGCATGCGCCGAGCGAGACGGCGGCGCTGAGCAACAGCACGGACGTCATGAATTGGTGTCTATTCGGCTGCGGCTGACGATCCGTGGTGATCAAGGTGTGCTCGCTTTGGGTAGTCACAGGAACGGCCGCTTCGAGTATACGCGCTCGCCGGTCGCGGCCCTTTACATTACGATATTACTCGTAATATGGTATCCATATGAGGACTCAAACAGCCATCGCGGCTTTCAGTGCGCTCGCCCACACGCATCGGCTGGCAATCTATCGCCTGCTGGTCGAGCAAGGTCCGCAGGGGTTGCCCGCCGGGGTCATTGGAGAGCGGATCGGTCTGCTGCCATCTTCGCTCACTTTCCATCTGCAGAATCTGCGGCGTGCCGGCTTGATCAGGCAGCGACGCCTGAGTCGACAGCTCATCTATAGCGCTGACTTCGAAGCGATGAATGAGCTCGTCGGCTATCTGACGGAGAACTGCTGCGCCGTGAGCGGGGGCTCCTGCGCGGCCGCAAGCCCGGCGCTGCGCAGCCGCAGTGGCTCCAGACGCGCCGTCAAGGTCGCTTGAGTCTTCATGCCGTGACGAACGCGCGGATCTACAACGTCCTGTTCCTGTGCACGGGCAACTCGGCACGCAGCATCCTCGCCGAGGCGCTCCTCAACAACCGAGGCCGTGGCAGGTTCCGCGCCTATAGCGCGGGAAGCTTCCCCAAAGGCCAGGTGCATCCGCTGGCCCTGGAGCTCCTCAAGCGCTCGAATCTGCCGACCGAGGGACTGCGCAGCAAGAGCTGGGATGAGTTCGCCGCGCCCGGCGCTCCGCAGATGCATTTCATCTTCACCGTCTGCGACAACGCGGCGGGCGAGGTCTGTCCCGTGTGGCCTGGTATGCCTATGACGGCGCATTGGGGGATCGCGGACCCGGCGGCCGTGGAGGGCACCGAGAGCGAAAGGGTGTCTGCATTCCACAAGGCACTCAACGAACTCGACAGCCGAATCAAGCTGCTGACGAGCCTGCCGCTCGAGTCGCTCGATCGCATGACCTTGCAGGCGAAGCTTCGCGAGATCGGAAGCACTCGTACCGCGGCCGGCGGCGCCTGAGATGTCCTCGCGCCCGCTGATCGCCGAATGTCTGGGTTCGATGCTTCTGGCCGCGGCGGTGATCGGCTCGGGCATCATGGCGCAGCGACTTGCCGCGGGTAATCAGGCGCTGGCCTTGCTCGCAAATACTGCCGCCACGGTCGCTGTGCTGGCGACACTCATCGCGCTCGTGGGTCCCATCAGCGGCGCACACCTCAATCCGGCCGTCTCGATCGTCGAGACGCTACGAGGCAGACTCACCGCATCGCAAGCGCTGGGTTACATCGTGGTGCAAGTGGGCGGCTGCGTCCTGGGTGCATTGCTTGCGCACGCCATGTTCGGGATGCCTCTCATTCAATCCTCCCTGCACGTGCGCAGCGGCTTTGCGCAATGGCTCTCCGAGGGCGTTGCCACGGCCGGATTGATCCTGGTCGTGATGGGAGCGCCAGGCTCCAAGGAGGCAGCCTGGCGTGTCGCAGCCTGGATCGGCGCGGCCTACTGGTTTACCGCCTCCACGTCGTTCGCGAATCCTGCGATCACGATCGCACGCTCTCTCACTGACACCTTCTCCGGCATCGCCCCGGTCGATGTGCCGGCATTCATCGTCTCGCAACTGTGCGGAGCGGTACTGGGTCTGCTGCTGGGAAGATATCTTCTGTCACAGCCGCACGCTGCGCAGACGCAGCGAGTTGCCGATGACGCAGACGGAGCTCAGGCTCATCGCAGCGGCTGCAACGATGGGGCTCAACAGCAGGCCGAATGAGGGATACAGCACGCCGGCGGCGAGCGGGATTCCCAGCGCGTTGTAGACGAAGGCGAGCGCGAGGTTCTGGCGGATGTTGCGCATGGTTGCGCGACTCAAGACTCGCGCGCGCACGATGCCGGCGAGATCGCCCTTTACCAGTGTCACTGCCGCGCTCTGCATCGCCACCTCAGTGCCCGTGCCCATGGCAACGCCGACATCCGCCTCAGCGAGCGCCGCGGCGTCGTTGACGCCGTCGCCGGCCATCGCCACCACATGACCTTCGCCGCGCAGGCGGCGCACCGTGGCGCTCTTCTGATCGGGCAGGACTTCGGCCTCGACATCGGATATGCCGAGCCGTGCGGCGACGGCCGCCGCCGTCTTTCGATTGTCTCCGGTCAGCATGATGATATGGATGTGTTCCGCCCGCAGCCTCTGCAATGCGGCGGGCGTGGAGGCTTTGATCGGGTCGGCGACCGCGATCACACCTGCGGGACGCTCGTCGATGAGCACGTACATGACTGTCGCACCCTCGCGTCGCAGCTCATCGGCGCGCGGCTCGAGTTCCCGCATCGCCGAGGGCAGCTGCTCGATCAGGCCGGCGCTACCCACCATGACCTGCCGGCCAGCAACAATGCCCCTGACTCCCTTGCCGGTGACGGAGCTGAAGTCGGCAGGCTCATGCAACTCGACACCGCGCTCGCGAGCGCAGATCACGAGCGCGGCGGCGAGCGGGTGCTCGCTCGAGCGCTCCAGGCTCGCCGCGAGTGACAGCAAGGTGGCTTCATCGAATCCCGCTGCGGCTATCGTGGCGATCACGCGCGGCTTGCCTTCGGTGAGCGTTCCGGTCTTGTCGATGACGAGCGTATCGACCTTCTCGAAGCGCTCCAGCGCTTCGGCGTCCCTGATGAGGACGCCGGCCGTCGCCCCTTTGCCGACTGCGACCATGACGGACATGGGAGTCGCCAGTCCAAGCGCGCATGGGCAGGCGATGATGAGTACGGAGACTGCGGCGATCAGCGCGTACGAGAAGGCAGGCGCAGGGCCCCAGAGCATCCAGGCCGCGAAGGCGAGCAGGGCGAAGGCAATCACGGCGGGTACGAACCACGCCGCGACGACATCCGCCAGATGCTGGATCGGCGCGCGACTGCGCTGGGCCTCGGCGACCATCTGCACGATCCGAGCGAGCACCGTCTCGGCTCCCACGCGCTCGGCGCGCATGACGAGCGCTCCAGCACCGTTCAGCGTTCCGCCGATGAGCGCAGCGCCAGGACCCTTCTCGACCGGCATCGACTCCCCGGTGATCATCGACTCATCGATGGCACTTCTGCCTTCGAGTACTTCACCGTCCACCGGAACACTGTCACCGGGTCGAATGCGCAGCCGCTCGCCGCGGAGCACTGCATCCAGCGGAACCTCCTCATCGGCACCGTTGGCCGTGATTCGATGGGCCGTGTTCGGGGCGAGTCTCAGGAGGGCGCGGATCGCACCACCGGTGCGTTCCCGGGCGCGCAGCTCCAGCACCTGACCCAGCAGAACGAGCACCGTGATCGTTGCAGCCGCCTCGTAATAGACCGGAACCCGTCCGCCCTGCGTGTGCAGCGCCGGCGGAAAGATGCCGGGGGCGAGCGTTGCCACCAGGCTATAGAGGTAGGCCGCTCCCACACCCAGGGCGATGAGGCTGAACATGTTGAGCGAGCGATTGCCGAGCGATTGCCACGCCCGGACGAAGAATGGCCAGCCTGCCCACACGACCACAGGCGTCGCCAGCGCGAGCTCCGCCCACGCCTCAAAGGAGGAGGACAGGTAGCGGTGCAGGTCGAGGCCGGGCACATGCGCCGCCATTTCCCAGATCACCACCGGGGCGGCGAGTAGCGCGCCGAGCGAGAGTCTCCGCCACAGATCGCGCAACTCGATGCTGCCGGCATCCGGAGTCTGAGGCTGCAACGGCTCGAGCGCCATGCCGCAGGTCGGGCAAGCGCCAGGCACGTTACGACGAATCTGCGCGTGCATGGGGCACGTGTAGACGGTCTCAGTCACTGCAATCCCACGCTGCGCAGCGGGAGCTGCCACGACACGCTATCACTTTGCACACTTGGCAACAGTGCGACTATTACCTAGTGCTCGTTAGAATAGGCCGATGCACCAGGCCGCAATCGAAATACATCAACTGACGCGGCGCTACGATTCCTTCACCGCCGTGGATGCGCTCGAGATGAGCGTCGCGCCGGGAGAGATCTTCGGCTTATTGGGTGCGAACGGCGCCGGCAAGACGACGACCATCAAGATGCTCACCACGCTGATTCAGCCGACTTCAGGCACAGCATCAGTCGCGGGCTTCGACATCGTGGCTGCACCCGCGGATGTGCGGCGTCACATCGGCTATGTGCCACAGCTGCTGTCGGCGGACGGAGCGCTCACCGCCTATGAGAATCTGCTGCTCTCGGCGCGCCTGTATGGCATCCCCAGGACGGCACGCGCTGAGCGCATCGCGGATGCGCTGCAATTCATGAGGCTCACGGAGGTCGCACACCGGCTCGTCAAGACCTACTCAGGCGGCATGATTCGCCGCCTGGAGCTGGCCCAGGCCATGCTGCATCGTCCGCGCGTGCTGTTCCTGGATGAGCCCACCATCGGGCTTGATCCCGTCGCGCGCCACTCCGTGTGGGAGCGACTGCTCGGCCTGCGCCAGCAATACGCGATGACCATTCTGCTGACGACCCACGACATGGAGGAGGCGGATCATCTGTGCGATGAAATCGGGATCCTGCACGCGGGCAAACTGGCCGCGCTCGGAACCACGGCCGAGCTGAAGGCGCGCGTGGGCGAACATGCCAGCATGGATGATGTATTCGCGCACTTCAGCGGTCTCGCCGAGCAGGGCACCCGGCTGCAGGACACCGCTGCAGCTCGAGCCGTCGCGCGGCGGTTGGGGTAGTCATGCAGGCGCCGGCGGATGTTCTGCGCGCGTGCGCCGCGGTGGCGGATGTGGAGCTGCGCAAGCTGATCCGCGATCCGACCGAGCTCGTTTCGCGCGCCGTCCAACCGGTGCTCTGGCTCACGATCTTCGGTCAGGTCTTAAGTCAGGTGCGCGGCATCGATACCGGCAAGACGGGCTATCTCGCGTTCATGACTCCGGGGATCCTGGCGCAGAGCGTGCTCTTCAGCGCCATCTTCTACGGCATCGCCGTCATCTGGGAACGCGATCTCGGCATCGTCCACAAGATGCTGGTGAGTCCGGCCAGCCGCATGGCGTTGGTGCTGGGCAAGGCGATCTCCTCAGACTTCCGCGGACTCGTGCAGACCGTGGTCATCTACCTCATCGCGCTTGCGCTCGGGGTACGCATCCGCTGGGAGCCCGGCGCCATCGCCGGTGTCGTGCTGGCGGTGGCGCTGGGATCGGCGATCTTTTCAACGTTCTCATTGATCATGGCGTGCATCGTCAAGACTCGTGAGCGCTTCATGGGCATCGGCCAGGTGCTCACCATGCCGCTGTTCTTCGCGAGCAACGCGATCTATCCGCTCGCCTTGATGCCGACATGGCTGCGGCACATCGCCGAAATCAATCCGCTGACGTACCTGGTGGACGCCCTGCGCCAATTGATGGTCACGGGTGGCCAGAGTGTCTACGGACTCGCCTGGGATTACGGCGCGATGCTCCTGGTGCTTGCCGTCATGGTAACCATCGCCGTGAAGCTGTACCCGCGGCTGGTCGAATAGCGGCGCGGGACACGTACATGTCGGTATCTGCGTATTCCACCGTACGCAGGCGCGGGCAATCATTGCAACCTGATTGCGTGGCACTGAGGCATTCGAGATGTACAAGAACCTGCTGGTCCCGATTGACGGCAGTGGCACGGCCCGCCGGGGACTGGAGGAGGCCGTGCGGCTGGCGAAGAGCCTGGGCGGACGGATCCGTCTCATGCACGTGGTCGATGAACTTGTCGTGATGTCACCCGATGTGACCGGAACGCTCACGCCGGAGATTCTCGAGCAGCTGCGGGCCTATGGCGCGAAGGTGCTGGCCGCCGGCGCAGCCGTCGCGCGCGCTGCAGGCGTGGAAGTGGACACCAGGCTCTTGGAGGCCATGGGAGGTCTGGTGGGGGAACAGGTCATTCGCGAAGCCGCCGCATGGCCGGCCGATGTGATCGTGTGTGGCACGCATGGCCGCCGCGGCGTGCGCCGGATCGTCATGGGGAGCGATGCCGAATATATCGTTCGGCACGCGCCCGTTCCCGTGTTGCTGGTGCGCGCGCAGGATACGGAGCGATGACTGCGAAGCAGGTGCTGTTTCGCTCCGATGCCCGCGAGAAGGTCCTGCGGGGCGCCTCGCAACTCGCCGACGCGGTGCGCATCACGCTCGGTCCGAAATCGAAGTCGGTTCTCATTCAGAAGAAGTGGGGCGCGCCGATCGTGTGCAACGATGGCGTGACGATTGCGAAAGAAATGGAGCTTGAGGACCCGGAAGAGAATCTGGGTGCGCAGATGCTGCGTCAGGCCGCGGAGAAGACGGGCGATGTGGTCGGCGATGGCACCAGCACCTCGACCATTCTGGCGCAGGCGATCTATGCCGACGGTGTGCGCAACGTCGCCGCCGGGGCCAGCGCCATTGATCTCAAGCGCGGACTGGATCGGGGGCTGGAGGCGGCCGTCAAGGCGCTCAAGGCCATGGCGAAGCCGGTCGAAAGCCGCAAGGAGAAGGCCCAGGTCGCGACGATCTCGGCGCACAACGACCCGCTCATCGGTGAGCTGGTGGCCAGCGCGATGGAAAAAGTCGGCGGCGATGGCGTCATTACGGTCGAGGAGTCCAAGACGACCGAGACCACGCTCGAGGTCGTCGAGGGCCTGCAGTTTGACCGCGGCTATCTGTCACCGTACTTCGTTACCGACGCGGCCGGCATGGAGGCGGTGCTCGAGGATGCGTATGTGCTCATCTGTGACCGCAAGATCAACATCGTCAAAGACATCATCCCGATGCTCGAGCAGGTCGCCAAGGCGGGCAAGCCGATCCTGTTTATCGCCGAGGAGATCGAGGGCGAGGCGCTCGCGACGCTGATCGTCAATCAGATCCGTGGAGTGCTCAAGAGTGCCGCCGTCAAAGCTCCCGGATTCGGCGATCGCCGCAAGGCCATGCTGCAGGACATCGCCGCCCTTACGGGCGGCCAGGTGATCTCGGAGGAGCTGGGGCTGAAGCTCGAGGATGTGGAGCTGGCGCAGCTCGGCCGCGCCAAACGCATCGTCGTCGACAAGGACAACACGACGATCATCGGCGGTGCGGGAGACAAGAAGGCCATCGAGGGCCGCATTCAGATGATCCGCAAGGAGCTCGACAAGACGACCAGCGACTATGACCACGAGAAACTCGAAGAGCGTCTGGCCAAGCTTTCGGGCGGCGTGGCCGTGATTCGAGTCGGCGCTCCGTCAGAATCGGAGATGAAGGCGAAGAAAGAGGCGCTGGATGATGCCATCAGCTCGACCAAGGCCGCCGTTGCTGAAGGGATCGTGCCCGGCGGAGGACTTGCGTTGTTGCGCGCCAGTGTCGCCGTGGCTGCACTCGAGGAACAAAGCGCCGGCGATGAGCGCACCGGGCTGCAGATTCTGCGGCGGGCGCTCGAGGCGCCGACGCGTCAGATCGCGGAAAACTCCGCTGCCGACGGCGGCGTCGTCGTTGACCGGATGATGCACGGAGCGAGCAATGTCGGCTTCGATGCGGCGCGCAAGGTGTTTGTCGACCTGTTTGAGGCCGGCATCGTCGATCCCGTCAAGGTTGTACGCATCGCCCTCGAGAACGCGATCTCGATCGCAGGCGTGCTGCTGCTGACTGAAGCAACGATGACCGAGCGGCCAGAGAAGCACAAGGAACAGCCGCCCGCGGCGGAGATGTAGCATGCGAATCCGAATCGTCGTCGCGAGTCAGGCTGAGGCCAGCTTCTATGATCTGGCGGGCCGCGACGCTGCGCTGCAGCCCGTCGGCCACCTGTCCGATCCAAAGGCGCATCTGCACGATCGCGATTTCAAATCGGATCGTCCGGGGCGGGTTTTCAATAGCGGCCCCACCGGCGGTCGCCGTCGCGGCGCCACCGCGCGTCACGGCACCGGCGGGGAGCGCAGCCCACGCAAGCATGAAGCGGAGCTGTTTGCGCACCAGATCGCTGAGGCGCTCGAGCAGGCGCTGCACCAGGATCAATTTGAGCGCGTGGTGCTGATGGCCGCGCCGGGATTCCTGGGACTGCTGCGCGAGGCGCTCTCGAAAGCCGTGAGCTCGAGGGTGGTCGCCGAATCGCCCAAGGACCTGGTGAAGAATCCGACGAGCGATGTGCTGGCGCACGTGCCGCCCGCGGCGTTCCGCGCCGACTTCGAAGCTGCGCGTTAGCTGTGGTGACCCGGGGTCAGTGACACTTCAGCGTTCCGTCCGTGAGATCACACACGTCCGGCCGCCCATATTTCATCCAGTAGCCGATCAGATTCAGGCGCGTCGCAAACGCCTGGAATCGCGAATCCTGGCGGAACGAGCGCATTTCCGGTAGCCACAGGAAAGTCCACGCGGCCCCGCCTCCGGCACCGGAGCGTTCGAACTCGTCCAGGTACAACGTGGCGATCTCATAGGCTGGACCGGGCGCATCGAGCATCGCGAAATCGATCATGAAGTCGCGGCGGTCAGCCGGCTCAATGCTGCCGATTCCGAGCTTCTTCACGAGGCCCTGAAGTGCCTGCACGGCAGCGGGCTTGTTTGAGGGGTCCGCCAGCGCCGAGTAGACCAGCCGCAACGCTTCGGTGCCGCCGGCATCCCGCATCGCCGGCGAGAGGGTATCGTTGGCGAGCTGAGACGCCTCCGTGTAGCGCCCGGCACGCGTCGCGGCCAGCAAGTAGATCGCATGCAGCGACGGGGGCTGAATACCCAGCGCGGTCGCCAGTTCGGCGTACTTGATCGCTTGCGCATCGAGGCCCAGGTCGGAATCCAGTCCCGCCATGACGGTGAGGTGGTTGGGGCTGGCAGGGGCGAGGCGGTAGGCTGCGCTGCCTTCAGCGTGCGCTGCTCGCACGCGACCGGTCGCGGCCAGGACCACCATGGCGTAGCCGCTGTGGAGGTCCGGATTGTTCGGATCCGCTGCCTGCGCGGCGCGGTAGCTCGCTTCAGCCTGCAGCCAATCTGAGCGCAATGCGCTGACATTGGCCAGCGCCTGGTGCGCGACCCCCAGCGTCGGGTCGAGCGCGAGGGCTTGCTGGGCATCGAGCGCGGCGTCTTCCCGCGCATTCGCCAGCGGATAGCCGCGCACCAGAAAGGTCAAGCGCGCTCTTGAGCGGGCAGCCAGAGCGCGCGCGAACTTCGGATCGAGCGCCAGGGCTTGCCCGTACAGATCGATGGCCAGATGCAGCGATTGCTCTGTCCCCTGCAGCATCGCGGAGAATCCCTGCAGGTACAGATTGTATGCGTCCACGCTCTGTGCCGGCGGCGCGCGCGTGGCCGAAGAAGGTGGCGCGCCATTCAGATTGACCTGCAGTTCCTGCACGATCGCCCTCGCCAGCTCGTCCTGCAGCTGGAACAGGTCAGTGAACTTCTTGTCGTAGGTCTGCGACCACAAATGCAGGCCGCTTTGTGCATTGATCAGCTGTGCCGTGACACGGATCCGGTCCCCCGCGCTGCGCACGCTGCCTTCGAGAACCCTGCCAACGCTGAGATCTCTGGCGATCTGCCGGATGTCGGTGTTGCGGCCCTTGTAGGCAAACGAGGACGTGCGGGCGGGCACCTGAAGACCGGGCACTTTAGTCAGCGTATTGATGACCTCCTCGGCCAGGCCATCGCCGAGATAGTCCTTGGTCGGGTCACCGGTGAGATTGGCGAACGGCATCACTGCGATCGCCGTTCGAGAAGCAGTGGGAGCCGCTGAACTGGCGGCGCTCGCCGTTGCGCTCGACGCCGCGCGCTCGGCGCTCGTGCGGTTGATCAACCACAGGACCGAGCCTGCGATCACCAGCAGAATCGTGATGATCGTCAGCTCGGGGCCACTGACGCGCCTGAGTGCCCTCGCGCCGTGATACCAGGCCAGCGTCACGATGACGGGAATGCCCAGCACCAAAAGCAAAGTGAGGACGCGCGCGATGAGATGGGGCCACTCCATGGCCTCGCTGACCATCTCCACCGTGTGTAACAGCGTGTAAGCTGCGGCGGCGTAGGCCAGCGTCCATTGCGCAACCTTATGCTCCCGGAGCCGATCCCAGACTCCCTTCGTCGCCGCGGTGGATGATTCGGTCATCTCGTTATTATCTGTGCGCCATCGCCGCAGCAGCTGATTTTACATCAGGGAGAAGCAATCACCGTAGCGGTATGGCCGCGGCCGAGGAGCAGGCCAGCGGCGGCCTTCTCCGCAATCATGATGGTCGGTGCGTTGGTATTGCCGCCGATGATCCGCGGCATGATCGAGGCATCGACGACCCTTAAGTTCTCGACGCCGCGCACTCTCAGGTCGGGATCGACCACCGAGGCGGGATCATTGCCCATGCGGCAGGTGCCGACCGGATGGTAGATGGTCTCAGCCTTGCGCCGCACGATGTTCTCAAGCTCCTGTTTTGTGCTCAGACCCTCGCCCGGAAAGATCTCCTTTCCGAGGTAAGGTGCAAACGGAACGGCATGCACGATCTCACGCGACAGCCGAATGCCCTCGAGCAGAATCTCCATGTCGTGCGGGGCGCTCAGATACGAGGCTTGAATGCGCGGCCGGTCTGTCGCGCGATTGGAGCGTAGCGTCAGCTGGCCGCGACTGGCGGGCCGCAGCACGCAGGCATGCACCGTGAAACCGTGTCCTGGGAGGCGGTTGCGGCCGTGGTCGTCGAGCTGTGCGGGTACGAAGTGCAGCTGCACGTCGGGACGCGCATCCGGGGCCAGCCGCGTGCGGATGAAGCCGCCGGCCTCGGCGACGTTGGTGACGCCCGGACCGGAGCGGGTCGTCAGATAGCGCAGCGCCACCCAGAGCTCCTGCCACTTGTTGAAATCGTAGGTGAGCGGCTGGGTGCACTTCGTGAGCGTGCAGAAATCCAGGTGGTCCTGCAGATTGCACCCGACCTCGGGGCTATCGACCTGGACCGGAATATCCAGCCTCTGAAGCGCGTCGGCCGGCCCGATGCCCGACAGCAGCAGTAATTGCGGCGAGCCAATAGCGCCTGCGGCGATGAGGACTTCGCGCTGCGCGCGCGCCCGCTGCAGGGTACTGCGCTGCTGGAACTCGAGCCCAACCGCGCGCCCATCCTCGAAAATCACGCGCGTGGCAAGACAGTGCGTGCGGACCTCGAGGTTGGGACGTGATCGCGCCGGCCGCAGATAGCCGACAGCAGTGCTGCAGCGCCGCCCCTTGCGCTGGGTCACCTGATAAAAGCCAATGCCCTCCTGGCTCTGCGCGTTGAAGTCGTTGTTGCGCGGCCATCCGCTTGCAACGCCGGCCTCGACGAATACTGCGCTCAACGGATTGCGGAAGGCCAGATCCTCGACCGACAAGGGTCCGCCGCTGCCGTGGAACGGATCGGCACCGCGGGCCTGGTCCTCGGCTTTGCGGAAGTAGGGCAGAACTTCCTCGTAACGCCAGTCCGCGCGCGTGAGCTGGGCCCACTCCTCGTAGTCGCCCCGGTGACCGCGCGTGTAGCACATGGCATTGATGGAGCTGCTGCCGCCGAGCACGCGCCCGCGGGGCCAGTACAGCCGGCGACCCACGAGCTCGGGCTCCGGCTCGGTGAAGAAGCGCCAGTCGATGCGCGCATTGTCCACCAGCTGCGCAATGCCGCCGGGCATGTGAATGAAGGGGTTTGTGTCCGCGCCGCCGGCCTCCAGCAGCAGCACGCGTGTGCCCGGATCCGCCGACAGGCGATTGGCAAGCACGCAGCCGGCCGAGCCTGCCCCGGCGATCACGTAGTCGTACACCGGTTCGCTCATGCAGCCCCGAGAGTGGTGCCGGCGGCCCGCACGGGAGGCGCCGCAGCGAATGGGTTGGTCTTGCCCTCAAATAACGCATCCATCAGAGCAGTCTCGCGCGTACGGATATCGCTGAGCAGATGATTGTCCTGCGGCAGCGCCCGGAATGCCGCCCAGCCGCGTTCGAGGAAGTCGTGCAGCACTCCAAGTCCGGCGAGATGCGCGGGCGCGCGTGCGGCGCGCAGCGCAAGCCCCAGCCAGCGCCGTCGCACCACTGCATCGAGCGCTCCTCCGATGGCCCCGATCAGATCGATCTGACGTTGACGATCTGCACGCCGGCCGAGCGAGCGGTAAGCGAGCGCGTAGGAAGACCCGGTCGGTGCGGCGGAGAATTGCGCGGCCATCGCCTGGTCGAACTCCTCGGTGAGCACGTCGAGTTCGAGTGCCTGGCGCAGGATATCGACCAGGGCCTTGGGCAGCGCGCGGCGCAGGTGCGATGCGCCCCGCGCCAGCTCGCGGTCGCGCTGGGTGAAATTGTCATCGGCGTAGATATCGCTCAGAAAGAACTCCACGGCGAGACGGTAGCGCAGCTGCGCGCGTAAATCCGCATACGTGCGCGCGAGCCGCGCAGCCTGCCAGGCCCGCAGCTCGCGCAGTCGTTTGCCGAGCTCGGGATTGCGTATCGCGTTCGCCAGCAGTTCCCGCTTGCGCTCCAGCAGCTCTTCAAGGGTGCGAGTTTCCGCCATGGCGCTCAAGCGGCGGCGAGTGCCGCGTGTACGCACTGGCGTGCGGCACGTGAACCGAGCACTCCGAAATGTCCGCAGCCGCGCAGCACGTAGCAGTCGGCGCCTGCGACCTCGGCGCTGCGCGCCGGCACGACCAGGTTGTCCTCGAGACTATAGATGTCCGTCACAGGCACCGGCCAGCGCTCCTCCTGCGCTAAGTTCAAGGCGGACAGCCACGCCGAATCCTGGCGCATCTGTCGGGTCGGAGCGCTCGGATAGTGCCGGGCGAGGCGCGAGCCGTGGTGTGGGCAGGCGAGCGTGACGATCTGACGGATCGTCTGCGGCCCTGCGAGCGATAGCGCTGCGCGCGCGACCAGCCCACCCATGCTGTGCGTGATGACGGCGACGCGCGCACCGCGACTCTCCTTCTGCAGCGCCGCGAGCTCTCGCGCCACGCGCGCAGCGTAGACATCAATGTCGGCGAACAGCGGCTCGAGGTTGAGCGCGCGCACCGGCGCAAAGCCCGCAGATCGCAGCTCTCGCAGCCAGCCGCGCCAGATGCCGCGGTTGCAGACGATCCCGTGCAAGAGCAATACCGGTCGCGGATTCGCCGCCTGCGGCAGGGATGTGTCAGGACTGTCTCGCCAGGGCTCGAGGATCATGCGCGCGACCGCGAGGGCAAAGTGCGCAGGCTCGGTGACAGCGGCGCGCAGTCTCGCCGTGACCGATGCCTCGCCGCCGGATCCTGCCGCGAGCAGCACTGAGGCGGATGCGATCATCCACGGCGCGATCAAGAAGATCACAGCAGCAAGTGTCAGCGTCGCACAGTACCGCCACCGCAGCATCCCACCCAGGAGCAGGGCACACAGCGCGGCCAGCAGCGCGTCAGCGGCGAGCAGGAAAACCCACAGGCGGGCGGCCATGGCTCGCCGCTCATCCGCTCGAGATCTGGGCCGCCAGCATGCGCTCCAGCGTGTGCAGAGCACGGTCCAGGCGTGGCGCGACCTCACGCCGGTGCCGCTCGCGATCGCGTACTGCACTGGCGAACGTGCGGCGGCGGTCGCGCAGGATACGCGTGTCTAAGGCGAGACCGCGCCGCGCCAGCACCGCGCCGAGCGCCTCCTGTTGTGCCAGCAGATCGCGACGCGTCCGCTGGTACGCGTGCTCGACCAGTTGCTGTCGCCCCGAGTAACGAAAGACATTGGCAAAGAACAGCCGCTCATCGTGACGGTCCGGCTCCAGCACCACCATGTCCGCGTGCGGATAGCGCGCACCGTAGCTCGCCATGCCGACCTGCATTCGCGAGTGAATGATCGCGCGGAACGTCTGACCGAGGATCGCAGGCAGCCCTTCGTGCGCGAGATTGGAGTGCCTGCGATGCGGCAGCTTGGAGGCATCGAAAGGCACGAGCGGGTTGATGCAGATGACGAAGTCGCATCCGTCCTCAAGGGCGAGCGAGGCATGCAGGGTGCGCACCAGAGCCCCGTCGACGTAGTGCTCCTGGCCGATTTCCACGGCCGGGTACAGCCCCGGCAGTGCCGTGCTCGCCATGACCGCGCGCGAGATCGGCACGCGCTCATGCCCGGAGTCCCCGAAACACACGCTCTGCCCCGAGTTCAGGTTGGTCGCAACCACGAATAGCCGCGAGCGCAGCTTGCGAAAGTCATCGCTGTGGCCGCTCGAGCGGAACATCCCCTGCAGGTAGCGCTCGAGGGGTTTGTTGTCGAAGATCGCCTGGGGCAGTGCTCTGGCGAGCGGGCCGATGGCCGTGGACCAGTTGCTCTGCAGCGGATGGAGCGCGTACTGACGCGCGATATCGGCAAGCAGCCACGGCAAGCGGCTCAGCTGCCGCAGGTACTCTCCTACCGCGGGTTGCAGCAGCATGCCCGGCGAGAACGGCACCAGCGTCGCCTCGTCGTGGATGAAGATCGAGCCCATCGAGGTGGTATCGAACCCGTTCGCGAGTCCCGCCGCGACCAACGAGCCCGAACTCACCCCGACGTACACATCGAGGCCCGTCAATTCGCGCCCAATGATCCCCTCACTGAGCGCGTGCAGCGCGCCGAGCTCATAGAAG
>Ga0335081_10010465_pt1 | contig 14995 bp, 14 predicted proteins | sample Lox_Sample_35_FD_206713 | JGI IMG/M metagenome (GOLD analysis project Ga0335081, IMG submission 206713) | Soil microbial communities from Loxahatchee National Wildlife Refuge, Florida, United States - Lox_Sample_3.5 | ecosystem: Environmental > Terrestrial > Soil > Wetlands | place: USA...
CTGAGCTCGTCCGGGATGATGAAGCGGCGCGCGTCGATCGCCGCGATCGCGACCATCAGCAGCGCGAGGCCGGCGCCGGCCGCGCCGCGCATGCCCGGCAGCAGGATCAGGCTCGCCGCGACGCCCGACCCCGCCGCAATGCCGGTCGCGATCGCGTCCGCCGTCCCGAACGTCGCCAAGGGTCGCAAATTCAAGCTGGGCCAGCGCGCCAGCATTCCCGTTCTCCGCCTCATGCAGCCGCCTGGGCCGTCCTCCTCACCCTGCGCGACCCTGGCGCATGTTCCGGCGAAAGCCTGCCCCCGACTTGATCGCGGGTGGATGCCGGTTCGCCGACAAGAACATGCGCCGAACCATGAATCTCTAGTGCGCCCGCGGCGGGACCGGAACGTTGGTCGGCACCGCGCCGATCGTGCCGCGCAGCTTGGTGCGCAGCTCCTCGGCGACGAAATGGGCGTCGACCGCGTCGCGGATGATCTGCGGGCGAATGAAGATGATGAGCTCGGTCCGATTGGTCGTCTTGGTCTGGTGGGTGAACGCGTCGCCGATCTTCGGGATGCTGTCGAGGATCGGAATGCCGGAGCGGTCGAGCTCGGTCTGCTCCTGGATCAGCCCGGCCAGCAGCACGGTCTGCCCGCTCGCGACGGAGATCGAGCTCTTGACCTTGCGCTCCGTGACCGTGGGCGTCAGCGACCCGGCCGAGCCTGCCGCCACCTGGCTGATCTCCTGCTCGATCTCGAGCTGGACGTTGCCGTTGACGCTCACGCGCGGCACCACGCGCAGAATGATGCCGGTGTTGCGGTAGTCGATCGAATTGATGATCGTGTTGCTGGTGCTGGTCGCCGAATTGAGCACGCTGCCGGTGCCGGTGGAGATCGGGATCTCGCTGCCGACCGTCAGGGTGGCGAGCTGATTGTTGATGACGACGAGCGAGGGATTCGACAGCACCTTGACGTCGGTGATCCCGTGCAGCGCGTCGAGGATGAGGTGCGGATCGAGCTCGCTGCCGATCAGGAGATTGAAGCCCGGAAAGGCGCGGGTGAGGAACGGCGTGACCGGAATGCCGTTGGTGACCGTCGGGGCTGCGGCCGGCGGCGAGGACGGAACGTTGAGCGCGGAGCCGCGATCGGCCGGCAGCCCGAGTTGCTGGCTCTGCAGGAAGAACTGCACGCCGTAGCTCAGGCTGTCGTTGAGCGTGACCTCGGCGACGGTCGCGTCGATGCCGACCTGCAATTGCGGCTGATCGAGCTGGCGCAGGGTCTGCTCGATGATCCGATAGTTCTCGGTGCTCGCATAGATGAGGAGCGAATTGGTGGCCGTATCGGGCGTGATCCGCACGCCTTCGAGAACCGGCTGGCCGTTGCCCGCGCCGCCGCCGGCCCCGCCGATGTCGCCCAGGTTCTGGTTCGCCTCGCCGCCGCCGCGCGCGGTCGCGCCGAGCGTGCTCGGGCTGCTGCCGAACCCGCCGCCGCCGCCACGCGTTCCGCCGCCGCCCGTATTGCTGCCGAACCCGGTATTGCTGCCGAAACCGCCGGTGCCGCTCGACGGCTGTCCTTCGCCGGTCCCTTGGCCGCCGAACGAGGAGCGGCTCGAGGTGGTCGACAGGCCGCCGCCCGGCGAAAGCTGATTGGTCGCGGTGTCCAGGCCGCCGCCCCCGCCGCCGGTGAACGCGGCCGTGAGCACCCGCGCCATCTGCCGCGCCTCGCCGTACTTGATGCGATAGACATGCACCCCGGTGCGCGCCGTGTCGTTGGCGTCGAGACGTTTGATCCAAGTTTCCGCCGCGCGCAGCAGCTCCGGCTTGCGGGTGACGACCAGGATCCCGTTCAACCGCGCGATCAGCTGGAATTTGACGACGTTCTGGTTGAGACCGCCCTCCTTGGTGTCCATGATCTTTTCGAGCTCGGCGATCACCGGCTCGGGATTGCTGTACTGCACCGGGAAAATGCCGACCGATTGCCCGCGCATCCAATCGACGTCGAAGCTGAGCACGGTGTCGATCGCGGCCCGCCGCTCGGCTCCGCTGCCCTGGATCAGCAGCATGTTGCGCGCCGTGTCGGCGCGCACCGTGCCGGGCTTGGTGGCGAAGCTGTCGAGCAGCTTGGTCAGCGTCGCGGCGGACACGTATTGCAGCGGAACGACCGAGATTCCGTACCCCGGCTCGGCGCGCGCGGCCTGCGAGTCGATGTTGCCGCCGCCGACCGCGTCGCCCTGCGGCACCAGCCGATATCCGATGGTGTCGTGGACCAGGACCACGCCGCTCAACCGCAGCGCATTTTCGAGCACGAACAGCAGATCCGGCTTCGGCACCGGGCGTCCCGAGGACAGGCTCACGGTGCCCTGCACGCGCGGGTCGATCGTATAGCCGACGCCGAGGATGTCGCCGAGCACGACCTTGGCGACCGAGGCGACCGGCGTATTTTCGAAATTGAGCTCGTAGCCTTCGCCGCCCTGCGCCGGCTGGGGTTTCGGCCCCTCGATCGCCGGCACCACGACGCCGGTGTAAACCTGCGCTCGCGCCGCCGTCCCGCCCACGCCCTGCTGCGAGCCATCGCCCCCTTGAGGAAAGCGCGGCAGCAGATCGATGTTGCGGATCTTGTCGAAGACGTCCGGATTGCGGGGCTCCTCCTGCGGAATCCCGGCGCACGCCGTCAGCGATGCGGCGGCCAGCGCGATAAGCATGCTTCTGTATCGGCCGCTAAGCCATCGGCGCACGGACATTGACATGATGCTCGGTACCACTCCCGCTGTGACGCCCCCATTTCGTGCTCCGCGGCCGAGGCACCGCGCGCAGTCACAAGCCAGCCATGAATCGAAGCGCTGCCCCGCGCACCCCTCCTCGTGCTGCGGGCAATCCCCCAACTGCCGCGAATGATAGGCCGTTTCGCAACCGCTTGGAAGCCCGCCCACCACCGGGAGGACGACCCATCCACCGCGGCACGCACCTTCCAAAGCCCTGATGCGCATTACAAATCGCCACGACGCGAATGTGACAGGTGGGCCGCTACGGAAGCGCGCCACGCATATCGAACGCATGGTGTGTTCGCCGCGCCACGGTGCCACGTCGAGCAGGTGGTATTTCGACTGACTGCCTCTCGCGCGTTGCGCCGCCCGCGCGACGAACGCGGTGTGCGAATGGCGAATGGCCGTTTCGCGCTGCGTGCGAATTCCGACACAGCCTCTGCAACCCGGACGGCGCACGGCGGATCGCACGGACCGATCGACGCGATGGCGCGCGAAAACTCTTTCTCCGATCGCCGTGGTGGTGTTCGGCTATGCGCGCGCCGAGGCCTTGCTGCGGGCTCGGTCGTTCGTGCAGGATCGGGCGTCGCGCGAGGCGAGCCGGCGGTCCAGCTCGGCGATCCAGCTCGGCGATCCAGGTCAGCAGGTCCGGGTCGGCGGTTCATGTCTAGCGATGCACGGAATCCGGCGATCGTTTCCGGCCGCAGCTGCGGCGACTGCTCGCTGTGCTGCAAGCTCCCGCGCATCGAAGCCTTCGACAAGCCGGTCGGGGTCTGGTGTGCGCACTGCGCCCCGGGTCGCGGCGGATGCACGATCTACGACGCCCGGCCGGACGAGTGCCGCAGCTTCTTCTGCGCCTGGCTGATCTCGCCCGCGCTCGGCCCCGAGTGGCGCCCCAACAAGTGCAGGATGTTCGTGCGCCGCGAAGGCAACCTGGTCGCCATCCACGTCGATCCGAGCGATCCGCAGGCCTGGCGTCGCGAACCGTTCTACCGCCAGATCAAGGCCTTCGCGGCCAGCGCCGCCGCCACCGCGCAGCCGGTCGCGATCTACATCAAGGATCGCGTCATCGCGGTCTTGCCCAACAAGGAGATCGACGTCGGCACGATGAAGCCGGGCGATCACCTGGTGGTTCGCGAGCTGATCGGCTCGCGTGGCGGGCGCGACTGGACCGCGTTCATCGAGGCGGGTCCCGGCCGCTGACGCGGCCGGCTTCACGCAAACGCAATGGCCGGAGCCGATGCCGGCCCCGGCCGCTGATTGGAATCGCCCCACCTCGCGGCCGCCGCGAAGCCGCGGCGCGCGTCAACCGCTCAATGCGGATCGTTCTCGATCGGCGGGATCACGGCGGGAATCTGCGACACCGTGTAATGCTTGGCCTCGAGCGTCCACGCCGAGTCGATCGCCGCATTGGCGCCCGCAAACGGCAGGAACAGAGTCAGGTTCGACACATAGAGCGTCCTGCCGTCGCGGCTGAAGGCGGGACTTGCCGGAAACAGGAAACCTTTGGCGACGCCGTCGTCGATGCCGTTGAAGTCTCCGAGCTTCGCGATCACCTTGCCGGTCTTGTCGAGGACGACGATCTCGTCTTCCTGGTTGGCGCAGACCCAGAGATTATCGTGCCGGTCGATGGCGATTCCGTCCGGCGCATTGATGCCGGTGATGAAGATCGATGCCTTGCCCGCCGATCCGTCCCCGTTCACGGGAATCTGGATGATCTGGTGGAACGCCGTGTTGGCGACGAACAGCGTCGTGCCTTCGTTGTTGAACTCGACGCCGTTCGCCCCGAACGGCGGCGTGAGGCCGGTGCCAGGGCCGAGCAGCGGGTCACTGCTCCACGCCGTGAGCGCGCCGCCATTGGGTCCAGTCTTCCAGATCACGCCATTGAAGGAATCCGAGATGTAGACGTTCCCCATTTTGTCGAATGTCAGAGCATTGAGGCCCGAGCCCGCGACCGGACCGGCGAACACCGACGAGGTGCCGGTCTTGGGATCGACGTGCAGGACCGTGCCGGCGCCGAAATCGAGAACCAGCAGGAAGTTGTTCACCGGATTGAAGGCGAGGCCGAGCATGTGCGGGCTCGAGCCCGCGATCGTGACCTTGCGCAGCACGTTGCCGTTCGGGCTGATCACGAACAGCACCGCGTTGCCGGTGAGCGCCCCAGTCGAATTGAAGCCGAAAGTCGGCGCATAGATGTTGCCGTCGGGGCCGACCGTGAGGCCTTCGACGCTGCTCGGGACGCCCGGCGTGACGTCGGGCAGGACCGTCAAGGTATCGACGTTGCCGCGGTCCCACGCATTGGCGGCCGGTGCCGCGGCCAGCATGCCGAGCACAATAGCGGCAGACCAGAACCTCGCCATGTTCTCCTCCCTGCAAATAGACTTGTTGGCCCGGAGAGCCCCGGGCTGGCGGGCGCAGTGTCGAACAATTTGCGGTGGCGGTCTACGGCCGCGTGGCGGGCTTCTTGAACGCGTTACATTCCGCCGGTAAGCCCATGCCCGCGCGGGGCGCCGGCACGGCCCGCGAGGCCTGGTCCGGGAACCGTTAACGGCGCGCCGACCGCCGAGAACATCCATTCGCAAAACGGTCATCGCCGCGCTATACTGGGACGCGCCCGGACATCGCCATGACGATTGATCTTGCTAGCGAATTTACCAGTTATCTGCGCGGCAAGAACAATCTTGCGGACGACGCGACGCTGCTTGACACCGCCAAACAGGCGCAGGACGAGCGCACGCTGCGCCAGATCTGGGAGCTCTCCGAGCTTTCCGCCAACGATTTTGCCGACGAGGTCGCGCGCTATTTCGAGGTCCCCCGGGTGGGATTGGCCGATCTCCTCGCCGCGCCCGCGCTGGTGAAGCAATTCTCGCGGCGTTTCCTCCGCGAAATGACCGTGTTTCCGTATCAGGCCGCCGAAGGAGCCGTGATGCTCGCGGTCGCCGATCCGAGCGATTCCGCCGCCGTGCGCGCCGCCGCCATCGTGCTCGGCGGCGATATCCGGATCAAGGTCGCGTCGTTCGAGGACATCGCCACCGTTCTCAACCAGCGTCTCGGCGAGGAGGACACGGCCGCGCCGGACGGTGTCGAGAAGCAGGGCGAGGTCGGCGACGACATCGAGAGCCTGCGCGACCTGGCGAGCGGCGCGCCCGTCGTGCGCGCCGTCAACGACATGCTCGAAAAGGCGGTCGAGCTTCGCGCGAGCGACATTCACATCGAGCCGTTCCGCACCGGCCTCGTCGTGCGCATGCGGGTCGACGGCCTGCTGCGCGCGATCCCGACGCCGCCCGGCGTGCTGCCGCAGGCGATCATCTCCCGCATCAAGATCCTCGCCGGCCTCAACATCGCGGAGCGCCGGCTGCCGCAGGACGGCGCCGCACGCATCCGGATCGCGCGATCGGAGATCGACGCGCGCGTCGCCATCATGCCGACCCAGCACGGCGAGTCGGCCGTGATCCGCCTGTTGCCGAAGGAGCGCAGCCTCCTGGTAATCGAGAAGCTCGGCTTCCTGCCGCCCGACGAGGCCAAGCTGCGCGAGCTCCTCGCGCTTCCGCACGGCATGATCGTCGTCACCGGCCCGACCGGCAGCGGCAAGACCACGACGCTCGCCACCGTGCTCTCGATCCTCAACGAGCCGACGCGAAAAATCCTCACCATCGAGGACCCGGTCGAATACGAGATCCAGGGCGTCAACCAGACCCAGGCGAAGCCGGCCATCGGGCTGACCTTCGCCAACGCGCTGCGCGCCTTCGTCCGCCAGGATCCGGACGTGATCATGGTCGGCGAAATCCGCGATCCCGAGACCGCGCAGATCGCGATCCACGCCGCGCTGACCGGCCACCTCGTTCTCACCACCCTGCACACCGAGACCGCGGCCGCGGCGGTGCCGCGCCTGCTCGATCTCGGGGTCGAGGGGTTCCTGCTCAAGTCGACCCTGCGCGCCGTGATCGCCCAGCGGCTGGTGCGCCAGCTGTGCGACCGCTGCAAGACCAGGCGGACGTTGAACGCGGCCGACTTCGCCGCCGATCCGCGCTACAGCGCGGTCGGCCTCAAGGTGGGCGAGGCCATCTTCGAGCCGGGCAAGTGCGAGCGCTGCGGCGGCACCGGCTATCGCGGCCGCGTCGGCGTGTTCGAGGTGCTGCAGATCACCGAGGACGTGCGCAAGCTGATCAGCGCGCATACCGACTCGGTCTCGCTCGATCAGGCCGCGATTGCGGCCGGCATGACCACCATGGTCGACGACGGCGCGGCGAAATGCCGGTCCGGAATGACGTCGCCCGCGGAGGTCCTGCGCGTCACCACGATACGGTGAGGCGATGCAGACCTATCGCTACCGCGCGATGACCCAGACCGGCGAGCTGGTGAACGGCTCGATCTCGGCGCCGAGCGCCTCGGAAGTGGCGCATCGGATCGAGTATCTCGGCCTGGTTCCGAGGAAGGCGCCGCCGCGGTCTCGCGCGCCACGTTCGCGATCTTCAACCGGGCGCGTCCCGAGGACGTGACCATCTTCACCCGCGATCTCGCGCTGCTGCTCAAGGCCGGCGCGCGCCTCGACGATGCGCTCGGGCTGCTCGCCGACGACCGCGACATCGGGCGGCTGCGGTCGATCGTGCAGAAGATCCGCGCCGGCATCCTGGCCGGCGAGAGCTTTGCCGAGGCCGTGGCCCACCATCCGGCCTACTTTCCGTCGATCTACATCGCCCTGGTGCAGGTCGGCGAGACCTCGGGAAAGCTGCCGCACATTCTCGAGTCGCTCGCCAACGACCGGCTGCGCTCGGAAGCGCTGCGGCGCAAGGTCACCGACGCCCTGCAATACCCGGCATTCCTGCTGTTCGCGGCCGGGTGCGTGCTGATGTTCTTCATCCTGTTCGTGCTGCCGCGGTTCGCCTCGGTGCTGCGCGATTTCAACGCCAAGACCGACAGCATGATCACGACCTTCATCGCGCTGTCGGACTTCATCCGCGGAAACTACGTGCAGATCTCGGTGGTGGCGACGGCCGTGCTGGTCGGCGGTTGGTGGGCGCTGCGCCGGCCGGAGCTGCGCGCCGCCGTGATCGGCCAGATCGCCCGCATTCCCGGCATCTCCTCGGTGTTCAATTTCTACCGGACCGCTTTGTTTTGCCGCAATCTTGGCATCTTATTGGGGAGCGACGTCACACTGACGGCGACATTGCGGATCCTGGTTGACATCATGTCGGTCACGGGCAAGAAATCGCCGTGGCTCGCAACCGCTGATCGTGTGCGGCACGGCGGAAAACTTTCCGATGCGCTGGCCGCTTCCGCCCTGTTGCCCGCAATGGCCGTGCGCATGCTGCGCATCGGCGAGGAAACCGGGCAGCTGCCGGTCTTGGCGGGACGGGTCGCCGATTTCTACGAGGCCAAGCTGCAGCGCAGCCTCGATCGCGTGGTGGCGATCGTCGGCCCGCTGTCCATCATCACGATCAGTGTCGTCGTCGGGGGCCTTATCGTTTCGGTCATGACTGCTCTGCTTTCGATCAGTCAAATCGTCGGTTGAGAACGGGAGGTTCAACATGGCAACGCTTCACCCAGGCTCGCAGTCCCAACGGGCGGAAACGCAAGTCGCGTCAATCCGTTCGCGCCGCAAGCGCGAGGGCGGCTTCACCCTCGTCGAAATGCTGGTGGTCATCACCATCATTGCGCTCATCATGTCGCTGGTCGGTCCGCGCGTGCTCAACTACCTGAGCGAATCGAAGGTCAAGGCAGCGAAAATCCAGATCCAGAGCTTCACCAGCGCGCTCGATCTGATGTACCTCGACACCGGCCGCTACCCGAGCTCGGCCGAAGGCCTGGACGCGCTGGTGAAACCCGCCAACGGCATGTCCGGATGGAACGGGCCGTACCTCAAGGGCGGCGCCGTCCCGAACGATCCGTGGGGCAAGCCCTACCTCTATCGCTCGCCGGCGGAGCGCAGCGTCTACGAGATCATGTCCTACGGTTCCGACGGACAGGAAGGCGGGACCGGGACGGCGGCGGATATCACGACGGCGACCAATGAGTAGCCGACATCCCGGCGAGAGCCCGTCCCCGACGCGGTCGGGGGGCGGTTCGCCGCCGGGGACATGCGTCGCAGCGCCGGCCGCGCGCACGTTCCGGCTCCGCCGGAGCGGAACGCGCGCTCGCCGCGCGACGACGGAGGATGGATTCACGCTGCTCGAAATGGTCTGCGTCATCGCCATCGTGGCGATGCTCGCCGCCATCCTGCTGCCGAACCTCTCGCATCAGACGTCGCGGCCGCGCCTCGAGGCCTATGCGGTCGAGACCGCGGCGTTGCTCAAGTCGGATCGTACCGCGGCGATAAGGCATCGCGCGCCGGTCTCGACGCTGGTCGACGCGCAAGAGCGCCGCTTACGCTCGGGGTGGGACGGCCGGATGCTGGAAGTCCCGGAGGACGTGACCGTCACCGCCATGCTGCCCGTCCGCTGCAACGACCGCCCCGCCGGCTCCGCCATCATGTTCTTTGCAACCGGGATGTCATGCGGCGGCGTTATCGTCCTGTCGCGGCTGGGCGCAGGCTATGAGATTCGCGTGAATTGGCTGACCGGAGGCATCGAAATTGCGCCGCGCGGCACGCTGTGACACCGGCGGCAAGACCGCCGGGTTCACCATCATCGAGGTGCTGGTCGCGATCGCGGTCGTTGCCGTCGTGCTGAGCGCGATCGGCGCGGTCGTCTCGGGCACCACGCGCGGCGTGCGCTCGCTCGAGCAGCATGTCGTCCTGATGGAAACCGTCCGCTCGGTGACGGCCGGGCTGCGCTCGCGCGAACCGCTGGCGGAGAACGCGCGGTCCGGCCAGATGTACGGCAATCGCTGGCAGGTCGGCATGGCGCCGATGGCCGACGGCCCGATGCTGCCCGACGCGCGATCGCCCTGGACGCCGATGATGATGACGTTCCGCGTCCAGACGCCGTCCGGCGCCGCGGTCGAGGTCAAGACGGTGCGTCTGCTGCGAAGGCGGCAATGATGCGGCGGGCCTTGGCACGATCCGCGAGCACACCTGCGGCGCGCAGCCGGCGCGCCGCAATGCGCGGGTTCACGCTGATCGAGGCGCTGGTGGCCACCGCCCTGATGGGCCTGGTTCTCGCCGCGCTCGGGACCATCACGGCGCAATGGCTGCCGAACTGGAACCACGGCATTGCCCGCGTCCAGCGCGCCGAGCTGGTCAGCGTCTCGCTCAATCGGCTGACCGCCGATATCCAGGCGGCCGAGTTCATCGCGGCGGGCCGTGGCAGCAAGGTGCCGCTGTTCGAGGGGACCGCATCGTCGATCGTCCTCGTTCGCTCCGCCATCGGACCCGCGGCGGCGCCGGGGCTCGAAATCGTGCGCATCGCCGAGACCCCGGACCGCGACACCCGGGCCCTGGTCCGCTCGACCATGCGTTTCGTGCCGTTGGACCCGAGCACGCCGGTCGCCGCACAGCTCAAATTCGCCTATCCGGTCGTGATGCTGCGCGCGCCCTATCGGGTCTCGTTCGCCTATGCGGGCAGCGACGGCATCTGGAAGGACGCCTGGCAGAATGAGGCGCAGCTGCCGGTCGCGGTCCGCCTGACGGTGCGCGACGCAGCGACCCAGCAGGCCCTGTCGATCTCGACCACCGCCCTGATCCACGTCGAGCTGCCCGCTTGCGCGGTCGCAAAGAGCAAATCCGACTGCTTCGGCCAGCAGCAGGGGCAGCCCGGGCAGCCGGGACAGCCCGATCAGCCGACCAACCAGCCGGGCAACAACCCGCCGGCGCCCAGCATGCGGGGCGAGCTCGCCGTCCCACGGAGCGTGCTGTGAGGGCGACGCTGCTGCACACGCCGAACCGGCCGCCGCGACCGCGCGGACGCGACGGTTTCATCATCGTCGCGGTTCTGTGGATCCTGATGGCGCTGGCGACGCTGGTGTCGGTCTATTCGATCTATGTCGGCAATTCGGCGCTGTCGCTCGCCGCGATGGACGACGGGGTTCAGGTCGAGGCGCTGGTGACGACCGGGATCGAGCTCACAGTCTATCGGTTGACCATGCCGACGAGCGGGCCGCGACCCACCAGCGGCGCCTTCCGCTTTCGTCTCGGCGCCGCGAACGCCGCCGTCGCCTATCTGCCCGAGAACGCGCGGGTCGATCTCAATGCGGCGCCGAAGGACATGCTCGCCGGACTCTTTGCCGCGCTCGGCGCCTCGAACGAGGAAGCGGATTGGAGCGCCGATCGCGTCATCGGCTGGCGCGCGCCGCCCAAAGGCGGGAACCGGAATAATGGGAATAACGGGAATAACGAGGGCGCGGAGGACCAGCTCTACCGCTCCGCCGGTCTCGCCTATCTGCCGCGCGGGGCGCCATTCGCGCATCTGAGCGAGCTCTGGCTGGTCCATGGCTTGTCGCCGGCCCTGATCACGCGCGCCATGCCGTTCGTGACGATCTACAGCGGCGAGGAGCAGATCAATGTCTTCGATGCGCCGCCCGAGGTCGTCGCCGCCCTGCCCGGCATGTCGCCGGCGCGGCTGAACAGCTTCCTCAACAAACGCGAAACGGTGCCGCACGATGCCGACGGCCTTGCCCTGGCGCTCGGCTCGGACCAGGCGGGCGCCACCGCCGATGCCGGCAAGACCATGCGGGTCCGCGTCCAGATCGCGTTCGACAACGGCCGTAAAACGGCCTCGGAGGTGGTCATTCTGGTCGGCGCCGATGCCGAACCCTATCGCGTCCTGTCGTGGCGCGACGACGTGGACGCCGCGCCGGATCAGCCGCAAACCGCGACGAGGCTCCGATGACATTCCTGCGGCCGCTCGTCGACGCCTTTTCGCGCTGGATCGATTGCGTCGCGACGACGATCGTCGCGCTGTTCGGCCGTTTCGGCGCGCGGCGGCGCGTTCAGCTGGTCGAGGAGAAGGACGACACTTTTACGGTCCAGCTGCTCGGCGACGGCAAGAGCGGCGCCAAGAACGCCGATCCGCCGGTCGACCGGATCCGCATCGCGGACGATGCCCACGTCGCGGCCCTGCCGCCGGCCCTCGCCGCGATGGTGCGCGGCAGCCACGCCGAGCTGGTGCTGCTGCCCTCCCGTTTCCTGTTTCGACCGCTCGAGCTGCCCAAGCGCGCAGCCGAATACCTGGACGGCATCGTCCGCTCGCAGATCGATCGCCTGACGCCGTGGAGCGCCAGCGAGGCCGTCTACAGCTGGACGGCTCCGGTCGATGCGCCGAACGACCGGATCACGCTCACCATCGCGGCGACGGCGCGGGCGAAGATTGCTCCCTACCTGCGGGCCATCGGGGATCTCGGCGCCGCATCGATCGCGGTCGCCACCGCCGCGCCGAATGCGGGCCGCAATGCGGCCACGCTGCGCGTGTTCGAGCAGCACGCGCGCAGCGCGATCAATGTCGCGCGCATACGCTCCATTCTGGCGGCCGTGTTCGTGCTCAGCGCGCTTGCGGCCGCGGTTTCGTTCGGAGTCGACGCGGTGGGGTCGAGCCGGATGGACGCCGACCAGCAGGAGCTGCAGCGCAAGATCGTCGCCATCCGGACGGCGATGCGGGGCGGCCAGGGCCCCGCGGGCGGGACGGCGGTGCAGCGGCTCGCGCAGCGCAAGCAGACCAAGCCGTCGAGCGTCATCGTGCTCGAGGCGCTGTCGCGCGCGCTGCCGGACCATACCTATATCACCGAGTTCCGTATCGAGGGCGAGAAGGTGCAGGTGGTGGGCGTGACCCAGGATGCCCCTTCGCTGATCGAGTTGATCGAGAAGTCGCCGAACTTCTCGCACGCCACCTTCTTCGCCCCGACCACGCGCACGGCCGGCGAGCCGGGTGAGCGATTTCACATCGAGGCGCACATCAACCCGGTATTCTCATTCGGCACCTGAGCATGACGACGAGCGCACTCATCGACCGCCTTCTGGGGCGCTATCCGAGCGCCGCCGCGGCGCTCTATGTCGTCCTCGTGCTTGCTTTGGCGGCCGCGAGCGTGCTCTCGGTTGTCGATTTTCTGCAGCGCCGCCAGGATGTTGCGGCAACCGCCGATACTCTTGCGATGCTCGAGGCGCGCAATCCGGTGCGCCAGCGGGCGGCGGGCGATGCCGCGGTCGTCACCGGATCGCCCTTCCTGGAGGGCCCGACCGTCACGGTCGCCGGCGCCTCCCTGATGGAGCGGGTGGTCGGGGCGGTCGCGCGCCTCGGCGGCACCATCCTGTCGTCGCAGGTCGACCTGCAGGGGACCGAGGCCCAGGAGGGCTTCATTGCGGTTTCGGTCAGCTGCGAGATCGAGCAGGCCGCGTTGCAGAAATTGCTCTACGATCTCGAGGCCGGAATGCCGTTTCTGTTCGTTGATCAGATGGTGGCGCAGACGCCCGAGGGCGCGGCGAGCGCGGTGGGGAGCCGACTTCACCTGTTGATTTCGGTATCCGGACAATGGCAAGGTGCAAAACCATGAACCGCCGCGCACATCGAATAGCGATCGGAGCCGCCGCCCTGTTGGCGAGCGGTGCGACGATTGCTGTCGCCCCCGCAATGGCCGATACGGCGGAAAAATCCGTAACGGTTCCTGGCCGCGCCGCGCCGGCGCAGGCGGCGCCGGACGGTAATCCAATACATGCCATCCCGCTCGCCGACTTGAACATCACGCGCGACCGGCCGCTCTTTTCGCCGTCGCGTCGGCCGCCGCCGCAGCCCGCCGCGACCCCGATCTTCACGGTCGCCTCCGTGCCGAAGCCGGTGAAGACCGAGCCCGAGCGCCCGCCCCTGACCCTGGTCGGCACGATCGTCGGCGGCAACGAAGCCATCGCGGTCTTCCTCGATCGAACGAGTCGCGACGTGGTTCGGCTGCACACCAGCGAAAGCCATCAGGGCTGGGTGCTGCGCTCGATCCAGGGGCGCGAGGTCACGCTCGAGAAAGATGCGAACTCGGCCGTGCTCGCCCTCGCGCCGCCCGGCACCCTGCCGGAAGTCGCCACCGCGCAAGCGACGCCCGAGCAGATCCGGCGGCCGCGGCGCTGATCGCCGTCAAGACCTCCCTCACGCCCGCTTCAAGCGCTCGATCGCCGGGCGGTCGCCGCGTGCCTTCGCGGTGATCGGCGGGCGCGGCAGCTTGGCGATGCCGGGCTCGATCTCGAAGGTGTATTCGAGCGAGTACCACGGCCCCTTCACGTCGGGGGCGGGCGCCGGCTCGGTCTGGTGCAGCACGTAGTGCCCGATCAGCCGGCGCGTGACGCCGAACTGCGAATCCGTATCGAGATTGGGATCGTCGTCCGTATAGACCTGTGAGATGTGGGTCTTGAAGCCCGGCTTGTGGATCATGAAGTGCAGGTGGGCCGGCCGCATGTTGGCGCGGCCCTGCGCGCGCAGCAGATCGCCCACCGGGCCGTCGACCGGGATCGGATAGCCGGCCGGCTTGATGCTGCGGAAATGGATGTGACCGTCGGCATCGGTGGTGAACTTGCCGCGCAGATTCATGTCGGCCTGCACCGGGTCCTGGTTCTCGTAATAGCCCTCGGTCGAGGAGTGCCAGATGTCGACGTCGGCGCCTTCGACCGGCTTGCCGTTCTGGTCCTTGACCCAGGCCCGCACGAACATCGGCACGCCCGGCGTGGCTGAGCGGATCAGCGAGGCGCCGTTCGGCAGGCGCGGGGAGTCCGGCCGCCAGAACGGCCCGAGCAGGTTGGCGGTGGTCTCGGTCGCGCCGCGGTTGCCGTTGTTGAGCAGGCAGATCAGGGTCGAGAAGCCGAGCGAGCCCGACATCAGCACGACCTCGTTGTGGCTCTCGGTGGTGCGCTGGCCGCAGGCGACGACGTAGGCGACCGCCTTCTGGAATTCCTCCTCGGTCAGCCGCACCTCGCGCGCGAACGCATGCAGATGGCGCACGAAGGCCGACATGATCTCGCGAAAGCGCGGATCGGGCGCGCGGTCGATCTCGGCGAGCACCGCCGTCGTGACGTCTTCCTGGTTGTTGATGATCATCGGGCTTCCTTCGCGCTTCCACCAAACGATTCATCATACCACGCCGGCCCAGCCGGAAAGAGCCGCGCCGCCGCTGGAAAAATCCCTGGCCGCGGGGCAGACTTGCGCAAACGCCGAACCCAACGACAGGTCGGAGGACAGCCCATGGCCACCGTCACCCAGGACACGCGGCCCGAGGGTCGCGCCAAGATCGACGCCCGCGCCGCCATGGAGGCGCTCAACGCCGAGGCCGGTCCGCTCAACATCTGGCTGCGCACCCAGGCCAATGCGCCGGCCCAGCGCCCCTGGTTCCGCGACACCGGGATCGCGGCCGC
>Ga0335081_10010466_pt1 | contig 14995 bp, 12 predicted proteins | sample Lox_Sample_35_FD_206713 | JGI IMG/M metagenome (GOLD analysis project Ga0335081, IMG submission 206713) | Soil microbial communities from Loxahatchee National Wildlife Refuge, Florida, United States - Lox_Sample_3.5 | ecosystem: Environmental > Terrestrial > Soil > Wetlands | place: USA...
GGCGTCAGCAACGGCCCGCGCATTTGCTTCCGCCTGGCCGGCGTTCCGGTCGGCGATGACCACTTGCGCGCCCCCCCACGCGAGACGCTCGCTGACCACCGCCCCGATGCCGCCGGCTCCTCCGAATACGACGATGACTTGCCGTGGTTTGTCTGACATGGAATACCGAGGTTAACATCGGAACGCCAGCAGTGCAGCCAGTTATAATTAAGACAGTGGCGACGCTCTCGCCTGCGCCTCGGTATGTTAGTGCGATCTCTCGCCTGTGTTTGTCTTCTGTTGTGGCCTGCATGTGCCGCACCGGATATGGCTCGCGAAGCCAAGACACTTTATGAGAACACCGACTATTCGGGTTCGCTGCGGATGCTCAAAGCAGATACCTCGCCGGATGCATCAGGCTACCTGCTGATGGGCAAGAATAACTATATGCTCGACAACTTCGCCACGGCAGCGCACTTCTTTGAGAAAGCCCTGACGCTGACCCCGCACAGTTCCGAATGCGAGATGTGGTTGGGGCGTGCCTACGGCAGGCGGGCCGAGAATGAGGGATTCGTGACGGCGATTGCGTACGCGACCAAGGCCCGGCAGCATTTCGAAAAAGCTGTCGAACTCGACCCCAACTACGCCGACGCGCGCAACGATCTTTTCGATTACTATCTGAACGCGCCCGGAATCCTGGGTGGCGGGCTCGAGAAGGCCGAAGCGATCGCGCGGCAGATCGCCGCGACAAGGCCAGCCGAGTCCGAGTTCGAGCTTAGCCAGATTGCCGAGCATCGGAAGCAGTTAGCCGAGGCCGAAAACCATCTTCGCAGGTCAGTCGAACTCGCGCCCGGCGATGTGGGCCGCATGCTCGATCTCGCGCGGTACCTGGCAAAGCACGGCCGGATTCCCGAAAGCGACGCCATCTTTGCGCAAGCCTCCGGCCTGGCGCCCAACGATCCTCGCGTGCTTTTTGCCCGGGCAAAAACACTGATGGAGCAGCGGCGCAATCCGGAGCAGGCACAAAAGCTTCTGCGTCAATACCTGGAATCGAAACTGACCCCGGACGATCCTCCCAGATCGGCTGCGCTGAAACTCCTGGGGCAGGCCGGCGGGCGATGACCGCCACGCGAAAAAAGCAGGCTTACGCGTTCCGATTGGGAGTCATCCTGGTCCTTTTCCTTACGCTGAAAGCTGCTGGGAACCTGTCTTTGGCGCTGGGGATGAAACATCTGCCACCGGCATCGCCCGCCAATCCCCTGGCTTACGTCCAGGCGATGCTCGATCCGTTCGTTGCCGCGGGCGTGGTGGCGCTGATTCTTGCGGTACTGGTGAGGATGGCGCTGCTCAGCCTCGCAGACCTGAGCTTCGTGCTTCCCGTTACCGCCGTCGGCTACGTAGTGGCGGCGTTTTTGGGCAGGACCTTCCTTCATGAAGCCGTCTCGGCGCAGCGTTGGCTCGGCACCGCCTTGATTGTCGTGGGAGCGATGGTGGTGGGCTCCACAACTCATTCGACGAATGGGGCGCGACCGAAATGAAGTGGATTCTGGTGGCGGCCATGGTTTCGGCAACGGTGCTCAGCGATCTGCTGCAGAGCTACGAAATGAAGCGGGCGGGCGAGCAGACCGTGGACGCCCGCGGCCTGATGAAGCTGCTTCGAATGATTGCCCGGCGGAGCTTTCTCATTCTCTCGATCGGGTGCCTGGCAATCTCGTTCTTTACGTTCATGGTCCTGGTGCAGAGGGAGCCGCTCAGCTTTGCCGTGCCCGCCTCGGCAGCGAGTTTCGTCCTCGAGGCCGTGGCGGCGAAGATCGTGCTGCGCGAACACATCAGTGTCCGGCGGGCCACGGGCGCGCTGATCGTGCTGTGCGGCGTGATTCTGGTGGGCGGATGATTATTGCTTGGCGGAATTGACCGCCACCGGCACCAGCTTTCCCCCGCGAATGTAATAGTCGGCGTTGCGCCATCGGATGCTCCGGAACAGGTAACTCGCCAGCCAGATGCAGAACGCCACCCCATCCCACAGCGGAATCAGGGGCATCTGCTTCCAGAAGCGTGGCTGCTTCAGCCCGTGGATGCCGATGAGCCACGTCATCAGCACGCGCAGGAAGTCGTATGTCCCGAGATACGCGAGGGCGACCGTCCAAGTGGGGTGGACAGCGAGCGCCGCAAGGCACCACGGCAATCCTTGCGTGAAGAGCAATCCGAAGTGGCCCGCTGGCCGCATATAACGCATCACGACCATCCAGCGCAGTCGCTTTCGGAGAAGGGCCTGCAGCGAGTGATAATCGGGCACGGTATCGATCGCATACCGCAGCAGGACCACCTCGTGGCCCTGCTCCGCGATGAGGCGTCCGACGAGAAGATCGTCCGCGGGCTGGTTCTCGATCGAAGGATAGCCGCCAAATCCGGCCAGCCGCGTGCGCGTGGTGGCGATGGTGGGACCGAGAGCGAATTTGACGCCGTCCAACTGCCACGCAACCAGGATGCCGGCGTAGAAGTCGGAGGTCATACCGGCCGTCTGCAGATGGTCGGTGAAGGTGCGGATGCTGGTGGGCGTGTAGAAGCAAGTCACGGCGCCGATGTTGGGGTCGTGCAGTGGGGCGGTGACGCGGCGGAGATAGTCGGGCCGCACGCGGACATCGCTGTCGCTGATCACCACTAGCTCGTGTTCGGCCTCTTCGACCAGGCGTGCCAGTTTCGCGACCTTGTCGTTGGTAGCAACGCGTCCCGACCCCTCGAGAACGCGAATGCGGCGCTTCGGGAAATCCGTTTTGAGCCGCTCGATGACCGAGACTATGGCTGCGTCATCGGGGTCCACGCAGAAGACGATTTCATAATCGGGATAGTCCTGGCGGCAGAAGCTCTCCAGGTTCTCGTAGGCCTCAGGGTCGAGGCCGCGGAACGGTTTGAGGATGCTGACGGGGGGCAGGAATGACGGGTCGGGAGCATCGTCGGGCTGATGAAAGTAACGCCACGAACTGTAGATGGAGATCAGGTAGTAGATGAATGGGATTGCTGCGACTGCCAGAAACAGGTCAGTAATCATTGTATGCCGCCCGCCGGTGAAGGCTGGTTGGTGAGAATCAGTTTACCGCCGCTTTGTGCGACGGTGTGAAGGCTGCCGGAACCTACGAGGTTTTGGAATCGCGGCAGCGCCGTAAGGCTCGCCACCACGTAACAGCGCTCCGGCGCCTCCCACAAAGTCTTCCACTGCTGGTCGTCGATGAACACATCGGGAGCGCCCGGCGAATAGGATCCGTACACCAGGTTGTTGATACGCCCATTCAGCAGGAGGGCGTCGCGATTCGTGTAGAAGAAGATCGAGGAAAACGTGTAGTAGTGATGGTCGACCACGAGCTTGCCTTGCGGCGACCGTAACAGCGCGTCCGCCAGCGGACGCGAAGACATGTAGGGGTCGAAGACCACCAGCGCCATTCGCGCGGCCTGGAAAAACAGCACCGCCATGACCGCCGCGGCCAGAAATGCCTTCGCACCGGTGGCGCGGAAAGTCCCGGCCGCACCGATGAGAAAGGCGACAGCAGCGACTAGCAGCGGAGCGCGCAGGTAGGCGAACGACGCCAGGGTCAGATCCCCGATGTGCCCGAGCGATAATGTGTACGCGCCCGGATGGAGGCTCAGGGCCGAAGAAATGTCGCCCGGCGCCGGCAGGTTCCGTGCCAGGAACCAGATGGTGAAGGCCGCGATGGAGGCGCACAAAAGCACAGCGCAGAGGGCGCGAGTGCCATATCGAATCCAGTCGCCTCCAGCCGCCATTGCGGAGCCGGTCAGCAGTGCCAGCGCCGGATAGCATGGCATGGAATAGTATTCCTGGGTGGTCGAAAACGTGAAGAACAACAGGATAAAGCCCGTCCAACAGAGCGCCAGCAGGCGCGCGCGGCCTGCGCGATCGCTCGGCCGAAAAGACAGTTTCGCGATTGGCGGAAAATATACGCTCCACGGAAACAGCCAAATGAAATGGAAGATCCAGAAGTAGAGGCGCGGGACGGTGTTGTAATCGCGAGGATAGCGGAGATTCAGGAAGCGCAGAACCTGCTCATTCATGAAGAAGAACCACAGGAAGCCGTGATACTCACCGGGAGCGCTGTGAAACGACAGATCGAAATACGGCGGATTCCGCAATGTGGCCAGCACGTGCCACGGCGCCGCGATTGCGAGAATGACGAGCACGCCCGACACCGGATGGAGCCGCCGCCAAATCTTTGCCTGGAACAATTGCCGCGTGATCGCGAGATAGAAGAAGCCGGCTCCCAACGGGAATACCACCCCGATGGAGCTCTTCAGCAGCAGGCTGACCCCCAGGCTGGCAGCCAGCAGAAACGCCCACCAGCGCGGGCGCGGCTCTTGCTCGTCGATGGCCCGCAGGAAAGCCCACATCGAGAGTGTCATGGCCGCCGCGACCATGACGTCGGGAATGAGAATCCGGGTGAACAGGAACAGACCTATGCAGGTCGCGATGCTGAGTCCCGCATAAAATCCGGCGCGCTTGCCGAAAGCCCAGACTCCGAACGCCGCGGTCATCCACGCTAGCGCCATCGCGGAGAGCACCACAGGAATTCTCGCAGCCCAATCGAACGGCCCGAAGATGCGGAAACAGATCGCCATCAGCCAGTAGATCAGCGGGGCTTTTTCCAGGTATGGGATGCCGTCCAGCCGCGCCGTCACCCAGTCGTGCGACGACAGCATATTGCGCGAGATTTGGGCCTGTACTGCATCTACGTCGTCCATCAAAGATGGCGGAGAGACCATGGTGCCGGCGTATACCGCGGCGGCAAACAGCACTACGATTATATAGAGCTGGCTCTTACCGAGACCTTCGCCTGCTCGGCCAAAGGACTCGTTTGAATATGCCATCTTTGAATCCACAGGAACAGGATTAGCAAACCCCACAGATGGTACCCGAGATTCGCCCGGCGTTCGATGTGCGCCCGCACCAGGGCGTCGATCCGATCGAACCGGAAGAGGTCGGAATGCCTGGCAGCCGCGGCAGTCAGTGTTTCGTTGAGCAGCGGCCGGAGCACCCCGCGAAACCACTCATGAGCCGGAATGTCGAAGCCGATCTTCTTGCGCGAGAGCACGGAGGGGGGAAGCTTGCCGCGCATCAGCTCCTTCAAAATCACTTTCTGGCGCGAGCCGCGGATCAGTTGATCGGCCGGCAGTGAAGCCGCGAATTCCACGATGCGATGATCGAGAAACGGCGGCCGCACTTCGAGCGCGTGCGCCATGCTGATCCGGTCCACCTTGGTCAGAATATCATCGGGCAGGTAGTATTTCTGGTCGAACCAGAGATACGAGGCGAGATCGTCGCCCGCGCCAGCGAGGTCCGCGAGAGTGATATCCAACGTGGCGGGCAGCGGCGCACGAAGCAGGCTGCGCTTGCCGTCATCGGAAAAAGTCCCGTTCCAATACACATGGGCGCGCTCGGGCGCCATGCGGCAGCCCTCCAGGAATCGCTTGGCCTTGTATTCGAAACTGATCTTGTCATCAGAAGCAGGCAGGCGCCGGATGGCCGCCTGCAGCAGATCGAGTGACCGGTCTGGCAAGCGCCTGACCCTATGCGCAAGCATGCTGGCGCGATGGGTCAGATAGCCCCCGAACAATTCGTCGGCGCCTTCTCCGCTGAGTGCCACCGTGGCGTGACGCTTGGTCAGGCGCGAAAGCAGCCAGACCGGAACGGCGCCCGAGTCGGCATTGGGCTCGTCGCAATAGTAGGCGAACTCTTCGATGCTGGTCGCCAGGTCCGGCTCTTCACTGATATCCCATTCGTGGTGCCGGCAGCCGTAGTGGCGGACTGCCTCGCGGATGTAGCGCGCCTCGTCGAAGCTGCGGCCCCGAAAGGAGATGGAGAAGCTCTGGATGGCCGAACCCGCCGCCTCGCTGGCATAGTGCAGCATGGTCGAGGAATCGACCCCGCCGCTCAACCAGATGCCCAGAGGTACGTCGGCGACGAGGTGCTCCGCAACTGATTGCCGCAGCAGCCGGTCCAGCTCGGCCTGCGCCTCCCGCGGATCGCAGCGACGCTTCTGCCCGAACGGCAGGCGCCAGTAGCATTCCGACCGGGTCGAGCCGTCCCGCCATTCGAGCCAGTGCCCCGGCAGGAGTTTGAGGATGCCTTCGGCCAACGTAAACGGACCGGGCACATAGTTGAGGGAAAGGTAGCCATCGAGCCCTTCCGGGCTCAACGAGCGCCCGATCTCTGGGTGGACGAAGATGGCCTTCATTTCCGAACCGAAATAGAGATCGTCGGCGCGCCGGGCATAATAGAGCGGCTTGATGCCGATGCGGTCGCGGGCGAGTACGAGGCGCTTCTCGGGCTCGTTCCAGAAGGCCACGCCGAACATGCCGCGAACCCGCGTGAAGCATCCGGTGTCCCACTCCAGGAACGCCCGCAGGAAGGTCTCGGTATCGCTCGAGGATTCGAATCGATGCCCGCGGCCCTCCAACTCGCGCCGGATCTCGCGGTGGTTATAGATTTCGCCGTTAAAGGCGATGACCGTGTCGCTCGCCGGATCCTGGATGGGTTGATCGCCGCCGGAGAGATCGATGATCTTGAGACGAGTCGCGCCCAGCGACGCTGTCCGCGATTCGAAAACGCCCTGCTGATTTGGCCCGCGATGGGTCAGCGACCGTGTGGCATCCTGAATCCTGCCGGGATGCGCCGCGTGGTGCCGGTGCGTGTACCCGGCGATCCCACACACTCAGCCACCCTCGATCCGGAAGCACGAGTGCATGCCGGCATCGCCGGTCACGCCCCGCCCCCCAAGGCGCCGACCGTCGCCGCGGCCGGTCTGCCCATCCGGCTGCGACCGTTCGTCCAGTTGACCTGCGGAAGAAAAAGGCTGGCATCGATGCGGTCCTGATACTTCACCGCGATCCGGAGCAGCGAATCCAGGAGCGAGTCGTTCAGGTAGTGCGGGCGCAAGCCAAGATCCATCAGCTTGGTGTGCCTGGCGTTGTAGTAGTGCTGCTGCGCCTCGACGCGCGGCCCCGGAATATGGTCGATGTCCACGCGCATGCCCAACTTGCGGGCAGCGCTTTGAACCATTCTGGCCAGTTCCAGAACTGAAAACTGCTCCGTGAATTGATTAAACACGCGGCATTCGCCGTGGGCCGCCGGATTGAGGCACGCGAGTTCTATGCAACGGACCGTGTCTCGTATATCCAGAAATCCCCGGGTCTGGCCGCCTTCACCATACACCGTCAAGGGATGCCCGGTGGCCGCCTGCACGCAGAAACGGTTCAACACCGTGCCGAATACGTCGTCGTAATCGAAGCGGTTGACGAGGGCCTCGTCGAGCGTCGTTTCCGAAGTGACTGTCCCGTAAACCACCCCCTGATTGAGATCGGTGGCGCGGATGCCCCAGATCCTGCAGGCGAACATGATATTGTGGCTGTCGTGCACCTTGGAGAGGTGATAGAACGACCCTGGCTGCTTCGGAAACGGAAGCACGTCGGAGCGTCCGTTGTGCTCTACGCGGATATAACCTTCCTCGATATCGATGTTCGGCGTGCCGTACTCACCCATCGTGCCGAGTTTAATCAGGTGACAGTCCGGCCGGATGTCGTGGATCGCGAACAGCACGTTGAGCGTCCCGACCACGTTGTTCACTTGTGTGAACACGGCGTGCTGCCGGTCGATCATGGAATATGGCGCGGCTCGCTGCTCGGCGAAATGGACTACCGCATCGGGTTGAAACTCGTGGAACACAGCCGAGAGGAACGCGTAGTCAGTCACATCGCCGACGAACAGTTCAATGGACTTTCCGGTGTGCTCCTGCCAGGCGCGGAGGCGCTCATTCAAAGGCCGGATGGGAGTCAGCGTTTGAACGCCCAGCTCATGATCCCACATCCGGCGGAGATAATTGTCAACAATGGCGATCTCGTGTTCTCTTCTGGAAAGATGTAGGGCCGTCGCCCAACCGCAGTAGCCGTCCCCACCTAATACGCATATTCTCATGCGACTCGCCTCTGCCCCTTCTTACTGCCAATCTGCGACAAAGCAAACCGAAAACTTCGTAAGCCATCGGACAAAACTCCGGTGCTTCCCACAATCCAGACGGGTTCCTAAGCTGCGGTGCGATATGTACAGATGTGAGCTCTGAGCGGAGGGTTACCAGCCCTTTTGGGTCATTCTGACCTAAGTGTATGTCCTGATCCAGGTCCAAGTCCTGGATGTAGGGAATTTGGCCTAACCGAGTATGCCTGCAATTGCAAGAATGGGGGGCGGGTTACCGATACTCGTCCAGCCGCACGGGGCGCCGCTCGTCGTATGACTTGCGGGCTGCCAGTCCCATGACTACTGCCACACGGCCGTCCTGGCCGGTCACGGGAGTTGGCCGATCGTGGATCACGGCATCAACAAATGACCTCAGTTCCGCGGCGAAGCTTTCGAGGTACCGTTCCATGAAGAAGTTCAGAGGCAGGTCCTGACACACCGCGCTACCGTTACTCACGACCGCCTGGTTGGGGTATCGGTTTTCGGTCGCAATTTTGCCGAGGCTGCCCAGGATTTCCACCCTCTGGTCGTACCCATAAGCGGCCTGCCGGCAATTATCGATCGACCCGATCACACCGCTGCGAAAACGCAGGAGCGTGACTGCCGTGTCCAGATCGCCGGCGGCGCCAATGTCAGGGTTCACCATCACCCCGCCCGAGACAAAGATCTCCTCCACTTCGTCTCCGATCAGGAATCGCGCCATGTCGAAGTCGTGGATCGTCATGTCGAGGAACATCCCGCCCGATACCTTGACATACCCGATCGGCGGTGGCGCCGGATCGCGACTGAATATGTGCAGCAAGCGCGGAGTTCCGATCTCGCCGGTTTCCACTGCGCGCCTTACGCGGGAGAAGTTGGCGTCGAATCGGCGATTGAAGCCGATCTGCAGTTTCACGCCGGCCCGAGCCGCCGCGTCCAGAGCGCCGTCGATCGTCTGCAAGTCGAGCGCAATCGGCTTCTCGCAGAAAATGTGCTTGCCGGCCTGAGCCGCCTGGATGATCAGACCCGCGTGCGTCTCCGTGGAGGAACAGATCAGCACGGCGTCCACGTTCGGATCGGCGAGCACCTCATGGCTCGAGGCGGCGACGCGCTCGATTCCGCACCGGCCCGCCAACTGCTCGGCGGCCTCGCGGTTGATGTCGGTGACGGCAGCGATCTTGGCCTGCGGCAGTCCGAAGGCGATCGTCTCGGCATGCACCTTCCCGATCCGTCCTGCTCCGATGAGGCCCACCTGCAGTCGATTGACGCTCATAAGACCTCCGCGTGCGGGCGCGGCTGAAAGTTCGATTCAATGGAATGCAGATACTCGCGGTTCCGCCGTGCGCTCTCTTTGGGAGCGCCCCTACCCGGCAGAACATCCTGTTCCACCAGCACGTAACCCTCATAACGATGCTCCGCGAGCCAGCGCAGCGTCGCGGGAAAATCCACGCAGCCCTTCCCGAGCTCACAAAACACGCCATGCCGCAGCGCCGTGAAGTAGTCCCACCCATTGGCGCGGGCCTGGGCGGCAACCGCGGGGTCGCAATCTTTGAAATGCATGTACCAGACCCGCTGGCCGAAACGCTCCAGCGCCTCCACCACCCGCGCATGGCCGGCCCCGTAAGCGAAGTGGCCTGTGTCGAAAACCAGGCCGATCTTGCGCGGATCCGTCATTTGCAAAAAGCGATCAATCTCTTCGGGGGTTTCGACATACCCCGCGCAGTGGTGATGGAAGACGGTTCTGAGTCCGGTTTCTTCGAGAACGGCGCTAGCCAGACGATTCGCTCCCGCCGCAAATTGCTCCCATTCGGCGTCACTCAGCCCTTCGCGCGGGGTAATTCGCCCCGCCATACGAGTCCGGACGGGATCGGTTCCGTTACTGTCGGCCAGCACGAGGTACGGCTTAGGCGCGGAGGCAACGGCGCCCAGCAGGCGTGCCGTCTTCACGGCGACGGCAATGCCGGCAGCGTGCTCGTCTGCGTTCTTAAGGGCGACTGGAACGAAGGCACCCAGCATGATGAGCCCACGGCGTTCCAACTCGCCGCGCAGGACTCCCGGATCGATGGGCATGTAGCCCCAATCGCCGAGCTCAGTTCCGGTGTACCCGGTTTCGGCCAACTCGTCGAGCATCTGGGAGAATCCAATCTGCTCGCCTTTGGCCTCCTCGAATTCCAGCGTGCCCCACGAACACGGGGCGTTCCCGATCAAAAGTTTCGACATAATCAATCCTTAACCAGCACTGCCTCCGTACCTTGGCGCAGGCACTCTTGGCTGCCGTGCCGAGACTCATCTCAGCGCTTTTTTGTTGTTGGCCGTCCGACCCAAAGCCGCGAGACCAATCTGGTGGCGACCACCAGCGCCCCGATGAGTCGGGGCGCGGCAGACACGAGTGTCCGCGCCACGTCGCGCATCGAAAACCGGCGGGTTTCGGGTAGTTTCGGTGCGCGTCACGGCCCCTGGGCACACGCAAACAGGGCGCGCCACATCTACAGGTGGTAGCGTTCCTTTCCGCGCGCCTCCACATACCGCGCCCGAGACTCTCGCACGCTCTCCATTTCCGAAACCTCCGCCACGGCCACGTCCCACCACGATTCGTAGCCGGGCACCCGCACCTCCCGCTCCGTCTCAATCACGATGACGGTGGTGCGATCGACGCTCTTCGCCTCCTCCAGCGCCTGTCGCAATTCCGCAATCGAGTGGGCGCGGATGGCGTGCGCCCCCAAGCTGCGAGCATTAGCCTCGTAGTCCACCGGCAGGATACAGCCGTTCAGTTCTCCGGACTCGGGCTGCCTCGCCCGATACACGGTGCCGAAGCCCTGCTGCCCCAACGATTGGCTTAACCCGCCGATGCTCGCGAACCCGTGGTTGTCCACCAGCACGATGATGATCTTCACGCCCTCCTGCACGGACGTCACAATCTCACCCGGCATCATGAGGTACGTTCCGTCTCCCAGGAACACGTAGATCTCGCGCGTCGGGTCCGCCATCTTGGCGCCCATCGCGCCTGGAATCTCGTAGCCCATGCACGAGTATCCGTATTCCATGTGGTAGCCATTGGGCGTTCGCGTGCGCCACAGTTTGTGCAGGTCTCCCGGATGGCTTCCGGCAGCCGAAACCAGGACGTCGCGAGGCCCGGAAGCTTCGCACATCGCACCGATGACCTCGCTCTGCGCCGGCCGCGGCTGCTGTCCCAGGTGGTACAGCCGGTCAACCTCGGCTTCCCACTCCTGCCTAAGATTGGCGATCAGTTCGGCGTAGCTGCCTTCCACGCGATAGCCGGCCAAGTCCTTCGTGAGCCGCTCCAGCGCGACCTGCGCGTCCGCCACCACGGGAACCGCGGAGACCTTGTGCGCATCGAACTCCGCGGTGTTGATGTTGACAAAGCGCACGTCGGGATTCTGGAAGGCCGTCATGCTGGCGGTAGTGAAATCCGAATACCGTGTGCCGACCCCGATCACGAGGTCGGCATCGCGCGCCACCCGGTTCGCCGCCAGTGTTCCCGTTGCCCCCACCGCGCCCAACTGCTGCGGATGGTCGTATGCAAGCGAGCCCTTTCCGGCCTGCGTCTCCCCGATGGGAATGCCGGTGGATGCGCAGAACTTCGCCAACGCTTCCGAGGCTTCGCTGAACAACACGCCGCCGCCCGCAACCAGAAACGGCTTCCTGCTGGCGCGAATGGCATCCACAGCTCGCGCGAAACTGACAGCGTCCGGCTCGGGACGCCGGATGAGCCACACGCGTTTGCGGAGCAGTTCTTCGGGATAATCGTAGGCTTCCGCCTGCACATCCTGCGGCAACGCCAGCGTCACCGCCCCACAGTCCGAAGGCGACGTGAGCACCCGCATGACTTCCGGCAATGCCATGATCAACTGCTCGGGCCGATAGATGCGATCCCAGTAGCGGGAGACGGGCTTGAAGCAGTCGTTGACGCCGATGTCCTGCGTCGAGGGCGATTCGAGCTGCTGCAACACCGGGGCCACATTTCGGCGCGCGAAAATGTCGCCCGGCAATAGCAGCACCGGTAGTCGATTGATGGTAGCCAACGCGGCGCCGGTAATCATGTTGGTCGCGCCAGGACCGATTGACGAAGTACAGGCAAATGCGCGCAGGCGGTTGCTGGTCTTCGCGTAACCCACCGCCAGGTGAACCCCGGCCTGCTCGTTGCGGACGGGAATGTAACGAAAGTCGGGGTCCTGCTGCAGGGCTTGGCCGATCCCCGCGACGTTCCCGTGGCCGAAGATGCCGAGAACCCCGGCAAAGAACCGGTGCTCCACGCCATCGCGCTCCACATACTGATTCTTCAGAAAACCCAGCAGTGCTTGGGCCATGGTCAATCTTCGCGTCCTCACGTTTCCTCCTTGCCTCAGTGAGCCGCCGACAGGCGTTCCATCGCGGAGCCGCGCACCGCGGCCATCGAAGCCAGCGCGTGCTCCACTGACCAGTCTTCGTGCACGATGCCGCCGGTGGCCTCCGCCATCGGCAGCGGATCTTCCGCACCGGGGTAGAGCACATTGCGTCCGACTAGCGCGCCACGGACATTCGGACCCGCACGCAGGGCCGCCACCAGTTGCCGCAGAAAGGGCGCGGGCTCACCAGCCGATTCGCCGCCCAGTAGGAGAATCGGCAACGTGGTGGAGCGCGCTACGATTTCATAGTCCTCGCAGTAAGGGAGCTTCAGCCACGTGTACCGGCTGCTATCTCCCAGTGCCGATGCCACGCCCGCCAGCCGCGCCAGCGCCTCGCTGGTCTTCACTACCGTATAGCCTTTATCGGTCCGGGCCACGGGCAGCGGCTCCAGGAACATGGGCAAACGCAGTGCATTGCACTCGTTTATCGCCTGCACGCTGGCCTGCAGAGTCTTCAGTGATGCCGGTTCCTTCGGATCCACGCGCAACAGGACCTTTGCGCCGTCGAAGCGCCATTCCTTGCACGTGGCCGGAGTCGCGTCCGTCATCGGGTCGTCGAGTTCCCAACTCGAACCCGCCAGTCCTCCGCGATTCAGGCTGGCGACCAGCAGCCTGTTGTCGAGCAGCGTCTCGGCTCCCGCGGCTCGCAGGAACCCATCGATCGAGAGCAGGTCCTCCAGGATGTCCATGGTGGCCATGACACCATCCACCCGGGCGCTCACCAGCACGCGCACAATCCGGGCCAGGTAGTCGCGCCGGTCGGCCATCGCCAGCGGGTTGTCGCCGACTTTAGTCACATACCGCGCCGGATGGTCCGCCGCCAGGATATTCAGCTTGCCGGTGGGCGCCAGGTGGCTCCGCCTCACCCGCGCCTGCGCCGCACGGCAGGCGAACTCAGGGTCATTCACCCGAGTGGCAGTGATGCGCGCCACCAAAGCGTTGGGGAGGAATTGGCTACTCGCAAACACCGCCGTGGGCTCCTTTGCGCTGGCCTCCAATCATGGCTTCCACCTCGGCGAGCGTGGGCATCGCCTCCGAACAGCTCAACCGGCTCACTACGATGGCGGCCGCGGCGTTCCCGTAATGCAGGCACTCCATGACGGGCTTGCCACCGAGCAGCGCATATAGGAATCCAGACGCAAACCCGTCGCCCGCGCCGATCGTAGAGACTACCTCGACCTCGTAAGGCGGGAGGAAGGTCGATTTCGCGCCCTCCCACACACGCGTGCCCTGTTCGCCGAGCTTGCTGACCAGGAGCGGGACGCGCTCCCGCAGCATCGCCGTCGCGCGATCCAGATTGTCTTCTCCCGCCACCAGCCGCAGTTCCGGCTGATTCCCGATCAGGACGTCCAGGAACGGGAGCGCGAGGCGAATCGCCTGTCCGGCAGCGCCGGCGCTCGGCCACGACATGGCACGATAATCCACGTCGAACACCACGCGGCATCCGGCTTGCTTCGCGCGCTCGAGAGCCAGGTATGTTGACTCGCGCGAAGGTGAGGCGCACAGAGATGTGCCGTTAGTGATGAACATTTTCCCCGACGCGACATACTTCAGGTCGTCCTCGGTGGCTCGCAGCATGGTGTCCACCGCGTCGTGGCGGTAGAAGACTTGCGGGAATCGGTCCGGCGGCGAGACCTCCGTGAGACAGAGCGAGGGCAGATAGCCGGGCGCCCGCTGCACGTGGCTGGTGTCTACACGCTCCGCTTGTAGGAACCCGACCAGGAACTCGCTGAGGCTATCGTCCCCCAGACAGGCGATCATCCCGACCTTCGCCCCGAGACGCGACAGCCCTACGGCCATGTTGGCGCTGCTGCCGCCCAGGTACCGCGAGAAGCGCCGCACCCGAGGCAGTTTGACATGCGGCTCTTCGGAGTACAGGTCGTAACCGATGCGGCCTACTATGGTCACATGCATGCGGGCAGTTCCTCAGACCAGTGGAAGGCGCGAGTCCTTCTCGCGCCAGCCCGCGCGCACCCACGCGTAATCCGGATCGTCCGACGCCGCCATCGAGCGCGCCGATCCGGCCAGTGCGTTCAGGTAGTACACGTCGTAGCCGTGAGCCGCCACCACGGGGTGATAGCCCTCCGGTATCAGCACCATCTCTCCGTCGCGCACCGTCAACGTCGCATCGATCCGCCTGTCCTTGGTATAAACTTTCTGAATCGCATATCCCTCGGGGCGGCTGATGCGGTAGTAGTAGATCTCCTCCAGATCCACCTCACCGGGCGGATTGTGCACATCGTGTTTGTGAGGAGGGTAGCTCGACCAGTTGCCCGCCGGCGTGTAGACCTCCACGATCAGCAGCCGCTGCGCGGGGAAATCGGGTTTGATCATATGGTGGATCTGGCGTGTCGCGTTCCCGCCGCCGCGGATCTCCACCTCCACCTCTTCCGGGGGCACCAGGCGGGCTTCGTGCGCCTCCTCCGACTTCGAGTAGCACAGAGCGAGATCGCAGCCCGCTTCCGTTGCCACCGTGAAACCGGTATGCGGCGGCAGGTAGAGCGTGTAAGGCTTGCCGTCGAACACGTGGGCGCGTCCGCCGATGTTCCGCCATGCGCCGCGCGAGGACTCGACCGAGCAGCACCCGCCCAGAATCACGAGCGCCAGCTCGCGC
>Ga0335081_10010468_pt1 | contig 14993 bp, 14 predicted proteins | sample Lox_Sample_35_FD_206713 | JGI IMG/M metagenome (GOLD analysis project Ga0335081, IMG submission 206713) | Soil microbial communities from Loxahatchee National Wildlife Refuge, Florida, United States - Lox_Sample_3.5 | ecosystem: Environmental > Terrestrial > Soil > Wetlands | place: USA...
GCGGTCGCGTTTCCATCTGCAGCCGTTGTCAACGGCGTCCTATACGTCTTTGGGGGACAAATTAGCGACGGCTCAGCGACGGACTTTGTGTGGGGATATAACCCGGGGACGAAACAATGGACAACCGAGGCCCCCATGCCAACCGCGACTTGGTCAACTGCAGCCGTGGTGGAGAATGACATCATTTATGTCATTGGGGGCACCGTCGGTACCGCCTCGAACTATAGTTACGTGGCGAACGTGGAAAGCTACAATCCCGCCACCAACACTTGGACTGAGGAGACGCCGATGTTGGTGAGCAAGTCACAACCTGCGGCGGGCCTGCTAGGTACCGCTCAGACTGGGTTCACCATTGTGGTCGCCGATGGAGGCCTGAATGGTGGACTCATCACCGGCGACACCGAAGGCTACGATGCGACGACCAACACATGGAGTGAACTTGCAGCCGACCCCACAGCGCGAGTGGCAACTTGTTTTGGTTCCATCGGTCAGGAGCTCTATGACGTGGGCGGCTACCCGGGGGTGATCCTTACCGAGTCGTACACCCTGTCCACGAACGAATGGAACACGAACCTCACTCCCATACCCCAATTCACGATGTTTCCCGGTTCTGCTGTTTATGGGGGGAAACTCTACTGCATCGGTGGTGAAACCGCCGGGGGAACTGTTCTCAACACCGTGCAGATTTATCAGCCTTAATTTCGACAGGTCAGAGTTGGTAATCGGAATCCGGAACGATCCCCGCCAAAGGGTGCGCAAAGTCCCGTTACGGGCCAGAGGTACCGGAAGTAGTCCCACCATCCGCCGACCCGCCACAAGTCAAGCGCGTTGAAATGCCGGGGTGTTTTGGGGGTGTCGGAGTCGGATTTCTGGATCGGAGAGATAATCGTGACGGTGAAAGAGGCTTAAGTATGGATGACAGAAATCGAACATTTCCTACCCCACGAGGCTTGGCTTATATCCTGCTGTCGATGCTTCTGGCTGTGGCAATCGGATGTCGTGATTCCGCTTCCGGGAATGACATTGCCAAGGTCAAGTATGCTGGCGTGTCACGTGCAGCTAAGGCTTTGGAGGCCGGAATCGCGGTAGGAGTGACAAACCCCAAGCTCAACGACTTGATGCAAAACTTGTACACGGAAATCTACGTTGCCAGAGATCAAGTGTCCACTGAGGATGAGAAGACCTTGCTCAGGCAATATGAAGATGCAGCAAACGTTTACCTCGACAGTCTTCGGCTGTGGAATAAGCAAGAGAAGGGGGAAATCTGGGTTTGTGCGGCTGACGTACCAAAGGGAGCCGAAACCATGTCGGACTGCGTGGGACGTGATCCGGGGAATGTTGTGAGCATAGCGCAGAAGTACAATTTGCCAATCGCAATGCACCAACTAAAAATACTTTCTAACCTCAGCATGGTTCATGGAACAGTTCCTGCGTCCTCGGTTCAGGATATCTGGAAGGTTGGTGGCCAGAAACTGGCTGCATGCAATGCTGTGCTGAATGCAAGTCGCCCGTAATTGACCTTCGCTCTCCGTCCTCAGGGATTGAACTTCTTCACATGGTTCTGTGCAACACCTTCTCCACCTTGGTTCCCTGCGGTAACCTCGGTTTCCATGATTTCGATCGAAGCGTGGGAGGATGTAGGACGGTACGGACGGTACGGACGCAAGAATTCCTAGTACCTCACTCTGTTCCCAAAAACTGAACAAATCTAAGATTTGAAGATTGAAAAGTGTTCCAAGGTCGAAATCCATCGTCCTTACCGTCCATAGTCCGTGGTTCAAGTAGCAGGTCAGGGTGGCCAGAATTGCGTCCGTGATAGATAGCGTGCATAGTGTCTGCTATGGCATCTGGAACCGCAGATAAACTGTTCGTTTTCGACGTATTCGCGCACAGGATGAAGCCTGAGTTGGCCGTTGTTCGGCAGAGCGAACTCACCCCACTTCTCAAATCGCTGTTCCGAATAGCAGAGAAGAAAGTGCATCTGGAAAAGATGCGTGATTTATCGCTGCGTGATGTGAAAGGCTTGCGCCGATTCCGGAAAGAGATCATAGCTGCGGGCAGAGGCATCAAGAAGGCTTTGGGCATTCTCAAGAACACGCAACGACGATATGGTGATGCACTATCAAATGTCGCAGTCGAAGACACGGTTGACGGAGAATTGATTCTCATTAGCTTCGATGAGATTGTTCAGTATCTGGAAGATGCTTTAGAAGTGGCCGGCACTGAGCGCCTCGTCGCTGTGGGGCAGATTCACACCCAACTCCGTAGTGGCTACGAGAAAAAGCTGGCGAAGAAGAAGTTGCCTTCGCCGGGGGGCGAGGTCGAGGCTGGTTCGATTGACCCACACGATCATCCCGCGAGAGAGCGATCTCCCGATATAGATCATTGGTTCATCGGCGCCGCAGCTAGGTGTCTGGATAAATATCGTACGGCCGAAGGAAAACCGATCCCACGGTACGACAAGATCATCTCCAAGCTCTTCGAGGTGGCCTTCAATGACCGCACACGAGATGTTGAAAATATTCGCACGGAACTTGGAAGGCAAAAAGAGTCCGGATCGCCGTGTATCGACTTCCATCTCATCGGAGAGGACAACGAAGTGATGTCTGGATTGGGGCAAAAGCCGATCGGAAAACGTTCCGGCCGAACAAAATTGTCCGGACAAAAACGGAAGAAGTAGTTTCTCTCTTTCCATAGAGTGTCCGGACAAATATTGCCCAGATCATGAACACTCATGCCTGACTAGATCCGGACAAAAGCAAACCCTCCTAGGCTGATCTCCTGCAAAGTTTGTTGCTGGATTTCCAAAAGTGAACCCTTGTCTAATCCGCTTCAGGAGGCAGGAGTGAAACTAAACGAGCGAGTGAAGACAATTCTGCGCACGCTGACCTTGCTGTTGGCACCGGGTTCGATCGCAGAATTGAGGATACCGAAAGCAGATGGCGGGCCACTGGTCGGGTTATTCAACGATCTCGATGAGATGGCAGAAGTAGCAGCCCGGCAAAGCGGCAAGGTGCCGGGAATCTACTTCCTGCTCAATGAACTAAAAGAGTCGGCCAAACGTCGAGTGGACAACCAGCTTACGAAGGCAACCTCGGCAGTCAAGGATACCGACATCGAGCGGCGACGGTGGCTGCCGATTGATTTTGACCCTGTCCGGCCGTCCAACACCCCTTCGACAGACTCAGAACACGACGCAGCGATGGCGGTGGCGAAAGAATGTCGGGCGTGGCTGCGCGAGCAAGGCTTGCCTGAGCCAATACTGGCGGACAGCGGGAATGGTGCCCACCTTCTTTATCGGATTGATCTGCCGAACGATGGGCCGAGTTACGAGTTGGTCAAGGATTGTCTCGAAGCGCTGTCGTTGAAGTTCTCCAGTGGTGAGGTGGTGGTGGACACCGGGAACGCCAACGCCTCCCGAATCTGGCGTCTGTATGGAACTTTCAATTGCAAAGGCGAGGCTAGCGATGACCGTCCCTACGGTCGGGCAACGTTGGTGAAAGTGCCGGACGACGTGGAGGTTGTGAGCCGGGAGCAACTGAATGAACTTGCGTCAATGTTGCCGGCCACCAGTGAGGACAGCCGGAAAGAGCAGTTGGACGTTGCAGGCTGGATCGAAGAAAACAACGTCCCGGTGGTTGCGGATGCTCCGTGGAAAAACGGCGGGTACAAATGGATTCTCCAGTGCCCTTGGGACGAGTCTCACACCAACAAGTCCGGGTACATAGTCCAGTTCCCGGATGGTGGAATCGCCGCCGGTTGTCTCCATAAGTCCTGTGCAGGGAAAAATTGGCCTGATCTCCGTGCTGAATTTGAGCAACGGTCTGGGGTCACCACTCAAGAGGATTCTGTTTCCCCAATAGCGAAGTCGCCCAGCGGTCAGAAGGAAACGCAGACCAAAGTCCTGCTGGAACTTGCTAGCGAACTGGAACTGTTCCTTACACCACAGGGTGAACCTTATGCCGCGGTTCCGGTCAAGGGTCACAGAGAAAATCATCCGATTAAGAGTAGGGGTTTCGAGCGGTTCCTGAGGTACCAGTACTTCTCAGTCACTCAGACTGCTCCCCGGCCACAGGCTGTTCACGATGCAGTATCCCATTTTGACGCTGTGGCACGGTTCAACAGCCCGACAAAGCCGGTTTTTGTACGAGTCGCTGCTGCGGACGGTGTGAACTACCTTGACTTGGCTGATGACCAGTGGCGAGCGATCGCATTCGATGCTGATGGGTGGCGGATCATCGAAAATCCACCCGTCAAGTTCCGCCGAACGCCGGGAATGCTTGCGTTACCCACCACTGTCCGGAGCGGCGATATCAACGAACTGCGGAAGTTCTTGAACCTGCGCACCGACGACGATTGGATTCTGTTCATTACGACTCTCTTGGGTGCCCTGATGTCACGCGGCCCCTTCCCAGTGGTTGGCCTTCACGGTGAAGCCGGAAGCGCGAAGACTACCACCAGCAGAATTGTTAAGGCGATGATTGACCCGAATACGTCGCCAGCGAGAGCCATGCCCCGGGAACCACGTGACTTGATGATCATGGCAAACAACAGCTGGGTGCTGGTTTTCGACAATCTTTCCTACCTGCCCCCTTGGTTCTCCGACTGTCTCTGCCGCCTTAGCACTGGTGGTGGATTCTCAACCCGAATCTTGTACACGGACGCGGAAGAAATGGTCTTTGAAGGCCAGCGTCCGGTTGTTTTGAACGGTGTCGAGGAACTGGCCAACCGGACTGACTTGATTGATCGAAGCATCTTGTTCGATTTGCCTGTGATCGAAAGTTACAGGCAAGAACGAGAATTCTGGAACCAGTTTGAAGCAGAGCATCCCCGACTCTTGGGGGCGCTACTCGACGTGGCCGTAGACGCGCTGCGGAACCTTCCTGAAATACGGATAAGGGAGACACCACGGATGGCTGACTTTGCAACGTTCGCAACAGCAGCAGAATCAGCCCTCGGACTTTCGGAAGACGCATTCATGAGTGCCTACAGTCGGAACCGGCAGGATGCGAATGCAGTCGCGTTGGAAGCATCCCCGATCGCCAGCGTGGTCTCCGACTTGGCCGACATGGGGCGTTGGGAAGGAACCGCAGAGCAGCTCCTTCGCAAGTTGTCCACCATGACGGAGGAAGAAGTTCAGAGACGCCGGAGCTGGCCCAAGACTCCGCGAATGTTGTCTGGGATGCTGCGACGGTTGGCCACGGCGCTGCGGAGGGCAGGTATCGAAGTTCAATTTTCGCGTGAAAACACTTCTGAAAGAACACGGAAAATCACGATCCGCCGGAGGCGTACACGGGAAAAATGAAGTCGGGGTTGGATAACAAAACGGAAAGGCAGTCTGACGAACAAAGAGTTTTATTTCAGGGAGGAATAGAAGGATGGAAATTACAGCCAAGATCAATCGACGCAAGAAAATAATCACAATCACAATGCCGCTACAGAAGGCGACACCGTCGCAGTCCAGTGGGAAAACTTTGGTGGTTGGTACCACGCATGGCTGCAAAACGACTGAAGCCCGTCATTCGCGCCGTCCCATTGTCGTAACCGCCAATGCCTTTATCTACGCGACGGTGCGACCGGAAAGGAAGCAACACAAAGTAGAACGGCGACCGAAGTCAGTCCGAGTTGATGTCGGTGCCTCTGGCCCGAAGGCGGGGGATAAGGGAGTGGAGCGCCGATGAACAACAAACTGATCGTTTCCAATTTTCACCCGGACACTACCGAGGGTGACTTAATTGGGATTTTCAACGAATACGGCCTTGAAAGCGTTGTCCTGAAGCCGGGCAAATACGCGGTTTTGACCTTCAAGGAAGACTGGGGCGCCACAGAAGCAAAACAGGCATGGGGCAATTCAACGTGGTGGGGGTACTGGCTCCGAATCAAGTACGCAGACCCGCTGGACGACAAAGCCCGGCGCAGGCAGCGAAAGGCGCGACGGGACGACGACGACTAACCGCGTCGTGGAGTGTGGTTGTCAAAACAAAGCAGGCGGACGATGAAAGGGGAAGATGTCATGGAAGAGCCGGGGGAACCTGATTTTCAGAAGCAGAAGTCAGAACTGTTCCGGGGATTCCAGCGAGATATGGTCGATGTCGTCTGTGGGCGGATAAGCGCCAAAGAATGCAACCGAAGACAAAGAGAATCGGCGAAAAAACTGAAATCACTGGAACAGGAAATGACACGGCGGCATGGCGGCCAGTGATTCTTTCTTTGACGTGAGCAGCGACCGAAAGGCAACGGCTGTGTAATGAACACAGATCCACAATCCAACTGGCTTACTGCAAGCGAAGCGGCGGAATACCTGAAGGTCAAGCCGCGTTCGTTGCTGCTGTGGGTTCGACAAGGGAAAGTGAAAGCCTACGCTCTCTCTGGTACCAAGCGGCGAATCTGGCGGTTCCGCCGGGAAGATTTGGACACTGCCCTTTTTTGTCAGTGTAGTACCATCGAACCGCTGACCGTGCTCCCTGAAAGGAGAAGACAGTGAAACGAGCACGCGTAAAAGGAAGAGTGGTTTGGAACAAGCGGTATGGGACGTGGAATTTCCTTTGGGCTGACGCGGAAGGTAAGAACCGATCCCGAAAACTAGGTGATTTGTCAGAACTTCCCACCAGAGAGATCGCCTTAACGAAAGCGACCGCCTTGGGGATGGAACTGCGGTTTCGTACACCGGTAGTTCCCAAGGTAAAGGATCTGATTGACCGATACCGCTCAGAAAAGATGCCGGATAGATTCAGTACGCGGTACGGATACGAGTCTTGGATCAAAAATCACATTGTGCCTCGCTGGGGAGAGAGTCTGATTACCGACCTGCAAGCCCGGGAAGTGGAACAATGGCTCAAGTCTTTACCTCTGTCTCCAAAAAGCATGATGCACATTCGAGGAGTCATCCATCAATTGTGGAGGTTCGCAATGTGGGAAAGGACTGTACCAGCTCAAATGAATCCAATGGAGTTGGTCACAGTAAAGGGTGCGACGAAGCGCTTGCGGAAGCCTCACAATCTCACTGAGGAAGAATTCAGGAAGTTCGTTGTCCGGCTAGAAGAACCGATTCGAACCATTGCGCTGATGTGCGTCTCGTTCGGACTACGCATTAGTGAAGCACTTGCCCTAAAGTGGAGTGATGTGGATTGGCTCAACGGGATGCTCCGGATACAGCGAGGAATTGTCCGTCAACGAGTGGGGGCAGTTAAGACGGGCGAATCCGAGCGGAGTATGCCGATTGATCCTGAAATGATCGTGGTATTGGGAGCATGGAAACAAACCACCCAGTTCTCTTCTGAGGCGGATTGGGTGTTTGGAAGCCCGGCCAAAATCGGCCGACTGCCAGTCTCCTATCCTTGGGTGTGGAAGTCCTTCCAGCGAGCGGCCATTGAGGCTGGAATCTCGCAGTTCGGGACACACTCGCTGCGCCACAGTTACCGCTCATGGTTGGACGCTGTGGGGACTCCGATTGCCGTGCAGCAGAAGCTCATGCGTCACTCGGACATCCGAACGACTTTCAACATCTATGGTGACGTGGTAACGGACGAGATGCGGGAAGCTCACTCCAAGGTGGTAAAAATGGCGCTGTCGAGAGCCATCTGATTTGCGAGTGATTTGTTACTGGGTAACCCGTTGAAAATATGGCGGAGAGAGTGGGATTCGAACCCACGTTAGAGTTTCCCCTAAACACGCTTTCCAAGCGTGCGCCTTCAGCCACTCGGCCATCTCTCCCGCAATACCGTTGCGCAGGAAACAGACTTGGGAAGCTGCCTCGAAGATTTCCAGCTACGTCGATTCTATGGCGCGCACGTCCATGCTGCAACCTAGGCCGGAAGCCCCAAAAGCTGACTGCGATAAAGCCTTCCTACGAACTCTTCTCCTCGTGCAATTGCTCCGCCAGGTAGTTCTCGATCCCCATTTCATCGATCGCGTGCAGCTGTCCTTCCAGCCAGTCGATGTGCTCCTCTTCGTCCGTCAGGATTTCTTCCAGCAATTCCCGCGACCCGTTGTCGGCCGCTTTCACGCAGGTCTCGATGCCCTCATTCAGCCGCTTCACCGCGTCGTACTCCAGCTGCACGTCGTTCTTCAGTTGCTCCTTCACACTCTGCCCAATATTGATCTTGAAGTAGTCGGTGATGTTGGGCGCGCCGTCGCGGAACAGAATATGCTCCATCAGCTTCTCCGCATGGTGCATTTCCTCGATCGACTCCTTGCGGGTATGTTTGGCCAATTTTTCGTAACCCCAGTTCTCGCACATCTCCGCATGCAGGAAGTATTGATTGATGGCAGTGAGCTCCGCTTTCAGGACCTGATTCAGCACTGCAATGACCTTAGGATCGCCTTTCATGATTCTCCTCGCAGGAATAGCGTTCGGCACTGACCATTCGGCACTTCAGCTCACTCTGGGCTTCTTGCTGCCAGTCGCTGACCGACGAAATGCTCGGGGCCAAGTGCCCAGCGCTGATTGTGGAATGCTCCTGAAACTATAGCATTCTTCCGAGGTAGGTTACGAGACTTCGGGGGTTTCCGTGACGGGACTCTCGACCGCCTGACCGTTCGTGGGGCCAGCGGGTACGGGCGCGGGCGGTGTCACCACCCCTTCAACGGTCCGGTTATTCAGACAATAAAGTGCCAGTTCCAGGCGGTCCGCCACGCCCAGCTTGTCATACACCTTTCGCAGGTAGTTCTTGACCACCTGTTCGGTGGTTCCGACTCGCACCGCAATCTCTTTGTTTTTCATCCCCTGCGTCACGCAGGAAACGATCAGCGTTTCTTTGGGCGTGAGTTGCACCTTGGTCTTCGGCGATCCCGGTCGCGTCCCTTGCGTCCGATACGCCTCCAGCACCCACTGAATCCCGCGGCTGTCGAGCCAGGCTTCGCCCTTCGCAACCTTGCGCAGGCACTCCACCATCAACTCCGGTTCCACTTCCCGCGAAACGATGCCGCAAGCCCCGCGCCGCAACAGCTCCAGCGTCAGTTCCTCGTCCGGCTCCGGCGTCACCACCACCAGCCGCAATGCCGGATTCTGTCGCAGCAGGTCAGAAACTGCTTCTGCCGGGTTCGGCGCCAGCGCCGCCTCAAACAGCATCAGGTCCGCGGAAAACTTCTTGGCCGCGGAAAACGTCTGCGACAGCGTTTCCGCCTGCCCCACTACCCTCACGTCGTCTTCCACGGCAAAAATCTTGCGCAGCCCGGCGCGGAAGATCGCCTGCGTGTCCGCCACGATCACCCGGATGAACTGGCCGCCCTCGCCTTCGTGCGGCTGTCCTCCGTTTTCCAACGCCTGCATGGGACTGCTTGCCATTTATTTCCTTTGCCGTTCAGTGGCGATCGAAACGGTACTCATCAATCACCACGCCCACTCCGTGCCGTCCTGATTCTTCAAAATTCCGCACCACCCGGCCTTTGCAATCCAGCCGCACATCCATTTCTGCCCCCACAATTTCCGCCGGCAACGAAATCGTAAAGTCCACCGTCGATCCCACTGGCATCTCCGCGTCCACCACCTGAAACAAAACTCCGTTGGCGGAGATGTTCTGGGTTTCCGCCTGCCGGGGCTCGCCCGATTTCGACTTCACCGAAATCGGCAGCCTGATGGGAAAACGCGGCGCGCTCTGCATCTCCGAAAAGCGCGTGCCTTTTTTCACTGGCGCTTGCCCCGCCGTGGCTTCACGCACCGCCACCGTTTCCTCCCCGGCCATCGCGTCCGCGCTCTCGTTCTCGGGCCCTGAACCTGTGTTGGACATCACGCCGAGACTACACCCCAAATTTCCCCCACGAAAGTTACCGAAGTCATTGAACTGTCAGGCTTAAAGTATTGAGGGCCATGCACTTGCGGGTAAATGCGACCATGGATCATATGTCACTGCGCACTTAGCAATTAGCACTTAGCATTTGGTCCCGAGGCGGTTTCCACATGAAGGACTTCAGAGACTTAAAGATCTGGGAGCGGTCCCACGCCTTGACCCTGGCGATCTACAAGGCGACATCCGGGTTTCCTCGAGAAGAACTATTTGGTTTGACTAGCCAGACTCGGCGATGCAGCGCGTCCATTGGAGCGAACATCGCCGAAGGCTGCGGAAAGCACGGAAACAACGAGTTCCACAGGTTTCTGCAAATTGCCGCAGGTTCGGCTAGTGAACTCGACTACCATCTGCTGCTGGCCCATGACCTCGGATTGATGCCTACAGCATCTACCGGAAACTCGCCGACGAACTGGCGCAGTTACGGAGGATGATTACTGCGCTACTTCAGAAAGTAGACCGTGAGCGGATGACGACGAACGTTCAACGATGAAGATCCATAACCAACCGCTGACGGCGGGGGTTTAGAACTAGTGCGAATCCTTCATGACCAAGTGCTAAATGCCAAGTGCTGAGTGCTGACTGCTGAGTGCTGACCGCTACTTAACCCACCGATCCACCCAATCATTCACCGTCTTATACCAAAGCTCGGAATTCTGCGGCTTCAGTACCCAATGCCCTTCATCCGGAAAGTAGAGCATTTTCGACGGCACGCCCAACATTTGCAGCGTCGTAAAAAGCTGGAATCCCTCCGAAACGTCCAACCGGTAATCCAGCTGCCCGTGCACCACCAGCGTTGGCGTCTTGAAATTCTTCGCATACTGATGCGGCGACCACTTCTGGTACATCTCGCGATTGTCGTAAGGCGTGCCTTTGAACTCCCAGTTGTTGAACCACACCTCCTCGGTCGATCCCCACGCAGATTCCGCATTAAACATGCCATCATGCGACACCAGGCATTTAAAGCGGTCCGTATGCCCCAGAATCCAGTTGATGGCATAGCCGCCATAGCTGGCCCCCAGCGCGCACTCCCGGTCCTTATCAATGAAAGGATACGTTTGCTCGGCGTAATCCAGGCCTTTCATCAGGTCCTCAAACGGCGCCCCGCCCCAATCGCCATTGATGGCATCAACAAACTTCTGCCCATAGCCAGTCGACCCATGAAAGTTAATCATGATGACCACATATCCATTGGCCGCAAACAGCTCCGGATTCCAGCGATAGCTCCAGTCATCTCCCCAAGCCCCCTCCGGTCCGCCATGAATCAAAAATTTCACCGGATATTTTTGGCTGGGATCGAAGTTCGGCGGCTTCACCAGAAAGCCTTGAACCTTGTCCCCGTGAGCGCCAGTGAACCAGAACGGCTCGAGCGGAGACATGGCGATCTGGGATAGGATGGCGTCGTTGAGACGAGTGAGAGCTCTGCCGTCGGGAGTCTTGCACCACTCAACCACCGCCTGAGATTCCGCTTCTCCAACGGTCACCGGACCGGGGGACTTGACGCAAACCCAGACTTCCTGCTCGAAGATCTCAGAAGGCCGACCTAATCGTTGCGAAGTGAAGATGAGCTTTTTCCCGTCCGGCGTGAGTACAACGTCGTCATCAAAACCTGCAACCTCCGCCTCGAGCCTATCCACGGAACGTCCATCTAAGCCGGCCACCATAATGGGGGACTCACCCGAATTTTCAGCAGCAAGATAAACGTTCTTTGAATCCGGCGTCCACACAATCGTCCCCACCCAACGATCCCAGTCCTCCGTCAGATTCTTCTTCCTTCCCGTCTTTCTGTCATAAAGCATCAGCCGAAAACGATCGCTCTCATCTCCCGGCCGCTTCTGCGCCCGGTAAGCAATATATTTCCCGTCCGGCGAATAAAGCGGCGTCGAATCGCTCGCCGGATTGTCAGCCGTAATGTTCTTCGCCGCCCCGCCATTCACCGAAACAATCCACAAATCGTTATTCGTCGAAGCCGCCGGGTTCTTATCATGATTCGACGTGTAGCAAATCTCCTGCCCATCCGGCGAAAACGCATAATCATCCTGCCCACCCAAAGAAAACACCGGCGCATCATAATCGCCGGGAGTGAGGTCTCGAGGGGGAGCCACCGGTATGACATGAGTGTCCTGAGAACCGGAATAATCCGGGATCGCGGTCACAAAAATATGGCTGCGCTTGCCATCCTTGTACGCATTCCAGTGGCGATAGAGCAGATGATCGAAGATTTGCGCCTTAACTTTCGACTGTTCCGCATCCTGCACCTTCTTTACAAGGCAGGTGGCCTCAACTTCCGGTGCGCCATCGCATTCCGGATATACATCCGAGACAAAAAGAATGTTCTTCCCATCCGGCGACCAAAGTTCCCCGCTCGCTCCGGTCGCGATCCAGGTCAGTTTGTGCTTCGCAGTCACCGTCCCGCTAGCAGAATCAAAATCCGCAATCCAGATCTGCGATCCGCCTTCCCTAGTCGAAATAAACGCAAACCGCTTCCCATCCGGCGCCCAGCGCGGCCGGTCCGCATCCTGATCGGCAATAATCTCCCGCTCCGCGCCTCCCGCCGCAGGCACAATCCAAATATGCGGAGTCTTCGTGTTAGCTTCAAGCGAAACATCCATCACGCTGAACACCACCCACTTCCCATCCGGCGAAACCACCGGCTCCCCCACCCGCTTGAGCTTCATCATGTCCTCGAACGTAAACGGCCGCCGGCTCTGAGCGAACAACAGAGGAACACAAAATATGAATATCAAGAACAGCGAGCATGCACGTCGCATAAAACCTCCATACTCCAGCCGCGGAGCGGCGCAAGAATAAAGCCCACGGCGCAAGCCGTGGGTACAAGACGGATCAATAATCAAGCCCCGGAGGGGCGAAAGACCTTCGGCCTTCGACACAACTCCGCCCCCGCACGTGTTGCTCTCGCCCTGTCTCTCAATGTCATGCGGCTCATCCCGGCCAAATGCCAGGTGCCAAGTGCTGAGTGCTGAATGCTGAATGCTGAATGCTGACGGCTGCCTCTAGAATTTCGTCACTTCCGTAAAATTAAACCCTCCCACCTTCATCGCCGGCACCACCATGTCGAACGACTCTTCCCCGCTCGCCCGCACCAGACTCCCCATCGCCTCCACATTCGACAACAAATGAATTAAACTCTCATTAAATCGAAAATTCCTCACTCCACACCGAACTTTCCCATCCTCAACCAAAAACGTCCCATCCCGCGTCATCCCAGTCAGAAGTTTTTCATACGGATCCACCTCCCGTATGTACCACAACCGCGTCACCAAAATTCCCCGCTCCGTCGAAGCCACCATCTGCTCAATCGTCTGCGGATTCGCCGGCGCCCCAAAAACAATATTCATCGGCGCCTCCCCAATTTCGTTGGGTAAAGAAAATCCATGCCCAGTAGCCGCGATCGGCCCGACTTTATCCTTATAATCCGACCGCTTCATCCGCTCCGCCGTCGCCCGCGCATACACCAACTGCTTCACCACTCCTTTTTCTACTAGTTGCACTTTCTGCCGCCGAACTCCCTCACCATCAAACCCCGCCCCCGACTGCAACGGATGGGCCACGTCATCCCAGATATCCACATTCTCCCCAAAGACTTTCGTCCCGACGCGGTTATTTAAAAACGACCGCTGATCCAGAATCGCCAGCCCGCCAAAGTCGTAGAACATGAACCCAACCATGTCCAACACCGCCGCCGGCTCCAGAATCACCGTGTACTTCCCTGCCGCAATCTCCCGCGGCCCTGCCGATCGCCGCGCCTTCTCCGCCGCAATCTCGGCCAGGCTCACAGCATTCAACTGCGCAGCATCCGGAGAATTCGCCTTCTGCCAGCCCGAAGAATCCCCCGCCAGCATGGTGATCGAAATCTCCGACGCCGTCTGCTCATGCCACTCCGCCAACCCCCGCGAATTGAAAATTCCTTCCACTGCCTGCGAATTCGCCACCACTCCCGCCGTCGTCAGATTATTCCGTTTCGCGATGCCAACAATCCTCTCAACCGTCGCCGCTCTATCCTCTGGCGTAATCCCCGCTGTCCGCTCAAAGTTTCGTGTAGGGCGGACACTCTTGTCCGCCGCCTTTGAATTTCCAGCACCCGCAAACATAGGCAGCAAATCTTCATCCTCATGCTGCACCTTCGCCAGTTTCTCCGACGCCTCCACCACCCGCCTCAAACTCTCGTCATCCAATTTGTTGGTCGTCGCCCGCGCCGTCCGCTGCCCAAACGCCGCCCGCACCGAAACCACGACGTTCTCCTCCGCCACATTCTGATGAATCACATTGTTGGCAAACCGCGTCAGCGCATTCGCGGTCGCGTAGAACAACACCTCAACCTCATCCGCCGAGGCGAACTTCTTCACCCGCGCAAAAATCTCCCCCGCCTGATCTTTATTCAGCATTTGGCGTTTAGCATTTAGCACTCAGTACCGTTGACAATACTCGATCCGGGCTAAATGCTAACTGCTAAATGCTAACTGCCCGTCCCTCTATACGCACTCCCCACCTTCACCCCCCTGAACCGCGCCGGACTCGCCCCGTGCCCCGTGCCCATCACCTGCTGCGGCTGTCCCTTCCCGCAATGCGGAATCCCCCAAAGCACCCATTCATCGCGCGAGCAAATCGCATCCATCGCATTCCAGAACTCAGTTGTAATTCCGCTATAGGACGGGTTTTTCAACATCCGCACCCGCTTGCCCCGCTTGATCTCCCAGCCGATCTCGCAGCCAAACTGAAAGTTGTAGCGCTTGTCATCAATCGACCATGATCGGTTCGTCTCCATATAAATCCCGTCGTCGGTGTCGCCGATCAACTGCTCGCAGCTCAGCAGCTTCTCGCCCGGCTGAATGCTCACGTTCGTCATGCGGATAATCGGCAGCCGGTTCCATCCCTCCGCCCGCAACGTTCCGCCCGACCTCCCCAGTCCGATCGTCGGAGCCGTTTCCCGCGAACTCAAATATCCGGTAAACAATCCGTTCGTAATGATCGGCGTCGACTGCGCCGCCACGCCTTCTTCATCAAACGCAAACGTCCCCAGGCCCGGTCCATGCTCCTGCCGCGCATCCGCCACCACGTTTACTAACTCGCTGCCGTAACGCAAGGTCCGCAACTTGTCGAGCGTCAAAAACGAAGTCCCCGCAAAATTCGCCTCCATCCCCAACACCCGGTCGAGCTCTATCGGATGCCCCACCGACTCATGAATCT
>Ga0335081_10010469_pt1 | contig 14993 bp, 10 predicted proteins | sample Lox_Sample_35_FD_206713 | JGI IMG/M metagenome (GOLD analysis project Ga0335081, IMG submission 206713) | Soil microbial communities from Loxahatchee National Wildlife Refuge, Florida, United States - Lox_Sample_3.5 | ecosystem: Environmental > Terrestrial > Soil > Wetlands | place: USA...
CTTCAAGCGCTCGCCACGGCACGGACAGTGTTCGATGGCGCGCCGCCCGACGCGGTCGAACAAGGGCCCAAGCAGCAGCGGTCCGAGAAAGTTGCCCGCGGCGAACGGCAGCAGGAATAATCCGACCTTGCCTCCGGAACCGCGTAGTAGCGTGTCAGCACAAGGGCATAGGTGAAGAAGATCGCGTTGTACAAAAACGCCTGGGCGCTCATCAGACTCAATGCGAGCACGACCCGGCGCGGGTAGCCGCGCAGCAGCACGCCGAACAGCGCGAACCAGCCGAGGCGAACGGCTGGGTCGAGCATAATCGTCCCCACTCCCTCCCGGCTGTGGCCCGCGGCGTGGGCCTCGATGCCTGCGACGATGTCATGCGCCTCGTCGCGGCGGCGGCGAATGAGCAGCCAGCGTGGGCTCTCCGGCACGAACCGGCGCAGTGGGAGAATCCCGAGCGCGAGAGCGCCACCGATGATGAAGGCGACACGCCAGCCCCAGGCAGGCGATACGAGTCCCGAGTCGAGTAGGACGACTGCACCGGCGGCGCCGGCCGCCGCGCCGACCCAGAAGCTACCGTTGACCGCGAGGTCTACGCGGCCGCGCAGCCGCGCCGGCATGAGCTCCTGGATCGCGGAGTTGATGGCCGCATATTCGCCGCCGATCCCGGCTCCGGTAAGGAAGCGCAGCGCCGCAAACGCGAAGAACTCGGGCGCGGATCCCGAAGCAACGGTGGCTACGGCACGCAACCCCAGCGTGGCGAAGAGGAGCTTGCGACGGCCGTACCGATCGGCAAGACCGCCGAAGACGATGGCGCCGGTGACAGCGCCGGCGACATAGACGCCTGCGGCTTCGCCCACTTGCGCGGAGGTAAGCCCGAGCGTGTTTGCGAGCGTGAGCACGCCGGCCAGGGAGCCGACAAGAGTGACCTCCAACCCGTCGATGATCCAGCTCGTCCCCAGCGCCGCGATCAACAGCGTGTGGAACCGCGACCAGCGCAGCCGGTCGAGCCGCGCCGGGATGTCGGTGCGAAACGGGCCCGCCGTCAGAGTCCAACCGGCCCGGGCCGCCGTCTTGGTTTCCGGCTTCAATCGCGTTTGAGCCTCTGCGCGAGACCTAAGACCATCGTCGCGTCCTCAGCGGATTGCACGCTCGCCCATCTACCAATGATAGCCGAGCGTAAAGCGCCTAGAAGGTTTGACCGCTGCCTTTGTGCAAGGTGCGCTCTAGCGCGGTGCCGGCGGGAGGTCAATCGCATGGGTGTTGGCCATACGTTGCGGTGCTGCGGGAGCACTCGCGCGGGCCAGGGTGTAAAATCGTGTCGAAACCGGCGGCATCCCCAAAGATCGTTGTCTTCATCTTCACGACAGAACGGAGGAAAGATGAACGACGTGACATCCGACGCGGTCCTTTCCGCGGCTGAGCATGCTGACGCGATGAAAGCGTACTTTGCTGAGGGAACCGAACGTTCTCGAGCTCTTGGCAATCGGGGACCCATCCGCGTGGGGCCGGATGGAAAACTTCACCGCGATATCCTTGATGCCTACTGGAAACTCGGATTCTACGTCTTCGAAGGCGTCGTCGGCACGGACGAGCTAGCGGAGTTGCGTGCTGACGTCGAATGGATGCTCGATCATGCGCCGGCAGGTCCGGACGCCAAACACGACGCCAGTGGCCGCCCCGCGTTCGGTACTGATTTTGTACGCCCGCCCTACCGCTTCGCCAAACCGCTCAGCGATCCGCTTGGCGGCACCACAAAAAACAAGGGCCGTCATCCGGTCAAGATGCACGAGGCGACCCCACCCGAGGATGCCCCTGCCTATACGGTCGAGCTTCTCCACGGCAATCTGCAGCTGATGGATTCGGCACTGCGGCTTTACGGCCACCCGGGCCTGCTTGCAGTCGCCGAGGCCGTGCTCGGCCCGGATTTCGTGCCGTATAACGAGGTCACCTTCATCAAGGAGCCCGGTCTTGGCCCGTCAGTGGCCTGGCACCGGGACGGCACCACGCACTGGGATGCACCGGATTGGGATCACGGTGCACACGGTTTCAATTTCATGACCCAACTATATCCGAGCACGGCTGGCAACTGCGTATGGATCCTGCCTGGCAGCCACAAGCTGCGCCGCATCGACATCAAACAGCTGGTGCTCGACGCCGGCTCGGAACGCATACGCGGCGCGATCCCGTTGCTGGGTGTTGCCGGCGATACCTTCATCCTCAATCGGCAGATGGTGCACGGTTCCTTTGCCAACTCCTCGCCCGACCGCCGCGTCACGCTGAACATGGGCTTCTTTCCGCGCTCGCGCGTCCAGGATGTCACAGTCACTCATCTCGACGGCCGCGTGGTCACCTTCACCGGTGAACAGATTCACGAACGCACTCGTATGATTGCCATCGGCATCGACGCACGCCGTCAGCGCTTCCCGGGCGAAGCGCCCTATCGTTACCAACCGCTCGTCGGGGAGGAAGAGCACAACCGCTGGAGCGAGGAAACGCGCAGGAGCGTCGTCAAGAATTACAATTTGCGCGATATGTACATCTAGGCTGACATTCAACGTTAACGGAGGTTCGAGCATGACCATGACCGTTACGCCGATTGATGCCACACTGGGAGCGGTCGTCACCGGCGTCGATGTGGCCCATCTCTCCGATGAAGCCTGGGCCAAAATTCATGCTGCGTTTCTGGAGTACGGGGTCCTCGTCTTTCCCGGCCAGAACCTCGACGAGCAATCGCAAGGGGCGTTCGCGCTGCGTTTCGGGGACGTCGAACAGCTGTCCCCGAAACAGGCAGGCGCGACAATTGACTTCACCAACGTCAAGCCGGATGGATCGCTGGCGAGCCCGGAAGAACAGACCTACAAGCTGATGAAGGGAAATGAGGGCTGGCACACGGACAGCACCTACATGCCGGTCGCCTCCAAGGCGGCGATGCTGTATGCCGTAGTCGTGCCTCCAGAGGGCGGTGAAACCGAGTTTGCCGACATGCGTGCGGCATGGGATGCACTCGACCAGGCGTCGCAAGTCCGGCTCGAGAAACTGTCGGCTTATCACTCGCTGTATTACTCGCAGGCGCAGGCCGGTTTCGTTCACAAGATGGACCAGGTGTACGGCTTCCACGACAAAGGTACGCCGCTGCGCCCGATCATCAAGACCCACCCCGAGACCGGACGCAAATCCATCTACACCGGCCGCCACGCCCATGACATACTCGGAATGAGCAAGGAGGAATCGAAAGTTCTGCTCGATAAGCTGATGGAAGATGCTTGCCGGCCGCCGCGCCTGTACAAACACGCGTGGACACCTGGCGATCTCGTCGTCTGGGACAACCGCTGTCTGATGCACCGCGCCCGACCTTTCGACATGCGCTTCCCTCGCGTGTTGCGCGCGAGCCGAATCTCGGGTGATCCGAATACGGAACTTGCACCCACGGTCGCCGACCCGCGGGCCGATGGATATCGCGCCACGGCGTCGAACAAGTCTGCTCTGGTTTCATAGACCGGAAGAGACGCCGCCGGTCACCGGATCGAGGTGCAGACGTATGGGGGAATCGGCGCCTACGAGATCGAAACGTCGTTTTTTTCGAGGAGCGCTCTAGCCCGGTGCCGGCGGGTGGTCAATCGCATGCGTGTTGGCGCACAGCGCTTGCGTGGGCTGCGAGCCTCGGCCCGGGACGGTTCGCAAGCGCGGCACCGTCCGCCCGGCGCGCGCCCACTGCGATGCGATGGGTGCAACAGGCCGCTTGCAGGGGCGTGAGCGCGCGGTCCGCGTCGATCTCACCCGGGTAGCTCCTCCCGTCTTCTTCAATCAGATCGAGTTGGCGCCGCAACGACTTCACGATGCGGGTGATGATCCGCTTGAGAAGAGCGTACGCGTGGCTGTTGACGCGGAGCCGTCTAATGGGTGACCCCGGACACTACTGAGGCTGTTCCCTCGGCTTCATCGTAGCCTCCCCGGTGATCGACTGGAGCTTCATGTCGAGGATGCGACCAAACTTCCTCACCTCCTCGCTCTGGTGCGTCTCGAGTAGCGAGCCCGGGCGTCGATAGCTGACAATCGTCGTCCCATCGGACCGCTCGAATACGTAAACCCGCAGCGGCAATATCACGCCCAGCGCAGGGTCTTCCTTCAGCAGCGTCTTAGCCCAGTCGCGGCGCATCACCTCAAACATCGCCGCGCGGCCCGTCTGAAACTTGATCTTCTTCAGGATCTGCTGATAGTCCATCGCTGTAACGGTGGTCAGCCCGAAGCCCCCGAAGCTCCACTGAAGGTGCTGCACCGTGTCGTCGAAGGTACGACCCGATGCGAGCTCGATCAGATCACTTTCGGTCGCGAGCCCCGAGGCCGGTCCCGCGAGACCTGCGAGCAGGACGAAGCAAAGGCGACCGATGACGCCTAGCTTGCACATCTTCGCGGTCTCGACACCGCCCGAGGAGTAACCCCGCCTAAGAAGCCCGGCCGGGACGAGACGCGTCCCGGCTCGCTCAGCGCGCGGCGCGCACCTTAGCGTCATGGACCGGCCTACTTCCGACCCGCCTGCTTCGCCTTGGGAAGCCCGAAGGCGTAGATCATGTTCCCTTTGGACTTGAACCCCGGGTGGCTAGCGGCGGTAATGGCCACAAACTGGTCTCCATCCACCGAGTAGGTCACGCATGGCGCGAGCGCTGGCACGTCGTTCGGGAACCGGAACCGGAATAAGCGCTCGCCGGTCCGCGCATCGAACGCCGACAAATAACTGAGTGGCAGGAGCGCATCCTTCGGATTGGTATCCAGGTCGCCGAGGAAGACGAGATCACCGTCAGTGGTGCAAGTGCCCCCGTAGGCTAGCCCTTCCGTCTTCACTTGCCAGCGGATCTTGCCGCTCGAGACATCCATCGCAGTCAGAGTTCCGCTACCCCGGAGCTGGTCATCAAGCGTGAAGCTGAACCATCCGCCCAGGCTGCTCGTTCCGGGAGTGGGCGATGCTTCCGGGTGTGCGGTGATGCGCATCGGGAGGACGTTCCCGGAGATGAAGGCAAGCCCGAGGCGCCCGTTGAACGACACCGGTGTCCAGTCCGCGCCCCCGACAACACCCGGCTCGACGCGCTGGTTATATACCGGCACGTCACCCAAGAAGGCTTCCAGGGACGGTTCGAGGTACGGACCGAATGCGCCCGGCGTAGGCAATCCGGGAGGCGTGAAGATCGGAGCGATATATTCGCCGGTTGACAGCCTGCGGCCGCCTTGAGGTACGAACGCATCGGATTCGCAGAACGGCTGGGTCGGGAAAGGGGTCTCCGGGGTTCCATCCGGGGCCTTAACGTTCGTTACCGTCTTGACGCGTCGCTCCGGACAAGGGAAAACGGGTACGCCGGTTTCGCGGTCCAGGATGTAGAACCACCCAGTCTTGCCGGCTGCACCCACCGCTTTAATGGTTCGGTGGCCTTCGCGCTGGACATCAAGCAGAACCGGAGAGCTAGCCTGGTCGTAATCCCACAGGTCGTGGTGCACTTCTTGGAAGTACCAGACGCGCCGTCCGTTGCGCACGTCTACCGCCAGGACCGAAGCCGTAAACAGGTTCGCCCCCGCGCGATGGGTTCCCTCGTAGTCGGGTGCAGCGTTGCCGGTGCCGAAGATCACCAGCCCAAGCGCCGGATCGTATGCGGGTGGCATCCAAGCTGCCGCACCTCCACGAGTGAAGGGGTCGGTGAACGGACCGTTGGTCACAGTGGGCCAGGTGTCGCCACCAAACTCTCCGGGTGCGGGTACCGTAAAGAAGCGCCAGAGGAGATCTCCGGTGTCCGCATCGAACGCGCTCATGTACCCTCGCGATTCGTTCTCGCCCCCGGAGATGCCGGTCAAGATCAAGTTGTGACCGGAGGCGGGCCCTCCGCCGGGGACCAGGTTCTTGGGCACATACAGAGGCGGGACGGACAGGAAGTGGCCGGCATAAACGTCGCCCACCCGCACATTGCCCCCAATGCCAAATGAGTTCATCGGCTGGCCGGTCTTCGCATCAAGGGCCCAAAGTTTCGCATCCTGAGTGCCCACATAGACCGTTCCCCCACCCACTCCGACTCCGCGGTTCGCGCGGTCGCCGTTTTGGCCGAGATTCTCCGGCGCGACCTCGAGCACCAGGCGCCGATACCAGATCTGTGCGCCGGTCTTCGCATCGAGAGCGAACACGTTCTGGGAGGTAGTGGTGAAGTTACCGGGGTCTGTCACGTACATGGTTCGGCCCACAACGACCGGAACGGTGGAAAAGAAGATGAAAGGATCATCGGGAAGTTGCGTGCTGAACGTCCACTTCACCTCGAGTTGGTGGACGTTGCGCGTGTCGATCTGGGCGAGCGGCGAGAAGCGTGTGTTCGCGTAGTCCCCTCCAAAGGTCGGCCACGGGAGATCCGGGAGGTAAGAACCGTCACCGGCTATAGCGGCAAGCGACGACAGGACACCGACGAACAGTGCTCCGCGTACGGCGCTTCCGATCAGGTGGCTAAGTACCGTGCTCATCTGCCCCTCCTTGCATTGGTTGTTGATCACGCCACGGACGGCACTCCTCTAGCACACGACGCGGCCGCCTCCACATCGAGCGGCCCGATTCAGCGCGAAGGGCCGAACCCCCGCTGATGCAGCGATCGCGACAAGTGATAAAGACGCTCGCAAAGGCGTAGCGAGCGAAGGAGGCTGCAATCGGTTGCCGCAGCCCAGGACACTCCCACGAGGCGCGAATGCTCGATGGGTATTCTTTTCCGCTTACGCTACCCTGACAACCTTACAACCCACTTACTGCGAAGCGGGTAAGCAGGCGGCGGGTGCCCCGCGGAGATACGTTACCTGTATGACTTCAATAGATCGGGGCATACATTCAAAGTCCCCGTTTCATCGAAGCGGACTGTATCGCGGTGCGAGCGGGTGTCAGTCGCCCGAGCTTGGCGATGAAAGCTTGCAGTGTTGCGGGGTTTGCTCGGTCGATTGATGAGCGGAGCTCGGTAAGTCCCTCTGAGCCTGAGCGCGCGCACGTGCTCGGGACCCGCCGGCGCTCGCTCCGGCCCGGCAATCTGATGGAGGCGCCGCTCGGGACCGACGCGATCTCGGGCATCATCCTCAGCGCAGGCTGTCCGCAAGCACGCGGAGCACAACCGCATGCGGTAGACTCGACACGACCACTCATTTCCAGCCATGCCATACCAATGAACTTCACGGAGCGGCGCTCCGCTCGTCCGCAGCTGACGCCGCCTCGGTTGCTGCTCCTGGCTGCGCTAGTTGCGGGTGTATGCGCGCTTGCGCAGGCGGACACCCCTCCACAGTTCGGCGGCAGACTCGTGCTCGAGATGGTGGACGACGTCGAGTTGGACCACAAGCTGCGCCTCATGGAGGACTTCACCTTCCGGGACGCACAGGGCAAGCTGTGGCTGGCCCCGAAGCATGGGGTCATCGATGGCACTTCGCTCCCACGCGCGTTGCGCGCCGTCGCCGAGCTGCCTCCGGAGACCGAATTCCGCAAGGCATCCGTAATCCACGATTACTACACGCGCGCCAGGCAAGACAGCTGGCGCGACGTGCGGCGCATGCTCTACAGCGCGAGCCTGCAGGAGGGTCTTGGCCCCGCGGAAGCGAAGTTGCTGTACGCCGTCGTGTATGCGGGCGGCTGGCGCTGGGAGCCACGCACCTCGAGCTGCTATCGCAGCTGTCATGCCGCCGCGGCGATGCTCGCGTGGCAGCCCGACGTGACCCAGGCTGAGCTACAGCCGGTGGTCGACTGGTTGCGCAACACCGATCCGAGCCTGGCGGAGATCGAGCGGCGCGTCGATGCGGTCATCCCACGCCCGGGACCGCATCTGTTCGTGCAAGTTCGCCAGCACAGATAGGCTGTTCAATCGTCACCGTGAGCCGCGAAGGCGGAAGCGAACCCACCTTCCCCTCGTGGCGAAGGCGACGCCCGGTGTCCCCGGCGTAGTCTGCGTCATTCGCGGATCTAGAGCGATTCGACGAAGCGCACCAGCGCCTCGCGATCGGCCTTCGGCATGGTGAGGAATGCTTCGCGCGATTTCTCCGCCTGACCGCCGTGCCAGAGGATCGCTTCGGTGACGTTGCGCGCCCGGCCATCGTGGAGCAGATCGCTGTGACCGTTTACGGTCTTGAGCAGGCCGATGCCCCAGAGCGGCGCCGTGCGCCACTCACGGCCGCTCGCCTTGAAATCGGGACGCCCATCGGCGAGCTCCTCGCCCATGTCGTGCAGCAGCAGGTCGGTGTACGGGTGGATCGTCAGGTTTGCCGCTGCCTTGAGCGCGGGCTTCGGTCCCGTCTTGAGCTCCGGCACGTGGCACACGCTGCACTGGGCCTGCGAGAACAGCAGCTCGCCGCGCGCGAAGGCCGGGTCGCTCACATCGCGCCGCGCCGGCACCGCCAGCGCTTGCAGGTAGAGCGTGATATTCGTCAGCCGGCTCGGCACCACTTCGGGACGGTAAGTGTTGCCGGTGCATCCGCCCTGGCCACCGCACTTGCTCGCCGACGGCAGATCCCGGCAGGCGGTCTGCACCGCCGGACAGTTCTCCTCCGGGAACAGGAACGACGTGGCGCCGATGTCGGCCAAGAACGCGGCCGCGGTTTGCTGGCGGATGCTGGGCTGGTTCGCCTTCCAGCCGAAGCGCCCCAGAACCACCTGCTCGTTTTCCACGTCCCAGACATAGTTCGGCCTGCCCGGCATGCCGAGCTTCTCCTCGTCCCTGGCCAGGCGCAGGATGGCATCCTCGGGTACCGCCTCGAGCAGCCCCATGCCGACGACCGCAGGCGCGACGCGCGGGGAGATCATGGTGCCCGCGCCGAGCTCGCCGAACTGCAGGTCCTTGAACTCGATGTGCGGGACGCGCAGCTGGACGCGCTCGCCGTCGGCGAAGGTGACGTCGCGCGCGGTGTAGGTGAACACAGCCTGTCCTTCCGCCGGTACGCGATCCGGGATCCCACGGTTCTGCAACTGATCGCCGTAGGCCGGATGAGGCAACGGACCGCCTTCCTTGCTCTGACCGGGGATGCTCAAGCGCACCAGCACGCCCTGGCTCGCCGCGTGTCCGTCGGCGGTGGCCGCTGCTCGCCCGTTGTTGATATGGCAGTGAGCGCAGCGGTCCTCGTTGAACGTGGGTCCCAGCCCCCAGACGCCGGAGGGGTCCGGCGGGACGACCCAGGCTTCGTTGAACTGCTCCTTGCCCTTGGCGGCAGCGGCGCCCTGCTCCGCGTCGAGCATCGCGATGGGGATCGAGTACGCAGCGGGGCCGGACTCGGGGGTCGTGAAGCTATCCGCCGAGAGCGCCGCAGGGTTCAGCGCTTCATTGCCGGCCGCAGCGACGAGTCCGATGACCCCACTGCAGGCCGCGACGGCGACTGCGCGCCGCCGCCTGCGGCTGAGACCGGAGGTGGTCATCTCAGGAACGCCCTCACGCTTCCTTCACGTCTTGATGTCTTGCCGCTCGGTCACGCCGTCGGGCTCAATCCCGGTCCCACGGGCTGTGCTTCACTTCCTCCGGCAGCCAGATCGTCTCGTAGACCTTCTGCAGCTCCTTTTCCTTCTTGAGCTCATCTTCCACCGACAAATTGGCGTACTTCGCCTCCGTCGGGCTGGTATAGCGACGGGTATTCAGGCTCGGCGCGGAGATCACCTTGCGCAAGCTACCGTCGCATCTTGGGCAATTCGTGGGGCCCGGCTCACTGATCCGGTGCTGCGTCTTGTAGATCACGCTGCACGGGTCGCACGCGTATTCGTAGAACGGCACTTCAGTCCTCCTGCTTCCAGAGTGAGCGGACGTGATCGAGCGCTTGCGCCCGCGCACAGAAGATCTCTACGGGGCCTGCCGCAGCGGACTCCTTGCGACGCCGAGAAACCCTGCTCGAGCTTCGTCGATCGTTTGGCCGGTTCCGGCGCAGTCCCGCCTCAAGCCAGCGGGGCCGACCCCGCGAGGAATCGGCCCCGGTAACGGTACTGCCAACAGCTCTTTACGCGAACCTGGTCTTGACGATATCGGCTTTCGCGCGCGTCGCCTTCTGCTGGTCGATGTTCCAGATCCGCGCGGCGTTCTGGCCGAACACCTTGCGCTTGATCTCCGGCGTGAGCTTGGGATAGCCGTAGCCCTCGACGAGCTGATCGGGGATCTGGAACTTGCGGAACGCGTCGATCTGCCATTGCGGGTTGCCCCACAGCAGCGAGTCGGTGCCCCACATCACGTAGTCGGGTCCGATGTCGCGCAGCAGCGTGCCGAGCACATGCGCGCACTCCACCGGCCGGCTCGAGACCGTGGCCGCGAACGTAGACCCCATCTCGCAGTACAGGTTCTTGCGCTGCGGCTTGAACCCCTTCAGCGCCGCCAGTTCCTGGTGATACGGCCACGCGGAATGGTAGGCGATGAAGTTGAGGTCCAGGAAGTCATCGGCGGTGGCGTCGAAATCCTCCACGTGAGCATAACGTGCATAGAACTGTCCGAACGGGATGCCCTTGTGGCAGCCGATGTTCTTGATGCCGAGCTTGCGGCACTCTTCCCAGATCGGGTACGCGCGCTTCTCGTCGTCGAACCACCAGCCCTTCTGCTTCGTAGAGTCGAACGTGTAGAGCTTCAGCCCCGACACTTTGTAGATCTCCACATACTCGTGCAGCCGCTGGATCGTCGCTTCCATCCCCTGGTTGGGCGTAAGCCCGCCGGCCAGCATGAGCGTGTTGTCGGGCCAGTTGTTGCGGACCTGGACCTGGTAGTCGATCGGGATCATGTCCTGGCCGCCGTAGTCCTCGCGGAACCCGAACGGGTTGAAGATGCCTACCGTCGTGTCGCTCTCCTTGAGGATCATCTTCCCGTAGTTCTCGACGGTCATGTCCTTGGTGCCGTTCGGCAGACCCATCGCCTTGCCCAAGTCGTCGAGCAGTTGCACGAACCACATGCCGCGCGTGGTGGTGTTCACCCCCTCGACATAGTGGCCCGGCCGGGTGCAGACGTGGCTGTGAACGTCGACGATGAAATCGCTGCTGGCGCGAGCGAGCTGAATCGCTTCGTTCTTGGCGTCGACGTCCGCGGCCTCGGCGTCATTCACCTCGAAGAACTTCATCCCTGTGACTTCGTTGGCCGCCAGCATCACGGCCGAGAAGCCGAGAGAGGACTTGAGGAAGTTGCGGCGCGACATGCCGGCTTTCTTGGCATACCCGTCCATCTTCGCGGAGATCTTGTCGCCCATATTCCCCGCCAGAAACATCGAGGTGCCGACTTCGTCGCCGTTGAACGGATCCATGGGCTGATGCTCCAGCCCCTTGAAGTGCTGAAGAATGTTGAACTCCATCTGATCTCCCCCCGAAGTGTGATTTCGATTTGGCCGATGCAGCATCGGTGCGAGCCGATGCGATCTGCCTGGCTCCCCGTAGCAGGCCCTCTCTACCCGGCTAGATGCGGGGCGGCGCTTCGTGACCGTACTCTCGGCCGCACGGAGTGTCAATGGCGGGTTCGGCGCGCTGCGTGACGGAGGGGCACCGGCCAGAATCGGCCCGATGACTCTGCACCAGGAGCTCATCCCGAAAGAGCGTCAGGTGCGCCGCCTGCTGGCCGCCGCGTGCGTCGACACTCGGTAGGACCGCCCCGGGTTCGCCCCTCTGAGTCGAAGCGAGAGTTCGACCCATCCGTTCGACGAAAGGAGAGCGGGCCGCAGCTGCCGGGGTCTCGCGTGCGGAGATCGAACGCGGTGGTGAGGATGGAAGTTCAGCGCGCCCTCCGATCTCCAGAGCTACGCGAAGCGACCGTTGTCATAGATGCGGCGCGCTGGGAATGGGGGTTGGACCCAGCCCTTTGCGCGGGTGTGCTGACTGGCTTCGAGCGAGCACGGGTAGAAGCTAGACCGGCTTCTTCGGGCCCGACATCTCAATCACCCCAACGTTGAACATCCAATCCGTGCACTGACCAAAGGAGACGGGGAGGAAACGGACGCAGGGGGCAACGACGCTTGAGATCGCACCAGTGGAGGGCTTGACGAGACTCCTCATAGAACGAGATGCAAGCGTCGTTCATCCTCGAGGAGCATCTCCGCGCGATGCGCGTGGGTGGTCAATCGAGCGGGGCCGTGCTGAAGACTTGCGGTTTTCTTGCGCTTGCTCGGCGCGCCTCACCGCTCACTGCCGCGACTTCGTTACGCCGACGAACCGCTAACGGCCCTTTCGGAAGGGGTGCCGGAGACGGCCCCGACCTGCCGGTCGGCGGAAAAGGGCGCGACCGGTTCGAAGACGAGGTTGCAGGAAACCGACACGCGCGGCCGCTGCCCTTGGTAGGTGTGCACATAATGGAGCAGCCACCCCGGGAAAACGACGAGCCGCCCAGTGCGCGGCAGCACCGTGAACGTCGTGCCGAGGACGCTTTCGAGCCCGGGCATCGGCCGTCCGTGCCGCGGGTCGACGAGTGCGAGCAAGCCCGAGGCAGGATGCGCGGTTGCGTCCGCGTCGCCCGCGTCGAGGTAGTAGACGGTTGCCCAATGCACATCAGAATGATCGTGTGGGATCGTATAGTCGCCGTTTCGCATCACCATCGCCCACGCGTGGATCCCGATGCGCATCGCAGGCAGCCGCTGCTGCCTCTCCTTCGCCAGCCCCTCGACTGTTTCGCGTACCCCCGTCACGATGCGCTGGAGGAGATCGCGGAAACAAGCCTCCGGGCGCCCGGCCAGATTCTGCGAATGCCAACCGCCGACGTTGCTGCGGTGTACCGAGGCCAGGGAGAGCGATTCGGCAACGAGCCGTCTGGTCGCATCGCGGTTGATCTCGTCCATGCCGGAGAGGTCACGCATGGACACGGGAGTGCCGAAGAGCGAGAGATCAGGCATAGAGCGAGAGAGTTTGGCTGTCTCGGGACGCTGCTCACCAGGAAGCCCGCAGAAGCGGGGGGATTCTCCCGTCTTACGCCCTGCAAATCGGCCACGTCGGGCGTCGCTGTTGTCCGAGGCGAGCGGAGACCGATCCGAGTGCGCGTCCTCGCTGCGCAGTCTTGGTTACCGGGGTTTCAATAGCATTTCAGAAGCACGATGTGTGTTACGACCGGTAACTTTAGCTGTGGAGCCGGCGAATCGATCTCACCCGCTCAGTGCGGGGACCGGCTTAGCCCGGCTTCGCCTAGCGCGTCGCTTCGTGCTTGCGCGGCCCCTGCCCTCCTCATGCCGCTGCGATTGGCTTTCGATGCCCTGTGCAGCGGAGAGCGTCACAGCCTTATCCCGTTGCGCGCCCGCCGGGACCCGATGCGTGACGAACAACATCGTCGCCTGCCCCTCGAGCAGGTTGACTGTCTTCGCGAGCTGCTCCGCCGTTTCGTCATTCAAGTCGTTCGTCGCCTCGTCGAAGGTCGGCCCTTTGGGCCGCTTGAGCAGTGCTCTGGCGATGGCGACGCGCTGCTTCTGCCCGCCGGACAGGCCAACGCCATGCTCGCCGGTTTCGCTCTGGTGCCCTCTGGGAACTGCTCGATGGTGTCGTGGTTCTCGGCCAACTTGCAGGCTTGCATCACGTCTTGGAAGCTCGCATGCGGGTTGGCGAGCACTAGGTTCTCGTAGATGGTTCCGGTGTAGAGTGTAGTTTCCCGCGTCGGTTTGTTGCCGATCGACAGAACGACTAGGTCTGCGACGCTGGATCGGCGCGAGCGCGCCGTCAGCCGTGCCCTCCCTGCAGCACGAAGAACAGCGCTGCGCGATCGTTGTCTACCCTTAGCGGCACACCGGCGATCGACCAGAGCCGATGTGAGCGCTGTCCGACGAGCCTACGCACGTTGTTGCGTGGGCTTCGTACGCAAGCAGGAGGGCTGATCATGGTGCCGAACGAAGCGCGGGTGCCAACCCCGTCCTCGATCCACGAGACGCTAGTGCGCTTGAAGACCGATGCCGGGCGCGGGCTCGCCTCGTCGGAGGCCGCACAGCGCCTCGCGCAAACTGGGCCCAACGCGCTGCAGGAAACACATGTCAGCCCGCTGCGCAAATTCGTCTCGTACTTCTGGGGCCCCATCCCCTGGATGATCGAGGTTGCCGCGGTGCTCTCGGGTGTGGTCCACCACTGGGAAGACTTCGGCATCATCGTGGCCATGCTGCTGATCAATGCAGGCGTGGGGTTCTGGCAAGAGTTCAAAGCCGACAATGCCATTGCACTGCTCAAGCAGCGTCTCGCGCTTACCGCCCGTGTGCTGCGCGACGGCCGATGGCAGGAGCTGGCGGCCGCCCAGCTCGTTCCCGGGGACATCGTGCGGGTGCGCCTCGGCGACGTCGTTCCCGCCGATCTGCTGCTGCTCGAGGGCGAGTATCTGAGCGTGGATCAGTCGGCGCTCACCGGAGAATCGCTGCCAGTGGACAAGAAGGCGGGCGACGAAGCTTACTCGGGCTCGATCGCCAAGCAAGGCGAGATGACGGCGGCGGTCACCGCCACCGGCATGCAGACCTACTTCGGCAAGACCGCGCGGCTGGTGCAACGTGCGGGGACCGTGTCGCATTTCCAGCGCGCCGTCCTGCACATCGGCAACTTTCTCATCTTGATGACACTGGCGCTGGTGGCACTGATCCTCGTCGTCGCTTTGTTCCGCCACGACCCGGTGGTCGATACACTGCTGTTCGCGCTAATCCTGACCGTGGCCGCGATTCCGGTGGCGCTGCCCGCGGTGCTTTCGGTAACCATGGCAGTGGGCGCCGAAAAGCTCGCAGTGATGAAAGCCATCGTTTCGCGTCTGGTTTCCATCGAGGAAATGGCGGGCATGGACGTGCTGTGCTCGGACAAGACCGGCACGCTGACGAAGAATGAGCTCACGCTCGGGGATCCGATCGTACTGCGCGCGCGCGACGCGGACGATCTGCTGCTCGCCGCCTGTCTCGCGTCCGAGCGCGACAGCCAGGACGCGATCGACACCGCTGTGTTTCGAGGCTGGAAGGATACTCAGTCCCTGCAGCGCTTCCAGGTGCTCGCCTTCCATCCGTTCGATCCGGTGAGCAAGCGCACCGAGGCGCAGGTCTCCGAGGGTGAGCGTCGCTTTCGCGTGGCC
>Ga0335081_10010470_pt1 | contig 14992 bp, 17 predicted proteins | sample Lox_Sample_35_FD_206713 | JGI IMG/M metagenome (GOLD analysis project Ga0335081, IMG submission 206713) | Soil microbial communities from Loxahatchee National Wildlife Refuge, Florida, United States - Lox_Sample_3.5 | ecosystem: Environmental > Terrestrial > Soil > Wetlands | place: USA...
CGGCCGCCCGGAGCCGCGGGTAACCTGGGTGCGGCGCGGCACTGGGGCTATAGCTCAGCTGGAAGAGCACCTGCTTTGCAAGCAGGGGGTCACGAGTTCGAGTCTCGTTAGCTCCACTCGATCGTATTTGACGTCTGACCAGCTCAGAAGCTCCTTGTGGTCCTTCCATGCCCGCCACCCGGGTGGGGTGCCGGGCGGACTTGGGAGGAATTTGGGAGATCATCTTCTCCCTGTCCCCTGGTGCCAGGCGCAGTCGGCTGGTCCGCCGTGGTGCCAGAAACTGGTCGAGCAGCGGCACGGGTGAGTGTCGGTCATTGAGGGATTCCTGCCATCGGGCCTGGAGGGCTTGCTTCAGCTCGTCGCGCATCCGGTCCGAGGCGTGGGCGTAGAGGCCGCGGATACCGGGCACCTGGTGGCCGAGGCGCTGCTCGGCGAGGATCTCGGGGATGCCATCCTCGGTCATCCAGGTCTTGTGGCTGTGTCTGAGGCCATGTGGTGTCAGGCCAGGCTGAATGGGGAGCCAGCACGCGAGCGGGGTGCTCGGCGGGACGACCGCGATGCCGCGGCCGCGTGGCTGAAGGTACTCAGCGTCTGGGTCGGTGCCCACGGCCGCGACGGCTGGCCAGGCGGCGATCGGGATGCCGGGCCAGGTGGTCTGAGCGGTGATGACCAGGCGGGCCGGACGGCCAGGCGCTGCTTCATACCGGCCATCGCAGGCGGGCCGGAACACGCGGCGAGCGTAGTTGCTACGCCGGTAATGGCCGCCGTCGGGTCCGAGGAACACGTAGCGGCCGCTGCCGCCGTGCTGGCTGACGCATGCGCACGGCTGGTGCGGATGGTCCCGGATCTGGGTGGTGATGATCCCGGCGAGGAACGTGGGAAGGTCGACGGGCAGGCTGGGCTCCCAACGCGGGCTGCGGTAGGAGTAGTCCTTGGGCGGGATCCGGTAAAACGTGCCATTGAGCTCGCGGAGCTGCCATTCGACATGGATCTCGCCCGGGAGGGCGAGGTCGGTGATCTCCTCGGTGCTGAGGGAGTGCAGCGCGCTGTCGTCCGAGGCCGGGCGGATGAACCTGCGGATCATGTAGTCGCGGCTGTCGATCGTACTGAGGCCGACGTCCTGCATGGCCATCCAGCGGTCGATCCACTCACCGACCGTGACCTTCCCGGCGTTCGGGTCGGTCCACCGGCCGCTGCGGATCCTGGCCTCCTGATCCCTGCCCCAGGCGAGCGCGGCGGCCTTGGTCTCGAAGCCCGACTCGCTGGCCTCGGTGCCATTCGGCATCTTGTACTTGACGCGCCACGGCTGTGTGCCCTTACCGCGTTTCTCCCCGTACGCCACGCCCATCTCCTCCGCGGTTGCTGCTCAAGCTGGCGCTACTGCGGCACCGCTGCGCTCGGCCGCAGCGTGGCTGGGGTTGCGGCAATCAGATCCGCCCGACAGCTCCGCCATTGCCGCGCCCCCGGGCGGTGACCGGCTGTCGTGCCCCGACTCGCATGATCTCCACGATGTCGTCGTCGCTGAAGCGCAGTGCTTTCCTACGAACGTGCACGGGATCAGGCGAGCGGACGCTTTTGTCTTGAGCCAAGATTCACGCACCTTGAGAATGTCGGCGGCTTCCGCGACCGTATGTAGCTCACCCGTCATCTGCCACCCGCCTTGACACAGCGCCGAACTGTAGCCGTTCGCCGTGGTTTCTGACTCAACCGTTCACCTGGGACGATGCGGCATTAAGTCAAGTTATGCCAATAGCGGAGACCTGTGTCAAACGAGGCGGCCGTGATAATAAGTGGCCTGGGGATGCCGATCAGGGTCGGAATGGTTCAGCCTGCTCCGCGTTAGCCCGGTAATCACCACACAATACGATGGGATTAAATCCTGGACGGAGCCATAATTCAGGCCCGAATTGATGATTCGGTCCAGTCCGTAATGACCTGCCTGGTCCGCGTGTACCGTCAGGATGGAGCAATCCCAGTCAGAAGCCCGGCGCGGCGAACCTGATCGATGTGGCAGGCTCGCCGAGCGCAGCGGCGAGCCGGGCGAGGGTGTAGGTCCGGCATGGTGATCGGTGGTGTCGTTCGAGCCTGGCCAGGGTGGTGAGGCTGATGTCGGCAAGGCCGGCCAGCTTCTCCTGTGACAGGCCGTGCTGGCGGCGCAGTTGCCGAAGCTTGAGTCCGTCCAGGGCGGTCGTCCATCGTTGAGTGCAGCGCGTTCTCTCCGCCTTCGGCGAGGTGGCTCGTGGGCCGGCGGGCAGGCTGGAAGGGCGCTGAAGCACAATTGAGTCAGTCATACCGGTGGTCTCCTTGTAGAAGCGGCGGCTGTGGTTGTGGTTGCCGTGCTGATTCGTGGCCACTCGAAACGTGCCCATACGGTCCGACCATGGCGGTCACCGCTGACACCCCAGTCCGTTGCGAGCGCGCTGACGATGTCCAGGCCGTGCCCGTGGCCACGGCCTGGATCAAGGACGGTCGTGAGCCATGGGCCGCCGTTGTCTTCGACTTCGATCCGGGCATAGCGCCGGGGAATGACCTCGGCGCGGACGGTGAATTTGCCGCCGGATCGGCGGGAGTCGCTGTGCAAGACGGCGTTGGTGGCCAGTTCTGATGCGCACAAGATCACATCGTCCGCTGCCGGGCAGCCGTCAAGTAAACCTCTCAGGTCGGATCGGACTTGGCCGATGTGCTCGGCGGTGGCTGAGTAGGTGGCGTCCTTGATACGCATGGCGACAGCTCTGGAAGTTGACAGAGGCACGGGTGACATGGCCGCTACCTGGGGAGGCGCGCTCATGCGGTCAAAGATCACCCATTAATCAACTCGGAAGCCATAACCAGTCGGCATCACCTGGCGGGATATAGGCTCACAGTCAGCCGTACCTTGACCAGGACCCCCTGGAATCAGGAGGGAACGACGGTATGCCCGGCCGCCTCACGGACTTAATCGACATACCGGATGCTTTCTGGGTGCGGCCTGACACCATTGATGCGCTGCGCAGCCGTGACATCGGCCGCTTGTTCGCCCTGCTCAGGCAGCACACCGGTGCGAGCCAGACACGCCTGGCCATCGCCTGTGATATGACCCAGCCGAAGGTCAGCGGGATCATGCGGGGCATCGCGAGGGTCGAGTCCCTCGCGGTCTTCGAGCGGATCGCCGCGGGGCTCGACATGCCTGCTCACGCCCGCTCTGCCCTGGGCCTGGCCCCGACAGGAGACCCGGTGTGCGCTCAGCCCGCCTTGGCCCTTAGACCTGAACCACCTGGCCGGAGTATCCCGCCCGGGGATGCCCGCGCGGCCTTACCTGTAATCCCGGGTTCCGGAATGTTCAGCGCAGAGTCTGAGGACACAGAGGAGGAAGAGGACCCCGTGCGACGGCGAACCTTTGTCGGCCTAACCGGCGCATCGCTGATCGGCGCGATCTTGGCTGAAACCTCCAGTGGTTCCCGCGACGACTCTGACTCCCTGGCCTCAGCGCTTGCCACGAACTGGCCTTCGACGCAGGGAATCGCCGACGATCGGCCACCCGACATGCCTGCGCTAGCCGGCGCGGTCGCCCAGGCCAAACGTGACTATCAGGCCTGCCGATACGCGAAGGTTGCCAACGATCTCCCGGCTCTGCTCGCCCAGCTGCGTGCCGCGTGCGCGGTCCTCGACGGACAGGCCCGCTCGCAAGCGTGCACGTTGTCAGCCGAGGCCCACCACGTCGCCGCGAGCGTCCTGCTCAAGACCGGTGACAAGGGCTTGGGCTGGCTAGCCGCGGACCGGAGCATGCAAGCCGCCCGGGTCAGTGAGGATCCGGTCACCATCGGATCCAGCGCGCGCATCGTCACGCACGCGATGATGAGTAACGGGCACCTGAAAGCGGCGACCTCGACGGCCAGCTCGCTAGCCAGCAACCTCGACCGTGACCTGCGCTCCCAGAGCCCTGAATCGCTGTCGGTCTACGGCTCGCTGCTGCTCAGAGGAGCAATCGCCGCTGCCCAGTGCGACGACCGCCATACGGCCTATGAACTGCTCGGCGAGGCAGAAGACTCCGGCGCGCGCCTGGGCGAAGACCGGAACCTGCGCTGGACCGCTTTCGGCCCGACCAACGCCAGGCTGCATCGGATCAAAATCTCTGTCACCCTCGGCGACGCGGGAACCGCCCTCGACGTCGCGCGCAACGTCGACTTGTCCAAGGTCACCGTGACCGAGCGCAAGGCCGCGTTCTTCGTCGACACCGCCCGTGCCTTCCTCCAGTGCAGGAAGGACGACAAGGCGCTGCTGTCGCTGCGGGCGGCCGAGGAGATAGCGCATGAGGAGGTGGCCGGGCGACCCGCCGTGCATCGCCTGGTCCGGGACCTGATCAGCTCGGCCACTCCCAGCACCCGGCGCCATGCCCAGGATTTCGCCCAGCGGATCGGCGTCGTCAGGTGACGCTGCCCGCCCGCGTGCTGTGCGTCGTCGTGTGCGGCGCCGGGCCGGCCGCCGACGTCGGCCACGTTGTCAAGCTCGCGCTGGAACGGGGCTGGTCTGTCCAGGTCGTGTCCACCCCGGCCGGGCTCGCCTTCGTAAACACCGCCGCGATCGAGGCGCAGACCGGTAACCCAGTGCGGAGCCAGTACCGCAGCCCAGGCGAGCCCCGGTCACGGCCATCCGACGCGATCATCGTCGCCCCGGCGACCTACAACACCATCAACAAGTGGGCGCAGGGCATCAGCGACACCTACGCCCTGGGTGTTCTGGCCGAGACCACCGGCCTAGACGTACCGATCGTCGTGCTGCCGTTCGTCAACTCCGCCCTCGCCGCCCGCGCCCCGTTCCGGCGCAGCGTCGAGAACCTGCGCCGCGAGGGAGTCCGGATCCTGCTCGGCTCCGGCGGTGTCGAGCCGCACGAGCCGCACACCGGCGGCGAGCTCATAGCCAGCTACCCCTGGCATCTGGCTCTCGACGAGGCCGAACGCCTGTTCGGGATGGCGAGCCGGTAGCGCGACCACAGCGCGGACCGACGTCCCACGCGCTGCACGGTCAGCGGGTTGGACCACGCGTCTTACGTGGTGAGTGGTCCGCCGGGCGGCGTGGCTGCACCATGCCGGGCGTCGAGGAAGTGCGCGGAACGACTGGAAGCACGGGGGCGTCCAGGCTTGCCAGACGAGCGGCGAACGAGGCCGGAGGTTCAGACGCCCGCGGCGAGACGGCGGACCGGGCGCCATCCCGGGACCAGCCGCAACTGCCTGTTCTTGACCCTGAACCCGGGCGCGCTGATGTGGGCGGCGGGCCTGCTGAACCTGTGGGGCCAGGGGTATGTCGAGCCGGTGGTGCCGCCGCCCGAGCCGCGGCACATCGTCGCCCAGCAGTTGCTGGCGCTGTGCCTGCAGGAGCACCGGGTCGGCAGCCGCCTGTGGGTGCAGGCGTGGAACGGCCTGCCGCCGTTCGACCGCAGCGCCGAGCCCATCCTGCGGTACCTGGTCGAGCAGGGGTTCATCGACCAGGACGGCGAGTTGCTGTTTATCGGCCCGTCCGCCGAGCAGCGGTTCGGCTACCGGCACTTCATAGGCATGACCGCCGTGTTCACCGCGCCGCCCCAGTTCACCGTGCTGTGCGGCCGACAGGAGATCGGCCGGACCGACCCCATGCTACCCACCGAGAAGACCGACGGCCCGCGGCTGCTCCTGCTCGGCGGGCGGAACTGGCGGGTGACCTGGACTGACTGGAAGCGCCGCCGCTGCCACGTCGAGCCCGCCGAGGGCGGCGGCAAGGCACGCTGGCTCACCCCCGGCGTGTCCGGGGCCAGCTTCGCGATGGCGCGCGCCACCCGGGAGGTGCTGCTGAGCGCGGACCCTCCGGTGGCGCTGACCCAGCGAGCCAAGCGGGTCCTGGCCGAGGTCCGCGACGAACACGTGCCCGCCGTGCATCCGGGTGGCACCGTTATCACGCGGGACGGTGAGGACGTCCGCTGGTGGACCTGGGCCGGGTACCGCGCCAACGCCACCCTGGCCGCCCCCCTGTCCCACCTGACCGACAGCGTGCAGCGCTTCGACGACGCCAGCATCCGAATGCGATCGGACATGACCCTGGCGATGTGGAAGGCCGGAACGGCCGACGCCGCCGAGCGGCTCTGCCTGCCCGACGTCGATCAGCGGACCCTGGAAGGACTGAAGTTCAACGAGGCCCTGCCCGAACGCCTGGCCGCCGCCACCCTCGCCGCCCGCCTGGCCGATCTCGACTCAGCCGCCCAGGTGCTCGGCGAGGGTTACTCGCTTCACCGTCGTCGATAGCCCTTCATCCTGACGGCATGCAATGAACCCGGCCCGGCCCCGTGCCAGGTCAACAGCTCACGAGCCCGGCTGAAGCCTAGAACCGCCCACGACAGTGGTGTCGGTCTCGACCGTCACCGTGCTCGACTGAACAGCTCCCGAAATCTGCTGAACGGCGGTGATGATGTCGTGCAGTGTCGTGCCCCTTCCGAGTCCGATCCGGATACTAGAGCGTGCAGATGAGCGGTCTAGACCGATGGCGGTCAGCACATGGGAGGGGTCGGGCTGCCCGGTACTGCAAGCTGAGCCAGTTGACATGGCTAGTCCAGGCAGGTAATCGATGAGCTGATCGGCTACGATGCCGGGAATCGTGATGTTGAGGTTGCCTGGCAATCGTCGGGTCAGCGAGCCGTTGACCCGGATGTCTGAGACCGTCTGACGGAGCATAGCTAGCAACTGGTCGCGCAGGCCGGTGATGCGGCGGGTGTCAATGTGGCGTTGCTCGGCAACGATGGCTGCCGCTTGGCCGATGCCGACGATGCCGGGAACGTTGAGGGTGCCGGGTCGCAGGCCGTATTCCTGCCCACCGCCAGTGATCTGCGGGACCGGGCGGACCGTGCCCCGCCGGACGTAGAGAGCACCGACGCCTTTAGGGCCATAGATCTTGTGACCAGAAAAAGAGGCGAGATCGACGCCGAGGTGGTCGACGTGGAAGGGAAGGGAGCCCAGCGACTGGGCGGCATCGGTGTGCAACAGGACGCCGTATTCACGAGTGATGTGACCAATCTCGGCGAGGGGCTGGATAGTCCCGATCTCGTTGTTGGCGTGCATGACCGACACAAGGACTGTCCTGGGCGTGATCGCCGCCGCGATATCGGCTGGGTCGACGAGCCCGTCAGCCTTGACCGGGATGATAGTTACTTGGAAGCCTTCTTCGGCGAGGTGCTGGCAACTGGCGAGGACGGCCTTGTGCTCGATGGCGGTGGTAATGATGTGGAGGCTTACGCCTTGGAGCGCGCGGGCGATGCCTGTGATGGCAAGGTAGTCGGCTTCGGTAGCGCCGGAGGTGAACACGATCTCGGACTCCGTGCTGGCCCCGATCAGTTTGCGGAGTTGGTTGCGAGCAACGCGGATGGCTTCGGCGGCCTGACGCCCGTAAGCGTGCGGGCTGGAAGGATTACCGTAGCCGCTGGTCAGGTAGGGCAGCATCGCGTCGAGGACGCGTGGGTCAACCGGCGTGGTTGCCTGATGATCCAGGTAGATCACTTGGTCAGTCCTGATGCCGGTGGCGGTGCTCATGCCAGCCTTCTCATGGAGTACTTGCGGCTGCCGTCGACGACGTCCCAGAAGACGCAGCGGTCGCCGAGATCGGAGATGGCAGTAGCCAGGCAGGTCCAACCGCGCCGGGGGTGACAGAGGGCGATCATAAAGGCGTCATCGAACCAGCGGCGGACTCGCCGGGTGACGCCTAGCGCCACGTCGTAGTCTTCCCAGAGCTGGTGGTAGCCATGTTCTCGGAGCCAGGCTGCGGCCTCAGCGGTCTGCTCGTCGGTTGTCGTCGACGGGCTGGTGAGGTGGCCGGTGTCGGTGAGGATGTCGGTGGCGATTCGCGCCAGCCGCCGACTGCGGCGGTCGCATTCGGCGTCCAGCTCCATGTCCGTGCTCATGCACAGGTCGGACCACCACAGCTCCGAATAGGCAGACCAGTCGGCCTCGGCGGTGACGGTGACCTGAGGCGGTATTCCGCCGCGGGTGAGGTCAGCCACGTCGTAGCCGGGTCCGAGCGCCTCCAGGGTGAAGGTTCCGTGTCGGCCTCGGCTTTCACGGTCGATTCGCAGGACCGCGGTTAGGCAGTTGGTGAACCGGTTGGTCGGTTCCATCAGGATGATCGCTCGGCCTGTCTTCAGGAGCCCGGCTGCTTTGGCTGCTGCGTCAGCAAGGGGAAAGGTGTTGCCTCCCCTGTAGTAGCGGTTGGTCTCGGACCCGCCATCGGAGCGGACCATCAGCCGGTCCTGTCCGGTTGCGTTAGCCAAGGTGGCGATGGCTCCGTCGAGGGCCTGATGATCCTGGCGAGGCGTGATTAGGACTGCGTTAAGGGTTGGCAGGCCGAGGCGGCGCAACTGGCACATCGTCGCCCACTTCGGGTAGCGGTGGTCAGCTGCCGCCAGTTCATCCTCGGTGAGGGTGTTGAGCAGGGCAGCCGACGGAGCTGCGCTTGGGATGGTTGTCGCAGGAGTCATAATGCCTTTGATCTGACATTGGCGCGGAGCGTAGTGATGGTGAGCGCCTGGTTGTCGTCGAAAGGGTGATCACGCCAGTCGAACTTGTCTCTCACGCCGTGCTGCGCGGCGCAGATACGGCGGACGTACTGGCGGGCGAATCCTGCCGATGGCCACAGCAGGTGCTCACCGGGCCGTGGCGACAGATACAAGTAGGGACCATCGACGGCTTCCGGAAGGTGAGACAGATCTTGGAGGCGGCGTCCAGACCCGCCCGTGGTCAGGTAGGCGGCGGTGACCTTTTCGACGTCGGGCACTGGGATCAGGTGCAGGTGGGCGTGGCTGCAGCACCCGGCGCCAAGCTCGCATCCTCGCGGCCCGTGCTCGGCGACAATCACCGTCCCGAATGCGCCACTGATCAACGTCCGCATATTCTCTACCGCCTCGCTGATCAGCGTTAGTTCGGCGGGCACCGCATCCGCTACCGCATCGATGTGGCCAAGCGGCATGAACAGGCAGTATCCGGGAGTGAAGCAGCCGACTGTGGGCAGTAGTACCCACCCGGATACCTCGCAGATGATCCGCGTCGGCTGACCTCGGCCGGGAAGGGCGGCGAACTCGGTGCAGAACGCGCAGTCCATGACTATCACGCCCTCGTACTGTTCGCTGTGAGCTGGGCGCCGAACTCGGCGGCGTAGCGGCTGCCGAGTTGCTCGGGCCGACCGTAGTGGCCGTGCGGGATCGGGGGGTGGGTGGCGCCGTCCATGTGCCAGATGAGGGCGCGGGCGACGGGCATGTCCCGGCGCAGTCTGAGCCTTGCAGGGCCGGTGTTGAGGAGTTCAAGGGAGAGATGGCCGTCCCAGCCGGGCATCACCCACGGGCTGGTGATATGGGTGGCCAGGCCGACGCGTGCCATGTGCGACAAGCTGGCGATGGCTGCCGCGAAAGCCGGTCCCAGCCGGAGCGGGTGCCCGGTAGCGCACAGCGCTATTTGGCCCGGAGCTAGCTCGCATTCGTCCCAGCCATGAAGCGCCTGGGTGTACAGCGTGTCAATACTGTCCTGGTTGGCCAGATCGATGACATGGCCGGGATCAGCGAGCAGCTGCAGCGGCGACCCTAGCCGCAGTAGCAGACCGTCGCCCCGCAGCTCGCCCGGCCAGGCGATCTCGCCTCGCTCGATCTGCGCTGCGATCTCACTAGCTGTCAGCATGCTCCGCCTCCGCGTGAGGACACGTGGGTACATTGATGTTCTGCTGGACAGTAATTAATGTCGAGATGTAAGAGCGAACATTCTGGATTAGTTCGGCGGGACCTGCGATCGGGTGCAATGCCGTTGCACTACAGGACAACAACCCGTCCGGACCCGAACGGCAGGTGCCTCGTGACCAACAGTGCTCAATCTCGTACACCAGCGAACCCACGGGTGCGGATTCCGGACACCGATTCGCTGAATGGGCTGCTGGCTTGCTCGCCGATGTTGCTGGAACTCACCTTCGACCAACTCCGCACTCTCGTCGCCGTCCAGGAGGCAGACTCGGCGAACGCCGCGGCGCGCATCCTGGGCCGCGAACAGTCCAGCGTGCAAAAGCAGATCGATACCCTCAACCGCAGCTTCCGGCGGATGTGTGGGGAACTGCTAGCCGTAAGGCAAGGCCGAGGTCAGCCGTTCCGGTTCACACCGACAGGGACCGCCGTCGCCGACCAGGCCCGCGCCATGCTCGCGGACTGGCAGGCGCGGGTGAACGATGCGCGTCGCCGGATCGGCAAGACACTCGCAATTGGCACTACCGAGTTCACCTTGCCGTTCGTCGGCAAGGTGTGGCAGCGGGTCTGCGACGAGTTCGCTGCCCGGGAGATCGAGCTGAACGTGCAGCACGTGCGCACAAAGGATTCGTTCGCGCGCCTGGACGCGAGGGAGATCGACCTGCTGTGCGGAGGGTTCGCCTCAATCACCGGCGCGGGTGACGTTCCCGGCGACTATGAATTTCTGCAGTGGCAGCGGGATGGCCTGGTGCTGCTCACCAACCTGCCCAAGCGCGAACTGCCGGTCCCCGCGGTGAGCGTGAACCGTCTTCCGAACGTACCGCTTATCGTGCCGTCGACTGGCGGCGTGATCGTGGACTTTCTGCGCCGCTGGTACGGTAGCGATTTCCGGAACCGGCTGACCATCGTGGCCACCATCGACGACATCTATTACGGACTTGCGCTGATGCGTTCGAAGATGGCGTACGGGTGCATGCTGACCTCTGTCGGCATTGCCCACGCCGCAGTTGATGGCCGCCTTCCCGGCGGACCCGATCTGCGGCTTGTGGGCCTCGGCCCAGATTTCGACCCTATGATGGAGTTAGTTACTGGCACATTCGCCCGGCGAGGCGAGCGAAGCGCCTTCGACACGTCCCATCCGCTCAACCTCCTATGGCAAGCTTTCGCCGATGAGATCGCCTCTGGAGCCCCGGACTCGCTATAGCTTAGCGGCAGCCATCCTTACGTCTTGGGTAGCTGCCGCGTGCTGATTGCACAACCAGATGATCCGGTCGGCGAACCCCCCGCGCTTTTCCGCCTTGGCAGCCCGCAGCTTCTCCAGCTGCTGCTGGTCGGTACCTGCCTGCTTGGCGAGCGCGTACAGCACCTCAAGGATGTCGGCAAGTTCCTCTCGATCGTTGTCGGAAGCGAGGTACTCCTCCACCTCTTCTTGGAGCTTGTCCCGCAACCGGATGCAATATTCTTCGGTGTCGGCTGTGTATATGACGGGCTCCTGGCCCTTGGACCGGATGATCTGCGGAATCTTGTCGCGCACTAGCTTGCCATGGTTCATCGCAGCCGTCGCGGCGACAGCAGCATCCTTTACCGGCACTCCACTCGGTGGCTGCCCATAAACCCTCGGCTTGCTTTCGGCGAGCTTGGCCTCGACTACCTCTTGCAAATCAGTATTAACCATTTCGGCCAGTCTGAGCAAAAAGATCGCGATGGCTGCTAGCTCTTCGGCCATTTCCTGGCGCCCCTTGCCCCATGCGTCGAAAGCATTCGCCACCTCACCGCTCAATAAGTCAAATTCCAACGAGACATCGTTCGTATTGATGCCTTTCGCCAGCCTGGTATTCCATGCGATTTTCTGTGCCGACCTGATGTCCATTGGGCCTCCTCCTAGAACTGGTAGAATTTCGGCTGTCATTAAGCGAATCCGCCTGCTAAGGGGGCGAGCGCGAGCTGCCTATGCAGCGGCACACTACTCGCAGCATCTTGTGGATCGCTATGTGCGTAGACATGTGGATAGATGCCTTACCGCTGTGGACAACCCTAGGGCTGCGGGATCTGAACTGTGAATTACGGCTCCCGTTGACCAGCTATGACACGGCTAACATCCTGTGGAAATACAGGGAGCCTGTGGACGTATCAACCACGAAATTACAATGCTGTTGTTCTGGAGGGACGGGCCTGCGTTACGTACACATTCGATGCGACTGAGCCGGGGATGTTGTCGGCCGAGCGGTATGGTTGGCTATCCGCGCGTGGGCGCCGCCATACGTAGCTCCCGGGAGGCCCTGCAACAGCGAGGGCGGCATGATGCGGTTCGGGGATGCCAGCAGCGGACAGGGTGCTTCTCAGGTGGCGCTCTCGTGTCGGTGTAACGCCTAGGGTCTGCGTACTGTCGCCGTGGCAGTCCGGAGACTGCACGGTCGGCCATGGCCATATACGTCACATACGCATAGTAGCTGCGAGATGCGTATACCCCTTGGATATGCGTATGCGAAACTATGGTCGTGTCGTGGCAGCCGGGAGCAGACGTGGCCTGGGGCGACGCCGAGCGACTGCGGCTCCGCGCTGCTCGCGAGCACGCGGGGCACGACATGGGCGCGTGCGCCCAGATCCTACGCACGGAGTTCGGGGTAACCACCGCTTCGCAGCCAAACGTCAGCCGCTGGGAGACGGGGGCCATCAAGCGGCCACACTGGGTCAACGAGCTGCTCGCGTATTGCAATGCGTACGGTCCAAGCGTCCGCTCCACGGCATTCGCTCGATATGGGTCGAGGACCGGACAAGCTGGCGATGCCACCTCTACAGACCCCTCACCGGATGCCACAGGCGACGAAGTAGATGAGTTCGACCGGCTGGCAGGTCAGGCGGCTGGCGAGCCGCTCCTGGGAACCGCCCAGCTGGAACTCGTCAGAGGCATGAGCCGTCGGCTCGCATCCGGGCCGCCGCTTTCGCCAGAGGATCGTGCAACCTACCTAGATCAGCTACGAATCCTCCGAGTACCAGACGGTTGAGCGCTAACGCCGATTTTCGCGCCCGGTAGTTGGCCCCTGGCTTACCGGACAGCGTCCTGCGGAGGATCGCGGCGTGTTGCCGCTGTGCAGGGGCTTTGCCTGGAGTCTTTGCTGGGATGACTCGATTAGCGGGGTTAGTAACGCTGACTGTTCGCGGTGAGTCCCGCCGATGTGTCAGACTCCCCTGTGCGCCAGCAGTGCTGCGAGGACGCTTACATCCATGTAATTCATGGTGAGACGGCCTGGGATCGGCATGGCGGAGGGCGAGCTGCCCGCAGGCATGGTGAACTAGGAGCATCAACCAGTCAGCGAAAGACCCTCAGCAACCTGCCCGGCCTGGCGGGGAGTTCTTCCTCTGCCCGCAGGCCCCGGGGCACCGCCGGTATGAGGCACTGCGCGCCTACCTGGCCGAGGGGCTGCCCGCCGCCGAGGCCGCCGCCCGGTTCGGCTACACCCCCGCCTCGTTGCTATCAGCGGTGCGGGACTTCCGCGCCGGGGCGCGGGAGTTCTTCACCACCGGCAGGCCAGGGCCCAAGACCGCGCCGGGCAAGGACGCCGCCCGCGCCCGGATCCTCGAGCTGCGCGTCGCCGGGCACTCGATCGATGAGATCGCCACGGCGCTGGCCACCGAGGGCACCCCGCTGAACCGGACCGGGATCGCCGAGGTGATCGCTGATGAGGGGCTGCCCCGGCTGTGGCGCCGCCCCGACGCCGAGCGCGGCGGGCCAGCGCGGGACATCTAGCCCCGCGCCGAGGCCCTGGACTTCACCACGCTCCCCGAGCGCGCCGAGACCCGCCTGGCCGGGCTGCTGCTCACGGTGCCGGACCTGATCGCGCTCGGCGTGCCGGACATGGTGGCCGCGGCCGGCTACCCGTCCACCCCGAGAATCCCCGCCCTGTCCTATCTGCTGTCGCTGCTGGCACTCAAGCTCACCAGCACCCGGCGGGTCTCCCACGTCTACGACATCGCCGCCGACCCCGGCGCCGCCCTGCTGACCGCGCTGACCGCCCTGCCCAAGGCCACCGCCCTGACCACCTACTCCTACCGGCTCGACCACCCCCGGCAGGCCGCCTTCAAGGCCAGCCAGAACCGCGAAGTCATCGCCTTCGCCGACCACTGGAAGAACCTCACCGGCCGCGACCCGGCGCTGCTCATCTTCGACTCCAAGCTCACGACCCAGGCTGTGCTCGCCGAGCTCGACGACCGCCAGATCGGGTTCATCACCCTGCGCGCCCGCCACCCAGGCCTCACCAAAGCCCTGGCCGCCCTGCCCGCCAGCGCCTGGGCATCCCTCACCCTCGGGCGGGCCGGGAACAAGACCCGCCGCGGCGCTGTCGGCCTATCCCCGCCCGATCCGCCAGCTCGCCGTCACCGGCCTGGGCCACGACCAGCCCACCCTGCTGATCACCAACCGGCCCGCACTCCCCGCCCGGCAGGTGATCCAGTCCTACGCCCAGCGGATGAACATCGAGCAACGCCTCGCCGAAGCCATCCAGTCCTTCAGCCTGGACGCGCTCGCCGGCGCAGTCCCGCTCAACGTCGACCTCGACGTCGTGCTCACGGTCCCGGCCCACACCGTCTGCGCCGCGCTGCGCCGCCGCCTGCCCGGCTACCACGCGGCCACCCCCGACAACCTCCAGCGCCGGTTCCTCAACACCGGCGGGACCATCCTCAACCACGGATCCGAGATCGTGGTCCGCCTAGACCGGCGCACCTACTCACCAGTCCTCCGCCACGCCAGCCTGCCCAAGACGATTAACGTGCCCTGGTGGGGCGGCCGCACCCTCCGCTACCACTACGACTGACCCCGACTGGCGGCCGATTCGCTTAGTGAAAATCGGCGCTAACCACAGCAGCGTCCGACTCCCTCCCGCTGGTCCAGCAGATCCAGTCTCTCCCGCTGGTAACAGTCCTGGAACCCGGTGCCGCTGCCAGCGGACTGCCAGCAGCCCCTGGCTCCGCAGATGGCTAGGTGGGCATGAGGCGAGGCTTGGCCAGCCGGTTCATGCAGCATGGGCCCGTGCGGAGCTCTCGTAGGCCAGCGCCCAGCGGACGCCTCTCGACACTCACGTACCCACCGGTCGTACTGGTCGTCGGTCCACAGGTAAGCACTGTCCGAGAGGCCGGGGCGCAGCTCCCGCGAAGCGGCGGTCGCTACTCCCTCTTGAATGAGACAGGCGCCGATGTCATCTGGCCAGGTCGCCGCGCCGTGGTGCATATGCGCCAGGTGCAGGGCCTCGTGGGAGATCACGATGCCGTCGTATGGCGGGTCGC
>Ga0335081_10010473_pt1 | contig 14991 bp, 10 predicted proteins | sample Lox_Sample_35_FD_206713 | JGI IMG/M metagenome (GOLD analysis project Ga0335081, IMG submission 206713) | Soil microbial communities from Loxahatchee National Wildlife Refuge, Florida, United States - Lox_Sample_3.5 | ecosystem: Environmental > Terrestrial > Soil > Wetlands | place: USA...
CCGATCGGCGCCGCCATCATCGGTCTCGTCGCCGGCGTCCTGGTATGTGTCAGCGTCGCGTTCATCGAGAACGTCATGAAGGTCGATGACCCGGTGGGGGCCATCTCGGTGCACGGAACGAACGGCCTGTGGGGCGTTCTGGCGGTCGGTCTCTTTGCCGACGGGACGAGCAACTATGGCGGCGCGTGGAATGGCGTTTCAGGGTCGGTAACCGGGCTGTTCTACGGAGACGCCGGGCAGCTGGCCGCGCAGTTGGTGGGGATTTCGACCCTGCTCGGGTTCGTCTTCACGTTCAGCTTCGTGCTGAACTACGCGCTCGAGTACTTCATCGGACACCGCGTTTCGGCGGCAACCGAGTTGAAGGGACTCGATCTTCCCGAGATGGGCCAGCTGGGCTATCCGGAGTTCGTGCTGGTGCCGGAGCCCGACGTCATGATCCAGGCCGAGAAGCAGTTCGCGGTGGCTTGATTTGGCAGCGCTCGGCAGGCAAGGCCTGGCGCCTTGCCTGCCGAGTTTCTTCTCCCCAATCACGGAACGCATTGCCCTATGAGTGAGACAATCGTCATTCGGAGCGCCGCGCTCGAAGTCACTTCGCTTCCCGTCACGGCGATCACGCGCGAGTCGCGCGGACTGCTGACCCGCATGTTCGCGGATCCGCACCTGCTCGAACCGGGCGAACGAAAGAGCCTGGTCGCCGAGCTTCGCGGCGCAGTGAAGGCCTACCCGCAGGTGGCCACGTTGCGCGTGCTGCTCGGCATGGCGCTGTGTGTGGACCTCGACGTGCATCAGGCGATCGAGGAGCTGCGCACCGCCGTGCAGCTCGAGCCCGCGAGCTACATCGCCCAGCTCAAGGCAGGAGAATTATGGATGCGGCTGCGCGTGATGCCCAAGGCCGAGGAGCATACGCGACAGGCCAGGCTGCTCGCGCGCAATCCCGCGCAGGCGGAGCTGGCGCGCCGGCAGGCGGCGAAGCTTCGCGAGATGATGCAGCACGGCATGCAGCGCGGCGGCTACAGGGGCCCGTCCGCCATGCTTGGACGCCTGCGCCGTCTGTTTACGCCGAAAGTGGCGATTGCGCGGGAGGGACCGGCTCAGGTTAGCTAGTGGGTCGGCCGCGGCCTTCAGGTCCTCGCACTCCTGTCGCGGGCCACCTGGGGCTCGGCGCCTTGACCGCTCTCGGAGTGGTGTACGGCGACATTGGTACTAGTCCGTTGTATGCGCTGCGCGAATGTTTCCTCGGACTACATGCGCTGGCCCCCACCCGAAGCAATGTGGTAGGGATTCTCGCGCTCATCGTGTGGTCGCTCGTGTTCGTCGTCTCGATCAAGTACTTGCTGGTCGTGCTGCGAGCCGACAATCGTGGTGAAGGCGGCATTCTTGCGCTCATGGCCCTGATCCAACGCGGCCAGCACCGCCTGAGCAAGTCGGAGAAACAGCTGGTCCTGGCGCTCGGGTTGTTCGGCGCCGCGCTGCTCTATGGCGACGGCGTGATCACGCCCGCGGTATCGGTGATGAGCGCGGTCGAGGGACTCGAGGTTGCGGCGCCTCGACTCCTGCCGTTTGTCGTTCCGCTCACGGTGGGTCTCTTGCTGGCGCTATTCCTCATTCAGCGTCGCGGGACCGCGCGCATCGGCGCGATCTTCGGTCCGGTAATGGCAGTCTGGTTCTCCGTACTCGGCGTGCTCGGCGTGACCGCGGTCTGGCACCACCCCGCGATCCTCGCCGCCCTCAGTCCGCACGAAGCGGTTTTGTTCTTCGTTCGCAACCGCGGCCATGGCTTTGTGACACTCGGCAGCGTGTTTCTCGTCGTCACCGGCGCCGAGGCGTTGTACGCAGATATGGGACACATCGGCCGGCGGCCGATCCACTGGGCCTGGTTCGGGTTGGTCCTCCCCGCGCTGCTGCTGAATTACTTCGGGCAGGGGGCGGCATTGCTGACGAATCCGTCCGCACTCGTCAATCCGTTCTATGCCCTCGCTCCCGGATGGGGACTCGCCCCGCTGATCGCGCTGGCGACGATCGCCACCATCATCGCGTCGCAGGCCGTGATCTCGGGCGTGTTCTCGCTCGCGCGTCAGGCCGTGCAGCTGGGATTTTCGCCGCGACTCAAAATCACCCAGACCTCATCCGCCGCGATCGGTCAGATCTACGTGCCCGTCCTGAACGCGGCCATGATGGTCTGCACGATTGGCCTGGTGCTCGGATTTCAGTCTTCGAGTCGTCTGGCGGGGGCGTACGGCGTGGCAGTCACGAGCACAATGACTATCACGACGGTGCTGCTGTACATCCTGAGCCGCACGCGCTGGCATTGGAGCCGCATCGAGGGCATGGGCGTGGCGGGGTTCTTCCTGGTGTTCGATTTGGCGTTCCTGGCCGCGAGCCTGCTCAAGATCCCGGAGGGAGGCTGGCTTCCCCTCGTGATCGCGGGGGCGACCTTGTGCTTGATGACGACCTGGAAGACCGGGCGCGCCCTGCTCGTGCAGCGCACACGAGAGAAGAGCATCCCGTTCGACATGTTACGGGCGGATCTCGAGGACGACCCGCCGCCGCGGGTTCCGGGGTCCGCTGTCTTCCTGACGAGCGCGCCGCGCGACACGACGCCCCCCGCCCTGATTCACAACCTGGCACACAACAAGGTGCTGCACGAGCAGGTCGTGCTGCTGACGGTGCGCACCGCCCGAATCCCGCAAGTCCCGGAAACCGAACGTGTGACGGTCGAGGCATTTCCGAACGGATTGTTCCGGGTCACGGCGCATTACGGCTTCATGCAAGACCCCGACTTATTCGAAATCCTCATGAGTTGCCGCGCGCTCAAGCTGCACCTGAATCTGGAAGCAACCACGTTCTTTTTGGGCCGCGAGACGCTGATCCACACCGATCGCTCGGGCATGCCGCGCTGGCGTGCCCAGCTGTTTGCGTTCATGTCCAGCAACGCGTTGCGCGCCACCGCGTTCTTTCGCATTCCGCCGGAGCAAGTGTTCGAGGTCGGCGTTCAGATCGAGCTATAGAGCGGCGCGGGCGGGGTCGCGCGCGAAGGTCCAGCGCAGCGCGATCGGCGTGACGAGCGACGTGAGCACGACCACGAACACCACAGCGGAGAACAGGCCGCGATCGAAGATCGGCGCGCCTTGCACGGCGAGCGTGAGTCCGATATTGGCGAACACGAGCTGAACCTCGCCTCGTGGTACCATCCCGAGTGCAATCGTCCAGCGATTGACGGGTGCGCCGAGCGCCCCGAGCGCGCAGGCCAGCTTGCCGAGCACCGCGGCTACCGTGAGGAGCGCCGCCAAACCGAGCACGCGGGTGTCTCCGAACGCGGCGAGATCGACGCGCAGTCCCGTAACCACGAAGAAGATCGGGAAGAAGACACTCCCGATCGGCCGCAGCAGCTCGGGAAGCGGTCGCTCACCACGGTGCGCAAACAGCTCGCTGTGGGCGGGCTCGAGGATCAGCCCGGCGGCGAACGCGCCCACGATCGGCGCGAGTCCGACGCGCCACGCGCAGTACGCCAGCACGAAGCAGAAAGCCAGCGCCGTGACGACCAGCAGATCACGGGCCGCGAGCCGCGCGGCCAACGCGAACAGCCGGCGTGATGTGAGAACGCCAAGCAACAGCGCGCCGAACAGGAACCCCACCGCCTTCAACGCCTGCCACGCGATGCCGGAGGGCTGGAACGGGACCCCCGCCTCCCCCGCGGCGATCGCGCTCGTTAGCACCGCCAGGATCACGAGTCCTACCACGTCGTCGATCACCGCCGCCCCCAATACGATGAGCGCTTCCGGCGAGCGGGAGCGGCCGAAATCGCGGAATACCCGGGCGGTAATTCCGACACTCGTGGCCGTGAGCGTGGCACCGAGGAACACGTGTACCGACGAACCGCGATCGGGCAGGAGCACAATGGCGACTGCCCATCCGAGGGCCCAGGTCGCCGCAATGCCGAACAGCGCCACCGCGGCAGCCCGTGAACCGACCTTGAGCATGTCGGGGACGGTCGAGTCGACGCCCACCTCGAACAACAACAGGACAGCTCCGAGCTGGGCAAAGGCGTCCACGGTCCGATCGGTCCCTAAGCCGCGGAACCAGTGATTCCCGTGCAACGCCAGATTTCCCAGGACAATGCCGGCGAGGAGCTCGCCCAGCACCTCGGGCTGCCCAAGACGGGCCGCAAGACTGCCACCAAGCTTTCCCGCGATCAGGATGATCGCGAGCGCCAGAACCAGAGTCGCGATGGAACCGGTCAACGCACGCTCCCCAACACCCGAGGTTCGGGGGGAAGCTACTCGAAACTAGAGGACTACGGCGGGGTCAGGCCAAAGCCGAACGTGAATCGATTCGTCGGATAGGACGACAACTGCCAGGTGAAGTGCGCGGCGAAATTGAACGGCGCCAGAAATGGCGTCAGGTTACCGAGCCCGAATCCCACCTCCGTATAGGCGTGCTGCGCGGAGATGATGGGCGAATTGGCGAAGGCGGGCGGATTATCGCTGTTCGCAAATGACGTCCAGAACGCGCCGCCATCAACACTGAGAGTATAGGGCAGATCCCGAAGGACCGGGATGCGGCTCTTGGCGAACAGCAGCCGGTCGAAGTTGTGGCGGATCGTGATCATCGCGCCGCGCGTGCCGGTGTAGTTCGTCTCGCTCAGCGTGTTGAACCCATTGCCCTGGAATGTCAGCGCCTTCATGCCGTAATCCACGACGAAGTAGCGCTGCGGCGGCACGTTGCCGGTCGCAATCCCCGCCGCCGCGACCACCGTCGTGATGCCGAGGTTGAACGTCCGCTGCCGCCGCTCGATCTGGACCGCGTATCGCCGGTAATCGAAGTCGCTGGGAATGAGCTCCGGGTCGGATACTTCGACCTGGAGGGCGATGCGCGTCCGCGTCCCCCCGTACTCCTCGAGGTAGTAGTCCTGTCCCTTGGACCTGAGCAGCGGGCGGGAGTCGTAGGCGAACGACGCCCCGAGAGAGCGCATCCGTCCTTCGAAGATGGTCGGATTGGGCCGCTGGGGACGGGCCACCGAGAATAGCGAATAGTCCGTGACGACGGGCAGATTCGTTTCTCGTGCATCCCGATAGCGCAGGGTGAAATCGGTGAAGTCGAGCAGCTTGGTGTTGAGCGAGACCACCGTGCCGTTCTCGCGATAGTAGTCGAGCGGGTCCAGCCGGAAAAGGAGGGCGCGGTAGGTCGGGTTATAGTCCCGAGAGATGAATGTCGGGCGGTTGAGCGTCTCGTCGTAGTAGTGCGCCTCGAGCCACGTGCGCTGCGACTCCGAAATCCTGAGTCCTCCGCCGACTCGATATTGCCACGTGTCACTCCCCGTGGCGTACCCGAGCTTCCCATCGACCATCACGCCGGGAAGCTTGTCCCAGGTCCCGCCGGCGCCGAGATACGCGCCGTCCACGCGGTTGAAATGGAAGAAGTCCGGATCCTTGGAGAGGTGATATGCCGAGCCCATGCCCCGCAGTAGCCGGTACGAAAGATCAGGCGGCAAGTTGGCGATCGAATCGATGCGTTGCCATGCCGCCTGCTCTGCGTGCGTCAGCGGGATGGCACCGGGACCCGTCCAGCGCGAGGAATCGGGATGGTCGGCGGCATCGTCCACCACGAGGCGGAATTCCTTGAGCCCCGCCGGCCGGTCCCTGCGATTGAACTCGAAGCCGTCGAGCAAGGCGCGGTGCTCGAACGCCATATGCGTCGGCACCCCGGGGAGCGGCAGGATGAGCACTTCCCCGGTGAACGAAATGTCATACGGCATCCACCGCCCGCCGCCGACGTCCTTGAACCGCTGCCGGTAACGCAGATTCTTCGTTCCGTTCACGCGTACGACCTCGTTGCCGCGTACGTCCATCTGCAGGATATCGTACGTCGAATCCGCGATGTCGACCATGCCCACGAACAACGGCGTGACCTGGCTCTTGGGTTCGATGCCGACGCGATAGACACGGCGACCATCGACGTGGAGTGTGTCGAGGAGATGGTAGTCGTAATAGTCGAACGCATCGTCTGCGATCGGCGAAACGATGGAGTATTTGGGGATCTCGATGCGATCGCGGCTGAAATCCTCCAACTCGCCGCCGGCGACCAGGTTATTCAACGCCGGGAGATTGCTGGTCTGGCGGCGAGCAATGATCCGTTCCTGAAAATGATTCGGCTCCTCCCAGTACGCAGTGGTACGCGTCTCCGTGATCAACAGCACGGACTGCGCCGAATCGGGATGCTGGTCCAGATCCCGAATGACGAACTTCACATATGTCTCGTACTGGTAATCGTGGGCGGCGTGGAACACCTCGTGCTTCCGGGCGATCGCGTGTTGCATGAGGCGGCGGGCGAACTCGTCGACGTCCGTCACTGTCACCGCGGCGAGCCCGATCGGGATCGGTCGCAGCGCAATGTCCCGCGCCATAAACCGGCCGCGCAGCGTGATCGCAACGGTGAGGGGCTCGTAGCCGATGCGCCGGATCTCAATCGTGACCGGTCCCGTCGGCGCGGTAACCCGGTAGCGGCCGCCGTCATCGGTGAGTGTGGACGCGCCGGTTTCGACGATGCGGACGATGGCCGCGCGGAGCGGGTGCTGCGACAGGGAATCCTGGATTATTCCCGTGAGGACGGTTTGTGGCACGCTCACGACAGAGTCACTGTCGTGCTGCGCCGCTGCCCGACCGGACATGCAGAGAATCAACAGGAGCAGCAGGAATGCGGAATACCGGACCGAATGCGGCATGAGACGCACGCCTAATGTAGCACGTCGGCGGCGCCGGAGGCACCCATCCGGGGGACCGATGACGCTTATGCGTCGCCTGCTGTGTCGAGCCTCACAGGAGGATCGCAGTAACGCTACTCCTACTGCGCGGGCTGGATGCAGATCGAGGTGTCGCCTACGGCCACGCCCGCGCTGTCCACGAGATTCACGCTGTGCCAGCCCCCGCAGCTCGAGAACGCCGGGGCGTTGGGATTGCCAGAGGTACCGCATCCGCTCGCCAAGAGCGCCGCCGCAAATATCACGAGTACCCGCTTCATTGCCTCGCTCCCTTCCCGAGTCACGAGACAATGATGCGGCGCCCCCTCTGAAGCGATCGGGAAACGGACGTGAAACGCTCTTAAAACATGGTCATGGCCCGCACCGCTGTACGGCGGCAGCTGTCGTCGAGGTGCCGGGGTCAGGGCCGGCCGTGGTGCGGGCGAGACGGCGCCGTCTCCTCGCCGTAACGAGACCGTCGCGCTGGAACGACGCTTCCCCGGCTGAGCCGGCCACCCGTACGCATGGCCGAAAGGCATGGTTCCTGCTATGGGACACGCACGTGCAACCGTCGCGTTTCGATTCGCAGGCTGCCAAGCCGCGCTGGTGGGTACCCGTCCTGGCCATTGCCCTGGCCTGGGGCGCGGCGCTCGTCGCGCCGCGCTGTGCCCCTCAGGATACCGATATCGACGCGGAAGTTACCGAGCCGCCGCCCGCTCCGCCGCATCATCTGCAACCCGCGGCACCGGCGCGCGGCCGCGAATCACGGGTAATCTTGCGGCCGGGTTAACCCGTTCTTCATCCACAATCCTCTATGATGCGTGTGCCTGGCAACCTGGGGGATACCATGGGCGGTGGCATGAGCATCGAGATGTGGCTCGCCGAAGATGATTTGCGCGTACTCGAGAGCGAGCTGCAACAGGCAGTCTGCGACGAGCTGGCAGCCGAACCGCTGCTCGACGCATCGGACGTTCACGTCGACATGGATGGACGCGTGGTGACGCTGTCGGGAACCGTCCCGAGCTTTCGCGAGCGGCTTGCCGCCGAACGGACCGCCCGAGCGGTTCCTGGGGTGGTGGGCTGTCACAACGAGCTCGGCATCTCGGATCTTCGCTGACGCCGGAGTTGTCCTACCGCAAAACGAAGAGAGCGAGAGACGCGTCACGTCTCTCGCTCTCGACGTTTCTGCCTACCGGCTCGGTGCCGCGGTCACCATCCCCAATTGCTTTGCTTATCGTCCTCGTGCTCGAACACCGTGACGCATCCGGTGCCCTTGAATCCGAACCCGACGCATGCGGTGCTGTCACGCGTGGGGTCGACCCCGACCGGAACCGTAACCGTCGTCAGCGCGCGGTTCTGAGGGAAGTCGCTCGCGGCGGGAATCTTGCCGCCCACATCGAGCACGTTCTGCAGCCACAACCCGGTTCGTCCGTCGATCACGCCGAGCGACGTGGTATTGGCGTTGCCGGGAGTAGCGCCGCCCGGAGCGGTGGCCACCACGTAGAACCGCCGGTCGCCCGGGTTGAACCACGATTCGTCGGTGCTCGAGATCTCGGTCACGACGTTCACCACGTCGCCGTTGTGCGCGTTGAAGACGAGCTCACCCTTGCCGCACACTTCCATGATCACCGTCTGATCGCGTTCGTTGATCGCCATATCGTTGATCATGCCGGTCCCCGGCGTGATGCCCGGCATCAGGTGCGCGCAGTCGGGTATCGCGAAGCTCGGCATGGTGGCCTGCGTCCACGTGAGTTCGCGGAAGTGGTGTTCGCTAAAGATCCGTGGATTGATGACGGCGACGTACTGCGTGCCGCCGGCGCTGGCCGTGCAGGCAGTCGCACCAGTGGCGCCGCTGCACGTGGGCACGGGCAGCAGGAAGCGGTGGGTCTCGTGGTCCCATACGGGTGCTTCCGTCGTGCCTTTAACGTCGGCGAACCAGATCCGCCCGAGAACGCGGTACGGGTGGCGCGCGCTGATGAACGTGGCGTAAGACGCCAAGGTTTTTTGTGGGGACGCCGTCGGGAAGCTGATGGCCGCGGTCGACGCGCAATTGTTGCCGGCCGTCGTGCAGAACGCTTCGTCGAGCGGGTTGGGATTCTCGACCAAGATGATCTGGTCATCCGGGTCGTAGGTCATCTCGTTGACGCGGCCGCAGAAATGGGTGGTCGCAGTTCCGCCGTCACACTGCGGTGCTGCGGTGCTGATCCACGACTCGACGGTGAGCGAATGCAGGTTCACGATGGCCACCTGACTGTTCCCGTCGGAGACCCACATCCGATGATCATCGACCGGCACCATGCTGTTCGGCCCCTGGCCGTTGCTCGTGGCGGTGCCGCCGCCGTACGTAATTGCTCCGCCGCTCGCGCCGGTGGCGGCGCCGACAAATCCGGGAATCCGTCCGACCCAGGTGTAGCTGCGCAGGTCAATTGCATCCACGCCGCGATTCGATTGATCGTCTACGTAGTAGGCATTCGTTGCATCGACAAACCAGCCTTTGGCGACGCTGATCAGCGGGTTGCCGGCGACCTGCACGCCGCAGAGAATTTCGACGGACGCCGTCTTCCGATCGAGATCTCTGTCGGCAACGCAGGGGTTCGACGGCTCGTGACTCTTGCCGAGAGCGATCGAGAGGTCCGGTGATGCGGGCTGTTGGGTCCGTTCACAACTCAGTGCGACGGCGGCGATCACGAGGGACGCCGCGACGCGGGCGCGAGAATGCATGCAACCCTCCTCGAAAAGTGAAACGGCGTTCGCGCGCCGGGCGTGGGGGCGGAGCGGCACGCGACTGACAGGCGAACAGCTAACCTGCCCGCGAGTCGGGCGGTGTCAAGAGAATTCCCGAAAAAAATTGGCGCCGGTCGTGTAGACCCGGCGCCACAGCTTTACTGGGTGAAGACCTAGCGGGCTACTTTCCGAACACCGTCACGCACCCCGTTCCCTTGTATCCAAACGCGACACAGGATGTGGTGTCGGTGGCGGTGTTCGCCACCTGGCCCGTCGAGACGCCCGAGACCGTAAATATGCGATTGGTCGGCTGATATGCCGAGGGCGTTCGTCCGCCGGTGTTCGTGATGTTTTGAATCCACAGGCCCGTCGTCCCGCTCACCTGACCGACCGCCGTATACCCTGCGAGGGGTTGGCCCGCCGGCACGGTGGCCACCACGTAATAGTTCCCGTCGCCGGAATTGAAGGCTGTCTCGTCGCTCGACCCGACTTGCTGGATGGCGACATTGTTGAGCACCGCGCCCGTCAGCGTATTGACGACCACCTCGTGGCCACAGGAGGGCATGATCGCCGTGTGCGCAGCCAGATTGATCGACATATCGTTGATCATCCCGGTCTGACCGGTGGATCCAAGATTATCGCAGCTCGGGACCAGGTACGTGCCGGCCGTGGCGCTCGAGTACGTGCCCATGACGCCCGCGGTCGCGCCGTAGGTCGCGAGGTTCTTCGGGTCGATCACCGCGATGTACTGCGTCGCTCCAGCAGCGGGACATGCCGTCGCGCCCGCCGCGCCACTACAGGTCGCGACAGGCACGAGGAACCGGCCCGTTCCACCGACCCCAGGCTCCCACACCGGCGCTTCTGGTGTGCCCTTCACATCGGTGAACGCGATTCGGCCGAGAATCGGGTACGGCGCCTTGTTCTTGATGAAGCTCGCGTACGACGCCGCCGTCTGGGGTGGGTTCGTGGGATAGCTGATGGCGGCGGCGCTCACGCACGACGCCGCATTGGCAACGCAATAGGCGCGACTCAGCGGGTTCGGCGTTTCCACCATGACGATCGAGTCATTCGGATCGTATGTCATTTCGTTGTTGCGCCCGCAGAAATGCGTCGTGGCCGTGCCGCCGTCGCACGATGTATCCGCCAGGCTGATGGACGTGTCGATCGACAGCGTCGCCACGTTCACGACGCGGACCATGGTATTGCCGTCCGAGACCCAGATCTTCCCGTTGCCGGTGGGTACGAGGCTGTTCGGGCCCTGGCCATTCGAGGTGGGTGTGCCGCCGCCGTAGGTGATCGTGCCGCCGCTCGCCCCGGTCGCGGCTCCGACGAATCCGGGCACCCGTCCGACGTAGGAGTAGCCCGTCGCGTTGATGACATCGACAGCGGAATTGGACTGATCCGCGAGATACACCCTGGCATTGCTCGAATCGGTCCACACTTTCGCCACGCTGACGAGCGGATTCCCCGGCACCTGGATGGCGCACAACAGCGAGAACGTGCCGGTCGATGTGCATGGCGCGGGGGGGGTAGTGCTCTGCACCGTGTCGTTCGTATTACAGGCAAGCAGCAGCAGCGGGATCCACCCAATCATGGATTTTCTCATCTCGACCTCCTCAGCGCAGCTGAACGGACAGGAGGGTCCGGATCGGAGTGGCGTCGGAACCGCGGCGTCAGGGCGACGTTGGGACCCGGGGACCGGGCTATCATGGAGCCCGAACGCACCCCTTGCAAGCCCGTGCGTCGTCTCAATGCGGGGTTCTTGCTTGCCCTCCGGAACTAACTCGTGGCGCGAGATAAGGCGCCAAACTCTGAAGAGAGGATTCAGCTCGAGAACGAATCGTTAGCGAGTCGCCTGGTGCACCCGGTTGCCGTACCAAAAAGTCCACGCGGCAACTTGCTGCATGGAGCGGATGGGATTCGAACCCACGACCCCCTGGTTGCAAACCAGGTGCTCTCCCAACTGAGCTACCGCCCCTAGAACGCTAAAAGATAGCGGGGAGGATATCACGCTTCGAGGGAGGCTACCACGCGATGGCGTAATTCGACCGCTTGAATTCTCGAAGGTGAGCGGTAGGGATACTTGCGACCGATACCTCCGGCGCTGCAAACCGAACCCCTGTCGGCAGGTCGGTGCACGCAACCAGCGCGAGTAGGACGACAAGCGCGAGCAGCGTCGGGCGCTCAAACGTCATTCGGATGTCGGGTTGGTTCGCGAGCGCCGTGCCGTCCGCCAAGCGCTGCGCGGCTTCTTCACCGCAGACGGCGGCGTGGCGGCCTCGGCACCATCCTCGAACAGCGCATCCACCTTCGCCACCTCGACCCACGCTCCCATGCGCTCGAACGCCGCACGGGCCTCGTCCGCCTCGGCGCGCGCATCGAACACCCGCCCGAGACGCAGCAGCAGCTCTGCCAGATCGCGCTGCGCCGTCGCGACGAGCAGCCGACGCTTGTGTTCCGTCGCGCGCGCGATCACCTGTCGAAACAGATCTTCGGCCTCAGCCGCTTTGCCGCCCCCGCCCTTGCCGAGCACCAGCGCGAGAATACGCAGGTCTTCGGCCTCGCGCACGTCGTCCTTGAGCGCGCGGTGTACCGCCGTCGCCTGCTCGAGCAGTCGGATCGCCTCTGCGGTGTTGCCGGCTTCCACTTCAATCTCGGCTAATCCGGCGAGCGCCTGCCCCTCGAGCTGCCGGTCGCCCAATCGCGCGGCCGCGGCCACGGTGCTCGCGGCCAAGGCCCGTGCGTCATCCAGCTGTCCCATGTCCCGATATGTGATCGCGAGGTTGTGCTGCGTTTCGACGATGCCCCGCTCGTATCCAGCCTGGCGATACGCGTCGATCGCGCTCTCGTAGGCGGTGACCGCGCGGTCGTGATCGCCGCGCATGTTCGCGATGATGCCGAGATTGTTCGCGCAGCGCCCCACCGTCACGACGTCATTCTCCCACCGCGCCTCTTCTTGCGCGCGCGTGAAGAAATACCCCGCTTCGTCAATCCCGCCCCGCTCGACCGCGATCGCACCGCAGACGTTGAGCGCTCGCACTTCCAGCGCTCGGTCGCGCAGCGTGCGCGCCCGGAGTTGCGCCACGACGGCCCAGTGTTGACCCAGATCCAGACGTCCGAGACGGCTGTGCGCGATACCGCACAACAATGTCAGCATCGGCGACTGCTCGAGCTCGTCCTGTGTTCGTTCGTTCAGGTAGGTCAAGAGCTGCACGTAGTGACCCGCATCCGCCAGCTGTTGCGCCACGTGCAGCGGCGCCATGGAGCCGCGCAGCGCCTCCTGGAATGCGCCGTCCCACTCGTGACCCGCCAGGGCGCGGATTTGCCCTTCCGCGCCGAGACGGGTGAATACCGCCTTCGCGGTCCGCGCCGCCGATTGCGCCTCGCTGGTACGCCCGGCACGGCGCAGCACGAGCGCGAGATCGCGCGTGGCTTCAGCCAGGAGCTGTGCGCGATCCTTCGGCTCGGCGCGGGCAATGACCTCCCGGAGCAGCAGCTCCGCGGCCGTCAGGTCGCCCTCGGCGGCGACCACTGCGGCCGCGACACGCATGTCTTCGGCCTCGCTCAACAAATCGGGCACGTGGCGCCGAATCTCGTGCACCTGCGCCAGCTCGCGCCGCGCCAGCTCCAGCTCGCCCTGCGCGACCCGAATCTCGGCCCGGCCCCGCAATGTCAGCGCGCACAGCGTCTGATCTCCCGCCGCTTGCGCCTCCGCGACCGCGCGGTCGGACGCGGCGAGTGCCTCGCCCAGCGTCCCCTGCTCGCGGTAGGCAATGCCGATATTGTGATGGCACTCCGCCACCCCCTGCCGCAGTCGCGCGCTGGTGAACGCGGCGAGCGCCAGTTGCCACGAGCCGAGTGCTTCGGCATGCCGACCGCGCAGGCTGCTGATGATCCCGATGTTGTTGGAGCAGCGGCCGGTCGTCGCGTGATCCCCGTCGCGGCTCGCTGCCATGAGCGCCTGCGTGAAGTACTCCGCGGCCTCGTCCAGCCGCCCGCTGATCAGCGCAATCGCACCGCGAACGTTGAGCGCGTGCCGCTCGAGCGCCGGCTCGTCCTGCGTGCGCGACTGCTGGATCGCCAGCTCCACCCAGCGCAGCGCTTCCTCGTGACGCCCGAGCCGCGCCTGGGCTGTCCCGTACAGCAGGGCGAGGTTGGGAGACTCCGTCAGCTCGCGACTGGTGCGCGTACCCAGATATGCGACGACTTCGGCATGATGGCCGACGGCCGACAACGCGCGGGCTTTTTCAACGACGGTTGCGTCGATCGTAGGCGTAACCTTTCCGGTCACCAGGACACTGCGTACTCGGAGAAATGCGGCAGGTCGACGAGGAACGCCTTGTCCTCGATCAGGTGCTCGGCAGAGATTTGTTCCCACCCGGCATCCGGTCCTTCGCGATACCACATCGACAACAGCTGGCTCTCGATGTAGCTGTCCGTCTCGTCCACAACGCCGTCACCGTTGAGATCGCCGCCGGCGCCGTCATACCAGATCTGCAGCCGGGCCGGCGTGCCGAAACGCAATCCCGTCGGCTCGAGCAACACCCCGATCTTCGCGGTGTCGATACTGAGTGTGACTAAGACCGAATCACCCTCCGCGAGCGACACGGCACGGCTGCTGGCGCGCGCGAAGCGCTCCGGCAGCGCGTGACCCGCTGCGAGCGCACTGGAATCCGCCGTGGAATCACCCCCGGCGCTCGTACCGGAATCACCCGCGGGAACCAGCGTGGAATCCACGAGGGAATCACCCGCGGCAGGCGCACCGGAATCGGGGACGAATTCCGGGTCTGAAATCGTGAGGATCAGGAACGGGTGGCTGGTATCGCCCGACACGTCCCGGTAATTCAGCTGCACCGACCGTGACTGGCCGCGAACCGCCCAGAACGAGACCGTGTACTGATCGAGACTGAGCGGAGACGCCAGGGCGGCGCCGCTCGCTTTGAATTGCGGAGCGGACTTCGTCGCCCAGCGCAGGAAATGTGGACCGGCTGCCGACGCAGGCACAGCGGCCGTGGGATGATCAGCGCATCGCGCAGCGCACAGCGCCAACGCGAGTGCGGTCATCAGCCGGCGAAACGACATACAACGACCTCGCAGTGTGATTCGGTGGCCACTAAGCTATCGCGGAAACCAAGGTTCGGTCAGGGAACGGCGAGCGACTGTGGCCACCTCCGGTGTTGCGGTCGCGCGTCACTACCGTGACGTACGAGTTGTCAGATTCACTTCGGGTTCGCCAAGCTCGGAGACCGGGGCACGCGCTGCCCCTCACGCTGCTAAGCGTCCTGCTCGCTAAAGCGTTGACCTTCACCGTGGAGCACGCGCAGGGCGATACGAGCAAGGCCACCAACGGTCTCGCGTTGAGCATGCGGATGATGGCCGAGGCCGGAGCAGGGGGCTCGCCTCGGCCGGCTGTTCAGCGCGTGGGACGCCCTGTGTATCGCATTCGGCCTCTTGACCGCGAGACGAATCGGCCGGGGGAAATCTCAGTAAAGAAGGCCTCATCTACTGGAGTATTTCGGGGGTGGCGCGCG
>Ga0335081_10010474_pt1 | contig 14990 bp, 8 predicted proteins | sample Lox_Sample_35_FD_206713 | JGI IMG/M metagenome (GOLD analysis project Ga0335081, IMG submission 206713) | Soil microbial communities from Loxahatchee National Wildlife Refuge, Florida, United States - Lox_Sample_3.5 | ecosystem: Environmental > Terrestrial > Soil > Wetlands | place: USA: Florida...
TCGCCGGTCACGCTGTCGATCTTGAGCCTCAATCGCTCCGGGCTGATGGTCGAGCTCACGATCAGCCTGACGACGACGGTCGATAAGGCGGACGTCGGGGGCTGGTTCGACGACGGGATCGACGAGGCCGTCAAGGGCGCGGGGCCCGGCGGCCTCGACGGCTCGAACAGCCTCGACGGCATCTTCCTGGTCGACACGACCGATGCCAAGAAGTATCCGGTGGCGCGGGACGCCAACAACAAGTGCCTGTGCGACGACAACCTGTTTCTCGAGGGCGTGACGAACGCGCGCGGTCGTCGCGGTCGTCGCGGTCGTCGCGGCCGGGCCGGCCGCGGCGCAGGGACCGCCGACCCAGACCGCGCCGCTTCAGATCTACGGTTCGCCGCAGGCGATCGTGGCGCCCGCGCTATCGATCGACCTGCCGGTCAACTCGCTCGACGACACCGTGTCGTTCCAGAACATCGGCGTGGTCCTGCAGGCCGACGTGCTGTTCGCGTTCAACTCGTCCCGGCTCACGGGTACGGCGAGGTCGCGGATTGCGCAGGCGGTGGCCAACATCCGCAAGCGTGACCCGCGCGCCCTGCGGATCCAGGGTTACACCGAGTCGATCGGCACGCCGGCCTACAACCCTGGGCCTCTCGCAGCGGCGCGCGCAGGCGGTGCTGAAAGCTCTCCAGCAGACGCTCGGTGCGGGCGGGCCGCCGATGACCGCGGTCGGGTACGGCGAGGCCGATCCGGTGGCGGCCAACACCAATCCGGACGGCAGCGACAACCCCTGCGGGCGGGCGCTCAACCGTCGCGTCGAGATCCACTACGTCGGGTAGCTGTCAGCTACGCCCGCTCGAACACGGCGATCCCGACTTCGCCGACGATGTCCTGCACGGGTGTGTGGGAATCGAACGAGCGCTCCTCGCCGCGCAGGATGTCGCGCCACTCACCGCGCGGGGTCTCGACGGTTCCCTCGACCGGCCCGCTCCGCACCGCGACGGCCACGAGCACGTCGCCCCCGCGCACGAACGCGCACGTCGAGGGGCCGGCGTCGAGCGGCTCGTAGGATCCGGCGAACGGCTCGGGCCGGCGCCCGCGGAGCCCGAGCAGCCGCAGCGTCACGAACAGCTTCCGCGTCTCGTCGTCCGGCTCGCCTCCGCCCATCAGCCGGCGGAGCATCGCCTGGCGCCAGTCGAAGTCGACCGGACGGCGGTTGTCGGGATCGACGAGCGCCCGGAACGCCAGCTCGTCGCCCTCGTACATGTCGGGGATCCCGGGGGCGGTGAGCTTGAGCACGAGCTGGCCGAGCGAGGCGCGCTCTCCGAACGCCGCCACCCGCCGCGCGAATGGCTCGAAATCGGCCAGGAACGCGTCGTCGGCGTACAGCGAGCGACCGAAGCGCTTGACCGCCTCCTCCCAGTCGGTGTTGGACCTCACCCAGTCGGTGTTCCGCTTGGCCTCGCGGAGCGCCTTCTCCATATAGGTCTCGATTCGGTCGGCGGCGATCGGCCACGCTCCCACGAGCGTCTGGAACAGGAAGTAGCGCTCGACGTCGTCGGGCGCGCCGCCGTCTCGCCGGCCGTCGGTGAGCTCGAACCAGCGTCCGACGTGGGTCGCCCACTCCTCGGGCATCGACGACAGCGCGTCGATGCGCGCGCGGACGTCGGCCGAGCGCTTGGCGTCGTGGGTCTGGGTGGTCAGCAGGTTGAGGGGGAACCGGTCGAGTCGTTCGACGCACCCGGCGTGGAACCACCCGACATCGATGCCGAAGCGGGACGGATCGCCGCCGACGTCGTTCAGCGAGATCATCCTGCAGTATCGGTAGAACGCGGTGTCCTCGACGCCCTTGGCCGTGATCGCCGGCGTCGTCTGCTGAAAGCGCGTCACGAACTCGGCCGGCGCGTCGCTTTCGAGCAGCAACATCGAGGCGATCGCGGGATGCATCCCGGCTGCCTCGATCACGCGCCGATCCGCGTCATCCACGCGCCGCGCCACGGGATCGACGTATGTCCTGTAGACCGGGAGCGAGGCGAGCGCATGCTCGAGGTCGGCCCGCTCGAACGTCGATTCTCCACCTTCGCGTGCGAAACGCAAATCGCCTAGGTTCGCGCTCAGCTCGCGCAACAGGCGCTCGACATCCTGCGCAAACGGGCCGCGGACCTGCTCGAGCTTGGCCTCGTGCGCGACCTCGGCGAACGAGCGGCGATCGCCCGACACCTGCTCCCACAGCGCGGTCAACGCGGGCTTTGCCTCGGGGTCGACGAACAGCGCGCAGGCGTCGTTGAGGAACTCGTACCCAACCGTCCCGCACACCGGCCAGTCACGCAGCCGCTCGCCCGGATCGAGGATCTTCTCGATCCAAACCCGCTCGACGCCGTGCTCGCGCAGGCGGGCCAGGTACCCGGCGGGGTCCGCGAGCCCGTCGGAGTGATCGACGCGGAGCCCGTCGATCATACCCTCGCGCACCAGCGAGATCACGAGCTCGTGCGTCTCCTCGAACACGGCCGGATCCTCCTGGCGCACGCCGGCGAGCTCCCCGATGTCGAAGAAGCGCCGATACACCCCGGTCCCGGGCTCGATGTCGAAGAACCGCGCGCGCAGCTCCGGGTCGGCCCAGTAGCGATTCTGAGGGTCGGCCGCCATGTGGTTCGGGACGACGTCGAGCACGATCCCCATCCCTGCGGCGCGCGCGCTGGCCGACAGCGAGCGTAGCTCCTCGGGCCCGCCGAGCTCGCGCGAGAAGCGTCGCGGGTCGACGACGTCGTACCCGTGGGTTGAGCCGCGGCGCGCCTGTAGCGAAGGCGACAGGTACAGGTGCGAGATCCCGAGGTCGCGCAGGTAGGGGACGAGCGCTCGGGCATCGGCGAAGCCGAACTCGGACGACAGCTGCAGGCGATACGTCGCCCGCAGCTCGATCGCAGCCGGCCCCGCGCTCACGTGGCCCGCTTCAGCACGACGATCGACCGCGCGATCACCTTCACCTCGGTACGGGCGCCGTACCGCTCGCTCCCGGCCTCGGCGGTCGGGTCGGCGGTGGAGAGCTCCAGCAGCCACTGCGCCCCGAAGCGCCGGCGCGGGAGCGTAAACACGCGATCCTCGGGCTCGGCGTTGCACAGCAGCACGAACGAGTCGTCCTCCAGCTCCTGCCCCTGGGGGCCGGGGTTCGTGATCTCCCGGCCGTTGAGGAACATCCCGAGCGCGTGCTCGCCGCCCTGCCAGTCGCGCCGCGTCATCTTGTTTCCGTCGGCGCGGAACCACCACACGTCCGGCAGCCCCGAGCCCCTGACCTCCTTGCCCCGGAGGAAGCTGTTGCGCCGGAACACCCGATGCTCCTTGCGCAGGCGGATCAGCCGCCGGGTGAACGCGCGAAGGCTCTCCTTCCCGGGGTTCTCGCTCCAGTCATACCAGGAGATCTCCGAGTCCTGGCACCAGCCGTTGTTGTTCCCGCGCTGCGTCCGTCCCATCTCGTCGCCGCCGAGCAGCATCGGCGTGCCCTGCGAGAGGAACAGCGTTACGAGGTAGTTCCGCTGCTGGCGGAAGCGCAGCGCGGTGATCTCCGGGTCGTCGGTCTCGCCCTCGACCCCGTGGTTCCAGGAGCGGTTGTCGTCGGTGCCGTCGTGGTTGTCCTCGAGGTTCGCCTCGTTGTGCTTGTGGTCGTAGGAGACGAGGTCGCGCAGGGTGAAGCCGTCGTGCGCGGTGATGAAGTTGATCGACGCGAACGGGTCGCGGCCGTCGGCCTCGTACAGGTCGGCCGAGCCGGACAGCCGCTCGGCGAACGAACCGTTGTTGGCAAAGCCGCGCCAGTAGTCGCGCATCGTGTCGCGGTAAACCCCGTTCCACTCCGACCACAGCACCGGGAAGTTGCCGACCTGGTAGCCGCCGGGGCCGACGTCCCACGGTTCGGCGATCAGCTTCACCTGGGACAGCACCGGGTCCTGGTGGATCACGTCGAAGAACGCCGACAGGCGGTCGACGTCGAAGAACTCGCGCGCCAGCGCCGACGCCAGGTCGAACCGGAACCCGTCGACGTGGCACTCGGTCACCCAGTAGCGCAGCGAGTCCATGATCAGACGGAGCACGCTCGGATGCACGGGGTTGAGCGAGTTGCCGGTCCCCGTGAAGTCCATGTAGTGGCGCCGGTCGTCGGGCATCAGCCGGTAGTAGGAGCAGTTGTCGACGCCCTTGAACGACAGCATCGGCCCGAGGTGGTTGCCCTCGGCGGTGTGGTTGTAGACGACATCGAGGATCACCTCGATGCCGGCGCGGTGCAGCGCCTTGACCATCCCCTTGAACTCGCGCACCTGCTCGCCGCGGCGACCGGTCGCGGCGTACTCGGAGTGTGGAGCGAGGTAGCCGATCGTGCTGTAGCCCCAGTAGTTGTGCAGGCCCCTCTCGGACAGGAACGACTCGTCGGAGATGTGGTGCACCGGCAGGAGCTCGATCGCGGTCACGCCGAGGTGATGCAGGTAGCCGATCGCGGCCTCCGAGGCGAGCCCGGCGTACGTTCCGCGCAGGTCCTCGCGGACGTCGGGATGGAGCATCGTGAAGCCCTTGACGTGTGCCTCGTAGATGACGGTGTCGGCGAACGGAACACGCGGCGGTCGGTCTCCCTCCCACAGGAACGCGTCGTCGATCACGACCGACTTGGGCATCGCCGCGGCGTCGTCCTCGTCGTCGGGCTCGAGGTCCGCGTCCTCGTCGCCGGTGGGGACGTACGGCAGCACGTTCGCGTCGTGGGCCCAGTCGACGACGCCGTCGATCGCCTTGGCGTACGGGTCGATCAGCAGCTTGGCCGAGTTGAAGCGGTGACCGTCGAGCGGCGTGTACGGGCCGTGGACGCGGTAGCCGTAGCGCTGTCCCGGCTCCACCCCGGGGAGGTAGCAGTGCCAGTTGAGCGCGGTCCGCTCGCGAATCTCGATCTGCGTCTCGTTGTCGTCCTCGTCGAACAGGCACAGCTCGGCCCCGGTGGCGTTCTCGGAGAACAGCGAGAAGTTGGTCCCGCCGCCGTCCCACGTGGCGCCCAGCGGGAACGGGCGCCCAGGCCACACCTCGGTCAAGCGATCAGCGCTCCGGACATCGCGTCGAGCTCGACGTACCCGTCCGCGACCGCCGCGGCCTGCGCCGACGTCGCCAGCACGACGGACTCCCCCGAGCACGGCACCCTTCGTCGCTGTGAGGCGAAGTTCATCGCGAGCTCGAACGCGCCGCGGCGGACTCGCAGCCAGCGCGCGCCCTCGTCGAACTCGATCGCGTCGACGTCGCCGGGCGCGAGACCGCCGCGCGTGGTCAGGAGGTCGGCGTACAGCCGCGCAAGCGCCTCGTCTCGCCGGCGTGTGAGCTTCGAGCGCTTGAACGTCGTCGGGTCCTGGGGGTCGGGGATCTCGGTTTCCGAGAACTGCGCGAAGGACGCGAACTCCGCGCGCCGGCCCTCGCGCGTCGCCTCCGCGATCGCCTCGTCGATGTGGTCGGAGAAGAACTGGAACGGCGCGTCCTCGCCGTACTCCTCGCCCATGAACAGCATCGGGACGTACGGCGAGAGCAGCGTGCAGAAGGCGGCCAGCGGACGTGCGTTCGGGGGCAGGCGATCCCCGAGCGCGCGGTTGCCGACCTGATCGTGGTTCTGGTCGAAGACCACGAATCGCTGTGGCGGCACGTCGTCGGCCGGCGCGCCGTACCGGTGGCGGCGGAACGGCGAGAAGTTCCCGTCGTAGACGTACGGCCGGTGCCAGGCCTTGGCGAGCTTCGCGACCGACCCGAAGTCGGCGTAGTACCCGTCGAGCTCGCCGGTGACGAGCGTGCGCACCGCGTGGTGGAAGTCGTCGGCCCACGCGCCGTCGCAGCCCCAGCCGCCGACGTCGCGCTCCCGCATCACCCGGGGATCGTTGAGGCCGCTCTCGGCGATCACGAGCGCATCGTCGCGCTCGGCGTGGACGCGTCGCGCGACAGCGGCCACGATGTGCTCGGCGCTCGCGTCGAAGATCGCGTGGATCGCGTCGAGCCGCAGACCGTCGATCCCGAAGTCGCGGACCCACCCGACCGCGCTCTGCAGCACCCATTCCCGGACCGGGTCGCAGTCGGCGCCGTCGTAGTTGATCGCCTTCCCCCACGGCGTCGAGTACCTGCCGGTGAAGTACGGTCCGAACGACTCGAGCGCCTGCGTCCCCGAGGCGCCGACATGGTTGTAGACGACGTCGAGGATCACCGCCAGGCCGGCGTCGTGGGCTCCCGCGACTAATCGCGCCAGCCCGTGCGGGCCCCCGTAGGCCGAGTGCGCGGCCGACAGGTACACGCCGTCATAGCCCCAGCCGTGGTGGCCCGGGAACTCCGCCACGGGCATGATCTCGATCGCGTTGATGCCGAGCTCCGCCAACCCGGGCAGATGCTCGATGGCGGCATCGAATGTCCCTTGGTCACTGAATGTTCCAATATGTAATTCGTAGATCACGAGCTCGCGCATGGTCGGTGGGGTGAACGGCGCGGCCGCGGGCACGTCGACGATGCGGCTTGGGCCGCGGATGCCGTCGGGTTGCCACCGCGAGCACGGATCGGGGACCGGCCACCCGTTCAGGACGAAGCAGTAGTCGTCCCCGGCGCGCGCCGGCGCGACCCGCTCGTAGACCCCATGTCCCGCCTGTTCGAGCGCGAGCTCGTGGCCGCTCAGCCGGAGCGCGATCGACCGCGCATCCGGCGCCCACACCCGGAACTCGACGCTGCCGTCCGTGCCCGGGTGGGCGCCCAGCGGGCGCTCCCACGGGTACTCGGCGACGCCGTCCCCGGCCGGCGCGGACATTGTCGAGCTCACTGGGATTCGGGCACGAGCCAAACAGCAGCCAACGGCGGCAGGGTAACGCGCGCCGACACCGGCTGGTTGTGCCAGGGGATCGGCTCGGGCTCGATCGCCCCGAGGTTGCCCATGTCGCTGCCGCCGTAGAACCTGGAGTCGGTGTTGATCGCCTCCCGCCAGCGGCTGGCCCGCGGGAGCCCGAGCCGGTAACCCTCCCGCGGCACCGGCGACAGGTTGGCGGCGAACACGGCGACTCGCTCGCCGCCCCTCGAGGCACGCGCGAACGCGACCACGTTGCTGTCGGCGTCGTTGGGCTCCAACCACCAGAACCCGCTCGGGTCCGAATCGACCTCCCACAGCGCGGGCTCGTCCCTGTACAGGCCGTTGAGATCGCGGACGAGCGTCTGGACGCCGGCGTGCCCGGGCTGCTCGAGCAGATGCCAGTCGAGCGAGCGCTCGTAGCTCCATTCCGCCTCTTGGGCGAGCTCGGAGCCCATGAACAGCAGCTTCTTGCCGGGATGCGCCCACATGTAGGCGTACAGGGCGCGCAGGTTCGCGAGCTTCTGCCACTTATCCCCGCCGGCCATCTTCCCGTACAGCGATCCCTTGCCGTGCACGACCTCGTCGTGCGAGAGCGGCAGGATGAAGTTCTCGCTGAACGCGTACATCAGGCTGAACGTCAGCTCGTGGTGGTGGTAGCGGCGGTAGATCGGGTCCTGCTGGAAGTAGCTGAGCGTGTCGTGCATCCAGCCCATGTTCCACTTGAAGCCGAATCCGAGCCCGCCAAGGTAGGTGGGGCGCGACACGCCCGGCCACGCCGTCGACTCCTCGGCCGCCGAGACGATCCCCGGCTCGCGGCCGTAGATGACCTCGTTGAACTCCTTGAGGAACGACACCGCGTCGAGGTCCTCGCGGCCGCCGAACTGGTTGGGCACCCACCCGCCCTCGTTGCGCGAGTAGTCGAGGTACAGCATCGACGCCACCGCATCGACGCGGATGCCGTCGACGTGGTACTCGCGCAGCCAGAACAGCGCGTTCGAGAGGAGGAAGTTGCGGACCTCGTGGCGCCCGTAGTTGAACACGAGCGTGCCCCAGTCCGGATGCTCGCCGCGGCGCGGATCGACGTGCTCGTACAGCGCGGTGCCGTCGAACCGCGCGAGCCCGAACTCGTCGCGGGGGAAGTGCGCCGGAACCCAGTCCAGGATCACGCCGAGGCCGTGCTGGTGCATGCGGTCGACGAACGTGCGGAAATCGTCGGGCGAGCCGTAGAACGGCGTGGGCGCGAAGTAGCCGGTGACCTGGTAGCCCCACGAGCCCTTGAACGGGTGCGCCATCACCGGCAGCAACTCGACATGGGTGAAGCCCATGTCGTTGACGTAGGCGGACAGCTCGTCGGCGAGCTCGACATACGTCAACGAGCGGTTCCCCTCGAGCGTGTTCAGCCGCCATGAGCCGAGATGGACCTCGTAGATCGAGATCGGGCGCTCCAGCGCGGGTCGCGCCTCGGGCCGCGCGCGCATCCAGTCGGCGTCGCCGGTGCTCCAGTCGTGCTGCGGGTCGAAAACCACGGACGCAGTCTTCGGAGGCAGCTCGGTCGCGAACGCGTACGGATCGGCCTTGAGCAGGAGCTGATGGTCCTGGGTCAGGATCTCGTACTTGTATCTGGTCCCCTGGCCGACACCGGGGAGGAACAGCTCCCAGATCCCGGTCGACCCGAGCGAGCGCATCGCGTGCAGGCGCCCGTCCCACGAATTGAAGTCGCCGACGACGCTGACCGCGCGGGCCGACGGCGCCCACACCGCGAACGCGGTGCCGGTCACCGGTGGGTGGGGTGGGCGGGAATCTATTTCCCGGACGTGGGCGCCGAGCTTGTCGTAGAGCTCCTCGTGCCGGCCTTCGCCGATCAGGTACTGGTCGAGTTCGCCGATCGTCGGCAGGAACGCATACGGATCGTCGATCGTGAACTTGCCGGCGTCGCCGTAGTCGACCTCGAGCTGGTAGTGCAGCGGTAGCTGGGCGCCCTTGATCTCGCCCTCGAACACCCCGCCCGGATGGATCTGCCGGAGCTCGACGGCGGGCCGGCCGTCGGTGCGGACGGTCACGGAGTTCGCGGCCGGACGGAGCGCGCGGACGACCACGCCGCCGTTCCGCGGATGCGCGCCGAGGACGGCGTGCGGGTTCGAGTGCTCGCGGCGGACGAGCGCGTCGAGCTCGCTGGTCGCAGGAGTCATACGCCCTCCAAGATCCGGCCAATGCCGGCGACGGGGATCGAGATCCAGTCGGGACGGTTGTTGAGCTCGTAGCGAAGCTCGTAGATCGCCTTCTCGAGCTCGTAGATCGACAGCAGGTTGTTGATCACGGCCTCGCCGCCCGGCATCAGCGTGGGGTCGACGGCCGCGAAGTAGTGCTCCAGGAACCGCTCGCGGGCCCGCTGCTCGAAGTCCGCCGGGGCACGACGGTTGCGCTGGATCTGGAGCGCGGAGGTGACATAGGCGAACGATCGCAGCATGCTGGCCACGTCGCGCAGCGGCGAGCGCTTCTGCCGGCGCTCGGGCAACGGGCGGCCCGGCTCGCCCTCGAAGTCGATGATCACCCAGCCGCGGGGCGTATGCAGGGTCTGGCCGAGGTGGTAGTCGCCGTGGGTGCGGATGACGCGGCCGCTGACGCCGACCTGGGCGCGCGCGGCGAGACGCTCGCGGACGTCCTGGCCGCGGCCGGCGATCGGTGCGAGGCGATCGTCGTCGTCGGGAAGTTGCAGGAAGATCCGCTCGATGTCCTCGTCGATCGTCGCGGTCAGCAGGCCCAGCGCCTCCTGGCTCGGCTCCTCGGGCGAGAACGCGGGGTCGGCCGCGTCCGACGCCAGCACCGTGTGCAGCTCCGCGGTCACGGTGCCGAGGCTCCCGAGCCGTTCGAGGAACATCTCGGGCGCTGACCAAAGCTCATCGAGCGCGAGCTCCCAGCCGCCGATCGCATCCGGCAGGAACGACTGCGCCACCCCGAGCGTCGACGCGAACGCCTGCCCGTCGTAGTCGTACCAGCCGTGCAGCGGCGCGATATTGGGGAAGCCGCGCCAGGTGAGGAAGCGCAGGACCTCGAGCTCGGGGTTGACGCCGGGCTCGAGCTTGCGGAACACCTTGAGCACGACGCTGTCGTCGAACACGACCGAGGAGTTCGACTGCTCGACGCCCATCAGGCGGACGGCGGTGGCCGCGGACAGCCGGGGCTCGACCCCGTCGAACTGGTGGAAGCTGAACTGGCCGTCGGCGGTCGTGATCTCATCGGTGGACTCGATTCGCTTGAGTAGCTCGATGGCCTGCATGGGCTCGGCGAGCGCGTCGTACACGGTCCAGCCGTCGGTGTGCGCAATCGACTCCCCCCGCGGGACCTCGTCCTCGGAGCGGAGCGCGAGCGGCAGCTGGTAGAGCTCGTGCGTGCCCGTGGCAAAGCGGGTCTGGACGAGCGCCAGCAGCAGCGGCGGGTCCTCGCGCAGCGTGATGCTCTCGACGATGGCGATCCCGGCCACGTGGCGGGACTTGGAGGCGTACCACCGCTGTTGCTGGACCCAGTCGCGCAACTCCTCCTCGTCGAGGGCGCGACGGATTTCCTCGGCGGTTATCTGGACGCGCTCACTCATCGTCTGACTGCTCTTCCGCTTCGACGAGCTGGAACCAGAAGAAGTCGCGCGGGCCGAGCGTCAGCAGGTACGGCAGTTCGCCGATCCGCGGGAACCTCGAGCGGCCGAACAACTCCACCGGATATCGCCCCTCGTAGGCGCTGAGATCGAGCTCGACCGCCTGGGCCGATCGGGCGACGTTGTGCACGCACAGGACCAGATCATCCTCGAAAGAGCGCAGGTGCGCGAAGATGCGGGGGTTGGAGGGCTCGATCGGCTCATACGAGCCGAACCCGAACACCGGGTGCTCCTTGCGCAGCGCGATGAAGCGGTGCAGCCAGCGCAGCAGGCTCGTAGCGGTGCGGAGCTGGGCCTCGATGTTGACCGCCTGGAACCCGTACACCGGATCCATCAGCGGCGGCGCGTACAGCTGGGCGAAGTCGGCTCGGCTGAAGCCGCCGTTGCGGTCGCCGGTCCACTGCATCGGCGTCCGGACGCCGTCGCGGTCGCCGAGGAACACGTTGTCGCCCATCGCGACCTCGTCGCCGTAGTAGAGCACCGGCGAGCCGGGCAGCGAGAACAGGATCGCGTGGAGCAACTCGATCTCGTCGCGGCCGTTGTCGAGCAGCGGCGCGAGCCGGCGGCGGATCCCGAGGTTGAGCTTCATCCGCGGATCCTTCGCGTACTCGGCGTACATGTAGTCGCGCTCTTCGTCGGTGACCATCTCGAGCGTCAACTCGTCGTGGTTGCGCAGGAACAGGCCCCACTGGCAGCTCCCGGGGATCGTGGGGGTCTGCTCGAGGATCTCGTAGATCGGCACGGCCTCCTCGCGCCGGATCGCCATGAACATCCGCGGCATCACCGGGAAGTGGAACGCCATGTGGCACTCGTCGCCGTCGCCGAAGTACTCGACCACGTCGGCCGGCCACTGGTTGGCCTCGGCCAGCAGTACCCGGTCCGGGTACCTGGAATCCACTTCCTGGCGAACGCGTTTGAGGTATGCGTGCGTCTCGGAGAGGTTCTCGCAGATCGTGCCCTCGCGCTCGTACAGGTAGGGAACGGCGTCGAGCCGGAACCCGTCGAGGCCGAGGTCGAGCCAGAAGCGGAGCACCTCGAGCATCGCCTCCTGGACCTCGGGGTTGTCGTAGTTGAGGTCGGGCTGGTGGGAGAAGAACCGGTGCCAGTAGTACGCCCCGGCGGTGTCGTCCCAGGTCCAGTTGGAGGTCTCGGTGTCGAGGAAGATGATCCGTGCGTCCTCGTAGCGGTGGACGGTGTCCGACCACACGTACCAGTCGCGCTTGGGGCTGTTTGCGCCCGAACGCGACTCCTGGAACCAAGGGTGCTCATTCGAGGTGTGATTCATGACCAGGTCGGCTATTACCCGGATCCGCCGGGCGTGCGCGGCCTCGATCAGCTCGTGCACGTCGTCGACGTTGCCGTAGTCGGGGTGGACCGCGGTGAAGTCGGCGATGTCGTAGCCGCCGTCCCGCAGCGGGCTCTTGTAGAAGGGGAGGAGCCAGATGCAGTCGATCCCCAGCCACTGGAGGTAGTCGAGCTTCTCGGTCAGGCCCCGGAAGTCGCCCGAGCCGTCGCCGTCGGCGTCGAAGAAGCCGCGGATGTGGATCTCGTAGAACACCGCGCGCTTGAACCACAGCGGCTCGGCCTCGAACCACTGGCGGGTCTGCGCCTGGGTGCCGGTCGTCGGGTCGCGGACGGACGTCGTCGCGTTTGCGCCGGCCATCTGGCTGCGCTCGCGCGCGATCAGGTGCGTGAGGGTGGGAGGGCCGACGCTCATCGGGCGGGCACGATCAGATCTCCACCCGGAGTACGTGCGCCTGACGTAATCCGGGCTCGAAACTGACGTAGTTCGGACCGATGCGCCACGGATAGCGGTCGTCGGCGAGCAGGTCGTGTGCGGTGAAGCTCGGGGGCAGACCGAGATTGGCGGGCACGATCGCGAGGCCCTCCTGTGTTTGGTGCGGGTCGATGCTCACGACGGTGATGATCGTGTTGCCGTGCGAGCGCTTGGCATAGGCGATGAGTGCGTCGTTGGCGGTGTCGAGGAAGGTGATGTTGGTGAACACTTGGAGCGCTTCGTTTTGGCGGCGGATGCCGTTGACCCGTTGGATGAGGGGGAGCATCGGACCGTCGAGGGCGCGCTGCTTGATCTCGTACTTCTCCGAGTTGAGGTACTCCTCCGAGCCCTCGCGGACGGGGATGTTCTCGTAGTGCTCGAAGCCGGAGTAGATGCCGTACGTCGGGCTCAGCGTGGCGGCGAGGATCAGGCGAGCCTCGAACGCCGGCCGGCCGCCGTGCTGGAGGTACTCGTGCAGGATGTCCGGCGTGTTCGCGAAGAAGTTGGGGCGGAAGTACTCGCTCTCGTCGGTCAGCGCCAGCTCCGAGACGTACTCGGTCAGCTCCCAGCGCGAGTTCTTCCAGGTGAAGTACGTGTAGGACTGGGTGAAGCCGATCTTCGCGAGCTGCCGCATCACGGATCTTCTGGTGAACGCCTCTGCGAGGAAGATCACGTCTCGGTTGTGTTCGTGAACGTCCCGGATCAGCCAGCGCCAGAACTCGAACGGCTTGGTGTGCGGGTTGTCGACGCGGAACACCGTGACGCCGCAGTCGACCCACTGGAGAACGATCGTTCTGAGCGCCTCCCAGAGCCCTTGCCAGTCGGGCGAGTCCCAGTTGACGTTGTAGATGTCCTGGTAGCGCTTCGGCGGATTCTCGGCGTACTTGAGCGTGCCGTCGGGGCGCCGGTGGAACCATTCGGGATGCTCGTGGAGCCACGGGTGGTCGGCGGAGCACTGGATCGCGAAGTCGAGCGCGACGTCGATGTCGTAGTTTTTCGCCGCTTCGGTGAAGGCCTTGACGTCCTCGATCGTGCCGAGGTCGGGGTGCACGGCGTCGTGGCCGCCGGTCTGGTCGCCGATCGCCCACGGAGAGCCGGGATCCGTTGGTCCGGCGGTGAGCGAGTTGTTGGCGCCCTTGCGGTTGGTCAACCCGATCGGGTGGATCGGCGGCAGGTAGACGATGTCGAAGCCGAGCTCGGCCAGCCGCGGGAGCTCTCGCTGGACCCCTGCGAGACCACCCCAGGACCGGGGAAACAGCTCGTACCAGCTCCCGAACCTGGCTTTTACGCGGTCCACCTCAATGGGGAGTGGCCCGGGGAGCGTGACGGCGCCGTGGCGGGGCTGGATCCGCTCGACGGTGGCGAACAGCTCCGGGCCGAGCGCGACGTCGTGCTTGGCAGCCTCGGGAATCGGGGCGTCGGCAAGGGCGATTATCGCGTGTCCGATCAGCGCCTTGTCGGCGTTGTCGGTGGCGACCTTCGCTGCGGCCTTCAGGAGGAGGACGCCCTCGGAGAGCTCGCCGGCGAGGTCGTGCTGGTGCGCGGCGACCTTGCGCTCGAGCTCGTCGCGCCAGGTGCCGTAGGCGTCGGTCCACGCCTGCACCGTGTACTCCCAGCGTCCCGGGCGGTCGAGGTCGAAGGTGCCGGCCCAGCGCACGCCGCCGAGGTGGGCGTCGATCCGGTGCATCTCGGTCTCTTGGTATTCGTCGTCTCGAGCGTGCCTGTAGCGGACGACGGCGCGGAGCAGGTCGTGGCCGTCGCGGAAGATGTCGGCCTCGACCGTCACGGTGTCGCCGACGCACCGCTTGGCGGCATACAGTCCGTCGTCGACCGCCGGCGTCGGGTACTGGATGACGATCCGCTCGGGCGGCTCGGACTTGCGGTCAGGGAGTCGTGCCGCGGCGCTCGGCGTGGCTTCAGTGGGGGTGATGGTCATGGGCTGTCGGTCCCGGTGGACGGGCGGTTGGGAGGGCGGTTGCGAGTGCGGACGGTAAAGCCTCGTCCCACGTTCGGGCTCGTGGGTTCGAAAATATCCGCCTTTGCGATGGGTAAACCACGATCGGTGATATGGCCGTCGGATCTGAGGCTGGCTCATACATGATCGAGCTAGCGCGCTCAAGCGGCGTTCAGCTCCACCTAACGTCGCTTCCCGGTGGCCGGCTCGGGCCCGAGGCCTACCGCTTCGTCGATTGGCTGGCGGCCGCGGGCCAGACCTGGTGGCAGGTGCTGCCGCTCGGACCGCCCGACCGTTATGGGTCTCCGTACAAGGCGCGCTCGGCATTCGCGGCGTGGCCCGGGCTGTTGGGTTCGCCGCGGGCTCCGGTGTCGCGTTTGGAGGTGTTGGAGTTCCGTCGGCTCGAGGCGTTTTGGGCCGTGGACTGGGAGCGGTTCTCGGCTCGGGGCGCGCTTGCCGACCAGGTGCGGTTCTCGCGCGAGTGGAACGCGTTGCGGGCGTACGCGTCCGAGCGGGGCGTGCGGCTGTTCGGCGACGTCGCCATCTACGTGGCGCCCGGCAGCGCCGACCACCGCGCCCATCCCGAGCTGTTCCGCTCTGGCCTGGTCGCGGGGGCGCCGCCGGACGCGTTCTCGGACGACGGGCAGCTGTGGGGCAACCCCGTATACGACTGGCCGGCGCTGCGCCGGCAGCAGTACCGCTGGTGGGTCGAGCGGGCGCGGCGGACGCGTTCGCTGTTCGATCTGGCCCGGATCGACCACTTCCGCGGGTTCGTGTCGTACTGGGGGGTGCCTGC
>Ga0335081_10010476_pt1 | contig 14988 bp, 16 predicted proteins | sample Lox_Sample_35_FD_206713 | JGI IMG/M metagenome (GOLD analysis project Ga0335081, IMG submission 206713) | Soil microbial communities from Loxahatchee National Wildlife Refuge, Florida, United States - Lox_Sample_3.5 | ecosystem: Environmental > Terrestrial > Soil > Wetlands | place: USA...
CAGTTCTCGCTCACAGTCAACTTCTCAAAGAAAGTTCACGAATTGAGCTGCACCAGCAGGCCCAGCAGCCCGCATGCGATGTCGGCAAAGACGCCGATCATGAAAGCCAGCGCAAATCGCATTGCACCGGGCCGGCTGGTCGCGGGTACGTCGCGCCGCTTGCAAACGATGGTATGCGCCCACTTGTCCCCGTGTCGCTGCTGCTCCTCCGTGTCTTTCATGGCGGAGTATGCAATTAAACCAAAAAAAAGTGCATCGACGAAATATCCGAGTTCGCGGATGATTGCCGAAAGCGAACGGCAACGCGATCCATCTTCCTGAAGAACCTGCATTGAGCAGATGAGTTTTCCCAGCGTGCTGCCATGAATGGCCTCGCACACAGTGAAGTACGAGAACGAGCCTAGCATTGCTGCGACAAGAACGGGCCAGTGGGTGTGCGATATTCGCCTTACAACCCACGGCGGCAGTGGTCCGCCGGAGGCAGCAACCAGCAAAAGGCCAAATAGAAGACCTGAAGCAAAAGTGACCGCGTAATGCACTGCGAAGTCGATTCCGCGAGCTGCCAAGCGGGGCAAGAAGGTAACGCCCCGAACCCTGCCCACTGGCGGAGCATATGCGCCGAGGGACGGCAGAGTGATCGCTACGGAGAAAGAGGCCGGCTGCATTAGTTCGGCGGCAGGAAGGCGCACGCGATAATACCTGGCGTCGGGATCGCCTGGCTTGCCTCTGCCCCACGACGGTCGCAAACGATAAAAAGTCGCGACCTGTTCCTTCCAGTCGTCCCAATCAGAACGCTGGAGATCGTGATGGCGGCCGGAGCAGTGAAGCCGAGCACGCTATGGAGGGTGGTGCCGAGCTCTGGTGGGGGCCCATCGCCCACGAAGGCTACGACAAGGCCGCCACGCTGCGATGCGACCTCTGAAGCCACCTCCCAAAACTCATTCGCACTGGGCATATTGCCTGGACTCGCGGAGTTAATCGGCACTCCGATGCTGTCGGAGCCCAGGGGCGAGTCCGCGATAAGCGCATGATCGTACGAAAACCAGCGCTCGCCGTCAATCGCCATCACGTGCCATTAGTGATCAGTTAAAATCAAGTTTTCTGGAGATATCAATGAATGATTCTGCTGTTGTGACTAATCCATCCGCGTCGTCGTCGACCTTCGAACACATTGCCGATCTGGAGCGCAAATATCTGCTGACGACTTACAGCCGCTATCCCGTGGTGCTGACCCGGGGCAAGGGCGTGTTTCTGTTTGACATTGATGGTAAGCGCTATCTGGATTTTGTTTCCGGACTTGGAGTGAATGCGCTGGGGCATGCGCATCCGAGGATCGTGAAAACGATTCGCGATCAGGCGGCCAAGCTGGTCCACGTTTCGAATCTCTACTATCACGAATATCAGGGGCTGCTGGCCGAAAAGCTGTGCTCGCTTTCGGGGTTGAACCGCGCATTTTTCTCCAATAGCGGAACGGAGGCGATTGAGGGATCGATCAAGCTGGCGCGGCTGGCGGGACATCGCGCGGGCGGCGAGGCGAAGTGCAAACTGGTTGCGCTCGAAGGCTCGTATCACGGGCGCACGTTTGGGGCGCTATCGCTAACGGGACAGGATAAACACCGCAAAGGATTCGAGCCGCTGCTGGAAGACGTCACGTTTGTGAAGCAGAACGATCTCGAAGGATTGCGCGCCGCGGTTAACGACAATACGTGCGCGATCGTGCTGGAGCCTATTTTTGGCGAGGGCGGAATCTACGAGTGTTCCGTCGAATTCCTGCGCGAGTGTCGTGCGCTGGCGGACCGTCACAAGGCGGCCCTGATCTTTGACGAGATTCAATGTGGCTTGGGCCGCACGGGGACGATTTTTGCTTTCCAGACATTTGGTGTGACGCCTGACATTGTGGCGATCGCGAAGCCGATTGCGGCGGGGCTTCCGTTGGGAGCGTTCATCGCGAAGGAAGAATTCGCCACCGCGATTTCGCCCGGACAGCATGGGACGACATTTGGCGGAGGCCCACTGGCGTGCCGTGTCGCGCTCGAGTTCCTCTCGATCGTTGAGGAAGAGAAACTGCTTGAGAACGTGAACAAAGTTGGCGGCTACCTGCGAGAGCAGCTCAAAGATCTGGTGGAGAGTCGCGCGGCGGCGGTTGGAGTGCGTGGGCGCGGATTCATACAGGGAATTCAGCTGGAGATTCCGGCACGTCCGATTGTAGACGCCGGCCTGGCTGAGGGAGTTCTGTTTAATAGCACGCAGGATACTGTCGTGCGATTCCTGCCGCCCTTCCTGTTGGAAGAGAAGCACGTCGACAAAGGAATTCGCGTGCTAAAGAAGCTGCTGGGAAAAAAGCGCAAAGCGGCGGCATAGAAGCCGATGTCCGCTATCGGCCACCTTTTTCGTAGAAACGCGAAAGCCGAAAAAGGGGGGAGCCGAAGCTCCCCAAAGTGAAGCGACAGAGGCGTTGTTTCACTTAGATAGAATCCGGGGAGTCGGAAAGAGTTGTCCCCCGCGCGGGAAAGATTTTCAGGTTTGATGCTCGGATGAGCGAAGCTCGGGAAGTTGCCAGGGAAACTGCAAGGCGTTGGGCGCCGCCCGTGGGCGAGGGCGTCGAAGAATGTTGGATGGATATCGACGGCTCGGGCATGCGCTACCTGTGCGCGGGGTCCGGCCCACCGTTAATTCTGTTGCACGGGCTTCTGGGATATTCGTTTTCGTGGAGATTCACGATGCCCGCGCTAGCGCCGTACGCGAGCGTCTATGCGCCGGATCTGCTGGGGGCGGGGTTCTCCGATCGTCCGCGGAACATCGACCACTCCATGCGCGGGACAGCGCTCCGAGTTCTCAAGTTCGCCGAGAATCTGGGAATTTCTTCATTCGATCTGCTGGGAACATCGCGGGGTGGGGCGGTTGCGATGTGTCTCGCGGCGGAATGCCTCGATCGAGGCGCCTCCAGTCCGCGAGTTCGACGTCTCATTCTTGCTTGTCCAGTAAATCCCTATTCGGCTCACGGCCAGCGGCTTGCTCCATTCTTCGCAACACGTTTTGGTGCAGCAGGATTTCGTTTTGCCGTTGGACACTTTCCGTTATTGTTCCCGTTTTTTCACGGGAGACTGTATGCGGATCGTAAAAAGATTCCGCGCGGAAGCCTTGAGGGCTACAAGGCTCCGCTGGCGATGCCGGGATTATTCGAGCATGGCCTAAGTATTGTGCAAACCTGGACTGCCGACCTGCAGGAGTTGCAGGCGCTCATTCCGAAGTTGCACGAGATTCCGACGCTGCTGATTTGGGGAAGAAACGATCCAGCGGTGTTTGCTTCGTCGATGGAGCCACTGGCGCGGCACTTCGATCATGTGGAGAAAATTGTCTTCCCCGGCATTGGACATTTGCCGTATGAAGAATGTCCCGAAGAGTTTAATCAGGCGCTGATTCGATTTCTGGCGAAGTGAATTGAGCTGGAACGACGGTGGTCGTCAAAGTCCCAGTTATCATCGACTGAATGTCCCATTTCATTCTCGAGTTCCTGAAAAGCGCGCTGGCGCAGTACGGCTACTGGACTGTAGCGGCGACGCTGCTTCTGGAGAATGCCGGCATTCCCGTGCCCGGAGAAACGGTGCTTCTGCTGGCCAGTTTTCTCTGCTATTCCGAACACACTCTCGCACTTTCGTGGCTGATTGTCGTGGCCACGGTCGCGGCGACCGTCGGCGACAACATCGGATTTGCGATGGGCTATTACGGCGGACGTCCGCTGCTGAACCGCTACCAGTCGGTTTTTCGCATTCAGAAGACGACGCTGCTAAAGGGAGAACGGTTGTTCGCGCGTTATGGACCGTTGACGGTTTTCTTTGCACGATTCGTCTTCGGGATGCGCATTATTACAGGACCACTCGCCGGAGTTTTACGCATGCCGTGGCGCCGATTTATGGTCTTCAATTTCCTTGGAGCTGGGTTGTGGGTCACGGCGATTTCCTGCGCAGGCTATCTCTTCGGAAGGCACTGGCAGAGCTTGCAGGAAAACGTGAAACGCTTTGACGCGTTCCTCGCGATTTTCGTGTTGCTGGCCGTGATTTTTGTCTGGTGGCGCAGCCGTCGGCAGGATGAGGCGGCACCTCTTCAGTAACGTTTTACACAGGTGCGGAATTGGGGCGTGCGGATATACTGTGCCCAGTCGCGGTCGGGTCTCTCTCACAATTGGGGCATGCATATCCGAGGCGTTGTTTCACATCGGTTGCGTCCGAGCCGGAATTCGGACGAGGAGGAACACATGAAAAAGATCGCGTTATTGAGCTTGCTCATCATGGCAACACTTCTCTTCTTTACGCTCGCCTTCCCGGCGGCGGCAGCCGGACCGAACCCCCCGGCGCCTCCGGTGGCCGCAGCGCCCGCGGTAGCAGCCGTTGCCGTGCCGACGCCCCCGCCGCATCCGGAGATTCACGCCGCTCTCGAAGCGATGCGGAACGCCAAGCATCACCTCGAAGGCGCCGCGCATGATTTCGACGGACACCGCGTGAAGGCGATCGAGCACCTGGACCAGGCGATTCACGAAGCGGAAGTCTGCGAGTCGATGAAATAAGCAGGACTTGTGAGTTGAAAAGGGCAGCGTCGCGAGGCGCTGCTTTTTTATGTGCCCGGATTCTTCACCATGGAGACACGGAGTCACGAGGGTACGAAGGAAGCTTTATTGCTCGGCTTTCCCGGGTTCGGAGCGTCTCCAGCAAAGCACAGCCCGTTGTTTTCTGAATACTTCGGTGATTCTTGGTGTGAATTACGGCTGCTTCTTTTTGCGCGGAGGATGCTCGCCGAACGTATATCCGACAGAAGCGCCGACGCGAAACACGTTGCCGGAGTGGAACTGATAATTATTCACAACGTAATACCAATGCGCTTCTGGGCGCACGAAGAAATTGTGCCAGAGGGAATAGCGGATGCCGACGCCGAGGTGCGTCGCAAAGTGCGTGCTGTTGAGGAATTCGCGGCACCCGCCGACAGGGATTCCGCAAGCGTTGAACTGTTGTGGAAACAGGATTGTCTGGGCCCCGACTCCGGCCATAAAGTCGCCTCGAGTCTTGTGCGCGAGGCGCGAGGTATAGACGCCGTTTATGTCATAGAAGATCGGGCGATAGGGCTGAAAACCGTTATAGAGAGTCGTATGGTAGCGGAACGCTCCCTCCGCCAACAATCCGAAATGGTTGTCGTTGATGTACTCGGCGCTGATGCTCGGATAGACTCCGCCTTTTTCCGGAGGCGGGAGGAATCCTTCAGATGCCGTCATGTTTTGAGGCGACCACAGCGTGGTGCCCCCGACGGCAATATCTACTTGTTGGGCATGTGCGACGACGGCCACGCAGAAAAATGCGCAGACGAATATGAGCGAAAGAACCCTTCTCAATCCTGCCCCCCTGGGCTTTGAATAGTATTTTCCTGATGCAGTCCGGACAGACGCTCACGGGAGCACGCAACGTGGATAGATCGCTCCCGTGTTCAGGGATCAATCGTCAGTCCAGCCTCGATTTTAGTCCGGTCCGATAGTGTACCCGATGGAAGCACCTACGCGGATGATATTCCCCGAGCTGAAAACGTCATCGTTATTGAGTACGTGGTAGAAGTGCGCTTCTGGACGGACGAACAGGTGACCCCAGACGTAATAGCGGATGCCTCCACCCAGATCCACGAGGAAGTGGTTCGAACTCACATAGCAGGCCCCGTATGCATAGCAGGAATACGTTGGCTGATAGCTATAGAAGCGCGTGGTCTGCCAACCGATGCCGGCGAAAAGATCGGCGCCAACTTTCTTGGTTAACTTTGGCTGATACACGCCATTAAAGTCGAAAAGGATAGGACGGTATGCCTGACCGAGGCCCGCGAAGTCTCCGATGCTGCGCCAGGCTGCGTCAAAGCCGATACCCATGCGGCGGTGGAAGATCACGTCTGCGCTGATGTTGGTATAGAGGCCGCCTCGCTCGGGGCAAGTCAAAGTGACGCTATTTCCTGCACCGCAGGCAGTAGCGCCGGGAGAGAGCATGGTCCCAAATCCCAGCATAGCATCACCTTGTTGCGCGTGAGCGAAATTCGTGAAGGCAAAGAACGTGAAGACGGCCGCAAAGAAGGCAATCTTTCTCAAAGGAACCTCCTTATTGTGAAGCCTGGTTCGCAGTAGGATGCGACTGCAAACCATTTGGATGCAGGCGCATGCCAATCACCCATCATAAATTCGGTGACGGCAAAAATTCAAATTCGGGGGCCCAGGGAGACCGTTAGCACACACACACTCTTCCCCGCGCTGGATCCGAACTTGAATAAAACCCCGAAGGGCCTTACAAGTTGCGACGTGACCGGGCAAGTTGCGATGCGATCCGGCTTGCGGGCGGATTCAGTTTCGTCGCGTTGCTCCCGTGCCTCCGCCGCGGAGAACGTGATCGACAGAGATCGCACCCGCTCCGAAGAAGATCAGGGCAAAAGCGAGCGTGGCGGCCGCGAGAGGGAACTCCATGCCTGGACGATCCGGAGCGCCCATGAGCCCATTGTGCCAGTGAATTTTCCAGATGGCGACGGCGAGGTCGATGCAGATGGCGAGCGCCGCAGGGCGCGTGAAGAGCCCCACTAAGACCAGCAGGCCTCCAACAAACTCGGCGCAAAAGGATAGATAGCCCATCCATGCGGGAATGCCGAGGCTGCCGACGAGTTGCGTGAAATGATGCAGCCCGCCAGAGACTTTGTGATATCCATGCGCGACCATGATAATTCCAAGAGTCAGGCGCATGACGAGAAGAGCGAGCGGTTGCAGACGATCAAGGTAGCGCAAGCGTTCCTCCACAGAAGAATGCAATAGCTTATCAGCAGCTATTGCCCCGCAATACCAAAAATTGATTGCGCCGTTGTCCGGGTTTTGGTAACGTTTGTCCGCCGTTGGATCGGGGTCTGGTACGTGCGGCGTTCCTGAGTTCCATGATCGCGTTCAAACGGTCTTCTCGTTTTCGGGCCCAAAAGAAAAGCAGAATTTTTTTCGCAGCTTTGGCGGCGAGTTTCGCCTTGTGTGGCGTTCAATCGAACCTTGCGTCGAGGAGTTTCCGATGAAGTTGATGAATGTTGCAATCCCCAAGAATGTTCTTCGGGGTAGTGTGTTGCTATCGGTTGTGTTGAGTGCGGGTCTCGTGCTCGCACAGCACAAACAATCCAGCGCTCCCAAATCCGCGCCTGCGCCTCATGCCAGCGCTCCTGCGCATAATCAACCCCAAAACCATTCGGCCGGAAACGCGCAACACTCGAACACGCAACACCCCAACGGCAATATGAACCGGAGCGGCGGAAACAACAACATGGGACACTCCAGCGGCAACACGATGGGGCGCACCGGCAACACGAACAACAACCGCGGCGGCACGGGGGGGATGAACAACAACCACGGTTCCATGAACAATAACCGTGGTGGCACCAACAACATGGGCCGGAACAACAACATGGGACATACGAACACCATGGGGCATAACGGCGGCATGAACGGGGGCCGTCCCGGAGCCCACGTTGCGCCCGGGCGGCAAGTTTCGCTGCGGGGCGGTGGGCACGCCAGCATTCGTCCCAATGGGCAGATACGGTCTGTGAATCGAAATGGCATGCACATCGAGCGCGGCGTGCACGGACCACGTCGTGTTGTAAGCATGCACAACGGAGCACGCGTGGTGTCGGTTGGGCATCGCGGAGGATATGTGCAGCGCGCGTATGTCGTACGTGGCGGGCACTCGTACTACTCGCGTACTTACTATTATCACGGCGTGTATCGCACTGGCGTGTATCGCGGCTACTACTACGGCGGACGTCCGTACTACGGCTACTATCCGGTCTACTACTACCATCCGGTGTATTACGGCTGGGCCTACAATCCGTGGCCGGCGCCGGTTTACTACGGGTGGGGATGGGGCGGAGCGCCCTGGTACGGCTACTACGGTCCATATTACGCGCCATACCCGGTGTATCCGTCCGCGGCTTTCTGGCTTGCGGATTTCATGGTCGCGGCCAGTTTGCAAGCGGCGTATGAAGCGCAGGCGGCAAGCGCGTGGTTGGGTCCGAATGCGGCTGACGGCACGCTAGTGGCCAGCTTGGTGGGAATGCCGGCGGATGCAGCGCCGGTCAAGATGAGCCCTGAAGTCAAGAACGCGCTCTCGGAAGAAGTGAAAGCGACAATCGCTCAGGAGCAGGCGGATGCGGCGAAGGGAAACACCGGCTCAAATGCTTCTGGCGGCCAACCGGCGAATTCCAACGAGGCGCCTCCGGCTCTGGATCCGAAGTTCCGCACGTTCCTCGTTTCGTCCGATCTGAGCCTGGTCGGCGCGGATGGCAATGAATGCTCACTTTCACAAGGCGACGTCATCGAGCGGACTACTGACACTCCCGATGACGACGGCAACGTGAACGTGAAGGTCGTGGCCAGTACCAAGAACGATTGCGCGATCGGCGCGGAAGGTCCGGTTTCGACCGACGACATGCAGGAGATGTACAACAGCTTCCGCGAGCAGATGAAAGACGGAATGGCAGATCTGGCCAAGAAGCAGGGAACAGGCGGGCTTCCGAAGGCGCCTGACACCGGCACCACCGCTGGGGACGTTCCGGCTCCTCCGCCGGATAAGAGCGTCGAGAAGACGCTGCAGGACCAGGAGGGTGCAGCCGATCAGACCGAGTCCGATGTCAAGCAGGAAGCGGGTTCCGGCTCCGGCGGTACGCAGTAGCACGGCAGAGTGAAATGGCACGGGGAGCGTCGATACGATGCTCCCCATCCTCCCCCAACTTGCTCTCGCTTCTTCCACAGGAACAAACACACAACGAAGAATCTGCAGGAGGGTTCCACGATGTCGCAGAGGTTGAGTGGCGTTTTTCTAGCACTGGTCATGGGTGTTGCACTTGCCGCGCAGGCACCGGCGCAGGCTCCCACACTTCAGGAACAATTGGCCGCGCAGTACAAGCTGGTGAAAATGGGATCGGACACGAGCGGAGTTTCCGTGGTCGACAAGGGTACACTTCTGGCAATCCAGAAAGGCGGAATCTTAGCCGTTCCCTATGCCGACAAAACTGTTCTGACCACAAAGTACGAGGGCGGTACAGTGCATTCTCCCAATGCATTGATGGTCACCGGCCGGCAGAAACTCTTCGGGCATTTTTCGCAGACGCAGTCTCAGGGACAAACGACGCATTTGTTTCAGACTGGAGACAAGGTCTATCCAAGCAAACTCGAAGTCAAGCTGGACAAAGATGAAGTTGTCATGGAAGTCGTTGCATGCGACCAATGCAACAACACCGATCCGCCGACCGCAAACAAAGCGCAAGTTGCGTTCGTGTTCCCGAAGGGCTCGCTGGCAAAGGCCAGCGCGGGAGACGTAGAAGACACGATTGGACAACTCCTCTCAATCAGTGATGACTCGCAAGGACAGGATCAGGGCCAGGGCCAACAGCAAGGCGGTCAGGATCAAGCGCAGGGCCAAGCTCAGGGGCAAGGCCAGGGACAGGGCCAGGGAGATCAGCAGCAGGGGCAGCAGCAGGCGCCAGAGACGATTCAGATGGGCATGACCACGGACCAGGTACAGGGCGCGCTAGGTCAGCCGTCGAAAGTCGTTAATCTCGGACCGAAGCAGATCTACGTCTACAAAGATCTGAAAGTTACGTTCTTTAACGGTAGAGTTGTCGATGTTCAGTAACGAAGGGAATGCATGAACCAATGCTAGGGAGAGCCCTGAAAATCAAGGGCTTGAGCGAGCGATATAGTACCTCCGTACCGTGCCTAGTACTTCAGTTACCGGTTTGCGGATGACCACCCTCCCCCTCTTCCGCAATCGCTATTTGTAGTGTTTAATTTATTCTAAACCACAATATATAGATTGTGGTTCCCCTCCCGCCTTTCTTCTTTTCCAGAAAACAGGCAAAAAACGCGGAAAAACACGGACATTCGCTTTGAGCCGGGGTTTTTCAGGGCTGATATATGCTCGGGACACCGAAAGCCCTCGGAGCCGATAGAGAGGGTGAAGGAGTCTCCCGAGTAAAGCCCGCAGCAGTGGGGTTCAGGCGGGACGGTTCTGAGGAAAAGGCAAAAGGGAACTATGGCCGACTCGCGAGAAGTGATGAACATTCGCCAGGCGTCGCAATATCTGGGCGTGAGTCCGGACACGCTGTACAAGTACGTCGGCGAGCAGAAGATTCCCGCGTTCAAGTTGGGGAATCGCTGGCGCTTCAAGAAGTCGCGGCTGGATCAGTGGATGGAAGAGAAGTCGAGCGAGATGGAACCACAGCCGAAACGGAAACCGAAAGCGGCAGTGAAGGCGGCTGGACAAGTTTAGGAAAACGGACGCGGGCCCTGGAGCCTGCGTCACGAAAAGGTGGGCACATGTTTGGATTCGGATCGAAGTCCATTGTTGGCCTGGATGTGGGCTCCTCGAGCATCAAGGCGGTGGAGCTGAAAAAGAAGGGTGGTCAGATTGAAGTGGCGCACCTCGGTCTGGAACCGCTGTCGTCCGACATCGTAGTGGACTCCATGATCGTGGACTCGGGCACGGTGTCGAGCGCGATCTCGAAGCTGTTTCTCGATAACCAGATCAAGACCAAGGCTGTGGCCACCGCGGTGAGCGGCCACTCGGTGATCGTGAAGAAAATCTCGCTGCCTTCGATGAGCGATCAGGAATTGGCCGAGACCATCGAGAAAGAAGCGGCACAGCACATTCCCTTCGATCTGGCCGATGTGAGCCTTGATTATCAGATCCTGTCCGATGAGGTGGGCAGCCCGCAGATGGATGTTCTTCTCGTCGCGGTCAAGAAGGACAAGATTTTGAACTACACCAACGTACTCTCGATGGCGGGACGCACCCCGGCTATTGTCGACATCGACGCGCTGGCTCTGCAGAACTGCTATGAGTACAACTACCAGCCGGCTCCGGGCCAGGTAGTGGCGCTTCTGAACCTGGGCGCCAGCGTGATGAACATCAACATCGTGAAAGGCACGACGCCGCTGTTCCCGCGCGACGTCAGCGTGGGCGGCCATCAGTACACCGATTCGCTGCAGAAGGAACTGGACCTGAGCTTTGACGACGCGGAGTCGCTGAAGCTGGGCAACAAAGTTGGCACGGTGAGCGAAGACGCGAAGCAGCCGATCCTGCAGCAGGTGACCGAAATCATCGTGCTGGAAATTCAGAAGACGTTCGACTTCTTCCGCGCCAGCGCGGCGGGCGAGCACATCGAGAAGATCTACCTGGCGGGCGGATCGTCGAAGGTGCCCGGCCTGATGGAAGCGCTGCGGCAAGAGTTCTCGATGCCTGTGGAACTGCTGAATCCGTTTCAGCGAGTCACGCCTCCGATCGAAGGACACGGGGCGGAGCTGGTGGAACAGAACCCCGGGCAAATGGCAGTCGCGGTGGGCTTGGCCCTGAGGAGCTTTGAATCCCTATGATCAAAATCAATCTGCTGGAAACCAACAAAGGGAAGGGCAAACGCGGAAGCGGCGGCGGCAGCGGACCGTCGATGCCGTCGATCGAAATGGGCGACATGGGGTCGCCCACACTGAAAATATTGGTCGTGATCATTCTTGCGGGATTGTTCAATACCGGCTACTGGTACCGTCTCGATCACGTCTCGAAAGAGATTGACGCGAAGATGAAGCAAGCCGAACTGAAGAACCGCGAGCTGGCCGATGTGAAGGCGCGATTCCTCGAGCGACAGACCCAGGCGGACAACTACAAGCGGCGCGTTGACGTCATCGACAAACTTCGCGAAAACCAGACCGGGCCGGTGAACCTGCTGGCCATGCTGGGCGAGACCGTGAACAACACCGAAGCGGTGTGGCTCAGCAAGATGGACGACACGGGCCCAAATGTGAACCTGGAAGGCACGGCGCTGAGCGCGGACGCGGTGGCGAATCTGATCGCGAACCTGCAGAAGACCGGATACTTCAAGTCGGTTGAGATCAAGGAAACCTATCAGGACGAGCAGATTAAGGACATGCAGGCGTTTCAGTTCACCCTGACCTGCGAGAAGGGAAAGTCGTAAAGGCGGACCTATGGCGAACTTTAGCGAACTGTCGGGCATCAAGCAATGGGCAGCCGTGATCGTCGGCGGAGCCGTGGTAACGGCCGGCCTGTACTTCACGGTGTTCAAGAGCCAGGACGAGAAGAACGCGGCTGCAGAGCATGCCCTCGAAGCCAAGATTCGGGAGAATAACGAGCTCGAGTCCTATCGGCCAAAGCTGAAGCAGATCGAGCAGCAGCTCACCGAGCTCAAGCAGCAGCTCGAAATCGAGCAGCGCATCGTTCCCGATGAAAAGCAGATCGACGGCTTCATGACCATGATGGATGGCGAGGCGCAGAAAGCGGGCGTGGAACTACGCCGCTATGCTGCCAAGGACGTGAAGTCGCAGCAGTACTACAGTGAAGTCCCGTTCGACGTAGAAATCGACGGTTCGTACTACTCGGTGCTGAATTTCTTCGATCACGTCAGCAAGCTGGAACGGATCGTGAACGTCAGCGGACTGCTGGTCTCGACCACGAAGAATCCGCAGGGCGCGAAGGTGAAACACACATATCAGTACGCGCCCAACGAGAGCGTGGTGGCGAATTTCACGGCAACGACGTATTTCAGTCACGATTTGACACCTTCTGCGGGCGCCGGAGCTAAACCCGGAACGCCAGCGAAGAAGTAGGAACACCTATGAAGACGGCTATGAAGCTGACGACAGGTATTCTGGCAGTTTCCATGATGGCGGGCGCGGCCTGGGCACAGAAGGCGGACGCCATCGATCAGGCGCGCAGCGTTGCAAAATCGCTGCAGCAACAACAGGGCAACGACGCGGCCGGACCGGCGAAGAGCAAGCCGACTCCGGGCGCTCCGGCACCCGCGGTGAAACCGGCGGCGATTCCTGGAGCGAAAGCCTCTGCCGCTCCGGCCAAAGTTGCAGCGACTGCTTCCGATAACAACCAGCTAAAGCACGTCAGCGTGCTGCCGAGCGCCGACAGCGTACAAGTCGAGATCAGCTCGACGCGCGACATTACGCCGAAAGTGAGCAAACTGATCTCGCCCGCTCGCGTTGTGGTGGAGCTGCCGGAGACGGTGGTCGCCAGCGCGCAGAACAAGATTCCTGTTGGGACCGACGGCGTTAAGGGCGTTCGCATTGGGATGGATGGCAAAACGCCTCCAACCACGAGCGTTGTCGTCGATCTCGACAAGGCCGTGTCTTACGAGATCGCCCCGGGTGCTGCCGGCACGTTGATCCTGACCCTGCACACGCAGGGAGCGGCTCCGACGGTTGCGAAGGCGGTTCCTGCTCCGGCGCCGAAACAGGCCAAGATTGTCCCGGTGAAGGCGGCGGCTGTTCCTGTTAAGGAACCGGCAAAGCCCGCCAGCCCGGCGAAGACCCAAGTTGCGAAAGCGGTTCCGGTCAAGCCTGCTCCGGCCAAGACGGCCGTTGCCAAGGCGGAAGCTCCGAAGCCGAGCGTTTCTGCAAAACAGTCTCCGAAGCAGCAGCCGAAGACGGTAGTCGCGGCAAAACCTGCGCCGGCGACTCCGGCACCTGCAGCCGCTGACGCGTTGCCGAAACCGGCGGCTCCGAAACCCGAAGAAAAGAAATGGGCCATGAACGGGAAGCGGGATCCGTTCTTCAGCCCGGTTGTGCAGCAGTCGGGTTCGGGATGCTCGACCGGAAAGAAGTGCCTGGAAATCGGCGCGATCAACCTTCGCGGCGTGGTGAAGTCCGACACCGGATTCATCGCCGTCGTCACGAACAATCTGAACAAGGCTTATTTCCTGCGGGAGAACGATCCCGTGTTCAACGGATACGTGGTGAAGATAACGGGCGACTCGGTGACGTTCTCGGAAACGGTCCAGGACAAGCTGGGCAAGCCGTTCACGCACGAAGTGGTGAAGAGAATCTTCACGCCAGCAGTTTAGGAAGTACGGCGGCCCCGGAGACCGGGACGCTGAAATCAAGTTGCAAGAAGGACACGCGGGCCAGGCCCGCGGGTGGGGAGAGGCGAAATGCGAAAGCAACAACTGACAATGTTCGTATCGTTGCTGGTGCTGGTGGTGGGGGCAGCCGCCCAAACGCCGAATCAGCTCGATCGAGTGAACGTAGTCCGCGACGCGGATAGCATCCGAGTCGAGATGAGCTCCAACGGCACGGTAACCCCGAAGCTCAGCAGACTGGACTCGCCCGCCCGCGTGGTGGTGGATCTGCCGGAAACCGTAATGGTCACCGGGCAGAAACACATCGCGGTCGACGCCGAGGGCATCAGGGACGTGCGCATTGGCATGAACGGCCAGGCGCATCCGACGACGCGCATCGTGGTCGACCTTGAGAAGCCCTGTGCCTACGAGATGACTCCCGGTCCGGCCGGGAAGCTCGTTCTGACGCTGCATCCGAATGCTGCCGAGGCGAAGAATGTTGTCCCGGTTGCACCGGCTGCCGCGAGCAAGCCGATGTCGCCCTTTTCGCCGCGAGTAATGGAAGTTCCGAGTGCCCCAACAGCGAAGCCGGTCTCGCAGACCTCGCCCAACGACTTCGTATTTGTCGAGCCGTCGTACAAGGCCAAGAGCGAAGTGAAGGACCAGCCCACCGCTGATCCGGATGCTCGAGCCCAGGAAGCGGCGGCGCTGTTCTCCGACAAGACCGCGGCGCAACTGCTGCCCGTCAGCATGAATGCGGCACAGGCAGAGAGTTCCACTCCGTCGTCGCAGAGCTCCACCGGCATCACGCCGGCGGTGAATCTGGCGGCCGAGCAGAAGGCTCAGAACGCTCAGGGCAACGCCGTCTCGGGCCCGAAGTATACGGGTGAACCGATCTCGGTCAACCTGAAAGATGTCGACCTTAAAGACTTCTTCCGTCTGATCCATGAGATCAGCGGCCTGAACGTTGTGCTCGATCCGAACGTTCACGGAACGCTGACCATCGTTCTCGATGACGTGCCGTGGGATCAGGCGCTCGACATCGTGCTCAAGAACAACGAGCTGGCTCGCGAACTGGAAGGCAACGTCCTG
>Ga0335081_10010477_pt1 | contig 14987 bp, 13 predicted proteins | sample Lox_Sample_35_FD_206713 | JGI IMG/M metagenome (GOLD analysis project Ga0335081, IMG submission 206713) | Soil microbial communities from Loxahatchee National Wildlife Refuge, Florida, United States - Lox_Sample_3.5 | ecosystem: Environmental > Terrestrial > Soil > Wetlands | place: USA...
GTCGCGAACGCTGACACCGATCACGATCGGCCTGCTGCTCAAGGGCGAACGGCACGGCGCAGAGGCGCAATCGGGCTGGTTCGGCCGCGTGTTCGCCAAATTCGAGCACGGCTTCGAGGCGATGCGCACCAGTTATGTCGAGCTCCTGCACACCCTGTTGAACCGCAGGCTGATCGTGCCGGCGGCTGCCGTGGCGGTGCTGGCGCTCGGCGGCACGCTGTTCGTCTTCGTCGGCCGCGACTTCTTTCCGATCATCGATGGCGGCCAGATCCAGCTGCACGTCCGCGCGCCCGCCGGCACGCGCATCGAGAAGACCGAGCAGATTTTCCAGGCGGTCGAGGACAGAATTCGCGAGATCATCCCCGAGGATGAACGCGATCTGATTGTCGACAATATCGGCTTGCCGGCGCGCTCTTATAACTACGCGTTCGGCGACGGCACGGCGATCGGCGTCAATGACGGCGTGATTCTGATCTCGCTCAAGGAAGGCCACGCGCCGACCGCGACCTATGTCGCCAAACTGCGCAAGGCGCTGCCTGAGGCCTTCCCGGAATCGATATTCTACTTCCAGGCCGCCGACATGGTGACGCAGATCCTCAATTTCGGCATCCCGGCGCAGATCAACGTGCGTACCGTCGGTTACGACCGGGCGAAGAACCTGCGCATAGCCAAGGAACTGCGGCGCCGAATCGCCGCGATACCGGGCGTGGCCGACGTGCATCTTCAGCAGGAGGTGAACGGGCCCGAACTCTTTGCCGAGATCGACCGGGCCCGCGCCGCTCAGTTCGGCCTGACCACCAACACGATTGCGCTCAATCTGAACACGAGCCTCAGCTCGTCGGTGCAGATCTCGCCGAACTTCTGGACCGATCCGACCAACGGCACCCCTTACTATCTGGCGGTGCAGACGCCCGAGTACCGCATGAACTCGCTCAACGAGCTTAAGAACACGCCGGTGAGCACCTTTGCCGTTGGCGCCCGCAACCCGATCCCGGGCCTGCTCAGCAACGTCGCCACCTTCAGACGGGATGCGGTTCCCACCAACACCAACCAGGCGAACATTCAACCGGTGTACGAGATCTACGCCAATGCCGACGGGCGCGACCTTGGCTCCATCTCCAGCGACATAAGCAAGATCGTCGCCGAGTATCAGACGCAACTCTCGCCCGGCAATCGGATCGAGATGATCGGTCAGATCCAAAGCATGAACGATGCGTTCCGCGACCTGGCGATCGGCATTCTGTTTGCCGCGGTGTTCGTCTATCTGCTCATGGTCGTGAATTATCAGAACTGGGGCGACCCGTTCGTGGTCATCCTCGCCCTGCCGGCGACGTTCTGCGGCATCGTCACAATGCTGTACATCACCGATACGACGCTGAGCGTTCCCTCGCTGATGGGAGCCATCATGGCGATCGGCGTGGCATCGGCAAATTCGATCCTGCTCGTGACCTTCGCACGCGAGCAGCAGCTTGCCGGCATGAAGGCCTTCGACGCGGCGATTGCCGCCGGCCGCACCCGCATCCGGCCGGTGCTCATGACCGCGGCGGCGATGATCGTTGGCATGGTGCCCATGGCGATCGGCGGGGCCGGCGAGGAACAGAACGCGGCGCTGGCCCGCGCCGTGATCGGCGGCCTGCTTTTTGCTACACCGACCACGCTGCTTGTCGTGCCTTATCTTTTCGCAATCCTGCGCAAGGGCAATGACGGCAAGCCTGCGCATGGTGTGTTCCAAGAGGAGCTGGAATGAACAAGATCGAGCGGCCCGCGACGCCCGATATGGAGGCGGAGCCGGCCGCGCCGAACGGCGATGCGCACGCTGCTGATGGCGGCCAGCCCGCTGACGGAAGCGCCGCGCAACGCCGCTCCGCCCGGCGTCTTTTCGGCGTCGTGGCCGTGCTGCTGCTGGCTACGGGGTTGGCAGTCGGATTCTGGCGGCATTACCGGCTTCACGCGCAGGTCATGGCGAACGCGGAGCAGAAGCGCGACTTCGTCCCGACCGTGCGTACTGCGGCGGTGCGCTCAAGCGGCGCCACTATCACAGCGGCATGGCCGGGTACGACGGAAGCCTTCGCCCAGGCTAATATCTACGCCAGGGCGAGCGGCTACATTTCCAAGCGTCTTGTTGATATCGGCAGCCGGGTCAAGGCCGGTGACCTTTTGGTCGAGATCACAGCTCCGGAAGTCGACCATCAAATTGCCCAGGCCGAGGGCACTCTCGCACAGTTGCGGGCAGCCTTGGCGCAAGCGGAGGCCAACCGCGATCTCGCCCGCGTGACCTGGGATCGCAGCGGCAAGCTGGTGAAACAGGGTTGGGTCACCCAGCAGCAAGGCGACACTGACCGCTTGAGCCTCCAGGCTCGCGAAGCAGCGGTCTCGGTCGCGCAGGCGAATATTGTCGCGCAAGAGGCGCAACTGCAGGTTCTCAATCAGCAAAAGGCTTATCAGCGCGTCGTCGCCCCGTTCGACGGCGTGATTACCCAGCGCAACATCGACGTCGGCAGCCTGGTGCAAGCCGACGCGACGACGGGCACGTTCCTGTTCACGCTGATGCAGAGCAATCTCCTGCGCATCCAGCTCTACGTGCCGCAGGATGAGGCCTTCGGCATCGCGCGCGGCGTCGAGGCGGTCATTCGCGTGCCGGAGATACCGGGCCGCGATTTTCCCGGCTCGGTGACGCGCGTCGCCGACGCACTGCAGCCGGGCACGCGCACGCTGCTCACGGAAATCGACGTGCCCAATCCCGACGGCGCCCTGACGCCCGGCGTCTATTGCCGGGTCGAACTCAAGATTCCACGCAAGACCCCCTCGCTGATCGTTCCGTCCGAGGCCATTGTCTTCAACCGAGCGGGGCTGAGCGTGGCCGTGGTCGAGGACGGGGTGGCGCACATCCGTCGGGTCACGGTCGTGCGCGACTTCGGCACCACCGTCGAAGTCAACGCCGGCGTAAAAGACGGCGATCAGGTCATCCTCAATCCGCCGGTCGACCTTGTCGATGGCCGCAAGGTCAACGTGAAGCCGCAGCCGCCGGCGCAGTTGTCGTGAGCAGCGGATCCGGTTACGCCGGGAACGACATCTTGCACGCGCTCGTTTCCGCGGGCTCCGCCGCCTGATCGCCTTTGACGATCGCTCGCGTCGTGAAGACGTCGAAGGGATTGTCGCGCGGCGGGTGCACTTCGCCGATCAGGATCGAGCTCATCAGCTGATGATCGCGCTCGCGGAAAAACGCGCGCTCGGGCTCGAGCGCGATCTCCGGCGGCAATGTATATCCTTGCAGCGCTCTTGCGAGGACAACGGCATCGAGCGACTTCTCCTGGTTGGCGACGAGCGCCAGGGTGTGGGCGGCGGCATAGCCGAACCAGTTGCGGGCGCTCGCCGCCTTCCCGGTTCGACGCCGCATCGAATCATCGAATGCTTTGACCTCGGGATTACCCGTTTGGTTCCACCACCATTCCATCGTCCACCATCCGATCCTCGCCGTGTCCGCCACCGCGAGGATGCTTTCCAGTTCGAACAGGGCTCCGCCGACCGCCATGTCCTGATTGAGGCCGTAGCGGACGATTTGCTTGAGGCTGTTGACCTGGTCCTCGCCACCCATCAGATCGATGAGCACTTGCGGCCGATAATCGCCGGCCTTGAGGAGCCAGCGGGAGTAATCGACCGTCCCGAGCGGGAGAATGTCGCCCGACCAGGTGCCGCCGTGCCGCGAAAGCTTGCGTTCGAAGGCGGCCTGCAACGCGTAGCCATAGGAATAGCCCGGCGTCAGGAAGTACCATCGCTTGCCGAATTTCTCGACCAGCGTGTCGGCGATGGCGTTCGCCTCCATGGTCGTGGTCTTGCAGATGCGAAAGACGTTCCAGCTGCAGCGCGCCCCGGTGATATCGTCGACGTGTCCCCCGGTGACGATGTGAAGCCGGCGCTTTTCCGCCGTTACGCGCGTCGTCGCCAGCGCGACCGCCGAGTTGACGTTGCCGAGGATGAAATCGGCGTGATCGCGGTCGATCAATTCCCTGGTTTTCGTGACCCCGACGGCGATGTCGTTCGTGGAGTCCTCGACGAAGAGCTGAACCTCGCGGCCGAGAATGCCGCCGCGTTGATTGATTTCCTCGAGCGCGAGCCGGGCGCCCTCCACTTCGGCGCGCGCGAGTTGCGCGTAGACTCCCGTCAGCGGCTCGACCGTGCCTATTTTGACGGTGTCTTCGCCGCGGGCCCGAATTGGCCAGGGCATGGCGATCGCGACAGCGCTCCAAGCGAGACCGGTCTGCAACAGCGTGCGCCTTTTCAGCGGCCGCGCAAAAGAGGGCTGCGCTGTGCGCATTATCGGCTCCGGCAGGGTCCGAACGCGGTTTGCAGACGACTGCGTCAAGCGGATCGGACCTGGCAAATTCAATCTAGTATGGCGGAGGCGGTCAATAGTTGCGGGGCCCGGTGCTGCCGCAAGGAGCCCGCCCGAGGGCGCGCCGAGAGGAGAAGAACATGAGCGAACATTTGGCGAAGCAGATCGTCCTGGCGTCTCGTCCCAATGGCCGGCCGACACTCGACAACTTTCGCCTGGAAGAGACGCCGATGCCGGCGCTGCCGCCACGCGGTCTCCTGCTCCGCGTCCTTTATCTTTCGCTCGATCCGTACATGCGTGGCCGCATGGATGACTTGAAATCCTACGCGAAGCCGGTAGGCGTCGGCGAGGTCATGACCGGCGAGAGCGTGTGCAAGGTCATGGCTTCGGACCGGCCGGATTATGCGCCCGGCGACATTGTGCTGGCGCATACCGGTTGGCGCACGCACGCCGCATTCGGCGCCGCCGCCAGCTTGCGCAAACTTGATCCGGAACTCGCGCCGATCACCACCGGCCTCGGCGTGCTCGGCATGCCCGGCTTCACCGCCTATGCCGGCCTCAATCTCATCGGCCAGCCGAAACCGGGCGAGACGGTTGTCGTTGCCGCGGCCAGCGGCCCGGTCGGCTCGCTGGTCGGCCAGCTCGCCAGGATGGCCGGGGCGCGCGCGGTCGGCATCGCCGGAGGGACGGAGAAATGCCGCTATGTCGCCGAAGAGCTGCGCTTCGACGCCGCCATCGATCATCGAGCGCCGGACTTTGCCGATCAGCTCGCGGCGGCCTGCCCGAATAGCATCGACGTCTATTTCGAGAACGTCGGAGGGGCGGTGTGGCAAGCCGTGCTGCCCTTGCTCAACCGCTTCGCGCGGGTGCCGGTCTGCGGGCTGATCGCGCAATACAATGACGGCGTGGCCACCGGCCCCAACCGTCTTCCCGCGACCATGCGCGCGGTGCTGACCAAGAGCCTCACGCTGCGCGGCTTTATCAACACCGAGTTTGCGGCCGAGCACTATCCCGCCTTCCTCCGAGCCGTGTCGGCCGGATTGGCGGACGGCAGCATCCGCTATCGCGAGGACATCAGCGACGGACTTGAAACTGCGTCGGCGGTCTTCATTGGAATGCTCGACGGTCAAAACTTCGGCAAAACGCTCGTGCGCGTTGCGCGCGAATAACGCCGCCGAATGCCGCCAAATGCGGGAATCCCGATCGTCGAGCCGAGTTAAACGGCGGAATTGGGCGGAAACGCCGGTTTGCGCTTTTCCAGATGCGCGGCCAAGCCTTCCGGCGCCTCGGTTCCCGCGAAGCCGAGGAACTCCAGCGCCAGCGACGCGTCGAAGGCGGGCCCCGCCTGCCGCAGCCAGTTGTTGAGCGCAAGCTTGGTCCAGCGGATAGCCCCTTGCGCGCCTTCCGCGAGCCGCGACGCGATCTCGACCGCCTTGCCATCGAGTTCTGCATCATCGACTGCGAGGCTGATCAGTCCGATCCGCTCCGCCTCGGCGCCGAGAAGCTGATCGCAGAGCAGCAAATAATATTTGGCTTTGGCCATGCCGCACAGCAGCGGCCAGATGATCGCCGCATGATCGCCCGCGGCGACGCCGAGACGCGTGTGACCGTCGATGATGCGGCATTCCTTGCTGGCGATGGAAATGTCGGCCAGAAGGCCGCAGACCAGGCCGGCCCCGACCGCCACGCCGCGCATCGCGCTGACGATCGGCTTCGAGCAGTTGATGAGGTTGTAGACGATGTCGCTCGCCTCGCGCCAAGCACGAACGCGCACTTCGGGATCGCGCATGATGTGCTTGATCATCTCGAAGTCGCCGCCGGCGGAGAACACCGAACCGGCGCCGGTGATGATCGCCGCGTTGACGTCGGGATCGCGGTCGATGTCGCTCCAGACCCGCGCGAGCTCGGCGTGCATGGCCGCATCGGCCGTGTTGAACCGGCCATTCTCCATCGTGATGCGCAGCACCTTCGGGTGCGGCACGTCAAATTTGAGCCGCGTATAGCTGGAGTAGCGGCCGGTCATCTCACAGGCTCCGCGTTGCGCCGTAGGCCAAAGCGTCTCTGCAGTCGCGCACCGTCACCGAGAACGCTCATTTTTCGGCCCGTGCATGGAGAGTCTAAGGGTGCTCGCGCCATCTCCTTATTGCCCCACCTGATCGCGCGCTGCAAATGCCATCCCGATCATCGCTCCGCCGCCAAATATCAGGTTGACGGCGAGGATGAGGCCCAGGGTCCAGCCGGCTGTCCCCGGCAATCCAATCACGATGAATGCAGCCAGCGATAGATCGACGATGCCGCTCGCAAGCATCCAACTCCAGCGCACCGATTGGTCGCGCCAGTGATCCAAGGCGAACATGATCGTGACAATGCCCTCGAGGACAAGGAAGACCATCAGCAACAAAGGAAAACTCACTAACGCGAGCTCCGGATTTGTAAATACGAACACGGCGATGGCGATGGCCAGGGCGGCGGACAGCAGCGACCACCAGAAGCCCGCGGCACTCCGCATCACGAGGGTCGTGATCAGCCCGGTAAGCCCGCCAATCAGGAAAAACCACACGAAGAGCGCGAAGCCCAGCCTGAACGGTACGAATATGGCGGCGACGCCCAATAGAACGAGGACGACCCCTTCGCCCAGTTGCAGTTTCCAATGGTGACGGTCAGGCCTCATCGATTGGCGGGTCAAGCGTTATCCGCGCCGATCACTTCGCCGGTCTTCGGATTGACGAGATGCACGCGCTTGCAGGCCAAACAGGTGACGGCCTCGTAAGTATCACCGTCGCCTTCGGTCGGATCATCGGCGGTCCAGCCTTGCACCGTCATGCGGGTGACCGGACAACGATACAGAAATGCGGCCATGCTTCCAAAGATCAAAAACTAGAGTCCGAACCATCGGTTCGCGGTCACACCTATACGACAGCAGCCCCCTAGCGCTGCCCCCGATCCAGCGAAATATCGCAGGCCGAGGGAAGGCGCGATTTGATTTAGGTCAGAAATGGCACCCGGTCGGCCAAAATACTGGATGTGGTGAGTCGATCGGCGGCGGCCGTTCCGGCGACGGAGAGGGGGGCTTGAGCGGCCACAGCGCGCGCAGCGGGAAAAGCGTTCAGCGCGCCTGCTGCGACTCTTCCGGACCGGTGGCGCGGCCTAGCGACGAACTGAGCCGATTCATGAGCAGCCGCAGCTCCAGCTCGCGAAATTCGGTGAAGATGGCGCCGATCCACTGATGCACTTCGGTCGGGCCTCCGCGCTGCTCGTTTATGTAGGCGCGGAACGAGAAGCTCGGGCGGTCGATCACGCCGCGTACGATCGGCGAGAGGCGCGGGATGCGCAGAACGCCGCACTCGGCGCGCGTCGGCGTAAAGATCTCCTTGTCGAACACGACCGAGACCGACTCATTGTAAACCGGGACCAGCGTGACCGCCGCCGGGCGGCGGCGCAGCTCGGCATAGCTCCGAGCGGTCGCCGGCGCAGCATCGGCGATGAACAGGGCGATCGGCTCGATCAGGCGGCGGCGGGCCTCCTGCACGAAGCCGATCTCCGCCATGACCGCGAAGAACTGTTCGAACCGGCTGTAGCCGACATCGATGACCTTGAAGCTTGTCTGGTCGGCCAGCAGGCGATCGAACAGCTCCATCTGGCCGCGGATCTCCGCAATATCGACCCGCCAAACCATGCTCGGGAAGCGATCCGCCAGCGCCGGCTCGCGCGGATTGAGGTCGAAGCCGACGACCGGCCGGCCTTCGGAGCGGAAAAACTCCAGGAGGAGGCGCGCCAGCAGGGTCTTGCCGACCCGCGGGCGCGGCGATGCAACGATGTAAATCGGCGCCGGCTGCGACATCCAGCGTTCCGCCCTTGCCTTGACATTTTTGAACCGAACCGGCCGTTGAACGCAACCGGTCGAACGCCAACAAGACCGCCGCGATTACGACCGGCCGACGACCTGAACGCGCGCGCCGCTCGGCGCAGCGCTGGCGCCGCCGACAATATCGTTGAGCTTGATGCGATCGTATTCGCTCCAGACATTGCCGAGCCAGTGGCGCACATAGCCGCGCAGCACGAACGAGTAATTGGCGGCTTCGCCTTTGGTGCCCTTGTTGGCGACGAAAGTGAGGAAGGAGACCGAGGCAAGCTCCATCTGCTCGAACGCCATCTCATTGAGCTTCGGAATGGTGATCGCGACGGCGTCCTTGTGCCTCCTGAAGTAGGAGGAATGCGTGGCCTGGTCCCATTCGAAGAAGCTGGTGTTGTTGATGAAGTTCTTGACCAGGAAATAGCTGGCGTCGGACATGAAAGTGGTGGTGTCCTCGATCTCGTTCAGCGAGGCGATGGATGAGCCGAGGATGTGGAAGACAAGGAAGGTGAGCTGTCCCCTCTTCACCGCATCGAGGAAGCCGATATCGCGCAGCGCGCGTAGCGTCGGCGACAGCAGTCCGGCGCGTACGTCGATCACCGTGACGCTCGTTTCCGATAGCGTGTCGAAGATGCGCATCTGGTCGGAGACCGAAGTCACGTCGACGATGTCGGTCACGTCCGGATGAAAGCGCTTCAAGGTCCCCTTGGGCGACTCGGTGTCGAAAGCACGCGTAGGCACGTGATGCGCGGCGAAATAGTCGAGCAGAGTACGAGCGACCGTGGTCTTGCCGACGCCGCCCTTGTCCGCGCCGACCACCACGACTGTTGGCTTCGCCATGTTCGATCCCCTTACTGGCGCGAGCTTGCCGTCAAACCGGTCCCGTCCCGTCCGGATCGCGGCAGAAAGTGGTTATCGCGCCCCGGTCCCCGCGAATTCGGTTCTACACACAGCACGCTGTGTCTGGAAGCCGCGACGTGAAAGTGCGCCGTTGCGAAATCCGCCCATGGATTGTGGCGCTATTGCGGCTGTTGCTGCCCAGCGTTTGCATTCGGCGATGAATTTCTTTTTCGCGGCGGCTGACCGATGCAAACAAGCGGCTTGCGCAAATCGAATGGCGCCGCGCTCGCAGGCGTCGTCAGCGGCGATGCGGTCCCCAAGGTCCGGGCTCAGACGCGGTATCGCCTCCGGCAGGCGGAATTGGAGGTGGAGTCTCCCCGCCGGAGCCTCGGCGCTCCTCGGGTGCTCGGCTGCCTTCGCCCGACGAGCCCCAAGGACCGCCGGACTCCGGCTCTTCGTAATCCTCCTCGTCTTCGGGGGGCTCGCCGGCCGGTGGCGGCAGCGCGATGGGGCCGGGATCGTGGCCGCCGGCGAACTTGACCAAGGCGGCCACCCGGCTATCGACCGAGGGATGGGTGTCGAACAGCTCGCCGAAACCCTCGCGCGGGTTGTCGATGCACATTTCCATCACCGCGGACGTCGCGCCCGGGAGCTCGCCGCGGCCTTCGATCTTGCGCAGCGCGGAGATCATGGCGTCGGGATTCTTGGTGAGCTCGACCGAGCCCGCGTCAGCGAGGTACTCGCGCGAACGCGACAGCGCGAGACGAATGACGAACGAAAGCACGTAGGCGACGACGAGGAGCGCGATCGCGATCAGGATCGCCGCGGCCGCAGCCCCGCCGCGGCGATCGCCGCCGGATCGCCCGCTGCGGATGCTGAAGCCGTTGTAGAAGAACAGCCGGAACACGAGCTCGGCGAAGAACGAGACGACGCCGGCAATGATGACGGCGATGACCATCATGCGAACGTCGCCGTTGCGGATGTGCGTCAGCTCGTGGCCGAGCACCGATTCAACTTCCGCGTCGTTGAGCCGCTCGATCAGCGCGGACGTGACCGTAATCGAATATTGCTTTTCGTTCATGCCGGTGGCGAAGGCATTGAGGGCCTCGCTCTCGATCACCTTTAGCTTCGGCATGGTGATGCCGCGCGAGATGCAGAGATTCTCCAGAAGATTGTAGAGCCGCGGCTCTTCCTTGCGGGTGACATCGCGCCCGCCGGTCACCGCGTCGATCATTGCCTGATGGAAGTAATAGGCGATGACCACCCACAGCGCGGCGCCGATCGTCGCCACCGGCGCGGCTTTGACGAGATCGTTCCATGCCCGCTGCATCAGCGTATTGAGGTCGGCGTTGATCAGGAACGCCTCCGCCACCAGCGCGCCGGCATAGACGAGCACGTAGACGAGGAAGAACAAGCCCACGAGGAGCGCCACCGACCGGCGCCGGTTCGATTGGATGTGGCTGTAGAGACCGTAGGCGGCCATCGCGCGATTTCCGGCTCACACCCGCGGGGGCGAGGATGCATTGGGAAGATTGGTTGCCGCGACCGCCCCGCGCGACCCCCGCGCCCGCCGTTGCGCACAAACGAGAGCGGCCCGTGGCGGCGTCATCGTCCCGCTCTAGAACTTCACCTGCGGCGCCTCGCCGATCGTCTTGCGCTCTTCGCCGAGATCGAAGAACTCCTTTGAGGCGAAGCCGAACGAGGACGCGAACAAGGCGGCCGGGAAACGCTGGATGCCGGTGTTGTACTCCTGCACGGCGCTGTTGAAGAAGCGCCGCGCCGCCGCGATCTTGTTTTCGATGTCGCTCAGCTCGGCTTGCAACTGCTGGAAATTGGCGTTGGCCTTAAGATCCGGATAGGACTCTGACAGAGCGAACAGTTGGCGCAGTGCGCCCGAGAGCATGTTCTCGGCAGCGGCCTGCTGTGCCGGCCCCTGCGCGGCGACCGCGGCGTTGCGCGCCTTAACGACCTCGTCGAGGGTGCCGCGCTCGTGCGCGGCATAGCCTTTCACCGTCTCGACCAGGTTGGGGATCAAATCGTGCCGTTGCCGCAGTTGGACGTCCACATCGGCAAACGCCTCGTTGACACGTTGCCGCATGCTGACGAGCCCGTTGTAAACGGAGATCGCCCACACGACCAAAACCACAATGAGGACTAGAATAATAAGCGTCGAGGTGCTCATGAGCGCGATCCTTTGGCGTTTCCCGGTGGCAATCGGCTTGGCGGCCGCACTATAGCCGCAAGGCAGGCGCACCGCGAGCGAGCTGTCCGCAAATGGGACGACAACGTCGCGCCTGCGGCCTCTCAAAGATAAGGAATGTCGGCCGCCCCGTTAAGGTTAGCCTTTGATCAATATCGCGCGGTCCGCGATTGTCGGTTAGGGATTCCTAACAAGCAAAGGTGAGCGCCATGCTCGACTTTCGCCGCCCCCGCTCGACCGAAGATGCAACGCGCGACACAGCAGCGGCTGCATCGGATCGCGTCCGCGGCGACGACGCGACGCGGCGCCGGGCGACGCAGCCGAGCATCGACGATTCCATTCCACTGGCGCCGGCGGAACGTGCCCAGCTCGAGCGTGACATCGCCGAGATCGAGCGCGCGGCTGCCGCGCTGCGCAAGGCGGAGCCGAATCTCGAAACCTGGACCATTCCGCCCGTGGAGGCGACCGCGCAGCCGCGTTCGGTGTGGCTGCTCATCGGCGCGCTGTGGCTGGCAACGGCGCTGATTACGATCGCTGCCGTGATCGCTATCGCCGCGCTCGTCGGTTAGCCCGCACCTTAGTGGTCCGATTCCAACATTCGCGTCCCGTTGCCGCAAGTCGCCGTGCGAATGTCGGAATCAAAGGACCACTGGCAAATTATGAGTTTCTAGTGGAGTTTTGGATTTGACATTCGCTTCGCAGACCCACGGCGAGTGTCCCGATTCCGAAGTTCGCACGATTGTGCGGCGTGACTGGTTGCGAACTTCGGAATCGAAAGGACACTAGCAAACGTATTGTTCCAGTGTGGCTTTGGTTCAGAAGTCCGCATGACGAGACAAGTCGATATAATGATGCGGACTTCTGAACCGCCACACTAGCCGGGTTGCGAATGTCAAATTCACTCCACCAGTCTCAATAAGCGTTGCTATAGGCGGCGGAGGAGAGCACGGTGCGCACGATGATCTTGAGGTCCAGCCAGAGCGACCAGTTGTCGATGTAGAACAGATCGTGCTCCACGCGCAGCCGCATCTTCTCGTCGGTATCGGTCTCGCCGCGCAGTCCGTGGATCTGCGCCCAGCCGGTAATGCCGGGCTTGACGTTGTGCCGTCGGGCGTAAAGCGAGATGCGCCGCTCGTATTCGCGATCGTGCGATAGCGCATGCGGGCGGGGGCCGACGAGCGACATGTCGCCGGTGAGTACGTTGAAGAGTTGGGGAATCTCGTCGATGTTCCAGCGCCGCAGCCAGCGTCCGATGCGCGTTAGTCGCGGATCGTTCCGCTGCGCCTGCGGCACGATGGCGCCGTCATCCAGCGTTCGCATGGTGCGGAATTTGATGATGCGGAACGGCTGCTGATTGAACCCGTAGCGGCGCTGCACGAAGAATACGGGTCCCGGACTGTCCAGCCTGATCAGGATGGCTACGGCGATGAGCAGCGGCGTCGATGCGAGCAGTGCCGCCGCCGCGAAGACCAGGTCGAATATCCGTTTCTGAATGACCTCGGCGCGCGACAGCGGCCTCCGGGTAAGCTGCAGGCTCGCAAGCGGGCCGAGCTTGGACAGTTCGACCTCTTCGAACTTGTAGAGGATCTGCTCGGGCCCGAGATGAATCTCGACCGGCAGCGTCAGGAACGTTTGAACGCAGCGGTCGATCACCGCGGTCGTCGACCACGGCATCAGCAGGAGGATCGCGTCGGGCTCCAGGCTGCGGACGCTGGCGACCGCCTCGGCAAGGTCGCGGTCTAGCGCCGCCAGGCGCGCGTCGGGCGAGGCGTTTGTCCCGAGCGGCGTGAGAAAGCGGCAGCCGACGACATTGACGCCGAGCATCCACGGCTCGTAGTGATGGACGAAAGCTCCGACATGCGCGCCCGTTCCGATCAAGAAAACCCGCTGTGCCGAGACAAGGCCCGCGGCGCGCGCCAGCGCCGTCACGCGCACGATGACAAAGCGCAGCACGATCAGCCCGCCCAGCGTGGCGACGTAGAACAGCACGATCCAGCCGCGCGAGTAGTCGATGCTAATCCGCGCCATGAAGCCGAGCATGAGCAGACAGATGAGCGTTACGTTCCACAACTGGATGGTGCGCCGGCCGTGCGGCCTGAAGGAGAAGAAGTTGGGCAGGCGGTATTCGCCGCGAAACATGTTGGAGATGGCAAAAATGCTTGCCGCCACGCCGCCGACCTGCACGAAGGAGGCGACATTGCCGGCATCGCCGTAGGCGACGAGGTGATAGGCGATGCCGGTGCAGCAGGACATCGCCACGATCAGCGCGACATCGGTGAGGAAGATGGCGCCGGAGAAGGTGCCGCGCGAAAGCAGGGCCCAGGCGCGCAACGTTCTGCCCGTCTGCGGCCGCGCCACCAGCGTGTAATTCGAATACGTGTTCATCGCGTGCCGGGCGTGGCGGGACCCCTGCTGGCGCAAATTCAGCCGCCGCTGCCCCGAAACGGGACAGCGAAAGATTCGAATCGATTTGTCGCCAGAACCGTGCCAGCGAGAGGCGCGTCGCTTCAGGTATCCGAGCGGCCGCACCGGCGACGGATAGCGGGGCAGGGGAGCAGGCATGCAAGGCAAGATTGCGCTTGAAGAACATTTCGCCATTGCGGAGACGGTCGCGGATTCCCGCGGCTATTTTCCCGACCGCGTTTGGCAGGAAGTGAAGGCTCGCGTCCTCGATCTGCACGACCGGCGCGTGTCGCTCATGGACGAGCATGGCATCGAGATGATGCTGCTGTCGCTCAACGCTCCCGCCGTGCAGGCTATTCCCGATCCGGCGCAGGCGGACGAGCTTGCCGGGCGCGCCAACGACTATCTTGCCGAGCAGGTGCGCAAGCGGCCGGACCGCTTTCAGGGACTAGCCGCACTCCCCATGCAAGACCCTGAGCGCGCGGCGCGGGAGCTTGAGCGCTGCGTCAAGGAACTCGGCTTCCGCGGCGCTCTGGTCAACGGCTTCTCGCAGATCAACGACACGGAGACGGCCGTCTACTATGATCTGCCGCAGTATCGGCCGTTCTGGGCGAGCGCGGAGCGGCTCGATGTGCCGTTCTATCTGCATCCGCGCAATCCGCTGCCGCGCGACGCGAAAATCTATGAAGGCCATTCCTGGCTGCTCGGCCCGATCTGGGCCTTCGCGCAGGAGACGGCGGTCCACGCGCTGCGGCTGATGGGCTCGGGTCTGTTCGACGCTCACCCGGGGCTCCGGATCATTCTCGGCCATATGGGCGAGAATCTGCCGTTCGCGCTCTGGCGCGTCGACAACGCCAACGCCTGGATTCTCGACCGCAACAAATATCCGGCGAGGAAGCCGATCCGCGACTATTTTCGCGAAAATTTCTACGTCACCACCTCGGGCAACTTCCATACCCCGGCCTTGCTCAACGCCATGCTGGAAATTGGCGCCGACCGCATCATGTTCTCGACCGACTGGCCATTCGAGAACATCGATCATGCCGCGAAATGGTTCGACGCGTGCCCGATCAGCGAGAACGACCGTGTCAAGATCGGACGCACCAACGCAGCCAGGCTTTTCAGGTTGGGCAACTACTGAACGCCGACCGCCGACAGGCGGCGGCCCGGTGATTGGACGTCAGGGCAACCTGCCGTTTTGTTCGGCCCGCAACGCGGCAATTTTCGGAGCGTCGGCTTCTCAGCTCGCTTCGCGCAGCTTCACCGCGCCTTCGAGGTCCACCGAAACCAGCTGCGAGACGCCTCTCTCGGCCATGGTGACGCCGTAGAGGCGATTCATGCGCGCCATGGTAATCGGG
>Ga0335081_10010478_pt1 | contig 14987 bp, 10 predicted proteins | sample Lox_Sample_35_FD_206713 | JGI IMG/M metagenome (GOLD analysis project Ga0335081, IMG submission 206713) | Soil microbial communities from Loxahatchee National Wildlife Refuge, Florida, United States - Lox_Sample_3.5 | ecosystem: Environmental > Terrestrial > Soil > Wetlands | place: USA...
ACGGCTCGCTCGTTACTGCTCCGGACACTGTGCCATTCTGCATCTGGATGGCGGCGCATCATCCACGCCATTTCGTAAAAGCCATGGGCAAAACCATCAGCGTCGGGGGCGATTGCGACACCAATGCCGCCATCGTCGGCGGGATTGTTGCCTTGAGCGCTGGACGAAGAAGCATTCCATCGGAATGGCTCAGCGCAAGAGAAAGAATTCAGGGTTTATGAACGCCCATATGACAACGGCTGCCAGCAATCCTGAGAATCAGGATCGCGGTGCAATCATCACCTCGGAGACAAAACTCGTGCTGGTTATGGCTGATGGAGCAGGTGGCCTCAGTGGCGGAACCGAAGCAGCCGTCATGGCTGTTGATTTGATTCGCCAGCATGTATCGACCTTGGATGGCCCCGATTCCTGCACTGGTTTAATTCAAGAAATCGATCAGGCCATCGCTAAACACAAAGTTGCCGGGGAGACGACATGTGTAATCGCGGCTGTAAACCTTGACGAAATATTTGGCGCCAGCGTCGGGGATTCAGGCGCATGGCTGATTGATGAAAGTGGACATCTGGATCTAACCCAGCGACAAGTGCGGAAACCGCTTGCCGGCTCGGGCAGCGCGTGTCCGGTACCTTTCAGGCATAAATCGACAAGTGGGCGGCACCTGTTGTTGGCCACGGATGGACTTTTCAAATATTCGTCTTCAGAGCGCATTACGGCCATCTGTCGCCGTGGCGCGCTTGATGAGATAGCGAGGCAATTGATCGAACTGGTGCGCTATCCCTCCGGCTCGTTACCTGACGACGTGACTGTCATTGTTGGAGAATTGTGAGAGGAATTTTATGAACGACAAAGAAATCATCCGAACCAGCAAGTTTCTGAGTCTGGTTCTCCGGCATGAACCGGAGCGGGTCGGACTGGAGCTCGACGACGCCGGCTGGATTGGCGTGGACGAACTGTTACAGGCCGTCAATCAACACGGTGTTGGGCTGACTCTGGAAGGTCTCAAGCACATCGTTGCCACAAGCGACAAAAAGCGGTTCGCTTTCAGCGACGATGGCCGGCGCATCCGCGCCAGCCAGGGACATTCCGTTGAAGTGGACTTGCAGTACGAACCCCAAACCCCGCCGGAACTGCTTTATCACGGCACCGCCATTCGTTTTCTGGATTCCATTCGAAAAGACGGACTGCAACGGATGGAGCGTCACGACGTGCATTTTTCGGCGGAAACGAAGCTCACCCTCCAGGTTGGAGGCCGCCACGGAAAGCCGGTGTTATTGACAATTCGCGCCGGCGACCTGCGCCGGGCGGGCCACGTGTTCAGGGTTTCGGCCAACGGCGTTTGGCTCGTGAAGCACGTGCCGCCGGAGTTTATTGAGTTTCCAACTGTCGAATCAACTCCGACTACCTGAATCTTATGAAAGCACTCATCCTGGTTGACATTCAAAACGACTTCCTGCCCGGCGGCGCACTAGCGGTGCCGAACGGTGATGTCATTGTTCCCATCGCAAACCGGCTACAAGCCGCGTTTCCACTGGTCGTCGCCACACAGGATTGGCATCCCGCAAACCACGGCAGTTTTGCCGCAAATCATCCGGGCAAAAAGGTATTCGAGCAAATTGACCTGAATGGTCTGCCGCAAACGCTCTGGCCGATGCATTGCGTGCAGGGAAGTCCGGGCGCTGAATTGGCACCGGGACTTGAGCGGAAGCGAATTGCCAAAATCTTTCCTAAAGGCACGGACGTCGGAATCGACAGCTACAGCGGTCTGTTCGACAACGGCCATCGCAGATCCACGGGTCTGGGCGAATGGCTCCAAGGAAAAGGCGTCACGGAAGTCTTCGTGTGCGGCCTCGCGACGGACTTCTGCGTGAAATTCACCGCGCTGGATGCCGCACAGTCGGGTTTCAAAACCTATTTCATCGAAGACGCCAGCCGGGGAGTCAATCTCCAGCCCGACGATGTTAAGAACGCCATCGCGGAAATGAATCGTGCCGGGATTGCCACGGTGCAAAGCGCCGATGTTTTGAAAGACAAATGAATCAACCGAACCAAACCACCCTGCACACCGGCAAATTCCTGGCTCTGATTAAGGAGGGCCGTTGGGAATACGTTGACCGGGTCAATGCGACCGGTGCTGCGATCCTTGCCGCAGTAACTCCAGAACAGAAAGTGCTGCTGGTCGAGCAATACCGCATTCCAGTTCATGCACGCACCATCGAGCTGCCGGCGGGTATCATTGGTGACGAACCCGGTGGCAGCGAGGAATCGCAAGCGGAGGCAGCTCGCCGGGAGCTGCTTGAAGAGACCGGATACGCTGCTGCAAAGCTGGAGCATCTGACGACCGGCGCTGCCTCAAGCGGTCTGATTTCGGAACTCGTTACCTTGTTTCGGGCTTCGGGATTGCACAGAGCAGGCAAAGGTGGATGGATTGCACATGAGGACATCACTGTCCACGAGGTGCCTCTGTCCGAGGTGGATGACTGGCTGGAAGCCAAGGCCCGGACGGGCGTGTTGATTGATCCTAAAATTTATGCCGGGCTCTACTTTCTCAAAAAGAGCCTATGACCGGCCCCAAGCCAGAAATCAATTTGCGGGAACGCCTTGCCGGCCTGTTGCTCGGAACGGCGGTCGGCGATGCGCTCGGCCTGCCCGCAGAAAATTTGTCCGCGGACCGGATTCGTCGATTGTGGAAAGGCCAATGGAAGATGCGTTTCATTCTCGGCCGGGGAATGGTGAGTGACGACACCGAGCACACACTCATGGTTGCGCAGGCGCTCCTCATCCATCCCGAAGACGCCAGCGCGTTTCAGCGCACTTTGGCGTGGAAATTTCGTTGGTGGTTCGTCGGCCTGCCGGGCGGTGTTGGCCTGGCGACAGCCAAAGCGTGCCTCAAGTTGTGGATTGGCTTCCCCGCAAGCAAGTGTGCGGTCAACTCAGCCGGCAGCGGTCCGCCGATGCGAAGCGCTGTTTTGGGAGCTTACCTTGCGGATGATCCCGTGAAGCGTCGGGAGTTCGTGCTGGCCTCGTCACGCCTGACCCACCGGGGCTGGCAGGCAGAAACGGCGGCATTGGCTGTGGCTGAATGCGCGGCACTGGCGGTGAAAAGCAATGGCATGCAAGAGCCGGCGCAGGCCATCTCAGTATTGGAGAAACTCTCGTTTGAACCGGAATGGCAAAGGATTCTCAACGCCATCAAAGCTTCGCTCGAAGCGCAACATTCGGTATCGGCCTTCGCGTGCGGCTTGGGGTTGAAATCGGCAGTGTCAGGCTATTCACTGCACGTTGTCCCGGTCGCACTTTACGCATGGCTGCGCCATCCGGGTGATTTTCGCATGGCAGTCACCTCCGCCTTGGAATGTGGCGGCGACACCGACACAGTGGGAGCCATTTTAGGGGCCTTGGCCGGGGTCAGCGGCGGCAAACGCTGCATTCCAGCTGCATGGCTCGACGGTCTTTGGGAATGGCCACGCTCGCGTCATGTCATGGAACAGATTGCTGCCCGATTGGTGGAACAGCAGGCTTCGTCGCAATCGCGCGGTCCCGTTCATTATTTTTGGCCTGCGATCATTTTGCGCAATTCCCTGTTTCTTGTGACGGTAGTGCTCCACGGTTTTCGGAGGCTCGCGCCCCCTTATTGAAAGCCACTTTATTTGCGTCAGAAAAATGCGAATCGAAGCCAATTGGCGCACTGAGGCCCGTGTGAAGAGCCGAGTGCCATATTGTGCGCCCCCCGGCATTCACAACAGTTTGAAATGGTGGGCCCAGCAGGATTTGAACCTGCGACCAAGCGATTATGAGTCGCCTGCTCTGACCACTGAGCTATGGGCCCGCCGACCAATTGCCAATAATTAAACGATACCAGGGGGTTTGACAATTGAGATACGCACCGCCGGAAAACAGCCAGCGACGGTCAACGCATTTAAACCGACCGACCCCGAACGGTTTCGGGGCCGCTCTGGCCACTGCGCCGGGGGCCCCGAAGTGAAACCGTTTTGCGCCGGCCCGCGCGCGACAGGTTTATTCGGCGGGGTTTGGCTTTTCGATTTCCAAAAAGCCGTGCAACTGGCGGATGCGCGTGGGATGGCGCATCTTGCGAAGCGCCTTGGCCTCGATCTGCCGGATGCGTTCGCGGGTGACCTGGAATTGCTGGCCGACTTCTTCGAGCGTGCGCGCGTAGCCGTCGCCGAGGCCAAAACGCAATTCCAGAACTTTCCGCTCCCTTTCCGTCAGGCTGCACAACACGTCGCCCAGCTTGCCCTTGAGCAAACTGAAACTCGTCATGTCCAGCGGGCTTTCGGCGCCCTTGTCCTCGATGAAGTCGCCGAAATCCGCCTCTTCGCCGTCGCCGACGGGTGATTGGAGCGAGATGGGCTGCTGCGCCATTTTCAGGACGGCGCGCACGCGTTCCACCGGCATCTGCATGTCGTCGGCGATTTCGTCCGGCGTCGGCTCGCGTCCGAAATCCTGCAGCAGGCGTTTCTGTGAGCGCATCAGTTTGTTGATGATTTCAATCATGTGCACCGGGATGCGGATGGTGCGCGCCTGGTCGGCGATGCTGCGGGTAATGGCCTGTCGAATCCACCAGGTCGCGTAGGTGGAAAATTTGTAGCCGCGGCGATATTCGAATTTTTCCACCGCCTTCATCAATCCCATGTTGCCTTCCTGAATCAGGTCGAGGAACGACAGGCCGCGGCTGGTGTATTTTTTGGCGATGGAAATGACGAGGCGGAGGTTGGCCTCGACCATTTCGGTTTTGGCCTGGAGCGCCTGGGTGGAAAATTCGCGCAGGCGGCTGAAAAGCTTGAGATAATTTTCATGCGGCAACCGGACGAATTCCTCGAGCGCCTTGATTTTCTGCCGCTCGGCTTCCACCAGATGTTGTTGCGCGCTGGATTCGCGCTGGTTTTCCGCATCGGCCAGGGCGCGCAGGCTGTACTGCAATTTGTCGTGGATGTTTTCCGCCACGAGCGCCATTTCCTCGATGACCTTTTGCTTGAAACAAAGCTTCGGGAACAGGGCATGAAGTTTCTGATCGGCCCGCTTGAACGCTGCCAGCGCGCGGCGGCGCCGGGCCTGGGAATGCGTCTCCCGCCAGGCATTGTATCTGGCATCCACTTCCTGATCCATCTCCCGGACGCGCACGAGGAGCCGCCGCAGGACGCGCAGGTGGGCGTCCCGGCTGTCCACCTTGTGGTCGAGCACGACGCGGTCGAACCGTTCGCGCGGCGGTTCGGCTAGCAATTTTTCGGCCAGGGCGACGTGTTCCTTGCCGGCAAAACCGAGACTGTAAATGATTTTGCGGACTTCGTTCTCGGCCGCCTCAATGCGTTTGGAAATTACCACTTCCTGCTCGCGCGTCAGCAGCGCCACCTGGCCCATCTGTTTGAGATACATCCGCACCGGGTCGTCGAGAATATCGAGCCGGTCAGTGTCGTCCTCGTCGGCTCCGGGGCTTTTGACGCGGTCCACCTCCGCCTGGTCCACGATCTCGATTTCCAGCACGCGGAGCCGCGCAAACAACTGGTCCAGTTTCTCCGGGGTGGCGCAATTTTCCGGCAGCGCATCGTTGATGTCGTTATAGGTCAGATGGCCCTGTTCCCGCGCGAGGCGGACCAGTTCCTTGATAATCTCAGCCAGTTCCCGGTCCGAATTGTTTTGGGGTGGCTGGTTGAGCAGGCGGGCGGCTTCCCTGTTAAATCTTGCCGTGGCCACATGCCATCTTCCCTTTTTCGAGGACAAATCTCCCTTGGGTTTACGAACCTTCAGTTTAGACATACAACACTCAATACGCCCGGCCCGCCAATCGAAAGCGGTGAGCTAATATCGATGGCCATTTGAATTTCGTCAAGTGGTGAAACGCGTCGTCGGGAAATCCGCTTCCTGAACCCGTTCAGATGTCAAACACGATGTAGATTTGCCGTTTCGCGAGCTGTTCCAGAATCATCTCCACGGTGCGGTCAACCGCGCCGAGGTTCTCGCGAACGACCTTGGAGGCATTGCGGCCCAATTCGGCGCGGCGCGGTTCATCCGCGAGGAGCTCAGCGATGGCGTTCTCCAACGATTCCGCGTCCGGCACTTGAATCGCCGCGTTTTGCGCCACAAAACTCCGCGCGATGTCGGCGAAATTCTGCATGTTCGGACCGAAAATCATCGCCTTGCCCTGTGCGCCCGGCTCAATCGGGTTCTGGCCGCCCGTGGCGGCCAGGCTTTTGCCGACGAACACCACCGTGGCCGGCCGGTAAAAAAGCCGCAGTTCGCCGGTCGTGTTGACCAGCAGGCAATCCACTTCGCCCGGGCGCAGCCTGGTGGTCGCCATAATCTCGTTGCGATAAACAAATTTTACTCCGCGCTCGCGCAATTGCCGCCCGACGTCGCGGGAGCGCTCGAAATGCCGCGGCACCAGAATCAGGAACAGTTTCGGGAACCGCGCTCGCAGCCGCTCCGCCACGTCCGCCAGAATGATTTCTTCCCCGTCGTGCGTGCTGCCGCCAATCAGCACGGGGGCGTCGGGCTTCACGCCCAATTGCCGGAGCAGCGCGGGTACATCCAGTTTGCGGGGTTCGTCCAGTTTCGCCGCGTCAAATTTCAGGTTGCCCACCACGTGAATCGCTTCCGGGCGGCAACCGACCACGCGCAAACGCGCGGCGTCTTCTTCATTTTGCGCGCCGACGCCGGCGAACGAAGCAAACAACGGCCGGAACAGGAAACGGAGCCACCGGTAACCCCGGAACGAGCGCGGAGACAACCGGGCATTGGCCAGAAATACCGGGACTCCGAGCTGTTGGGCGCGCCAGAGGAAGTTCGGCCAGATTTCGGCCTCGACCAGGATGATGGCTTCCGGCTTGATGGTCGCCAGCGCGCGGACGACCCAACTGCGCCGGTCAATCGGATAGTAGATTTTGCCGATGTGCATGGGCAAATGCTGGCGCAGTTCGGCCATACCGGTGGTCGTGGTGGTGGACACGACGATGGTCATGTTGGGCAGGCGCGGTTCCAGCGCGCGGATGAGCTGGGTGCAGAGATTGACTTCGCCGACGCTGACGGCGTGGAGCCAGAGAACCTGACGGTTCGTCAGCGCCTGCATGACGTTCGCGTCAAAGCGTCCGAAGCGCTGGAAAAAGCCCGGAACCCAGTTGCCGCGCCGCCACATCTTCAGAAAATAATATGGCGACGACAGCACGAAAAAGATCGTGAATAGAATGTTGTAAAGAGTGCGCACTCCGATGTCCCCAACCGTCAACCGCCTATCTTCCCACAAAGCGGCGTTTCACGCAAAAGAATGTTTCACCCTGGTTTTCAGCCGCGAAAGAAAAGCAGCCAGACCGCGAGCAGTGCCGGCAGCAGGAAGGGCAGCGTGAATTTGATGACGAATTCCAGAAACGTCGGCACGCGGATTTTCCTTTGGTCGGCGATGGCTTTGACCATGAAATTGGGGCCGTTGCCGATGTAGGTGGCGGCGCCAAAGAACACCGCGCCGATACTGATCGCGAGCAGACTCGCCGGATGCTGGTGCAGCAATTCCGTGATGCCCTTCGCGCCGGACACGCCGAAAAGCGCGTTCAGGAAACCGAGATAGGTCGGCGCGTTGTCGAGCGCGCTGGACAAAATGCCCGTGCCCCAGAAGAAAATCCCGGGCGAGGGCCGGGGGCCGAGCAGCGAACCGGCGTTAAGATTGAGCCAATCGAGCGCGGGCATCATCGTGGCAAAAATACCCGCGAACAGGATGGCGACCTCCCGGACCGGATGAAAATTAAAATCGTTGGCTGCGTGGACGGATTCAGAAGTCGTGAACCAGGAACCGGCCGCGGCGGCGACCATCAACGCCTCCCGGAGAAAAATCGGGCGGTGCACAAAAACCGCGCCGAGAATGACGGCGAGAAAGAACAGGTTCGGCAGGCCCTCGAAACGCCATGTTTCATGCGCGGTTTCCTGTTCGCGCACGGCGCGCGGCGCGCGGAGGAAATTGATTCGGTCCACGACGTAGAAAACCGCCAGCAGGATGCCGACGCCCGTGGCCCACATCGGCCAGCAGTTCTTTGCGATCCACCAGAACGGCACGCCCTGCAAATAGCCCAGAAACAGCGGCGGGTCGCCAATGGGGGTGAGACAACCGCCGGCGTTGGCCACAATGAAAATGAAGAACACGATGTGATGCGCCGTGACGCGGTAACGGTTCATCCGGATCCACGGGCGAATCAGCAGCATGGCCGCGCCGGTGGTGCCCAGAACATTGGCGATCACGGCGCCAACGAACAGGAAAATGACGTTGGCCCGCGGCGTGGCTTCGCCTTTGACACTGATGTGAATGCCGCCGGAAACGACGAAAAGCGAGCCGATGAGCGCGATGAAACTGGCATAATCATGCCCCGTGTGCAGCACGCGCGGCAGATCCCGCGAAACCAACAGATAATAACCGAGCGTGACTGCGCCGAGGCCGAGGGCGACCCGGGCATAGTGGCGCAGCCACCACTGAGGCGCGCGCAACGGCGCAAACGCCATCGCGCCGAGCAACAGCACGAACGGTAGTACCATCCACGGATTGGGCGCGGCCATTTGCCGGCAAGGTTGCGCGGGCGGAGGAAACCGGGTCAAACAGAAACGCCCAAAATTTGAGTTGAATTCAGGGGGGTGGTTCGTGAGAATGCGCGCCGTTTGCGGAGTTTCACGGGAACCACAAGATAATCAGCCGGTGAATTTACGGTTATGAAGAAATCCATTTTGAACATGGCCGGTCTGGCCGCGTTGCTGGCGCCGGGTTTGACGCCGGTTGCGCTGGCGACGGAAAACGTCCCGCATGCGCCATTTGCGGAATGGGCAGACTTGCCCCGGCCGGGCCAGTTGGTCGCGGGTCTGGTGTATCAGGAATCCGAATCCTACCACATCTGGGCCGACGGCCAACGCTACGACATTGATTACATCAAAGGCGGGGAACATTACGGCATTGACATCAATCAGGGTTACGTCGCGCTGCAATATGGCCTCACCCGAAGATGGGCATTGGATTTGAACGTCGGTTACACGACATCCGGCTGGCGGGCATTCAGCAACGACAACACCCCGGGCGACGTCCGGTCCACCACCGGTCTCATGGATTATTCCTTCGGCGTGCGCTACCAGATTTTCAACGAAGACACCGACACCAACTCGCCGTGGATACCGACGCTCACCTTCCGCGCGGGCGCGGTGCTGCCGGGCACTTACAGCGAGGACATGCCGTTCGCGCCGGGCGTGCGGTCGGCGGCGGTTGAGCCGGAATTACTGGCCAAGAAACGTTTCGGCTGGCCGGGTTTCGGCGCGTACGCGGATGCGCTGTATCGCTGGAACCGGACGACGGCCAACGATCAGGTCATCGCCTCGATCGGTTTCTTTCAGCAAATCAAAGGCTGGGAACTGGACGCAGGATACCGGCACCTGCAGACCCTCGGCGGCTACAACCTGTTTTACAATCCCGGCACGCGCATGCTCACGACTTCGGATCCCGGCAACCCCAACGAAGGTTTTGCCGAATTGCGCGAAATCAACGATTCCATCGAAGCCGGCTTCAGCTACACCACTTCCAAACACCACATCAAATGCGAGTTCTACACGCGCACGGTCTTCAACGGCAACAACAGCGACCAGAAATTCTGGATTGGCGGCGGCATCTCCGTGCCGTTCCAGATTTTCAAGCGTGACTGACGGCAAATCCGCTTGTCTCCCGGCGGCTGATTTGTTCAATTGCCGCGCATGACGCCGCCCAACGCCGCGCCGACCGCGCCCGCCGGACTTTTTCAGCGGCATTGGACCTGGTGGTTCATGGTGGCGGCGCTCGTCCTCGTCGCCGCCGTCCGGTTGCGGCTGCTGAACCTTCCGCTCGAGCGTGACGAGGGCGAGTACGCCTACGCCGGCCAGCTCATGTTGCAGGGCATTCCACCTTACCAGCTCGCCTACAACATGAAATTTCCCGGCACGTACGTCGCGTACGCGGTCATTATGGCGTTGTTCGGCCAGACGCCCGCGGGCATCCATTTCGGTGTGTTATGCGTGACCACGTTGACGGCGCTGATGCTGTCCTGGCTCGGTAAAAAAATCCTCGACTCCACGGCGGGAATCGTTGCCGCCAGCGCCTACGCCGTACTGGCCGCCAGCCCGGCGATGCTCGGACTGGCCGGACACGCCACGCATTTCTGCGCCTTTTTTGCCACGGCCGGTCTGGGCGCGATGTGGTTGGCGCGGCAAAGTCGAAACCGCCTGGTCATCTTGGCCGCCGGACTTCTTTTCGGCACGGCAATTCTGATGAAACAACAAGCCGCGCTGATAGCAATGTGGGCAGCAGTGGCATGGACGGTCTGGTGTCTTCGAGAATTTGAAATTCCTTTTGGCAAACGGCTGGCGGCACTGGCGGTTTTCGGCGCGGGCATCGTGCTGCCGTTTGCCTGGTGCTGCCTGATTTTGTGGCGCGCGGGCGTGTTCCAAACCTTCTGGTTTTGGACGATTGATTATGCGTGGCAGTACGCCTCGGTTGTGCCCCCGGACCAGGCGCCGGAAATTTTTTGGCGGAGTTTTCGGTGGGTGACGGCGCCGGCAATTTTGTTGTGGCTGATGGCCGGCGCCGGATTGATCCTGCTGTGGTTCGATGAACGGATTAAACTGTCGCGCGGGTGGCTCCTGGGATTCGGCTTCGCGTCCGCGCTGGCGGTCTGCCCGGATTTTTATTTTCGGAAACATTATTTTTTGATTGCGCTGCCCGCGGTGGCGTTGTTGGCAGGCGTCGCCGTGAGTGCGGCGGGCCACTGGCGGACGCAACGGAACCGGCCTTCCTGGTCGAGAGACTGGCCGGTCTGGATTTGCATCGTGGCGATTGCTTTCACCGTGGCGGCCAACTGGAACATCTGGTTCCGATTGACGCCGGTGCAGGCCACGTTCGTGACCTACGGCAACGACCCGTTCGGGCAGGCGGCCATCGTGGCCCAATTCATTGACATCAAAGCACCGCCCGGCGCGCGCCTGGCCGTGCTGGGTTCGGAGCCGGAAATATATTTTCTGGCCCATCGCCATTCGGCCACCGGCTATATTTACACCTATGAACTGATGGAACCGCAGCGTTTCGCGCGGAAAATGCAGAACGAAATGATCGTCGAAATCGAAACCAACGCGCCGGAATTTGTCGTCTTCGCGAACAGTCCGTTATTCTCGTGGAACCGCCGGCCCGACTCTGACCCGCGGATTTTTGATTGGTGGCAATCTTATCAAACCAATTACGTCCGCATCGGCCTGGTGGATGTGGCGACGAATTCGAAAACGGAGTTCCGGTTGGACGCGGAAGATGCGGCGCGCTACGGAAAAATCCGCGGGCTGGGCCTGGAAATTTTTCAACGTAAATCCGCGCGACCGGATTCGCTTCCGGTCCGAGCCCGCTGACCCGCCATGCCCGCAACTTCGCCCCAAACCTCCCGATGGCAGAAGGCCGGCTGGATCACCGCGCTGGCGCTGACGGTGGCGGCGGTCCTGTTGCATTTGTTTTCCTTTACCGTCGTGGGCGGTTTGTGGCGGGATGAGATCGGCCTGGCCAACATCTCGCTGTTGCCGTCCTGGAAGGAAGTTTTCTGGGGGCTGATGCATGATCATTGTCCGGTGGTGTTTCCCGCCGTGGTGCGGACCTGGGCGGCGTTGGGGTTGGCGCACACCGACACGGGTCTGCGGGTTTTGGGACTGTGCATCGGGTTGTTCCTGCTGGCATCCTTCTGGGCTGCCAGCCGGATGATGGGCAAAGGGTTGCCGTTGTTGTCACTGGCGCTGGTCGCAGTCAACCCGGTGGTGATCCGCTATGGCGATTCGATCCGCGGCTACGCGTTGGGCATCGCATTCATTGTGTTGACGATGGGATTGATCTGGCGCTACCTCGAAAAGCCCAATGCCGGCCGCGGATTGCTGGCGGGCGTGGCGGCCGTGGTGAGTGTGCAAACTCTGTATCAAAATGCGTTTTTTCTGCTGGCCATCGGCATTGGCGGCATGGTCGTTTCCTTCCGCCAGCGTCAGCCGGCCAAGGCCTTCGGTATTCTGGGCATCGGATTCCTGGCGGCGCTTTCCTTGTTGCCCTACGTCAATCCCATCCGCCGGGCGCAGAGTTGGTGGGTAATCAGCCAGTACGGCACCAGCCTGGAAATGGCCGCGCACCACCTCTCCGGACTCACCGGCTCATTCCTCAGCGTATGGGTGTTGGTGGCGGTGATCGCCTTGGTCGCAGGTATCGGCCGGGCCCTGATGGCGCCGCGGCAAGACGCGGCCGCGGACCGGCTGGATTTGCCGCTGTTTGGGAGCCTGGCGCTGGCGCTGGGGGCGGCCGGATTCGCTGTGTTCATCAAATTGACCGGGTTGCCCACGCAAGTCTGGTATTACATTCCGGTATTGTGTTTCACGGTGCTGTGTTGCGACGCCATTTTACCCCGTGCGCTTCCGGCCACCACCGTAGGCGTTCTGGTTATTGCCGTCGGCGCCCTGGTGGTTTCTCCATCAGCGTATTCCGCCTTGCGCTGGCGGCAAACCAACGGCGACCTGTTGGCGGCGCAGGTTTCAAAGGCTGCCGGCGCCGGGGATCTGATTATTGTACATCCGTGGTATTATGGACTTTCTTTCGCCTACTACTACCGGGGCGCTGCCGCCTGGACGACGCTTCCGCCGATTGGCGATTATCGGTTTCATCGCTATGACCTGATCAAGGCGGAACTTCAAATGACCAACGCCATTGCCCCCGTGCTGCATCAAGTGGAAACCACCCTGCGGTCCGGAAATCGCGTCTGGCTGGTGGGCCGAATCCCGTTGCCCCCACTCGACGCCAAGGCGCCCGGCAACCCGCCTCCCGCACCCCATGGGCCGTACGGTTGGGCGGACCAGCCTTACACGATTGCCTGGGGAATGGAACTCGGCTATTTGCTGGAACATCACGTCACCAATGTCACCTTGCTGGTTGATCCGGCGACCAATGCCATCCCCATCAATCCGGCGGAGAAGATGACGTTGACGGTGACCCGCGGGTGGCGGGACGGTGCCCCGGGAACGAATCAACCGTGAGGCGCGCCTGAGTCAGGCGCGCCTGAGTCCGACTTGACGATTCCCGCTTCCGCTGCGAGTTTTCTATCGCTTGGCGCAAAACGCGGCAGCGTCAGCGGCAAGCCCGCCTTCCGTGGCACTGCGGAGGGAGGATAACCTGTTCGCTGACATTTCGCAGGCTCCCGCCGTGCAGTCCCTGGCGCGGCGACTGGAGAATGGCGGAGTGTTGTCGTATGCCGGCGTCTGCCGGGCGGCGCAACCGTTTCTGGCGGTTTTGCTTCAACAACTTCTCCCCCGGCGGCCGTTCGTCATCATCACGCCGGATTTGAAAACGCAGGAAGGCTTTCAGCAGGACCTTGAGACGTGGCTGGCGGAGACGGGGAATGCGGAGTGCGGACCGCGGAATAACCGTTCGCCCCAGACCCCGGACGCCAGACCCCGGACGCTATTTTATCCCTCGTGGGAAATCCTGCCGCACGAGGGCAAACTGCCGCACGCCGACACCATCAGCGACCGGCTCCAAACGCTCGTCAAGCTCTCAACCCTCAACCCTCAACCCTCAACTTTGGTCGTGACCAATGTCGCCGCGCTGCTGCAGAAAACCTTTCCGCCGGATGAAATTCGCAAGCGCATGCGCAAGCTGCAACGCGGCGACAAAATCAATCCGCTGGATCTGATCGAAGGGCTCGAAGAAGAAGGCTACGAACCCGAAGCACAGGTTACACAAAAGGGCGAAATCGCGCTGCGGGGTGGCATCCTGGATGTCTGGCCGCTGACCAGTCCCTGGCCCGTGCGGCTCGAATTTTTCGGCGACGAACTCGAATCGCTCCGCCACTTCGACCCGCTCACGCAGATTTCGCGTGAAGAAATCTCAAGTGTCACCGTCCCGCCGGCCGGTGAACTCGGCCTTTTGAAACGGACCGCGGATAGCGTGTCCGCGACGTCCGCACGGACATCAGCCATCGACCATCAACTATCAACCTTGCTCGACTATTTGCCGCCGGAAACCATCTTTCTGCTCTGCGAACCGGAGCTACTTGCCGCCCGCGCTGACGAATACGCCCGACAAATTCCCGTTGACGACCCGTTCTTCATTCCCTGGGAAAAATTCCTCACTGACCTCGATCGTCGCGGCATGACACGATTGGAGTTGGGCGAGGCGGATGTTCCAGGCGGAGCGCCGACCTTCGATCCGGCGCGAGGGTCTCGCCAAGTTTCCGTTGGCGCCGGGTCGGAGACCGGCGCTCCAATTTTTACCTCGCTTGACGCCTACCGCCCGCTGGCGGAACGCGCGCCCGAATTGCAGGTGGCCGAGGCGCAGCGCCGCGAATTCTTCCAGCAACTCCATCGCTGGCTCCGCCAGGGCTTCGCCGTCCATGTCTTTTGCAACAACGACGGCGAACGACAGCGGTTTGAGGAAATCTGGAGTGAGTCGGGTCTTGGGTCTGGCATTTCGGATTTGGGGAAAGACACCCGAGCCGGGCAATCCCAGACCCCGGACGCCAGTCCCCGGACCCGAATTGGCTCGCTCTCCCGCGGATTTCTTTGTGATGAAGCCAGACTTGTCGTTGTCACCGATGCGGAAATTTTTGGCCGCTACAAAATGCAGAGGCCGCGCCGGTTGAAATCGCCGCACGCGCTCGCCACCCGCTCCGCACTCGACATTGATTTCACCGAACTGGAGGAGGGTGATTACGTTGTTCACCTCCAATACGGTGTCGGCCGCTATCTTGGACTGAAGAATCTGCCCGCGACAACGGGGCCTTCCAACTCCGAACTCCGAACTCCGAACTCCGAAGTCGAATGCCTCGTCATTGAATACGCGCCCGCCCATCCCGGCGATGAACCGCCGAAACTTTACGTGCCGGTGACCGAGGCGCATCTCGTCAGCAAATACGTCGGCGCCGGTGGCCGCGGCGCAAGCCGCCCGCCGTTGAACACGCTCGGCGGCACGCGCTGGC
>Ga0335081_10010479_pt1 | contig 14986 bp, 17 predicted proteins | sample Lox_Sample_35_FD_206713 | JGI IMG/M metagenome (GOLD analysis project Ga0335081, IMG submission 206713) | Soil microbial communities from Loxahatchee National Wildlife Refuge, Florida, United States - Lox_Sample_3.5 | ecosystem: Environmental > Terrestrial > Soil > Wetlands | place: USA...
CGGCCTGAAGCGTCGGATGCGCCGGAATCGAGTCCGGAATGACGCCTTGGCCCTCCGTACCCCCCGCCTTGGCCCCGCTCCGACCGGTACTGGCAGCCGCCGTCGGGCCAGGGACTGGCGCGGGCAATGCCTCGGGTCCACTCCCGCGACACGCGGCCAGAATACACACAAGAGCCCACAGCACCGAACGTTTCACGTCAGGATCTGCCTTTCAGCTTGGGGCGCCGCCAGCGTGCGGTGGCGCATTTCCGGGAGTCGTGCGGGGTCGATCGGACGGACCCACTCCCTGCTTGGACCCCTTGCACTCGCTGCAAGATCCCTGCACGGAGGCAAAAAGAGAAGGCCCGGATTCGGTCAATATTCGGTGAATCGAGGTGAGAAGTGACCGGGCCGCGAAATGAGTGGGACCGGGCTTTTCCACGAGCCCAACTCGGGCTCGGTTCCCGGGGATCAACGCATGAAGAAGCGATTGCCGAGAATGCGATTAGTGGCGTTGAGAACCGCCAGCGCCGCGCCCTTGGTCGGGTCAGCGTCCTCGGTCAGGAAGCAGCCGACCACACGATGAGTCTGGTTCTGGTCGGGAATGGCCAAGGACACGATCACGACGCTGGCGTCAAAGGCCCGCACGGCCTTGACCCCGAGAAGCTCGAACTTGAGCGCGCCGTGAACCGCTTTCCCCAGCGCAATCACGCACGCCTCCGCGGCACAACGGAGCTCACCCGCCTGTGAGGTCAGCCCTTCGGATTCTCCTTCATACGCGTTGCTGTCCTGCCAGGTGAGCACAACGCGCGCCCGACAGCGACCCGTAGCCAGGCGATCCAGTTCGAATTCGGTGAAGCGGAGACGCTCCGGGAAGCGCGGTTCGGGGGGCCTTGTTTCGAACGGTGAGTGCATGGGTCTGGTTCTCCCGATATCTTTGGCCGATGCGAAACTTGTGCCTCGTCACGGCACTGGCCGCTCTCGCCCCGCTCGGGCTCACAGCGCAGATCGCCAGCCTGGAGCGGGAGCTCCAGGCCCGCATTCAACAGGACACAGCCGAGGTGGCCGTTGCCTACCTCGACCCCGTGACGCGTGACACGCTCTTCATCAACGGCCTCCGGCGCTATCACGCCGCGAGTACCATGAAGCTGCCGGTCTTGATCGAACTGGCCCGGCGGGTCGACATGGGTGAACTGCGTTGGGACAGCCCCCTGACCGTGCACAACGAGTTTCAGTCGATCGTCGACGGGTCCTCGTACCGTCTCGACCCTGCCGACGATGCCGACTCCTCCCTCTACGATGAGGAAGGGCACTCGATCGCCCTGTCGCGCCTGGCGCGCCTGATGATCGCCCGGAGCAGCAATCTGGCAACCAACCTGGTGGTCGACCGGCTTGGCGCCGCGCGGATCAACGCAACCGCCCATGCCTTGGGTGCCGATTCCATCAGCGTCCTCCGCGGCGTGGAGGACGGCAAGGCCTTCGCCGCCGGCCTCAACAACACTACCACCGCTCGCGACCTCGCGCTCCTCCTTGATGCGATCGCCGGCCGGCGAGCGGCGTCGCCCGCCCAATGCGACGTGATGGTCGGGGATCTCCTGGCCCAGGAATTCAACGATGGGATTCCCGCCGGCCTCCCGGCAGGAACAAGGGTCGCGCACAAGACGGGGGATATCACCGCCGTGGCTCACGACGCCGCGATCGTCTACCCGACCGGGCGAAGACCGTACGTCTTGGTGATTCTGACACGGGGATATGGGGAGCGGGCCAACGCGGCCCGACTGATGGCGGATCTATCTCGCCTCGTCTACAACTGGGCTACCCGGCGGCCGGACCCGCACGAGTAGGCCCAAGCTCGGTTGCTCTAGCGGGCGCTTTCCCCGAGGTGCTTGACGAGCACGGCAGCGACCTTGTCATCCGACAGACGGTCCGCCTGAGCGTACAGATCGGACCGGGAGGAGGACCGAAGCCCGGTGCTGGCCCACATCGGGCCGCGCCCGGCGCCGGCTTCCCGGCAACTCAGCATCAGCCGCCAGCCGTGAGTGTTGGCGACTCGTTCCGCCACCGGGGCGACGAACCAGCGTGTGTCTCCGATGGTGACTTCTCTCCAGGCCATCCCCAGTACCTGCTGACGAGTTGTGAAGGGGGGCGCGAATGTGGCCCGCTGCAGAATCAGTGTCAAGAGCCGTGCCGGGACTCAACCTGGGCGCCGGGCCCCGAGAATCGGAGGGACTCCACCGCTTATGTGACGGAGATCACAATTCGCAAGGCGCCGCGCCCTAGCGGCGCACCAGCTCCTGGAAGCGCTGGCGCAGGTCCCGTGTCACCGGGCCAGCCTTGCCCGCCCCGATGACCCGTCCGTCTACCCGCTGAATTGGCGCGATCTCGGCCGCAGTGCCTGTGAGGAAGGCCTCCTCGGCCGTGTAGAGGTCATAGCGGTTAAGCAGGGTCTCCTGCACCGGGTACCCGGCCTCCGCCGCAAGGCCGATGATTACATCGCGTGTTACACCTCGGAGGAGACCGGCATAAATGGCCGGGGTGCGCAGCAGACCACCCTTCCACACGAAGAGGTTCATCCCGGTCGCCTCAGCAACGTAGCCGGACGCATCGAGCATGATCGCATCGTCCGCCCCCGCGTTGGTCGCTTCGACCTTGGCAAGGATGTGATTGAGATAATTGAGGGACTTCACGCGAGGCGATAAGGCCTCCCGTTGATTGATCGGGGTACCGGCCGTGACGAGGGTTAACCCCTGCTCGTAGCGCTCAGGCGGCCAGATCGCGATGGTATCGAAGATGATGATCACTGACGCCCGCGGGCAGTTTCTCGGATCGAGGCCCAAGTCGCCCACGCCACGCGTCACCACATGTCGCAGATAGCCCTCTGTGAGCCCCGAGCGGCGGACACCCTCCTCGGTGACCGCGGCCATCTCCTCGTGGGAGATCGGCACCGTGAGAAGGATGGCCTTCGCCGAGTCGTAGAGTCGCTGGAGGTGCTCGGCGAGTCGGAAGGTCTTTCCGCCGTACACACGGGTGCCTTCGAAGACCCCGTCTCCGTAGAGGAGTCCGTGATCGAATACGGACACCCTGGCTGATGCCTTGTCCAGCCACTGGCCGTCGAGATAGATCAGGCTCACAAACCGTTCCTTGTGAATTCGGGGGCTTTTCGGGACCGACGCCGAGCACGATGAAGCCGTGGCGGGAGTGCTGATCGGAGCGCTCATCGTTGCCGCAGGCTGGACCGAGGGCAATATTTCCGTCCCCACAAAGCGGCAATGAGGGCGGTGGGACTCGAACCCACTACCTAGAGATTAAAAGTCTCTTGCTCTACCCGTTGAGCTACGCCCCCGCCGGCAACAAACGTGGGGGTTGTCGCGGGGAAACTCAAGGCCGGATCGGCGTTTGGAGCCCGTGCATGCGCGCGCCCCCTGTGCTTCTAATGGTACTGTGTTCGCTGGTGATTGTGCCCGCCGCGCAGGCTCAGACCAAGGACGCGGATCGCTGGCAGATCGCTTTGGAGAGCGGGGAGTACCTGTGGGATCTGCGTCTCGTACGGCTTTCAGGGGATTCGCTGATATTTCGTCAGGCGGATACCGTGGGAAGCGTCAGTGTCCAGCTGGTGAAGGAACTGCGCCTCATTCGAAAGACAGAGGTGCGTCTGGGCCTGCCGGGCGGAGGCGGTGGCGCCATGGCCGCCCTGACGGGCAGTGACGACGAGGTCTACGACATGACCACCATGGATTACGCGGCGCGTATCCGCACCGTACAGCAAGTGCTGCTCCTGCATCCTCCCAGTCCCTGACGGAGCGCGGTTCCCCCCGCGCTCCCTGCTTCACGAAGCGAACATCACCCCTTGCCGGACGGCGCCCTGTCCGGCGCCCGGGAGGCTCGCCTGTGACCGCACCCGCGCCACGCAAGCGCCCGTCTCCTCAGCGAAGCTCCCGCCCCAGCGTCACTGCCCGTGAGATCGAGGCGGAGCCGCTCCATCCCCCGATCACGCTGATCGTGGGGACGGACACGGGTGTCGGAAAGACCTGGGTCACGAGCGCCTTGGCTCGCGCACTCCGGGAGCTCGGGAGACAGGTCATTGCGGTCAAGCCTATCGAAACGGGATGTGAGGGCGAGCCCAGCGCGGCAGAGGACGGAGCGGTGCTGGCGGCAGCGACGGGACAGACCGGCCCGCGCCGGGCGCTGGTGCGGCTCCCCGGTCGGCTCCCGCCGGCGATTGCCGCCGACCAGTCCGGCACCGAGGTCGATTACGACGATCTCGTCGCGCGGATCCAAAGCCTCGCGGCACCGGACACCTTCCTTCTCGTGGAAGGGGCGGGCGGCCTGCTCTCGCCGCTTACCTGGGTGGACAATCATCTCGATCTCGCCCACAGCCTCGGGGCACGGGTGCTGCTCGTCGCGGCCGACCGGCTGGGGACCGTGAGCCATACGCTGCTGGCGCTGCGCGTACTGCACGCGGAGAAAGTACCTGTGCTCGGCGTCGTCCTGAACCAGGTGGGTGAGCCGGACGAGAGCACCCGCGCAAACGCGGGGGCCCTGGTCCGGCTAGCCGAGAGCACCCCGGTAGTGACCGTCCCATTTCTCCAGGACCCCAAGCGCGCGGCCGAAGCCGTCAAGGAGGTCGTGGGCTGGCTGCTCCCCTGAATCACTCCTTCAGCTTCGAGAGAGTCGACTGGATTTCGCCCCGCACGGTCGGAGTCGGAGCACCATCGAGCAACGCGGTCAGCCGTTCCCGCGCGACGGCGGAGGGGACGGTGAAGCGGAAGGCTAGGAGCGCGCCATTCCGAACGACGGCGCGAGGCGAATACACCAGATGCTGGAGCATTTCCAGCGCACGCGCATTTCCCCGCCCGGCGAAAGCTCCCAGCGCGAAGGCCGCGTTGCGCACCGCGCCGGCCGCCTGCCCAACCTCATCCAGCATCAGGGTGTCGTTGCTCTGAACGATCGAGGCCAGGGCCGCGTCCGCGACCACGTCCTGATAGGACGGCGTGGCGAATGCCTGCCGATAGAGTACCTCGGCGTTCGATGGATCGAGATGCGCCAGAGTGCCCAGCGCCGCGGCCCGCACCTCGTAGCTGGTATCGCTTTCCCAGGTGTGCCGTATCGCGGCCAGCGCTTCGGGAGTAGGGGTTTGGGAGAGCAGCGCGTTTGCGGCGGCCGCACGCACCTGCGCGGACGTATCCTTGAGGGCAGCCACCAGCCCAGTGGATACTTCGTGGGTCTGAAACCCAGCCAACGCCTCGAGTGCTTCGACCCTGGTGCGATAGGAATCGCCTGCTGAAGAGGCCTGAAGCAAGGCGGCCCGAGCCAGCGAGTCGCTCTTCCGACCGCCCAGCTGTTGGATGACCCAGGTCCGGTCCCACAGATCCTCGTCCCGAGAGAGCTGGTTAGCGAGCCACTCCGTCGGCTGCTCGAAGGCCAGGCGCTTGAGGATGCCATTGCCATCGTCGAAGATGACCATGGTCGGCGGCTCATTGACATCGGGTACGACGATCGTCTGCTCGCGGTCGGCAAGCGATGCGTGCGCAATCCGGTCCCCGCTGGGGGTACCGACCCGGATTGTGACGGGCATCGTGAAGACCTCCGCGACCCGGTACCGCAGGCCGGTGCTGTCCGCCGCGAGCGTGTCCTGCTGCACCTGCTTCACGTCAAGCGAGACGCTGTGGCCGGTGGAGTCATAGCTGGCCGTGACGTCGAATTCGGGGTAGCCAGCGCCGTATACCCACTGGTCCCAGAACCAGTCGAGGTTCTGGCCGGTGGCCTCGAGGAAAGCCTGCCGGAGATCATCGCTGGTTGCGACGTCGTAGGCGTGCTGTTCCAGGTAGCGATGGACGCCGGCCCAGAATGGGCCGTCCCCGAGATACTTGCGCAGCATCTCGAGGACCAGCGCACCCTTGGGATAGATGTTGTTGGACCCCAGAGAAGCCAGCGGCATTCTCCGGCGCTGATCGATGCGGAGGAACTGCCGGTATTCGTCGAGGTAGTAGTCCTCCCCCGCGGCGCGTCCCAGCTTCGTGGCCCAATACTGCCCCGGCATGAATTCCGCGAACCCCTCGTTGAGCCACATGTTCGCCCAGTTGGCAGTCGTGACGTAGTCGCCGAACCACTGGTGAGCCAGCTCGTGGGGAATGAGGATGTGTCTGTACCAGGGCCGGTCGACGTAGGCCCGGGCGTCCGGCAGCCAGTCCACGAGGGTCGTCGCGCTGACGTTCTCCATCCCTCCGAAGAAATCCGCCACCGTCGTCTGGGCATACTTGGCCCAGGGGTAACTGACGCCGGTGAGGCGGGAGTAGACGTCGATCATGTCGGGTGTGACCCTGAAAAGCGGGCGGGCAAGCGCGGTGTCGGACCGGTAGACGTAGTAATCGACGGGCACCTGCCGCCAGTGATCGCTGATTTTCGCGAGCGGCGCGACGATGAGCGACACGAGATAGCTGGCCGACGGCCGATCCTGGCGCCATGCAAAGGTCCGGGTGCCATCGCGATTCACGCGTTGCTGGGCCAGTGCTCCATTCGAGACGGCAGTGTAGCCTTTGGGGACGGTAGCGACCATCTCCCATGTCATCTTGTCGTTGGGAAAGTCGTAGGTCGGGAACCAGAAGTGGTTGTTATGATCCTCCCCCTGGCTCCACAGCTGGCGAGGGCGTGCCGGCTTGAGTGTGTCCCCCTCGATGAACGTGAGACCCTCACCGTTGGTGACCCGTCCGGCGTACTCCACCTGAAAGCGCACCGTGTCCCCGAACCCGACGGCTTTCGGCAGGTGCACGACCAGTGTGTCTCGAACATGGTCGAAGCGCAGCGACGACCCGAGCCGCGGCCCCCCTGACCCATGAATGGCCCGGACGTCCAGCAGGCTCCCGGCATCGAGGACCACCGAATCGAATCCCGCCCGAAGTGCCCGGAGCGTGATGTCGACTCTTCCACTAAACCCCAGGCTGTCCCAGCTGAAGTTCCCGATCTCGATCCGTTCGTGGATCAGATCGTAGTCATGGGATCGCGTGTAGTGATCATTCGCCATGAGCGCCACGTTGGAGAGCTGTGGCGGAGCGGCGGGGACTGGCGCGGGCGACTGGGCAGAGAGCGGGGCGGCGGCCGCCAGCAGGGCCGCGACGGCGAGCGGGCGAGAAGCGATCATGGGGCTAGAGTCCGAAGGAGAGTTGAGCGACGGGGGCGAAGGAGCGACGATGGTGGGGGGTAGGGCCACGAGCGACAAGGGCGTCACAGTGCTGGAGCGTGGCGTATCCAGCGTTGGTCTCCCAGCCGTAGCCCGGATAGCGCGCCGCGAGCTGCCGCATCAGGCGATCTCGCACCTCCTTGGCCACGATCCCGGCCGCCGCGATGGAGTAGCACAGCGCGTCGCCGTCCACGATCGCCTGATGAACGAACCCGCACTCCGGCATGGGAAGGCCGTCGACGAAGACCCGGTAGCTGGTGGCTCCGGCCTGAAGCGCGCGCTGTCGAAACGCGGGGTCGGCAACCGCGCGGCCGACGGCCCGGCGCATGGCGAGGGCGGTGGCGCGGCGGATGTTGAGGCGGTCGATTTCCCGCACCGAGGCCGCGGCCACCGTCAGCCAGAGGGCGCGCTCCACGATTTGCGGCACCAGCTCGGCGCGCTGCAGGCCACTCAAGGTCTTGCTGTCTCGGACGCCGCGGACCGGCTCGGCATACGGAATAAAGGCGACGGCCGCGGCCACCACTGGTCCAGCCAGGGGGCCGCGGCCGACTTCGTCCACGCCGATGAGGACCGCGCGGCTGGACCAGACAAGCTCTTCCTGCTCGAGCGACGGCGTCAGGTTTCCCGGCCCTCCTTGATGCGGGCGGCCTTGCCGCTCACCTTGCGCAAGTAGTAGAGCTTGGCACGCCGCACGCGTCCTTTGCGCACCACTTCGATCGAGGCAAGGCTGGGGCTGTGCAGCGGGAACACCCGTTCCACGCCCACACCGGCCGAGACCTTGCGAACCCTGAAGGTCTCACTGATGCCGCCGCCACGCTTGCCCATGCAGAGGCCTTCGAAGGCCTGCAGCCGCTCCTTGTCGCCCTCGCGCACTCGAACGAGCACCTTGATGGTGTCGCCCGGCTCGAAGGCAGGGATGTCCGTCCTCAGGCCCTCCCGGGCCACCGCCGCAATCCGCTCCACGAGTCTCCTCCTTCGAGTGCTGCACCGTCGGCCGATCTCCGACTAACGGTGCTTCGTCTGATAGTCCGACCACAGGTCCGGTCGTCGCTCACGGGTCATTCGTTCGGCTTCGTCTCGCCGCCACACGTCGATCTCCGCGTGGTTCCCGGACAGGAGCACCTGCGGCACCGCTCGACCCCCGTACATCGGAGGCCGGGTGTAGCTCGGCGGGCTGAGCAGCCCGTCGTAGTGGGAATCACCCGCCGCCGATTCGTGGTCTCCCAACACGCCCGGCAGCAGCCGCACTACCGCGTCGATGACGGCGATCGCCGCCGGCTCCCCGCCCGACAACACGAAATCACCCAGCGAAAGTTCCTCCGTGGCCAGCCCCTCCGCCACCCGCTGGTCGACGTCCTTGTAGTGCCCGCACAAGAGGGTCAGCCGCTGTTCCAGCGAGAGGCGGACCGCATCCTCGTGGCCGAACCGGCGGCCCCGCGCCGACAAGAGGACGATCGGACCCTGGCGGCTCGCCTCATCGAGGCCGGCCACTGCCTCGAAGAAGGGCTCGGGCTTGAGCACCATGCCCGCCCCGCCACCGTACGGGTAGTCGTCCACCGTGCGGTGCCGGTCGTGGGTGTAATCACGGAGTTGAATCAACTCATACCGCACCCTGCCCGCCGCGCGCGCCCGCTCGGGAATGCTGGTCGCCAGGTATGGCGCGACGACCTCCGGAAAGAGCGTGACCACATTGATGCGCATCCAGGACTCCGCGAGCTACCCACCCCGCCTCAACACCGCCGACCCGCCCGCCATCCGACCACTATTCCAGAAGGCCTTCAGGGAGCGCTACCACGAGCACTCGCTCTTCCCGGCGAACCTCCCGGATGAACTCCTTCCGGAACGGCAGCAGGAACTCCCGGGCCGGCCCCTGCACCTCCAGCGTGAGACCGCTGGGGAGTTCGAAGAACCCGCTCACCAACCCCAGCGGCTTCCCTGTCTCATCGCGGACCGAACAGCCCACGAGCTCGTGAAGGTAGACCTCTCCTTCCGCTGGCGGCTGCAACTCCTCCCGGGGAGCGGCCAGGAATTGTCCCCGCCACGGCTCCAGCTCCTCGCGAGCATCGATCCCACGGAACTTGAGGAGCCATTCCCGATGGAAGGGGCGGCTCCGTTCAATCTGCAGCGCCTCGCCGAGCAAGGCGCCCTCGAGTGACATCCGCGCCAGCTGGCGCCCCGGCGCAAACACCGCTTCCGGCTGGGCGGTCAGCGGAAAGATCGCGCACTCTCCCTTAAGTCCGTGCGGCTTCCGAAGCCGCCCCACAGCCAGATACCGGGGGCGCCCCGGTACGGTCACGCCTTCGCGGGGGTAAGCAGCCCAGCCCGCTCGAGAATGGCCCGAACGGTGTCGGTCGGCGTCGCTCCCTTTGCGAGCCAGGCCCTGGCCTGTTCGGCGTCGAGCTTCACCTTGTCGGCCGCCTGCTCGGCGCGCGGATCGTAGGTTCCGATCGCCGCGACGAAGCGACCGTCCCGCGGCGAGTCCTTGTCCGACACGACGATCCGATAAAGCGGGATGCCCTTCCGGCCGACCCGCCGGAGACGAATCCTGGTTGCCATCGATTCCGACCTCGTTGAAGTCTGTGAGCCACACGGGCCCGCCCGCCCCAGCACGCCGGGCGTTCCGGCGGGGCCTTACATCCCGAATTTTCCAGGGCCGCGTCCGAACGGCAGCTTGAGACCGCGCCCCCCGGACTTCATCAGCTTCTGCATCTGCTTGAACTGATTCAGCAGCTGATTGACCTCCTGGACCGTCCGTCCCGCACCCTTCGCGATGCGCAGTCGTCGGGACCCATTGATGACATCCGGGTCCGCTCGCTCGCCCGGCGTCATTGAGAGCACGATCGCCTCGACATGTTTCATCCGCTTGTCGTCGAGGTTTGCCGACTTGAGCATGTCGGGGCTGACCCCTGGAAGCATCCCCAAGACGTTCTTGATCGGCCCCATCTTCTGCATCTGCTTCATCGCGGCGAGGAAGTCCTGAAGATCGAGGCCCCTCTTCGAGGTGGCCTTCCGCGCCAGCTTCTCCGCCTCGGCCGCATCCACGGTGGCCTGGGCCCTCTCGACCAGAGAGAGAATATCCCCCTTCTGGAGAATGCGTCCTGCCAGCCGGTCAGGCCGGAACGGTTCGAGCTGGTCGAGCTTTTCTCCAATGCCGAGATACTTGATCGGCGCCCCTGTCACTCCGAAGATGGAGAGCGCCGCGCCGCCGCGGGCGTCACCATCCATCTTGGTCAGGATGACACCCGTGATCCCGAGCGTCTCGTGGAATCCGCTCGCGATGCGCACGGCGTCCTGCCCCGTCATTCCGTCGGCCACGAGAAGGATCTCGTGCGGCTGCACCGCCGACTTGAGCTGCTTCAGCTCATCCATCATCGCGGCGTCGATCTGCAGCCGTCCCGCGGTGTCCACCAGTACGGTCCGGGCCCTGGCCTTGCCGGCCTCCACGAGGCCGCGTTTGACGATCCCGACAACCTCGGTCACGCCAGGTTCGGCGTGGCACCCGACTTCGGCCTGCCGGGCCAGCGTTACCAGCTGCTCCACGGCCGCCGGACGATAGACGTCAGCCGCAACCAGGAAGGGCGCCTTCTGCTCGAGCTTGAGACGCCGTGCCAGCTTGCCCGCGGTCGTCGTCTTCCCGGAGCCCTGCAGCCCCACCAGCAGGACGACAGTTGGAGGGACCGACGCGAAGGCGATCGGCGACTGCTTCTCGCCGAGCAGCGCGACCAGTTCATCGTAGACGATCTTGACCAGCTGATCGCCTGGCCGGACCGCCTTGAGGAGCTGCGCCCCTATGGCCCGCTGCTCCACTCGCTCCAGAAAGGAGCGGGTCAGATCAAAGCTGACGTCCGCTTCGAGGAGCACCCGGCGGATTTCGCGGAGCCCGTCCTTGACCGCTTCCTCGGTAAGAACGCCGCGCCCGGTCAGTCTGGAGAGCGCGGCGGTGAGTTTTGCAGACAACTCGTCGAACATAAGCCTTGAAGAATAGCGAGCTTAGCGCAGTCGAGCAAGCCGCGGGACCCCTGGCAGGGAGGTAATCACCGGGGTGCCGCACGGCCGTCGCTCCCGGCCACCTGCGGGGTCGCCACACGGCGATCTCTGGCCAGCCGCGCAGACCGAGCTGTCGCCCTGCAACAGCGTCGAAAAGGCGCCGCCCGCGTTGCGAGGCTTAGCAGACCGCCAGGTCGGGACGGTAGAATCGGGTCCCCTTCTCCAGGAGCGTTAGTGAAAGCCCTACCTACCCGTCTGGACCCGGCTGACGAGGGCCGCACCGAAACCGGGGTCCGCGTGGCGGACGCCCTGGCCGAGGCGGTCGCGCATGGGCCCTACGCAGCCCTCCGGACCGCACGATCCCTCTCCGATGAAGAGCTTCGTCTGGGGCTGGATTTCGTAAGCACGGTGCTGGAAGTCGCGTCCAGCTCGGCGCGGGCTATGGCCTCGGTGCTGGCCGAACGCGGCGGGGGCTCGGAGCCGGCGGTGCATTGATCACGGCTTCACGACCTCCACGGTCGCGATCTGCTTCCAGCCGAGCCATTCGTCAGGCGCGATGACGATGCGGGTCGCCGGGTGGCTCGAGATGCGGCGCGCGGTGATCTCCATCCGGTACCCCAACCGCCGCCGGGTCTCGAGGCGCTGGCCCGTGGAAGCCATGAACTTGCTCTGACTGAGAGAGTCGTCCCACACGATGTACCAGACCATGGCGGGACCGGCCGGGGTCTCGTAGACCCTGAACCGGTCCCCCCCCCATCCCAGAGCGGTCGGGTTCAGAGTCTCGTAGTTGGAAGCGGGCCCGGCGAGGTCGGCCGCAAGAACGCGCATGTCGAACTCGCCCAGCACGTCCTCGTACAGCACGTGGGGTTCGTCCGAGGTGAACCGCAGGGTGATGGGCTGGTCCCCGCGCCCGTAGCGATAGGGATGCAGGATCTGCTCGGTCGAAACGGGCATTCGCGGTCCGTATGGCTGGGTATCGCGGTGCTCCGAGCCATACCACCAGCGCAGGAAGTCGGCCCCGGCCAGGTAGGGAAAGACGATGCCTTCGCGGAGGATACGGGGAGCCTTGTTGAAGACCGGCATGTTCTGCTGCTGTTTTCGGAACTGCTCCCGATAGGTCTCCCAGAACTCTGGCATGGCAAGCAGGTTCTGGTCGGGTACCATGACCTGCAGGCCGCCGAGCGTCGCCTGCCCTTCGAGAATCGACTGTGCAGCCGCCAGCCGGTCGTTGTCGCCCCGCTGGTTCATGATCGAGTCGATCGGGACATACTGGTGCTGCAGCGCGTGCACCAGTTCGTGGGACACTGTCAGCCGCAGAAGTTGAGGATCCGCATTGGCGACGACGAAGAGCGTCGTCGAATCGGGTTCGTAGTAGCCAATGATCTGTTCGGTGTAGAGGTCAAGGAGGAGCGCGCGCAGATCGAGCGAATCGGGCAGCAGACCCAGCAGCCGGTAGGTGGCCTGCAGTCCCCGCGCTTTCTCGGGAGGAAGCTCCTGGTCGAGCTTATGGACCAGATAAGCCCGCACCTGCTCCCGGCTCCGCACGGTAGCGCGGGGGCGCGATCGGAACCGGAGGCCCACGGCTCGTTCGACCGCCGGGGTGAGGCTGTCGACCAGACGGGTCAGGTCCTGGTCCGGCGTCGCCACGGGGCGACCCCGGCAGGTCACCGCCGCGACAGGCAGCGCCAGGGCTAGGGCTGCAGCACGAAGCTTCGATACCATGTGATAATCCCCGGCCCGGCCAGCCAGGTGACCGCCGCGCCAATGCTCAGAAATACCCCGAACGGAACGAGACGTTTCCGATCGAAAAACGACAGAGGAACGAAGACGAGTGTGCCAAGCACCGCGCCCAGAAAAATCGTGAGCAGAACGCCCTGCCACCCGACGAAGGCGCCCACCATCGCCATCATCTTGATATCCCCGCCTCCCATCGCCTCTTCCTTGAACATCCAGCTGCCCAACGCCCCCACCACCCACAGCAACGCAAACCCGGCCACGGCACCGAGCAGGGCGTTCGCGATGGAGGGAAACCCTCCGGGCAGACTCAAAGCGATCCCCAGGACGAGCCCCCCCAAGCTGAATTCGTCGGGGATCAGGTACTCCCGCGCATCGGTCATCGCGATCCCCAGCAGGATCGTGAAGAAGATCGCTCCACTCGCGGCCGTGAGCCCCAGGCCGAATCGCCAACCCAGGAGCGCCCAGATGCAGCCGGTGGCCAACTCGACCAGCGGATACTGAACCGAAATCGGCGTGCGACAGGTTCGGCATCGCCCTCGAAGGAGCAGCCAGGACAGAACAGGGATGTTGTCGTACCACTCGATGAGGCGTCCGCAGCCGGGGCAGTGCGACCGGGGGCGGATTACCGACTCGTCTCTGGGCCACCGGAGGATGCAGACGTTCAGAAAGCTGCCCAGCATCAGACCGAGGAGGCCCATCACCAGACTTGCGAGACGGTCAACGGACACGCGTAACCTCATAGAGGAGAATCCCGGCGGCGACGGCGACGTTCAGCGATTCGACTGCGCCCGCGATGGGAACGGTCACACGCCGGTCCGCGACTGCCTCGAGATCCGGACTTATCCCAGCGCCCTCGTTACCCACTACCAGCGCCACCGGCCCACGTCTCTCGACCTCGCCCACGGCGGTTCCGGTGGTCGAGCTGGTCCACAGCTCCAGCTGTTCCTTCCGAGCCCACTCGACGAGCGATGCGATGGACATGGGGACGGCGGGGAGCCGGAACATCGCGCCCATCGCGCCGCGCAGCGCCTTGGGGCTCCACAGGTCTCCCGTACCCGGGAGGGCGATCAGCCCCTTGGCGCCGAAAGCCAGCGCCGTGCGAGCCAGCGCGCCAACGTTGCCGGGGTCCTGCACGCCGTCGAGGACCAGCACAACCCCGGCGGGACTGGGGACGATATCCGTCGGCTCCCAGGACGGAGGCTCTACTACGGCCACGACTCCCTGCGGATGCTCGGTATCCGCCAGCTCGGCCAGGAGGCTGTCCTCTACAGCCTCGAGTGGGACACCCAGACCGACCAGGCGCCGTTTGAGGGTATCCCCTCTGGCGGTAGCTTCCAAGGCGGGCGCGACCGCTGCCCCCTGGATCGAGACCCCGGCATCGAGGGCTTCCTCGAGCAGCCGAATGCCTTCGGCCAGCGCCAGGGCCCGGCGCTCGCGAGCGCGGCGGCGGTGCAGATCCCGGATCGTACTGATCAACGACACGTCCACCTGGCCGTTCAGGATGAAGATTGCGCTCACCGTTGCCGGATCGGACTCCGGCGGCGGGGCCGGCATTCAAGCCGACCTGAAAACCTTTCACCAGTTCGGCGTCTACGGCACCAGTGTAATCGTGGCTGTGACGGCCCAGAACACGCGCGGCGTTCGCGCGGTCCATTCCATTCCCGAAGCCAATGTGGCGGGCCAGCTGGCCGCGGTTGCGGAGGATCTGCCGCCCGCGGCGGTGAAGACCGGCATGCTGGCCAGCGCCGGGTTGGTAGCACTGGTGGCCGACGCGATTCGCGACCGGCGCTGGGTGAATTACGTCTGCGACCCGGTGATGACCGCGACCTCGGGTCAGCGGCTGCTGGAACCCAGCGCGGAGGCGACTCTCCGGGAGCGACTTCTCCCGCTGGCAGTGCTGGTCACGCCGAACCTGGCCGAGGCGGCCGCGCTCACGGGCGTCGAGGTTCGAGACCCTACGCAGATGGAAAGCGCAGGCCGCGAACTGCTGCGGCTGGGAGCCCGCGCGGCGCTGGTGAAGGGCGGGCACCTGGCTGGCGACCTGCTCACCGACATCCTGGTCACGCCGACCGCGGTTGAGCGGTTCACTCGGCCGCGCCTGATCAC
>Ga0335081_10010480_pt1 | contig 14985 bp, 14 predicted proteins | sample Lox_Sample_35_FD_206713 | JGI IMG/M metagenome (GOLD analysis project Ga0335081, IMG submission 206713) | Soil microbial communities from Loxahatchee National Wildlife Refuge, Florida, United States - Lox_Sample_3.5 | ecosystem: Environmental > Terrestrial > Soil > Wetlands | place: USA...
GGGCACGGTGCTGTCGCGCGCGACGGCGATCGCGGCGGCGGTGTTCATGATCAACAGCCTCGCTCTCGCGTACTTCGGCGTGCAGCGGAGCAGCGCGCCGAAGACCATCTTCGATCAGCCCGCGCCGATCTCCGTGCCCGCTCCGGTGCGCGGTGCACCGCAGTCGAGCACGCCCGCGCCGAATGTTCCGCCGGGCGCGGTGCCGGTGCCGTCCGCGCCGGCAGGTGGCGGCGCTCCGGCAAAGTAGGGGCTCGAGGCCCGCGAGGATCTGTTACCCAAGCCCACGTGGTGGAATTGGTAGACACACTAGCTTGAGGGGCTAGCGCCGCAAGGTGTGCCAGTTCGAATCTGGCCGTGGGCACCAAATATCATGCGGCGGCTGTTATCATTGCGGCCCGCGTCGGAATGACAGCAGCATGCTTGCGAACTACCTGCCGGTTCTGATCTTTCTGATCGTAGCCGCGGCCCTGGCTGGGCTGCTGCTCGGGGCCGGCACGATCATCGGGCGGCTCTTTGCCCGCTTCCACGGCGACCGCGAGAAGCTCTCCCCGTACGAGTGCGGCTTCGAGGCCTTCGAAGACACCCGCATGCGCTTCGACGTGCGCTATTACCTGGTCGCGATCCTGTTCATCGTGTTCGACCTCGAGATCGCGTTCCTCTTCCCGTGGGCCGTCGCGCTGCGCAAGATCGGGCTCTTTGGCCTCCTCGCCATGGGGATCTTTCTCGCGATTCTCGTCGTCGGCTTCATCTACGAGTGGCGCAAGGGGGCTCTGGAGTGGGACTAGAGGCGGACACCGCCGGCTTCGCCGCGCGCGGCTTCCTCACCACCCAGGTGGACAGCCTGCTCAACTGGGCGCGCACCGGGTCGCTGTGGCCGATGACGTTCGGGCTCGCCTGCTGTGCGGTGGAGATGATGCACGCGGGCGCCTCGCGCTATGACCTCGATCGCTTCGGCGTCGTGTTCCGCCCGAGTCCACGGCAATCGGATGTGATGATCGTGGCGGGCACGCTGGTGAACAAAATGGCCCCGCCGTTGCGCAAGGTCTACGACCAGATGGCCGAGCCGCGCTGGGTGATCTCGATGGGCTCGTGCGCGAACGGCGGCGGCTACTACCACTATTCCTATGCCGTGGTGCGCGGCTGCGACCGCATCGTTCCGGTCGATGTGTACGTGCCCGGCTGCCCGCCGACCGCCGAGGCGTTGATCTACGGCATCATTCAGTTACAAAAGAAGATCGAGCGCACCAGCACGATCAGCCGCAACCCCTGATGGCAGCGCTCGACTTACTCGCACAGCAGATCGAGGCGCAGCTCGGCGCGCGCGTCCGCCGCGTGCCCGCGCTGCCGGCCGAGCTCGCCTACGAGGTGGTGCCGGCCCAGCTCCTGGAGGCCTGCCGCATCCTGCGCGATGACCCGGCGCTCAAGTTCGAGATGCTGATGGATCTTGCGGGGATCGACTACCTGGAGTTCCGCAAGGACGACTGGCAGACCCAGTCGGCGACGCGCACCGGTTTCAGCCGCGCGCGCCTGGAGACCGAGGAGCTCGTGCCGCCGGCTCCGGCCGAGGGGGCGCGCTACGCGGTCGTCTATCACCTGCTGTCGATCACCCATAACCACCGGGTGCGCCTGAGAGTGAAGTGCGAGGACGAGTCCGAGCCGCTGGTCGATTCGGTGGTGGAGGTGTGGGCGTCCGCCAACTGGTTCGAGCGCGAGGCGTTCGATCTGTTCGGCATCCTGTTCCGCGGTCACCCCGATCTGCGGCGCATCCTCACCGACTACGGCTTCGTCGGGCACCCGTTCCGCAAGGATTTCCCGCTGATCGGCAACGTCGAGGTCCGCTACGATCCGGAGAAGCGGCGCGTCGTCTACCAGCCGGTGAGCATCGAGCCGCGGGTGCTGGTCCCGAAGGTGATCCGCGAGGACAACCGCTACAACCCGGCGCTCAAGGATACCCCACCGCAGGGACCGCGCTCATGAGCGGCGTGCCGGGCGGGGCGACCGAGATTCGCGCCTACACGATGAACTTCGGCCCGCAGCACCCCTCCGCGCACGGCGTGCTGCGCCTGGTGCTCGAGCTCGACGGCGAGGTCATTCAGAAGGCGGATCCGCACATCGGCCTTCTGCATCGCGGCACCGAGAAGCTCGCCGAGTCCAAGCCCTACAACCAGTCGATCGGCTACATGGATCGGCTCGATTACGTCTCCATGATGTGCAACGAGCACGCCTACGTGCTCGCCATCGAGCAGCTGCTCGGCATCAAGCCGCCCGAGCGCGCGCAGTACATCCGCGTGATGTTCGATGAGATCACCCGCATCCTCAACCACCTGCTGTGGCTCGGCGCGCACGCGCTCGACATCGGCGCCATGACGCTGCTGCTGCTCGCGTTCAAGGCGCGCGAGGAGCTCATGGACACGTACGAGGCGGTCTCCGGGACGCGCATGCACGCGACCTACTACCGTCCGGGCGGCGTGCATCGCGACCTGCCCGACAGCATGCCCAAGTACCAGGCCTCGAAGTGGCGCTCGCAGAAGCAGGCGGATCGGTTCAACGAGTCACGCGCCGGCACGATGCTCGATTACATCCAGGCCTTCACCGAGCGCTTTCCGAAGGCGGTCGACGACTACGAGACGCTGCTGACCGACAACCGCATCTGGAAGCAGCGCACCGTCAACATCGGCGTCGTCTCGCCCGAGCGGGCGATGCAGCTCGGCTTCTCCGGTCCGATGCTGCGCGGCTCGGGCATCGCCTGGGATCTGCGCAAGAAGCAGCCCTACGAGGTCTACGAGCGGATGGACTTCGATGTGCCGATCGGCGTGAACGGCGACTGCTACGACCGCTATCTGGTGCGCATCGAGGAGATGCGCCAGTCGAATCGCATCGTCCGCCAGTGCGTGGACTGGCTGAAGGTCAATCCGGGCCCGGTGATGATCGATGATCGCAAGGTCCGCGCCCCGCGGCGCGAGCGCATGAAGGACGACATGGAGTCCCTGATCCATCACTTCAAGTTCTTCACCGAAGGGTTCTGCGTTCCCGAGGGCGAGACCTACGCGGCGGTGGAGGCGCCCAAGGGCGAGCTCGGCGTGTACCTCGCCTCCGACGGCGCCAACAAGCCCTACCGCCTCAAGGTGCGGGCGCCGGGCTTCGCGCACCTCGCGGCGCTCGATGAGATGGTGCGCGGGCACATGATCGCCGACGTGGTGGCGGTGATCGGCACACAGGACATCGTTTTCGGGGAGATCGATCGCTGATGCGCACCCTGACGGCCAAGGCGGCGCTGCTGTCCGAGCACACGCGCCAGGAGATCGATCTGTGGGTCGCGAAGTTTCCGCCGGGGCGGCAGCGCTCGGCGGTGCTCTCCGCGCTGCGCTTCGCGCAGGAGCAGAACGAGGGCTACCTCACCCCGGAGCTGCTCGAGGCCGTCGCCGACTACCTCGATCTGCCGCCGGTGCAGGTGATGGAGGTCGCAAGCTTCTACTCGATGTACGAGCTGCACCCGTGCGGGCGGCATCACGTCAGCATCTGTACCAACATCTCCTGCATGCTGCGCGGTGCCGAGGAGCTCGTGGCGCATGCCGAGAAGAAGCTCGGCATCAAGCTCGGGGAGAGCACGCCCGACAAGCGGATCTTCCTCAAGCGCGAGGAGGAGTGTCTCGCCGCCTGCACCGGGGCGCCGATGATGATGGTGGATCATGTGTATCACGAGCACCTGACACCGGAAGCGGTCAGCGCGATCCTGGATGATTTGAAATGACAGCTGCCGAGAAGTACGCGGACAAGCTCAATCTGTCGCTGTTCGAGCCCTTGAAGCTCGAGCGCCCCTGGACGCTCGCCACCTATCGCACCATCGGCGGCTACACGGCCTGGGAGAGGATTCTCAAGGACAAGCCCCCACGCCTGTCGATCATCGACACCATCAAGGCCTCGGGCCTGCGCGGCCGGGGCGGGGCGGGCTTTCCGACCGGCACCAAGTGGAGCTTCATGCCGCGCGATGCTCCGATGCAGAAATACGTGGTGTGCAACTCGGATGAGAGCGAGCCGGGAACCTGCCACGATCGCGACATCCTGCGCTACAACCCGCACGCGCTGATCGAGGGGATGGCGATCGGCGGCTATGCGATGGGCGCGACCGTCGGCTACAACTACATCCGCGGCGAGTTCCTCGCCGAGCCGGTGCCGCGCTTCGAGGCGGCGCTCGCGGAAGCCTATGCCGCCGGCCTGCTGGGCAAGAACATCCAGGGCTCGGGCATCGACTTCGACCTGCACACCTTCGTCGGCGCCGGCGCCTATATCTGCGGCGAGGAGACGGCGCTCCTCGACTCGCTCGAGGGCAAACCCGGCAAGCCGCGCTTCAAGCCGCCGTTCCCGGCCGCGTTCGGCGTGTATGGCGCGCCCACCACGATCAACAACACCCAGAGCTACGCGCTCGCGCCGACCATCCTGCGCAAGGGCGCCGAGTGGTTCGCGAACCTCGGCCCCAAGAACGCCGGCGGCACCGCGATCTACTCGGTGTCGGGGCACGTGGCGAAGCCCGGCAACTTCGAGCTGCCGATGGGCATTCCGTTCGCCGATCTGCTCGAGCTCGCCGGCGGCATCTGGAAGGGGCGCAAGCTGAAGGCGGTGATTCCCGGGGGCTCCTCGGTGCCGGTGGTGCCGGGCGAGGCGATGCTGAAGGTCAACATGGACTTCGACTCGCTGCGTACGGTGGGCTCCTCGGTCGGCTCGGCCGCGGTCATCGTGATGGATGAGACCACCTGCATGGTGCGCGTGCTCGAGCGGCTGTCGCGCTTCTACATGTCCGAGTCGTGCGGCCAGTGCACGCCCTGCCGCGAGGGCACCGGGTGGCTGGACCGCATGCTCAAGCGCATCCTCGCGGGGCAGGGCCGCCGCGAGGACCTGAACCTGCTGCTCGATGTCGCGAACCGCATCGAGGGCCACACGATCTGCGCACTCGGCGATGCGGCGGCGTGGCCGGTGCAGAGCTTCATGAAGCACTACCGGCATGAGTTCGAGTACATGATCGATCACGGCGGCCGCAGCATCGTCGAATCCCAAGGGCTCGCCGCATGAGCGAGGAGTTCGTCAACATCGAGGTGAACGGCGTGCCGATGAAGGCACGCAAGAACGAGATGATCATTCGCGTCACGGACGCGAACGGGGTGTACATCCCGCGCTTCTGCTATCACGACAAGCTGTCGATCGCGGCCAATTGCCGCATGTGCCTGGTCGAGGTGGAGAAGGCGCCGAAGCCGCTGCCGGCGTGCGCGACCCCCGTCGCCGAGGGCATGAAGATCTTCACGGCCTCCGCCAAGGCGACCGGCGCGCAGCGCGCCACGATGGAGTTCCTGCTCATCAATCATCCGCTCGACTGCCCGATCTGCGACCAGGGCGGGGAGTGCGAGCTGCAGGACCTCGCGGTCGGCTTCGGGCGCGACATCTCGCGCTTTCACGAGCGCAAGCGCGTCGTCAAGGACGAGAACTTAGGTCCGCTCGTCTCCACCGACATGACGCGCTGCATTCAGTGCACGCGCTGCATCCGCTTCACCGAGGAGATCGCCGGCATCCAGGAGCTCGGCATGGCCGGTCGCGGCGAGCAGATGTCGGTACGCTCCTTCATCGAGCACACGGTCGATCATGAGCTCTCGGGCAACATCATCGACCTGTGCCCGGTCGGTGCGCTCAACTCCAAGCCGTTCCGCTTCCGCGCCCGCGCCTGGGAGATGACGGCGCACCCGCTCGTGTCACCGCACGATGCCGTGGGGTCGAATTTGTTTGCTCACGTGCTGCGTGGGCGTCTGATGCGCGTCGTGCCGCGTCCGAACGAGGCGATCAACGAGACCTGGATCGCCGATCGCGACCGCTTCAGCTACGAGGGCGTGTACAGCGCCGACCGCCTCGCGACGCCCCTGGTGCGCGACGGCGAGAACTGGGTGAGCGTCGACTGGGGCTCGGCGCTGAAGCGGGTCGCCGATGGCCTCAAGTCCCGCGCCGCCAGCCTGGGGTGGCTCGCGAGCGCGAGCGCCACCACCGAGGAGCTGTATCTGCTCGGCCGGCTGGCGCGGGCGCTGGGTTCGCCCAACATCGATCACCGCCTGCGCCAGCGTGACCTGCGCGACCAGCAGGCCGATCCTGTTCAGCCGAGCCTCGGCATGGCGATCGCCGCTGTGGACCGGCTGGAGGCCCTGCTCGTCGTGGGCTCCAATCTGCGTCGCGAGGTGCCGATCCTCGCGCACCGGGTGCGCAAGGCCGCCTGCCGCGGCGCCGCGATTGCATTCGTGAATCCGGCCCGGTTCGACTATCGTTTCCCGGTCGCGGCCTACTGCGAATCCCCCGCCGGCCGACAGGTGCCGGATCTCGCGGCCGTGCTCGCCGCACTCGCGCAAGCCACGGGCGGCGCGGTACCGGAGCATCTGGCCGACACCGTGCGCAATGCGGTGGTCGCCGACACGCACCGTGCCATCGCGGCGGCCCTGCAGAAGGGCAGTCGCCGCGCCGTGTGGTTGGGGGCGCTCGCGCTGCGGCATCCGGCCTACGCCGACCTGCGCGCGCTCGCGGCCGCGATCGCCCAGCTGAGCGGGGCGAGCCTCGGTGTCATCACCGAAGGCGCCAATGCCGCGGGCGCCTATCTCGCCGGCGCCGTGCCGCACCGCGAGCCGGGGGGCAAGCAGCTGCCGCATGCGGGACTGTCGGCCGCCGAGATGCTGCGGCAGCCCCTCAAGAGCTACGTGCTGTTCGGAGGCGTCGAGCCCTGGGCCGATGCCACCGGCGCGGAGGCGGTGAAGGCGCTGGGCGCAGCGGAGCTGGTCGTTGCGCTCACACCCTACGCGAGCGCCGAGCTGAAGAAGATCGCGCATGTCCTGCTGCCGATTGGCACGTTCGCCGAGACCTCCGGGACGTATGTGAACCTCGAGGGTCTGTGGCAGAGCTTCACCGGCGCGGCGCGGCCGTTCGGCGAGGCGCGTCCCGGCTGGAAAGTGCTGCGCGTGCTCGGCACGGAGCTGCAGCTGTCGGGGTTCGAGTTTCAATCCTCGGAGGAGGTGCGCGAGGAGCTGAAGCGCGCGTGCCCCGAGGGGGAGCCTCGCGGCTACGCTGGCACGCACCGCGTGCGCGAGGTGCCCGCCGCCGCGGCGCTCGTCGATGTGCCGATGTACCAGATCGATGCCGTGGTGCGCCGCGCGCCCTCGCTGCAGCGTACTGCCGAGGGACGGGCGCAGCCCGCCACCTATTAGAGGACTGCAGCGCCCCGTGCTAGAGCAGCTCGAACACTACTGGTCATCGCTCCCGGATGAATGGCGCTCCGGTGCCATCTCGGCCGGCTGGATCATCGCCTTGACGGTCGCGCTCATCCTCAATGTCGCCTACCTCACGCTGGCGGAGCGCAAGGTCCTCGGGTGGATGCAGCTGCGGCGCGGTCCGAATCGCGTGCGGATCTTCGGCCTGGGTCCTGGCCTTGGTCAGCCGTTCGCCGACGTGTTCAAGCTCCTGGCCAAAGAAGTCATCATCCCGACCAACTCGAGCAAGCTGCTGTTCCGCATCGCCCCCGCGCTCGCGCTGATTCCGGCGTTTGCCGCCTGGGCTGTGGTACCCATCTCGCCGAACCTCACCATTGCGCACGTCGACGCGGGCCTGCTCTACATCCTCTCGCTCACCTCCGCCGGCGTCTACGGCGTGATCCTCGCGGGCTGGGCGTCGAACTCCAAGTACGCCTTCTTGGGCGCCATGCGCTCGGCGGCGCAGATCGTCGCCTACGAGATCGCGATGGGCTTCGCGCTCGTCGGTGTACTGATGGCGGCGGGGAGCCTGAGCCTCGAGACGATCACGCGCATGCAGGGAGGGAACCTCCTGCACTGGAACGTGCTGTGGCTGTTCCCGCTGTTCGTCGTCTACTTCATCGCCGGCGTGGCCGAGACCAATCGCGCGCCCTTCGATGTGGCCGAGGGCGAGTCGGAGATCGTCGCCGGCTTTCACGTCGAGTACTCCGGGATCGGCTTCGTGCTGTTCTTCCTGGCCGAGTACGCCAACATGATCCTCATCTCGGCGCTCACGGCCGTGTTCTTCTGGGGTGGCTGGCTGTCGCCCTTCGAGGGGGTGCCGCGCGATGTGCCGCTCTTCGGCTGGCTCGCCCAGCCGAGCTTCTGGTGGCTGTACGTGAAAATGCTGGCGGCGCTGTTCCTGTTCTTGTGGTTTCGCGCGACATTCCCGCGCTATCGCTACGATCAGATCATGCGGCTCGGCTGGAAGATCCTGATCCCGGTGACGCTCGTGTGGATCACGGTCGAGGGCGTGCTCGCGTATCTGCACATCGGCCCGTGGCGCGCGAGCTGACGGTCATCCTATGGCATTCAATCCGCTCAAGACGTTCCTGCTGCCCGAGCTCCTCAAGGGCCTGGGTCTCACCGGACGGTTGTTCTTCGCCGAGAAGTTCACGCTCAACTACCCGGAGGAGAAGACGCCGCAGTCGCCGCGGTTCCGCGGCCTGCATGCGCTGCGGCGCTATCCGAACGGCGAGGAGCGCTGCATCGCCTGCAAGCTGTGCGAGGCGGTGTGCCCGGCGGTGTGCATCACCATCGAGTCCGATGTGGCGGTGGATGGGACGCGGCGCACGACGCGCTACGACATCGACCTCTTCAAGTGCATCTACTGCGGCTTCTGCGAGGAGGCCTGTCCGGTCGATGCCATCGTGCTCACGCGCATCCACGAGTACCACATGGAGCATCGCGGCGAGAACATCATGTCGAAGGACAAGCTGCTCGCGGTCGGCGAGCGCTACGAGGCGATGATCGCGACCGACAAGGCGGCGGATGCGCCGTACCGTTGAGCGGCGCACGGGGCTCATAGGGGGATCTTTGCTGGTACAGGTGCTCTTCTACGCGTTCGCGGCGGTGCTCGTGGCATCGGCGCTCGGCGTCATCGTCGCCCGCAACCCGGTGCACTCGGCGCTCGGCCTCGTCATGTGCTTCGTGACGAGCGCCGCCATCTGGCTGCTGATCGGGGCGGAGTTCCTGGCGATCGTGCTGGTGCTCGTGTACGTGGGCGCGGTGATGGTGCTGTTCCTGTTCGTGGTCATGATGCTCGACATCAACTTCGAGGAGCTGCGGCGCGGCTTCACGCGCTTCGCCTGGCTCGGATGGGTCACGGCCGGTGTCGTGATCTTCGAGATCGTGGGCGTCGTGACCGCGCGGACCCTGGGCGTGGATGCCACGCGCGGGCCGGCGGCGGTCCCGGCCGGGTACAGCAACACGACCGAGCTCGGCAGCGTGCTCTACACCCGCTTCGCCTATCCGTTCGAGCTTGCGGCGATGGTGCTGCTGGTCGCGATCGTCGCGGCGATCGCGCTCACCATGCGCAAGCGGCCCGGACACAAGGTGCAGGACATCGCCGCGCAGGTCGCCGTGAATCCCAAGGACCGCATCCGCATCGTGAAGATGCCCGCGGAGAAGCGCCCATGATCACCCTCGCGCAGCTGCTCACGCTCTCGGCGATCCTGTTCGCGGTGTCCGTGGCCGGCATCTTCCTCAACCGCAAGAACGTGATTCTGCTTCTCATGTGCGTGGAGCTGCTCCTGCTCGCCGCGAACTTCAACTTCATCGCCTTCTCGCGCTATCTCGGCGACCTGTACGGGCAGATCTTCGTGTTCTTCGTGCTGACCGTGGCGGCGGCGGAGTCGGCGATCGGACTTGCGATCCTGGTAGTGATGTTCCGCGAGCGGCGCAGCATCAACGTGGAAGACTTGAGCGCGCTCAAAGGCTAGAAGCTGCCGCACGATGAACTCGCTGAACCCGCATGTCCTGATCGCGATACCCCTGCTGCCGCTCGCCGCGGCGGCCATCGCGGGGCTGTTCGGCCGGCTGATCGGCCGCGCCGGCGCGCACTCGGTGACGATCGCCGCGGTGGCGGTGTCCTGCTACCTCTCGCTCACGGTGCTGAAGGCGCTCGTATGGGATGGGGCGCCGAGCTTCGATGGCACCGTGTACAGCTGGCTGGTGAGCGATGGCGTGCACATGCAGGTGGGCTTTCTGGTCGATCACCTGACGGCGCTCATGATGGCGGTGGTCACGTTCGTGTCGCTGTGCGTACACGTCTACACGATCGGCTACATGAGCGATGACCCCGGCTACCAGCGCTTCTTCAGCTACATCTCGCTGTTCACCTTCTCGATGCTGATGCTGGTGATGGCGAACAACTTCATGCAGCTGTTCTTCGGCTGGGAAGCGGTCGGCGTCGTCTCCTACCTGCTGATCGGCTTCTGGTACACGCGCCCGAGCGCGATCTTCGCGAACCTCAAGGCGTTCCTGGTCAATCGGGTGGGCGACTTCGGCTTCGTGCTCGGCATCGCAGGCGTGCTCTATTACACCGGCTCGCTCGACTACAAGGACGCCTTCGCCGCGGCACCGCACATCGCCACCCAGACGCTGCAGCTGTCGACGACGCATGCGGTCAACGGGCTGACGCTGATCTGCATCTGCCTCTTCATCGGCGCGATGGGCAAGTCCGCGCAGGTGCCGCTGCACGTGTGGCTGCCGGACTCGATGGAAGGTCCGACGCCGATCTCGGCGTTGATCCACGCGGCGACGATGGTGACCGCGGGCATCTTCATGGTCGCCCGCATGTCGCCGCTGTTCGAGTATTCCGATGCGGCGCTGTCCTTCGTCCTCGTGATCGGCGCGACCACCGCCTTCTTCATGGGACTGCTGGGCGTGGTCAACAACGACATCAAGCGCGTCATCGCCTACTCGACGCTCTCGCAGCTTGGCTACATGACCGTCGCGCTCGGCGTGTCCGCCTACGGCGGGGCGATCTTCCATCTCATGACGCACGCGTTCTTCAAGGCGCTGCTGTTCCTCGCGGCCGGCTCGGTGATCATCGGCATGCACCACGAGCAGGACATGAGGAAGATGGGCGGGCTTGCGAAGTACATGCCCTGGACCGCGGTCACCTGCTGGATCGGGGCGCTGGCGCTCATCGGCACGCCGTTCTTCGCCGGGTTCTATTCCAAGGATGCGATCATCGAGGCGGTCGGCGAGTCGCACCGCTACGGGGCGGGGTATGCCTACGGGTGCGTGCTGCTCGGGGTGTTCGTCACCGCCTTGTATACCTTCCGCATGCTGTTCCTGACGTTCCACGGCCCGGAGCGCTTTCGCGAGGCCGCCGCGCACGGCAATCACGATGCCCACGGGCACGACGCGCACGATGATCACGCGGCGCACGGTGGCGACCCGCACGAGACCCCGTGGGTGGTGATCGGGCCGCTGGTGGCCCTTGCCATCCCCTCGGTGCTGATCGGTGGCCTGACCGTCGGTCCGGTGCTCTTCGGGGACTTCTTCAAGGGCGCGATCGTGGTGCTGGAGAGGAACAACGTGATCGGGGAAGTCGGCCGCGAGGTCGGCCAGCCGACTTGGCTTCATTTCGCACTGAACGGGTTCATCGGTTGGCCGTTCTGGCTGGCGGCGGCCGGCGTTGCGACAGCCTACTGGTGTTTCCTCAAGCACCCGGAGATCCCCGATCGGGTCGCGGCGCGCTTCAAGGTGCTGTACCGGCTGCTGACGCAGAAGTACTACTTCGACTGGATCAACGAGAACATCCTCGCCCGCGCCGGTCGGCTGCTCGGTCTCGGGCTGTGGCGCGGCGGCGATGTGGGTGTCATCGATGGCGCCATGGTCAACGGCTCGGCCGCGGCCGTGGGGCGCCTGGGGGCGCTGCTGCGGCTGATTCAGACGGGCTATCTGTACACGTATGCGTTCTGGATGTTCATTGGCCTGGCGGTCCTGCTCGGCTGGTTCTTGACGCGCACTTAAGGCGCAGGCGCACCACCCATGGATCTGCCGTTGCTGTCGATTCTGATCTGGCTGCCCGTCGCCGCCGGCGTGCTGGTGCACGTGCTCGGCGACCGGCACATCGCCGCGGGACGGTGGGCTGCGCTCGCCGCCAGCGTGCTGACGCTCATCCTGGCGGTGCCGCTGTGGCTGCACTTCGACACCAGCACCGCGCGGTTCCAGTTCCAGGAGTTGCGAGCCTGGATTCCGGCGTTTCATGCCAACTATCACTTGGGCGTCGATGGCATCTCGCTGCCGCTCGTGGTGCTCACCGCCTTCATGACCGTGCCGGTGGTGATCGCCGGCTGGCGCGTCATCGACAAGCGCCCGGCACAATACTTCGCCGCCTTCCTCATCATGGAAGGCCTCATGATCGGGGTGTTCTCGGCGCTCGATTCGCTTCTCTTCTATTTCTTCTGGGAGGCGATGCTGATTCCGATGTTCCTCATCATCGGAATCTGGGGCGGTCCGCGCCGCGTGTACGCGACGCTCAAGTTCTTCCTGTACACGTTCCTCGGCTCCGTGTTCATGCTGGTGGCCCTCATCTATATGTACGTGAAGGCCGGCGACTACAGCATCGCGAGCTTCCAGTCGCTGCCCCTGACGCTCATCGAGCAGCGCTGGATATTCCTCGCATTCCTGCTCGCCTTCGCGGTGAAGGTGCCGATGTGGCCGGTGCATACCTGGCTGCCGGATGCGCACGTCGAGGCCCCGACCGGGGGCTCGGTGATCCTGGCCGCCATCATGCTGAAGATGGGCGGGTACGGCTTCCTGCGCTTCTCGCTGCCGATTGCACCGGATGCGAGCCGCGAGCTCGACCTGCTGGTGATCGCACTCTCGCTCATCGCGGTCATCTACATCGGCTTCGTCGCGCTGGTGCAGCAGGACATGAAGAAGCTGATTGCCTACTCCTCCATCGCCCACATGGGGTTCGTGACGCTCGGTGCCTTCATCGTCTATGCGATCCTCACCAATACCGGCGGACTGCAGGGCGCGGCGCTCGGTATCGACGGCGCGATGGTGCAAATGATCTCGCACGGCCTGGTTTCGGGCGCGCTGTTCCTGTGTGTCGGTGTGCTCTACGACCGCGTGCACAGTCGCGAGATCTCAGCCTATGGCGGGGTCGTCAACACCATGCCGAAGTTCGCGGTGCTGATGGTGCTCTTCTGTCTCGCCAATACGGGACTGCCGGGGACTTCGGGATTCGTGGGCGAGTTCCTCGTGATTCTCGCAAGCTTCAAGGCGAGCTTCTGGTATGCGCTTGCGGCCGGCACGACCTTGGTGCTCGGCGCGGCGTATACGCTGTGGCTGGTGAAGCGCGTCGTGTTCGGACCGGTTGCCAACGACCATGTGGCGCATCTCAAGGATCTCGACGGGCGTGAGTCGCTGGTGCTCGGGGCGCTCGCAATCGCGGTGCTCGTGCTCGGTGTGTGGCCGGCGCCGCTGCTCAACGTCATGGAGGCCTCCGTCCGTCACCTCGTCGACCAGGCGGTCGCGAGCAAGCTGCCGCTGTAGCAATCATGCCTAGCGCCACCGTACTAACCTGGGCCAGCGTCGCACCCGCCGTCGGGGAGATCTATCTGGCGTTTGCCGTGTGCGTCGTGCTCATGGTGGACGTGTTCGCCGGCGACAAGCGTCGCGGGCTCACACCGACGCTCACGCTCGCTTCCCTGCTGATCGGTGCGGCTCTGCAGCTCGAGTTCGGCAACGTCACCCAGCGGGTGACGCTGTTCGACGGCATGTTCGTGGCGGACGAGCTCGGACAGGTGCTGAAGCTCGCCGGCTACCTGTTCCTTGCCGTGACGTTGCTGTACTCGCGCAGCTATCTCGAGGCACGCAACATCCTGCGCGGGGAATACTACGTGCTGATGCTGACGGCGCTGCTCGGCATCTTCGTCGTGGTGTCCGCGAACAGCCTGCTGACGGTGTATATCGGCATCGAGCTGCTGGCGCTCTCGGTATACGCAATCGTCGCCTTCGACCGCGAGAACCCGATCGCGACCGAGTCGGCGATCAAGTATTTCGTGCTCTCTTCAATGGCCTCGGGTGCGCTGCTCTACGGCATGTCGATGGTGTACGGCCTCACCGGGACCCTGGAGCTGGATGCGATCGGGGCGAAGCTCGGCTCGCCGCTGTCGCTCGGGGTGATCCTCGGTCTCGTCTTCATCGTCGTGGCGATCGCCTTCAAGCTCGGTACCGTGCCGTTCCACATGTGGCTGCCGGATGTCTATCAAGGCGCGCCCACGTGCGTCACGCTGTTCGTGAGCACCGTACCGCAGATTGCCTATTTCGCGCTCGTGCTGCGCCTGCTGGCCCATGGGCTCGACGCTGCCGTGCAGGCGTGGTCGCAGATGCTGATACCCCTTGCGGTCTTGACGCTCATCGTCGGCAACGTGGTCGCGATCGTCCAGACGAACCTGAAGCGCATGCTGGCGTACTCGACGATCGGCAACGTCGGCTTCATCCTGCTCGGATTCATCGCAGGCACGCCGGCGGGCTACAGCGCGGCGCTCTACTACACGCTGGTCTACGTGCTGACCGTACTGGGATCCTTCGGCGTCATCCTGCTCGCGAGCCGCAAAGGCTTCGAGGCGGATGAGCTCGAGCACTACAAGGGGCTGTACAGCCGCGATCCCCTGCTCGCGCTCATCATGATGGCGCTCATGTTCTCCACCGCCGGCGTACCGCCGTTCGTCGGCTTCTGGGCGAAGCTCAGGATCTTCCAGGAGCTGTGGGCGACCCACCATCTGTGGCTGGTCGTCATCGCGGCGGTCGCCTCGGTGATCGGGGTCTTCTACTACCTGCGCGTGGTGAAGCTCATGTACTTCGATGCGCCCTCGGCGGACCAGCCCGTGAGCCCGCGCAACGTCGGCGTGCGCTGGGCGCTGGCGCTCAACGCAGTGGCAGTGATCGCGCTGGGGGTGCTCCCCGGCATACTCCTGGACCTGTGCGCGCGACTGTTCCGATGACCCCGATCGGTGGGGCAGGGGCTTGAAGTTCCCTTTCCGCACCACTACTTACGGAACATCGATTGCAAGATACGGGGCGCCATGCGTAGAATGCGCGCCCTTCTGGTGCGGGGTGGAGCAGTCTGGCAGCTCGTCGGGCTCATAACCCGAAGGTCGCAGGTTCAAATCCTGCCCCCGCTACCAACCTAGACGGGTCCGTACCGACC
>Ga0335081_10010482_pt1 | contig 14982 bp, 10 predicted proteins | sample Lox_Sample_35_FD_206713 | JGI IMG/M metagenome (GOLD analysis project Ga0335081, IMG submission 206713) | Soil microbial communities from Loxahatchee National Wildlife Refuge, Florida, United States - Lox_Sample_3.5 | ecosystem: Environmental > Terrestrial > Soil > Wetlands | place: USA...
TTGCCAATCCAGTCGACGAATCGATCTGCGATGCCGCCGCCGATCGCTTCCTTGCAGCAGAGAACTATCCTGAAGCGATTCGTCTTCACGGGGAGTTTCTGCGGAAAAATCCGACCAATGCGCTCGCTCACTATCATTTGGGCTTTGCTGAAGGAATGGTAGGCGACAAAACACAGGAGCTCAGAGAGTACCGGCGCGCCTCTGCGCTTGGACTCTCGCGCTGGGACTTTTTTCTGAACATGGGACTCGCCTTGCTCGATGGCGGAAACCTGGAGTCGGCGACGAACGAGTTGCGGCTGGCCGTTGGACTCAACCCGAGCCGACCCGAGCCGCACTTCAATCTAGGACTGGTCTATGAGCGCCGCGACATGTTGACCGAAGCGGAGCAAGAGATGCGGGCGGCGCTACGCTCGGATCCTACAGAGCTGGATGCCCGAAACATGCTGGGCGTCATTTACGCTCGACAGGGAAAGACCGCGAAAGCCTTCAGCCAATGGCATGCCATGCTTCAAGACGCACCCTACTACAGCGCGGCTCGCAAGAACCTCGCAATTCTTGAGGGGAAGCGGCCTGTCTCACTGGTGACAGGGAGACGACCAATTATTCCCGGCCGTGCAGCAATTCGACCCAAGATCGCTAGGCTGAGTGCAGCAATGCGGCTTTAGCAGGGTATTGATCAAAGGGTTGAATCACGAGCTTGGCTTGGTCTGGTGAGATGACGAGGTGAGTATTGAGGTTGCGGGCGGGTTTCTGCCAAGTTGGGCCGTGACAGGCGCAGCTCGCTGGCGACTCGATTCATCCGCTGGGACAGAGCTTTGCGATTCTCAGCACACCTGGCACAGAATGAGCGGCGGCGGGGTGGCTCGGCGCTCGACCCTCGCACCACGTTTCTCCGAGGACGAAAGTCCTATGGAATCAGTGCGGTCGTTTGACCGGGACGCTCTGGGTCGAACACCCTTTGTATACTCAGGCCATGTTCGCGCTAACCCGTGTGCACGAACTTGCTCCCCAGCATCCCGAATGGACACAACACGAACCGTTCAAGGCCGTTCTCACGAACGATCGTGAGGCGATGGCCAAGTTCTCTGAATCGGATTGGGAGGTTATTCTCGCGGCCACTCACACTGGGATGACCACCGAAGCATTCCAGAAACTTGTGAAGCAGTGGCTGGCAACGGCCAAGGACCCCAGGTTTCATCAGCCTTACACAGAACTCGTCTACCAGCCGATGCTTGAGGTCATGGATTTCTTGCGTGCCAACGGATTCAAGACCTACATAGTCACGGGCGGCGGCCAGGAGTTCGTTCGCGTATATAGTCAGCATGTCTACGGCGTCCCGCAAGAGCAGGTCGTGGGATCGAGTATCCTGACCAGGTACGAGTATCAGGATGGCAAACCGGTACTAATGCGGGAGCCCAAAGTATTTTTCATCGACGACAAGACAGGCAAGCCGATCGGGATCAACCTGTTTATCGGCAAGCGGCCATATGCCGCGTTCGGCAACTCGACCGGCGATCAGCAGATGCTTGAGTGGACCCAGGCGGGGAACGGTGCGCGATTGATGATGCTGGTCTTGCATGACGATCCAGAACGCGAGTACGCGTACGGTCCCGCTGCCGGTCTGCCGGATAGCAAGGTTGGTACGTTCTCTCAGGCGCTGTACGACGAGGCCAAGTCCAAAGGCTGGACCGTCATCAGCATGAAAAAGGACTGGAAGCACATTTTTGCTTTCGAGAAGTGAGGTGATGACGCCGAATAGAGGCGGGGTTATGGCCATTGAGACATTGTCGATGGAACCGCGCTTTTCAACACCCTTGATGCTAGATGATTTTTGCCGAACTGCCCGATGGCGTAACCCAAGGCTTTGAGCAATTCCGCGATAGTTGGGTCCTCTACCCGAAATACCGCATTGGGTTCTGGCCCGTGATGAACGCGGCGCGTCTGGCCATGCAGCTTTGCTGGCCATAGTAGTCGGTGAAGGCATCACACAAGAGAATCTTTCGACAGTGCCAGCGCGCAATCTATCGCCTCGAACAAGGCTTTCTCATCTATAGGCTTGAACAGCGCTGCCACTGGATGTGACCGGTCGATCAGCCGCTTTGTTTCGGCGTCGTTACGGCCGCTGATCATGATCACCGGCAAGCCACGCTGCGATTCATTCAACACACCGATCAGTTCGACACCATTCATTTCTGGCATGTGGACGTCCACTACCATGCATGCATTGGTCTTCGGGATGTCACTAGCGAGCAAAGCGCTCGGCCGATCGAAGCTCATAACGGTGAAACCGGCGGATCGAATCAACCTGGCCGCGGCGGGTAGAAAAGATAAGTCGTCGTCCACCAGCAGGACCGTAGCCCTGGTATGCTTTGCGATCGATCCGACGGCTTTTACTCGTCGTGCCTTCGACTGTTTGGACACTGCAGCTGCGCGCTCCAACTTGCCTGCTTCGCACCGTGGACGCCGTACCTCGCCTATTTATCCGCTCGCCTTCTGGTTGGTGCCGTTGTACCAGAGAGACTTGGTGCCCAGATCACTTGCATAATCGAGAGCCAGCTGGTTGGGCTTCTTTACTGCGTAGTCTGCGGCGGCGGCAAACTGCAGCTTCAATCGGGTGGGTAGCAGCACCTGGTCAAAAGCTATCTCGGCATGCAAGGTGAACGATTTGGCTTCGGCGAGCGTCGAGCACGCGCCACGCAGGATCTTCTCGGCTTCCGGGTCCACATGAGAACTGGCCGTTTGCGGTTGCAACGCAGACGGCGGTCCCTTGCTTGTGGCAGAGGCCGGCGCGTCAACCGTGGCTTGATTCGAAGGCGCGATCACCCCATCAGCTGCGAGAGCTTTGCTATCAATCGTTATGAGTGCTGCGAGCATCATGGAAACCAAGGCGAACGAGAACGAGTTGGTCATCATGTCCGCTTGCTCTCGCCATCCGAATAGGGGACTTTCTGGCGTCTCGCTGAGAACTTAGCGGGTTTGTTCGGAATTGATAGTTGGACTTTAGGCCAATGCGCCGCCCCCTTCTGGCAATTTGGACCAAAGGCCTAGGTCCGGGGTGCTAGGGCAGGCGGGACGACACGAAATTGCAGCAGACGTGGCGTAAGACCTGTAGTTACGGTTGTGTGACAGTCAGGTTACTTATTGCCGCCTTCTAATTAACCTGCCCAAGTGATAAGAATTGCGGCGCACTAGCGCCATTTCCCCCAGCACATCCGTGCGAGGGAAAGCTGCGCGACGACCATAATGCCCCTTGCTGTGCGGACGCGGGAGAGCACTGACGCTCGCTCCCACTGTCACGGAGAGAAGCTTATGAGCGTTGGGGGAGGATTTTCAGCCTACGCCCTGGAAAGGCTGAGCAAAGATCCGCAGTTTATTCTATATCGCGCCCGCGAGCCCGCGAGTCGCCGACGCGTCCTCCTGTTTGCTCCCGCTTCGGAGAACCTTCCGCAACATATTCTTAAGCGCATCGAGCATGAGTACGCACTGCGCGCTGAGCTCGACTCCGCATGGGCGGCGATGCCCATCGCTCTGGCTCACGACGGGGGGCGCACGATATTGGTGCGCAAAGACCCGGGCGGAGAACTGCTCGATCAGCTACTCGAGCGTCCGTTCGACCTAAGACAATTTCTGCGAATCGCGATCGGGTTGACAACGGCCCTAGCCGCAATGCACGAGCGGCGCATCGTGCACAGAGACATAAGACCCGCCAACATCCTGGTAAATGCAGCGTCGGGCAAGGTTTGGCTTACCGGCTTCGGCGTCGCGACCGGCCCATTGCGCCAACCACAGGCGCCCGAGCCCTCGGCGACCGTTGGGGCCACTCTTGCCTACATGGCTCCAGAGCAAACCGGACGCATGAACCGGTCAATAGACACTCGCAGCGACCTCTATTCGCTCGGAGTCATTCTCTATCAAATGCTCACCGGCACTTTGCCTTTCGTTGCCTCCGACCCTCTCGAATGGGTCCATTGTCACATCGCGCGGCAGCCGGCATCGCCGCATGAGCGAAGGAAAGAAGTTCCTGAGGCACTATCGGCCATAGTCCTGAAGCTTCTGGCCAAGAGCCCGGAGGAGCGTTACGAGACCGCGGCGGGCCTGCGAGCTGATCTCGCAAGCTGCCTGAAGGCTTTGAACGCCGTTGGACACGTTGAACCGTTCGTACTCGGCAGAGCCGACGTGTCGGATCGGTTGGCGGTCCCGGAGAAGCTCTATGGACGCGACCGAGAACGAGCGATTCTGGTCGAGGCATTCGATCGGGTTGTAGCTAGCGGTACGCCGGAGTTCGTTTTGGTTTCAGGGTACTCTGGCATTGGCAAGTCGTCGATCGTTAACGAGCTGCAAAGGGCGATCGTGCCAACCCACGGCATTTTCGTTTCAGGCAAGCTCGACCAGTACAAGCGCGAAATCCCCTATGCAACTTTCGCGCAGGCTTTCCAAAGCCTGATTCGCCAGGTGCTCAGCTGTGCCACCGTCGAGTTCGAAATGTGGCGCGACGCACTTATAGGGGCGCTGCAGACGAATGGGCAGCTCCTGATTAATCTGGTTCCAGAGCTGGAGCTGGTAATCGGCAAGCAACGATCCGTGCCGGAACTCACTGCGCACGAGGCTGAGAACCGGTTCCATCTCCTGGTTCGAGCTTTTATTGGAGTCTTTGCGCGGCCAGATCATCCGCTCGTACTCTTTCTGGATGATCTGCAATGGCTTGATCCTGCGACACTTAAGCTTCTCGAGCACTTGATTGTGCAGGTGGAAGTCCCTCACCTATTGCTCGTTGGTGCCTACCGCGATAACGAGGTTAACGCTTCCCATCCGTTGGCGCTGATGCTGGATGCGTTACGCGGGAGCAAAGCGCGGTTGGTTGAGATCGAGCTGTCGCCGCTCTCGCTTGATGACCTTGGCCGGCTGGTCGCCGATACCGTCCATCAGGAACCTGCGCTGACAGAGTCGCTCGCGCGACTGGTGCATGAAAAGACCGCGGGTAGTCCTTTGTTTGTGGCCCAGTTCCTGACCGCGTTGGCCGAGGAGCGCCTCCTCGAATTCGATCCGAGCATAGCGACTTGGCGATGGGACGTGGATCGCATTCGCGCCCACAGAAGCACCGACAATGTGGTCGACCTGATGCTCGGGAAGTTGAATCGACTCCCCGACAATACTCGTGAGGTCCTCAAAAAACTGGCTTGTCTGGGAAACAGGGCGAACGCCGCCACTCTGGCTGTCGTTCAGGGGCGGTCAGAGGAAGAGACGCACTCGGGTGTGAGCGAAGCCGTGCGGCAGGGGTTCGTTATACTTTCAGGCGATTCGTACGAGTTTGTCCACGACCGCGTCCAAGAAGCCGCCTATTCGCTGATCCCTGAAGAGGACCGCGCACACGTCCATCTGCAGATTGGTCGCCTGCTCATCGCCGCGACACCGGCCGACAAAATTGCCGAGCGTATATTCAACCTCATTAACCAGCTCAATCGTGGAACCGCACTAATCTCCGACTCGAACGAAAAATCTCGGGTAGCCGAACTTAACCTCCTCGCAGCAAGAAAGGCACGGGGCTCGACAGCTTACGCCGCGGCTTGCACCTACACGTCTGTCGGAATGTCGCTGCTGAGTGATGAGGACCGGGATAGCGCGTACGAGCTGGCGTTCGCTCTGAGAGTACTACGCGCAGAATGTGAGTTCCTACGCGGCAACTTCGAGGCGGCGGAAACCCTCGTTTCGCAGCTTCTCAAGCAAGCGAACTCAACAGCCAATCGGGCAACAGCTTATCGCCTCAGGATCGACCTTCACATCATGAAATCGGAGCATACCAAGGCGGTGGACAGCGCGCTCGAGTGCCTGCATGTTCTCGGTATACAGCTCTCCTCGCGCCCCGTCTGGGAACGCGTCAAGACCGAATATGAGGCGGTCTGGCGGAATCTGGGCCAGCGATCCATTGAGAGCCTGGTCGACCTGCCATCCATGACTGATCCGGCGATGCAGGCGGCCATGGGCGTGCTGTCTGTCCTCCATTCCTCAGCCTTCTCCGTCGATATCAATCTGTTCTACCTGTGCATCTGCCTCTCTGTAAATTTGAGCTTGAAGTACGGAACAACTGATGCTTCGGCACACAGCTACGCGTATTTTGGGTTTATCCTCGGAGCGGCCTTCCATCGGTACGCTGATGGTTACCGTTTCGCAAAGCTCGGCGTTGATCTGGTAGAGCGGCACGGTTTCGTCCCCTACAAGGCGAAGGTCTACATGACCATGGCATGGGCTGCGATTTGGACCCAGCCCGTCTCGACCGCACTCGATTTCGTCCAAGCCGCGTTCCGAGCTGCAATCGAAAGCGGCGATCTTACTTATGCTTGCTACTGCTGCGATTGGACGGTAACGGATCTGCTCGCGCGAGGAGATCGCCTCGACGACGTGTGGCGTGAGTCTGAAAAGGCTCTCGACTTCGTGCGGAGAGCCAAGTCCCGCGGGTACGTGAACCGTGTGCTAAGCCAGCAACAGTTCATCCAGAGCCTGCAAGGGCGAAGGTCGACATTCTCCACGTTGAGCAACACGTATTTCGACGAGGCGACCTTCGTGTCGCAGCTTGGCGCCGATGATCGGACAATACTCTGTTGGTACCGGATCCTGAATTTACAGGCGCGATACATCATGGGCGACTATGAAGCCGCCATCGCGGCCGCCGAGCAGGCAAACGGGGTGCTGTCGGCTGCGATCGGCTGTATCCAGTTGCTCGACTACCACTACTATACAGCGCTCGCGATCGCCGCGGTCTTTGACACCTCGCCGTCTGACCGTCACACCGAGTGGCGCGAGGCGCTCAACGAGCACTTGGAGCGGCTTAAAGAGTGGGGGGAGAGCTATCCGCCCACCTTTCTTGACAAATATTCCCTGGTTTCGGCCGAGGTTGCCAGAATCGACGGCAGGGACCTCGACGCGATACACCTCTACGAGCAGGCCATTCGATGCGCACGAATGAATGGTTTCACCCACAATGAGGCTTTGGCCAACGAAGCTGCAGGTAGGTTTTTTCTGAGGCGCAGCTGGGAGACGATCGGTCGCGCTTATCTCTGCAACGCGCGCTCCTGTTATATGCGGTGGGGAGCCTTCGCCAAGCTGGAGCAACTGGACCGGCTGTACCCCGGACTCGAAGAGCAAGCGACGCCGGATGCGAGTGCCACGACAGGTCTGTCAATTCAGGGACTCGATCTTACAACGGTGGTCAAGGCTTTGCGGAAGGTGTCCCGTGAGATCGATCTCGAGAAACTGATCGAAGCGCTGATGGTCAGTGCTCTCGAACATGCGGGCGCCACCCAGGGTCTCTTATTCTTGACCAGGGCGTCGGAGTGTCAGGTCGTCGCCGAAGCCACGACGTCCGGCGATCGGGTTCAGGTTAGGCTCGACCGCTCGCTGGCCGGGCTGTCTGCGTACCCCGAAAGAGTTCTTCGGTCCGTAGTACGAACGCTGGAGAACGTGATTCTCAACGATACTTCTTCGGTAAATCAGTTCTCTGAGGATGAATATCTACAGCTGAACTGCCCGCTGTCCATACTCTGCCTGCCGCTGCTAAAGCAGCGCGAATTGATCGGTGTGCTCTATCTTGAGAATAACCTGACGTCCGGAGTCTTCACGCGGGATCGACTGGCGATACTTGAATTAATTGCCTCGCAGGCCGCGATCTCGCTCAAAAACGCTCAGTTGCACAGCGACCTGCAAGATGAAAACCGCGAGCGCAAAAAAGCCGAAGATGAACTCCGCCAGAGTGCTCACGCGCTCAGTCAACTCCAGGATGAGATGCGCCTGGCATCGCGTGCCGCGATGATGGGAGAACTGACCGCATCACTTGCGCATGAACTCAATCAGCCGCTGGGTGGAATCTTGAGCAACGCGCAGGCGATGCGGCGGCTGCTCGCCGTGACAAATCCGGATCTGTCCGAGATCGACAGTGCGATCGAGGATATCATCAGCGATAACTCGCGAGCGATCGAAATCATCCGCAACGTTCGAGGCCTCTTTGAAAGGGGCGATACGCGGATGGAACGAACCGATCTCAAGCAGGTTTTGCTCGATGCAGAGCGCATTCTCGCTCCCGACGCCGCGCGCAGAAGCGTACTGCTTAGGCTAAGTCTGCCGGCTTCTCTGCCAAAGATGCTTGGCAACCGTACGCAGCTTCTTCAAGCACTGATGAACCTGGCGGTGAACGCTTTCGATGCCGTGTGCGAGAAGGGCGCCGGGCCGCGGGAAGTTGAAATAGCGTGCAAGAGCGAAGATGGCCGCGTCCACATCGCGGTGAGAGACACCGGTAAGGGTATCGATCGCGAGATCGTGCCGCGCCTTTTCGACGCCTTCTTCACCACCAAATCCGGGGGCATGGGAATGGGCCTCGCGATCGTGCGGTCAATTGTCGAGAACCACGGCGGCCGGATTTTGATAACACGCAATTGCAGCGACGGAGCCACGATGGAAGTCGAGTTGCCTGTGGAGGCCGAACTGGCTATCACGAATTGAATGGCCGAGGAGGCGGTTGCGAACCGAAGATTCGCGAACCAAGGTCACCAATGTCGTCGCGGAGCCGCAAGCAGCTCAATAAGAGTGCAGGTTCAAGCGATCCGTGGAGCCCGCTCATTGCGCAAAGGAGTAGCAGACCGGGTGTTTTGTAACGGTCGGCACCACACAGGTCCAGGCGGACCTCGCAAAAATGATGATTCCGGTTGAACCGACCACTTGGAGCGCCAACTGGGCGTGGGCTCTCCCGCTCATCGTGCTCACCGTCGTCATCCACGTGTGCGGCCTGGCGATTATCAACGGGCGGGTCGTGCATGTACTAAGCGATTCCGCCGAGCGTCGAGGTTTCATGCCCAGGTTCGCGGTGGCCATGAGCGTCGCCGCCCTAATGGCCACCCTTCTGCTCGGAGTGGAAGCGGCTGCCTGGGCTGCAGCGTATCGGCTTTTGGGTGCGCTGCCGGATAACAAGCTAGCGATGCTCTATTCGCTTAGCGCGCTGACGAGCTATGGCCACGCGAATTTGTTTCTCAAGGCGCACTGGCAATTGATGGGCGCCCTGGAGGCGCTGAACGGGATGATGTTATTTGGGCTGACCACAGCCTTTTTGTTCTCGATGATTCAGATGGTCTGGCCGCTTGGAAGCCGTCAGCGGCACAAATAGAACGACTGGCAGCGAGGGCTTCCCCAACGAACATGTCGCCGCTCGTCCAGTCTCAGGGGAGACTACCAGGTCGGTCGCCAAATACGACCAAAGGTCAGCTTGCTGAAAAACCGCGCATCTGAATTTAATGGTACCGCCATTACGCAACGCACGGCGTCTTCAGACCAATGAATAGTTCTATCCCACGAGTATGGGCGACGTCCCAAGCAGCGGCGATTATCGCGATCATGCTCATCGCGGGATGCGGCGTGCCGTCGGTTACAAATGTCACACCCGAGCGCCTGGCCACCGGGGAGGCTCCTGGCCCTGCAGGGACTCAATTTCTCTCCGGTGGCGAGCCGGTTGCGATCGCGATAACGCCGGGCGGCAGCAACCTTTACGCTGCAAACCTACTCGACGGCACTGTCTCGGCTTTCACAGTCAAATCGACTGGCGGCCTTGTGGCAGTCGCTGGAAGCCCGTTCCAGACCGGACTTCATCCGATGGCACTGTGCGTCACGAGCAACGGCCGGTTTCTTTATGTCGCGAGTTCCGGAGGACAGAATGTGTCCGGCTACGCGATTTCCGCTGCGGGCACGCTGACTCAAGCCGGGGCGCCGAGCCCCGCAGGATTCAGCCCGGTCGGGGTCAGCGCCGACGCGACCGGCAATTTCCTCTATGTTACGAGCGCGATCGACAACAGCCTCTCAGCATTTCGCATCGACCAGTCGGCTGGCACGTTGAGCCGAATTGCAGGCTCGCCGATTACCATCGGCAGCGCACCGGTTGCGATTGCCGCGAATCCACGTGGCAGATACGTTCACGTACTGAGCGCCGCCAACTCAACTCTGACGACCTACCTTATCGGAGCGCAAACCGGACAGCTCACTCAGATTGGCCAGAGCCAGACCGGATTTCAGCCGAGCGCTCTGGCGATAGCGCCGAGCGGCGGGTTCATCTATACGGTCAATGCCGGCGACGGTACGATTTCGGAATTGGCGCTGGACCAACAAACCGGCGCAACGCGCACGCTCGCGGGATCGCCGGTGGCAACGGGCCTGAACCCACTCGGGATCGCGATCGATTCACGCGGAAGATTCGCCTATGTGACGAATTTCAACAGCAATGAAATTTGGGGGTACAGTATTGGTGCGGATGGAACACTCCTGGCGCTGCCAGGCCCAAAGACGCTGGCTGCCCCACGCCCGAAGGCTATTGCGGTAACCCCGAACGGCAACGTTCTCTACGTGACCAATGTCGATGCCAATGTAGTGAGCGCTTATGCAATCGGGAACGACGGCCAACTACAGCCCCTCTTTCATTAGAGTTTTCTGCACGGCGAGCAGGCGGACTGGCTTTCGACGCGAACCACGGCCGATCGCTTCGCCTGTGCTCCGCAAATTTATTCGGTCGGCGGCCAGGAACACGCATTGCGAAGGCTTTTGCGTCCGGTTGTCCCTGGTCAAACACCTTGTATCTGCAGATCGGCGTATCAAGATGGTAGCGGGCGTGGCAGACCGTAAAACCCTGGTCGGCGGCTCGAACAGTTGACCGGGCCGCGCGCACGGCAGGAGCCCCCATGTACGACGACGGTGGACCCTGTGGGCAACGCGCTTTCAACATAGTTGCTAATCCGGCGTGCTGCGCAAGCCCAGGGCCGCGACCCACTGGAGGGTGCGGCGGTTGACCGTGGAGGTCGGTCTGTCGGTGGCCACCGCCCATCGCATCTGGCAGGAGTACGGGCTGCAGCCTAACGTTACTGCTATTTACGAAACATCTCACTAGTTGAATCTTCAATTCATCGATAAGATCGACACGAACAAGAAGACCACTTTAGAATACGAATATTAAATCGATAATTATCGATTGAGGGAAGAGTACGATTGTCGATTGGATCTACAACAATCCAACATGGCTGTGGGGGAGCATCCTGGTTGCGGGCTTTACAGCCGTCGCATGCGGCGGGCTACTAATATTTCACCGATTGGTGCATGTCAAATTGCGCCGGGCGCACAACGATCTTGCCGGCTTCACCATCGCCGTCATCGGTGTGTTGTACGCGGTCTTGCTGGCCTTCATCGCCATCGCTACATGGGAGTCCTTCAGCGAGGCGTCCAATATCGTGGAGAAGGAATCGGACTTCGCTGGCAGCATCTACCTCGATACCCAGGGCCTACCGCAGGCTAAGGGAAAAGAAATCCGAGATGCTGTGGCCCGTTACGTCAGCGTGGTCATCGATATTGAATGGCCGATCCAGAGGGTGGCAAAGTACCCGAGCAAGGATGGAAACCCCTGCGTGAGCTCGACAGTGCGATCGCCACAATCCGACCGCAGAACCTGGGCGAAGCGGTTATCGAGGCCGAGCTTCTCAAGAGCTGGAACCAGCTCTATCAGGCGCGCAGCAGCCGCCTCTCCGCTGTCGAAGGGCATATTCCTGGCGTAGTCTGGTGGATCGTATTCTTCGGAGCCGCGATCACTACCGGCTACACTTATCTCTTCGGCTTCGAACACTTCGGCATGCATGTCATGATGACCGCGACGATGGCAGCTACGCTAGCGCTGGTCGTAGTGCTGATCATTGCTCTCGATTACCTTTTCCTGGCGCGATCAGTGTCACTCCCAACCCATTTATTATGACTCAACAATCCTGGTCCCTTGATAACAAATAGAAACCAGCAATTCTGTGATCTTTGCAAACCGAGGCCGTTATCATGCAAACGGGACCCTTGCGAGGAGTATCCACAAGATTCAGCCTGCAAAGCTTCGATTTTTCAAGGGTTTCGGAGCGGTTTCAAATTGATCCCCGATGAGGAAGGGAGACTGAAATCGATGCTCGCCTCAAACGGCGGGAACATTTAGCTAAGAACCTCTCTCGTCCGTTTCGTCGCGGCGGATATTCGCTCTCGCACCTGCAAGCGTGACGATTTTCGTTGGCCAAGCGGGCACAGTGTATACCTTGCAACGCGCCGCAAGCCGTCCGATGAAGTCCTCGAGCAACTCGCCAAGCTTCTCAAAATGGATGCAGATGTACTCTATTTTCTGGCAGGCCGAGTGCCTGCGGAGCTGAGCTCTGATAGCTTCAAGAGCGCCGAAGAGTTGACTGCCGCGTAGCAGGTCTTTCGGCGCCAAATGAAGCGCAGAAAAGTCCATGAAGATATCTCCGACAGGACCGAGCGGTTTCCCAAGCACCCCTACTGAGAGACCGCGGAACTTGCTCATGGTCGTTACTCCCTTCCGCAGAGGTTCATCGGGCCGCTGGCTGTGATTGAGATTGCTTGGAACGTTCGGGCGGCCCGGCATCATGCCCGGCTTAGTCACCCAGGGTCCATCAGGCTTGCGAATCGAGCAGGGCACGCGCACTTGCCAGGACCTCAGGCGGCAGCGCGTCGGGCGTCTCCACCTTCTAGAGGTGATGGCAGATTTTTTCTATGACCAGCTGGCGGGGGCGGGGCATCGAAGCTCCCACGGTTCGCGCGACTGCACGCTGGGGCCGCCGCCGGCCGGCGACGCTTTGCCGGTGCAGGCGCCGGCGCCGCCTGAATAGACGCGGCACGGAAGAAAAGGTTGCTGGCGAAGGAATCAACGTTGCTTTGATTCGAGCTTTACGTCGGAGATAGTGGCAAGGGCACGGACAAAACGAAATAAATAAAACGTGTCGCGCGATACGTTGCCGAGCATCTTCGCCAGGTTTCGGAAAGCCTCTTCACATTACGGGAAAGACGACTTCAGCAGGCATCACGTTACATCTCAAGCGTGACGAAGATTGCGCCGATGCCCGATCGCGCTCAGGCGCGTGCCGTATTTATCAGCTAGAAATCGCCGGGGGAAAAAGTTGCTCCGCGCCGTGTGATTTTTACCGGACTTTTCCGCGACATCCCCGAAAAACGTGCCTGGTTCAATCGCTGCGCAGCGGCATGAGGCTTGCCTTGATAAACCCACGACCTGCGTGAAGCGTCAATTACCGAAAGCATGGGAATACCACGACGCGAGCACGACGATGACGTTAGCCATAGGGAGAGCACAATGATGGGGTCGCCCTCTTTGCATTGCAGCTCTGATTCGCAGCGCGACAAAGCGTGCGTTAACGGAGGCAGCAAAGGATCTCACCGGATGCTGCTGACACCTTCGCGAGGGTGCCTGCGTCTCGCATTGTGCGCGCTCGTCATCGCCGGATGCGCGGCCTCGGCTTCCCGGGGCGACGTCAAGAACGTTTCTCAAGCATCAAACATGTCGCCGGAGCAATGCCTGAGCGCCGGTGCGCTTCAAGCGTCGAACGACCCGCAGAGCTATCACATACAGTCCGGTGATCAGTTGGCGATAAATTTCTATCTCAATCCCGAATTCAACGACGAAGTCCCAGTGAGTCCCGACGGCCATATAACGCTGCGGTTGATCGGGTCGGTGCCGGCGGCGGGTCTGACGCCGTCGCAGCTGGCCGCAAATCTCGACAAGGCCTACCTGACCGAGCTCCGCTCGCCCGACGCTGCGGTGATCGTGAAGAACATGCCGGGACGCCAGGTTTATGTGCAGGGCCAGGTCAACCATCCAGGCGCGTTTCCGCTGGAACCCGGAATGACGGCTTTGCAGGCGCTGGCCGACGCGGGCGGAGTGACCTCGGACGCGGCGAACAACAGCGTGGTGCTGATCCGGCGCGACGCGTGCGGCCGGCCGACGGGAGAACGGCTCGATCTGGCGAGCGCGGTCGATAATCCGGACAAGGGCGAGGACGCCGCGCTGATGCCATACGACGTACTGGTAGTGCCGCGCAGCAGGATCGCGAACATGGATCTGTTCGTCCAGCAGTACATCCGCGGCCTGCTGCCGGTCGAGCCATATCTCTCGCTGACACCGGGGATCTGACCCGCGCGCAAGCGTAGAGGGGAATTTGCCCGGAGGAGTGGTACGGCTATGGCAAAGCGCGATTTCAATTATTGGATAGAGGTCCTGTTCCGGCGCAAAAACGCGTTCCTGGAGACCGCCGGGATCGTCTTCGGGCTGGTAGTGCTCGGCACTTTTCTATGGCCGGCGACCTATCGATCCACGGCCAAGATCTTTGTCCAGAATAATCGCGCGCAGCTGCTGGTCTCACCCGATCTGCAAACCGAGTCCTCGCAGAATCCCGCCATCTTCACCAACCCCGTGAGCGAGCAGGATCTGAATTCCGAAGTCGAACTGCTGACCAGCATTCATCTGATCAAGCTGGCGATCGGAGGGCTCCCGCTGCCGTATGACAGCATGGGTTCGGGACTGCTGCAGGACACCTTCGGCCTGGCCATGCAACTGCCGAGCGCCGGCTACCGGCTGCTGCACGATTCGCCGTCCGTCGACCCGCGTGATCAATGGGCGCTCAAGCTCGAGCGTCATGTCGGCGTTTCGGTAATCAAACGCTCCAACGTCATCGAAATCGATTTCAATGCGCGCAACCCTCGCTGGGCTCACGACTTTCTGTCGCGGCTGATTACCCAGTACGAGGAATATCATGCCGGCCTTTCGAACGACCCCGAAGCGGAACACTTTTTCGACCAGCAGGCACAGCAGCTCAATCAGCGGCTCAACGATTCGGAGGAAAGGCTGCGCCAGTTCGAGGTCAAGACGGGAATAACCAGCCTGTCCGATCAGAAGCAGGCGCTGGTGACGCGGCTCTCCGACCTGCAGATACAGGAGGCCAAGAATTCAACCGACCTCGCCTCGGCTCAGCAGCAGGTCGCCTCTTTGACCAAAGAACTCCAGGGTACGCCGCAACGGATCAACAAGGAGACACGCTCGGTCCAGAACCTCGCGCTGCAGCAAATCAAACCCGAGGTGATGCAGCTTGAGGCCGAACGCGCCGACCTGCTCAGCCGCTACCAGCCCAC
>Ga0335081_10010483_pt1 | contig 14982 bp, 16 predicted proteins | sample Lox_Sample_35_FD_206713 | JGI IMG/M metagenome (GOLD analysis project Ga0335081, IMG submission 206713) | Soil microbial communities from Loxahatchee National Wildlife Refuge, Florida, United States - Lox_Sample_3.5 | ecosystem: Environmental > Terrestrial > Soil > Wetlands | place: USA...
CGTGACGGCATCGACCGGGGGATGAAACTGGAAACCGAAGATGCCATCGAGACAGAGGTCGTATTCCGCCTGCCACGCCGGGCTCCCTTTCGCCGGCGCCAGCTTAGTCACCCGTCCGACGGCGGCGCGCAGCAGTTCGCGCCAAGCCCGCCACGCCAGCGGCCGGAGGGCGCGCTCGCCGGCGACGAAAATCACGGTGGCGACCGCCGCCGGATGCTCCTGCAAAATGGCCCGGGTCGCCAGCAGTGCATCGCCGCCATTGTGCCCCTTGCCGGCCAGGACGAGGACGCGGCCCGCGTCGGGGAAGCCGCCGATTTCCCGGAAATCCTCGAGCACCGCTCCAGCCACAGCGGCCCCTGCGCGCTGCATTGCCGCCCACTCCTGCTCCTCGTCGCCGGCGAACAGCCGGGTCTCCAGCGCCTTCGCCTCGGCGCACGTGAGGATCGGATCGGACCAGGCGGAGTTCATGACGGTGGGATCGGCATTCACGCGCCGGCCTCGCGCACCAGCGCGGCGACGGCCAGCGCGTAGGTGTCAATGTGCGATAGCGTGAGGCAAATGTGGGTGGCGCGCACCTGCTGCAGCAGCGCCGCCCCTTTCGCGTCGAGCCGCACGAGGGGCTGCTGGCGCGCACCATGGTAAACGGAGACGGACGTCCAATCCAAGAAGGGGCCGATGCCGGTGGTGAACGCCTTGGACACGGCTTCCTTCGCGGCCCAGCGGGCGGCCAGGTGCTTGTGCGGATATTTCAGCGAGAAGCAGTAATCGCGCTCCTCCGCCGTGAAGATCCGCTGCAGAAAACGCTCCCCGTGGCGCTCAACGACGCCGCGGATGCGTTCCACCTCGATCAAATCGCAGCCGAGGCCGAGGAGGATTCCGCCGGGCGGGAGCTGGAGGTTCATCGGAAAATTGGGAGGGCGGGAAAGCGGGAAAGCGGAAAACGGAAATGTTGAGAGTGCTGGTCCGGTCTTCCAGTTTCCCGCTTTCTCGCTCTTCCGATCTTCAGTCGTTCAGCCGGGCCTTCATTTCCCGGACCGCCTTCTCGATGCCGGTGAAGAGCGCGCGGCTCAGGATGCTGTGGCCGATGTTGACCTCGTGCAGGTGCGGCAGCGTACGGATTTCGGCGATGTTGACGTAGTTGATGCCGTGGCCGGCGTTCACAACCATTCCGAGCTGGTGGGCCAGGGCGGCGCCCCGGCGGAGGCGCTCAAATTCGGCCTTGCGTGGCGGCGAGCGGTAGGCCTCCGCATAGGCACCGGTGTGCAGTTCGATCCACGGGCTCCGGAGCTTGGCGGCGAGCTCGATTTGCGCCTCGTCCGGGCCGATGAAAAGGCTGGTGACGACACCGGCGGCGCGCATGGCCTCGACCACCGTCCGAACGCGGCCTTCTCCGCCCACGACATCAAGCCCGCCCTCGGTCGTGATCTCCTGGCGGTTTTCCGGCACGAGGCAGACGGAGTCCGGCTTCAGCTTCAGGGCCAGCTCCGTCATGGCTGGGGTGCAGGCCATCTCCAGATTGAGTCGCGTGGCGAGGATCTCGCGCAGCCGCCAGACGTCGCGTTCCTGGATATGGCGGCGATCCTCGCGCAGGTGCACCGTGATGCCATCGGCGCCGGCCCGCTCCGCGTCGAGTGCAAGGGCGACGGGATCAGGTTCGACATTGCCTCCGGCGCGGCCGCTTTCGCGGTAGCGCGCCTGGCGGAGGGTGGCGCAGTGGTCGATGTTGAGGCCGAGCAGGATCATGACACGGGCAGGATACTGGCATAAATTCGCAAGCCGGGAAACCAGGAAAATAGGTTTGCAGTCGCGGCCGCCTCCTTTCTGGCTTCGTGGCCTCCGAATTCAATCCTGCTGTGACTGCGGCGCGGCCCAAGCCTGAGAACCTGCTCGTCAACCTGGTCTGCAATGTTGCCATACCGGTCGCGATTCTCAGCTGGTTGAGCGGCCCGCGGTGGCTGGGCCCCCGGTGGGGGTTGCTGGTGGCCCTGGCCTTCCCGCTCGGTTATGGCCTGTACGATTTCATCGTTCGACGGCGGTGGAATTTCATTTCGATCATCGGCTTCGCCAGCGTGCTCATCTCCGGCAGCTTCGGGCTCCTCAAACTGGGCGGCCGATGGTTTGCGGCGAAGGATGCGGCCATCCCTGCCATCATCGGCCTCGCCGTGCTGGCTTCGACGCGGGCCAAGACACCGTTGGTGAACGAGCTGCTGTACAATCCCCAGGTGATCGACATCGAGAGGGTCGACTCGGCGCTCGCGGCCCGCGGCACGCAGGCCGGCTTTTCCGGCTTGATGCGCCAGTCCACCGGGCTGCTGTCCCTCGCGTTCTTTGTGAGTGCCGCGCTCAACTACGGGCTGGCGCGACATCTTTTGACGAGCCCGCCGGGCACGGAAGCGTTTAACGGCCAGCTGGCGGAGATGCACTGGCTGAGCCTGCTGGTGATCATGCTGCCGAGCATGGCGATGATGATGCTGGTCCTCTGGCGGCTGCTGCACGGCATCCGGGCGCTCACCGGCCTCGCCCTCGATGACATCTTCCGCGCGCCGCCGGAAAAAAGGACTGGCTGAACCGGCGGTCCGTCTCACCTCATGCCGTCGCTCCGGGCGGCTTGCCCGTGCCTGCCCCCCGGCTACTTGCGCTGGTGCGGCGGCACGTAGTCGCGCACCGTCTTGCCCGTGTAGATCTGGCGCGGCCGGTAGATGCGCCCCTTGGGGTTGGCTGCGACTTCCTTCCAGTTGGCGATCCAGCCGGGCATGCGGCCGATGGCAAACATGACGGTGAACATGTTTTCCGGAATGCCGATGGCCCGCATGATGAGACCGGAGTAGAAGTCGACGTTCGGATAAAGTTTGCGCGACAGGAAATAATCGTCCCGCAGCGCGGCCTCCTCGAGGCGCATGGCGATGTTGAGGAGCGGATCGTCCTTGATGCGGAGGCTGGCGAGGGCGCTGTAAAAGCTGTCCTTGATGATCTTCGCGCGCGGATCGTAGTGCTTGTAGACGCGGTGGCCGAAACCCATCAAGCGCGTGTCCGCCTTGCCGACCTTCGCCGCCTCGATGAATTTCGTGCCGTCGTCGCCCTCGGCGTGGATGCTCTTGAGCATCTCGATGACCGCCATGTTGGCCCCGCCGTGCAGCGGACCCCAGAGGGCGCAGACGCCGGCCGCGGTGGAAGCGAAGAGGTTCGCGCCGCTGGAGGCCACCATCCGCACGGTCGAGGTGCTGCAGTTCTGTTCGTGGTCGGCGTGCAGCAGCAGGAACAGGTTGAGGGCCTGGGCGACCTCCGGCAGGGCGATGTACGGTTCATACGGGGTCGAGAACATCAAATGCAGGAAGTTCTCGCAGTACGGCAGGTCACGCCGCGGATAGATGTACGGCAGGCCGCGGCTGGCGCGGTACGAGTAGGCGGCGATGGTGCGGACCTTGGAAATGATGATGGCCGCGGTCTCCGGGTAGGTCTCAAGATCGCGCGCGTGATCGTTGGTGGCCAGATGCGGGTAATAACAGCCGAGCGAGTTCAGCATGGCGGACAGAATCGCCATGGGGTGGGCGTCGACCGGGAAACCCTCGAACAAGTGTTCCATGCTGGAATGGATCGGCGCATTCTCGGTGAGCAGCTGCGAGAACCGTTTGCGCTGCGCCGGCGTCGGCAGCTCCCCGTTGACGATGAGGTAGGCGGTTTCGATGAACGAAGAGTGCTCGGCGAGCTGTTCGATGGGAAAGCCGCGGTAGCGCAGAACGCCCGCTTCGCCGTCGATGTACGTCACCGCGCTCTGGCAGGAGCCGGTGTTCCCGTAACCCTCGTCGTAGGTGATGAAGCCGGAATCGTTGCGCAGGTTGCGGATATCGAGCGCCTTTTCGCCTTCCGCACCGACGATCACCGGAAAACTGTAGTCCTTGTTTTCGAGCCTGAGCGTAGCTTGCGGAGTCATGGGGGGATAAAGATTCAATTGTTTTTCCGATGCAAACAAAGTTCACGGCGACCGACCGCCGATTGCCGGCGCCGGCTTCGCCCCTGTGCCAAGCCCCGGTCCGGTCACGAATTCTCCGGGCGGGCGCCCACGATCATCGCGAAATTGCGGTAGAGCTGCAGGCCCCGGGCCTGGCTTTTCTCGGGATGGAACTGGGTGGCGAAGCAATGGCCGCGCGCGACGGCCGCCACGAATCCGCCACCATAATCGCACTCCGCCATCACGAGGGAGCGCTGGGCCGGCACGACGTGGTAGCTGTGCAGGAAGTAGAAGGCCTCGCCCTCGGCCCGGAGCCCGGCGCAGAAGGGCGAAGTCGGCTGGAGGAATCGCACCGTGTTCCAGCCCATGTGCGGAATCTTGAGGTCCGGCGGCAGCCGGAAGCGCCGCACCTCCCCGGGAAAAATGCCGAGCCCCGCGATCGCCCCCTCCTCCGAGAATTCAAACAGCGCCTGCAGGCCGAGGCACACGCCAAGGAAGGGCCGGTCGTCCGCCAGCCACCCGCGCACCGAATGGGCCAAGCCGGTGGTGTTCAGCGCGGCCACGCAATCGCGCAAGGCTCCCACGCCGGGCAGCACCAATCCGGCCGGTGCGGCGGCGGTCAATGCCGCGGGCGTGCGTACCACCACTGGCTGCGCGCCGACGGACTCCAAGGCCTTCGTCACGCTGCGCAGGTTGCAGATGCCGGTGTCGATGACGGCGATCCTGGCGGGTGGCGGGTTCACGTTGGACGGTCCACGGGGCCGGTAGGTCGCCATCCCAAACCGTGAACGGTGAACCGCCGGCCGCGGACTTAAAGCTTCCCCTTGGTCGACGGCAGGCGGTCGGCTGCGCGGGGTTCGATCTGGGTGGCCACGTCGAGCGCATGCGCAAAGCATTTGAACACGGCCTCGACCACGTGGTGCGGCTCCTCGCCGTAGACGAGCTTGACGTGCACGTTGGCGCCGGCGGTGTTGGCAAACGCGCGGAAAAACTCCTTGACCAGGGCCACGTTGAAGTCGCGCACAAAACTCGCCGGCGTATTCGCGTCGTAGACGAGATGCGGCCGGCCGCCGAGGTCGATGACCACACGGGCAAGCGCCTCGTCCATCGGCAGGATGAAAAATCCGTAGCGCTTAAGGCCGAGCTTGTCGCCGAGCGCCGCCTTGAAGGCCTCCCCCAGCACCAGGCCGACATCTTCGACCGTGTGATGGTAATCCACCGCCACGTCGCCCCGCGCCTTCACTTCGAGATCAAACAGGCCGTGCTTTGCGAACAGCGTGAGCATGTGATCGAGAAACGGGATGCCCGTGTCGATTTGCGCCGTGCCCCGGCCGTCCACCGCCAGTCTCACGGCGATGTCGGTCTCGGTGGTTTTGCGCGAGAGCGTTGCTACGCGTGCTTTAGCCATGCTTCCAGGTTCTCCTGCAGGACGAGCATCTCCTCGTCGGTGCCGACGCTGATGCGGAGGAAGGACGAGGTCAAGGCGTGGCTCCCGAAGTGTCGGACGAGGATTTTGCGGGCATAAAGGTGGTCGTAGAGTCTCCGCGCCACCTCCCGGCCGGTCCGGCCGGCGCGGTCGCGCGGCTCCGTGAAGAGGAAATTGGCCTGGGAGGGATAGGTGAACCACCCAAGCCGCGTCGCCCATAGCTGATAGACACGATCGCGCGTCGAGCGGATTTTCCGGACCAGCTCCGCATAGTAGTCGGGATCGCTCAGCGCCGCGAGGGCCGCCACCTGGGCGAGCCGGCTGACATTGTAGCTGTCCTTCACGCGGTCGAGCAGACCGATGACCGCGGGGTCGGCAACGGCATACCCCACCCTCATGCCGGCGAGGCTATGCGACTTCGAGAATGTGCGCACGAGGCACAGATTGGCGTGCGTGGGTACAAGCGCCGCGGCATTCTCATCCGCGAATGCCGCATAGGTTTCATCCACCACCAGCAGCCCGCGGAAGCGGCGCAGGATCGCCGCGAGGTCCGCCGTCCCAAAGCCGACGCCCGTCGGCGCGTTGGGCGAGGTGAGAAAAAAGATCTTCGCCGCCGAGGCGGCAATGGCCGCCGCCGGCAATTGCATGGACCGGTCGAAATCCAGCGCCATGACGCGCCCGTCCTGGATCGCCACCAGCACCGGATAGAGCGAGTAGCTCGGCCGGGTGAAGCCCGTCGCGAGCGCCGGCGCACAAAAGCAGCGCGCCAGCAGGTTGAGGACATCGTCGGCCCCGTTGCCGATGAAGACATGAGCCGGCGTGACCCCGTGCAGGCGGGCGACGGCTGCGCGCAAGAGGGCGCTGGCCGGATGGGGATATAGGCGCAGCGCGGCCCCATCCGTCCCAATTTCGCCGCGCAGCGCTTCCACGACCCGCGGACTCGGCGGATAGGGACTTTCATTGGTGTTGAGCTTGATCCAGCCCGGTCCGCCGGGCTGGAGGCCCGGCGTGTAGGCCTGGAGCGCCGTCACGTGGGGGAGCGCCAGATCTCGAACGTCAAATTCCGGATGGCGGGAGGACATGGAGAGGAAGCGGGAGGAGTCGGCCGGTGGTGACCAGGGATCGCGGGCGGGCCCGCGCCTACCCGATTCGGATTTCCACCGAGCGACCGTGGGCGTCCAGTTGCTCCATGGCCGCAAACGCCGCCACCACCGGCGCCGCCCGCCGCAGACTGCCGCGCCGGTAGTGCAGGAGGCTGGTGCGCCGCAGAAAGTCGGCGACGCGCAGGCCGCTGGAAAACCGCCCGCTGCGGCCCGTCGGCAGCACATGGCTGGGACCGGCGGTGAAATCGCCGAGCGCGGTGGGCGTGTCGTTGCCGATCATGATCGCGCCGGCGGTGGTGATTTGCGCACACAGGCGTGCCACCGCGCGGCCGGCCACGAGCAGCTCCAGGTGTTCCGGCGCGACCGCGTTGGCCACCGCCGCCGCCTGGCCGAGCGTCTTCACTTCGATGGCCAGAAAGCCGTGCGCCAGCACCCGGCGGATCGCCGCGGCCCGGGTGAGATGCCCCACCTGCGCCCCGATTTCCGCCGTGATGGCATCGAGCACGCGCCGCGAGGTGGCCACCAAAAGGATCTTCTCCCGGCCCGAGCCGTGCTCGGCTTGGGCCAGCAGATCGGCCGCGGCGTAGTCCGGCCGGGCACTGCCGTCCGCGATGACCATGAGTTCGCTCGGGCCGGGCAACCCGGCCACCCCGACCGTGCCGAAGACCTGGCGCATGGCTTCGCACACCCAGGCATTGCTCGGACCAAAAATCTTGTCGACCGCCGGGATGGTCGGCGTGCCGAAGGCCATCGCCCCCACGCCGTAAACCCCGCCCACGCGATAGACCTCGGTGACCCCGCACAGGTGCAGCACGGCCAGCAGGCCGGCGGCCACGCGGCCCTCCCGATTGCACGGGGTGAAAACGGCGATCTCCGGCACGCCGGCAATCTGCGCGAGCGTGACCGTCATCACCACGGTGGAGACCAAGGGCACCTGCCCGCCCGGGATGTTGATGCCCACGCGACGGATGGGGTCGTACTTCTCCCCCACCTGGGCGCCCTGCTGATTCCGATCCATCCAGCCGGCCGGCAGCGCCCGGCGGTTGTAGGCCATCACATTGGCGCGGGCGAGCAGGATGGCCGTGCGGTCCCGCACCGAGAGATGCCGGGCGGCCCGGTCGAGCTCGGCCCGCCGCACCCGGAATTGGCCGGGGTTCAGCCGGGCACCGTCGATGCGCGCGGCGTGACGGACGATGGCCGCGTCGCCGTGCACGCGGACATCCGCGAGAATGGCTGCCACCGTCCTCTGCATCCGCCCCGACGGCGCGGCCCCCTGGCAGAAAGCGGCCAGGCGGGACGAGAAGTCATGTGAACCGTAGCGGAGCGTGCGCATGGAAGGGAGACCGCTATGCGGTTCGCAGCCCGGCGTCAAAGCGTTTGGGGCGGCCACCGGGTCGGCGCGACATACGGATGACGCAGGACCAACGGCTTCCATGCACTGAGCCGTCCCGCCGCGCCGGATCAACCCGCGGTATTGTCTGGTCCGGCCGAGGCCCGATCAGCCCACATGGGCGGCCCGTTTTTCAATGGGTTACCGGCGGGGAGGGCATTGGTCCCGTTGCCGCGGGTGCCGACGGCGGCGGCGACGGAGGCGATGGCGGCCGCATCGGCGGTACACTGAAATAGTCCGCTGGGAAGGTCTCGTTGAGGATGATCTTGTCGAAGGTGATCACCACGGGGACTTCGACGACCTTGCCGTCGGCGTTCTTGGCTTTGCCCACGGAGGTCACCTTCTGCGGAAAGCGCAGGCCGTTGACCATGATTTCGCCCTCCTCCATGATCTGGTCGCCCAGGTTCGTTTCCGTCAGCACGAGTTTGCCGCTCTTGGCATCAAAGTAGCGGTAAAAAATGATCTTGGGGTCGTGGATGAACGCGACCTTGATCGTGGCGATGCCTTTGACGGTCGCCGGTCCCATGATCTGCACGCTGCCGCCCCGCTGTTCGATGCCCTTGAAGAAATTCAGATTCTCCCAGGTGTTGGCGCGCAGATTCTTGACCACTTCCGGCTGCAGCAGGGTGAGCTGCCAATTGTTCACATCCTTCAGATCCTGCACCTGCTGCCAGCCGTCGTAATCGTCGAGACCGGTGACTTGCACGGTCGTTGGCGAAGTCCGGGTGATCCGCTGCCGGTAGGGCTCCTGAAAGACGATCTCGATGGCCGATCTCGCGGCCTTGGTGTCTCCGGGCGTGGCCTGGCCGGTTTCGATGGTGCCAAAGAAATGCACCGAGTGGATCGCGTTAAGCGTGGCTTCGTCGCCGAGGTAGGCGCGGGCCTTGGCGATGACCTCGTCGGCGGTCTGCGCCCGAGCGGCGGCCACGAGCGCAACGGCGCCGGTCAGAGCGAGCAGAGGTTGAAGCGCGGTCGCGGCCTTGATCATGATGAGGAGGGTTCCACGGTGAGACTTGCCGGCGGGCCAAAGGTTCGCAACGGGAAAATCCCCTATTCCCACTCGATGGTCGCCGGCGGTTTGGAGCTGATATCGAGAACCACCCGGCTAACGCCGCGCACCTCGTTGGTGATGCGGCTGGAGATGCGCTGGAGCAGGTCGTAGGGCAGGCGCGCCCAGTCGGCCGTCATCGCATCGACGCTTTCGACGATTCGGACCGCGATCACCCAGGCGTAGTTGCGTTCGTCGCCAATCACCCCGACCGATTTCACCGGCAGGAAGACGCAGAAGGACTGCCAAACCTTCCAGTACCAGCCCGATCGCATCATTTCCTCCTGGAGCACGGCGTCAGCATGGCGGAGAACGTCGAGGCGGTCGCGCGTGATTTCGCCGAGCAACCGCACGCCGAGCCCGGGACCCGGAAAGGGCTGCCGCCACACCACGGCCCGCGGCAGGCCGAGCCGGGCGCCCACGGCGCGCACCTCGTCCTTGAAGAGCTCGCGCAACGGCTCGATCAGGCGGAGGCGCATGCGCGCCGGCAGGCCGCCCACGTTATGGTGACTCTTAATGAGCGAGGCGGGATTGTTGCCGATGGCCACGCTTTCGATGACATCCGGATAGAGCGTGCCTTGGGCGAGAAAATCGGCGCGGCCGATGGACTGCAGTGACCGTTCGAACACCTCGATGAACGTCCGGCCGATGATCTTGCGCTTCTGCTCCGGGTCCGCCACCCCCCGGAGGCGGCGCAGAAACAGGGTGGCGGCGTCCACCACGCGGAGATCGATGTGGAAATGCCTCTTGTACAGGTCGACGACGGACTGGCGCTCGCCGAGGCGCAGCAAGCCGTTGTCGACAAACACGCAGGTGAGCTGGCGGCCGATGGCCCGGTGCAGAAGCGTGGCGGCGACGGAGGAATCGACGCCGCCGCTGAGGCCCAGAATGACGCGCCCCGGCCCCACCGTGGTGCGAATGTCCCGCACGGTGCGCGCGATGAAGTCCTTCATCGACCAGTCCTGCCGCGCGCCGCAGATGCCCACGAGAAAATTGCGGATCACCTCGCCGCCCCGCTCGGTATGAGACACCTCGGGGTGAAACTGAATGCCGTAGAAACTCCGCGCACGATCCTCGATCGCCGCAAACGGCGAATTCTCGGTGACCCCGATGGCTTTGAAGCCGGGCGGCAGCCTAATGACCCGGTCGCCGTGCGAATTCCAGACCCGGAAACAGCGGGGGACTCCGGCAAAAAGCCGGCCGGGCTTCTTCACGGTGAGCGTGCCACGGCCGTATTCGCGGTGGTCGCTCTTGGCCGTTCGGCCGCCCAGCAGATGGCCGAAGAGCTGGATGCCGTAGCAGATCCCAAGGATGGGCACGCCGAGCTCGAAGATCCCGGGGGCGGGCAGCGGCGCATTCCGCGCCAAGACGCTGCTGGGCCCGCCGGAAAGAATGATGCCGATCACGCCGTCCTCCCGGAGCCGCGCCGCGGCCGTGGTGTAGTGGTAGATCTTCGAGTAGACCTGGCACTCGCGAATGCGGCGCGCGATGACCTGGGTGTACTGGGAGCCGAAATCGAGGACCGCGATGGTCTGTGCCATGGGAAGTTATGGAGACAGGGTCCGCCGCGAAGCAACACCGAATAAAAAGGAGCCGAGGCGGAAATCACCAGCGGGCGTCGGCCCGATTGCGCCGGGGACCGCGACCTCACCCCGTCCGGCCTGATTGCTCATCGGGCAACCGCGCTCAGAATTTCAGGCGGTCGTTGGTGTGACCGCAGCGCGGACAGACGGCGGTCTCGGTGCCGGTCTTTCCGGTGTAGAGCTGACCGCAACGGATGCAGAAGAAGGTCACCTTGCGGCGTTCCGCGTCGTAGAGCGCTTGGTCCCGGCGGTCGTAGTAGATCCAGACCCCAAAAAAGAAGCCGAGGGCCAGGAGGCAGTAGATGACGGCACCGAGCGCGAGGTCCATGGGATTGACGCCGTCCAGACGCCGGGCGGCTGGCGACGGGCGAAGCCAGCCTCGCGCAAAGGTCCCGCGAGGCCAAGGGAGAAAACAGGCGCGCCCTCGCGGGCGTCAGGCCTTCTGCTCGCTGGTCGTCTCAGGCGCCGGCTCGGCCGCGGGCGTGGAGTGCTCGGGCGCAGCGGGCGCGGCCGCGGCGGTCTTCTTCGCCTGCCGGGCCGTTCCGCCCTTGCCGCGTTTTTTGTAACCGGGGTCCTCGGCGCCGACGAATTCGATCAGAGCCATCTCGGCGGCGTCGCTCAGGCGGCGCGGCGCGAGTTTGTAGATGCGGGTGTAGCCGCCGGCGCGTTTGGCGAACTGGGCCGCTTTCTCGTTGAAAAGGAGCGTGATGGCATCCTCGTCCCGCACCTTGCGCAGGGCATGGCGCCGGAGATGGATCGCATCTTTCTTTTCGCCGGCGGCCGCGGCCCGCTTGGCCTTGGTGATGATTTTCTCGATGAACGGACGCAGCGCTCTCGCCTTGACAAGGGTGGTCTCGATGCGGCCGTGGCGGATTAGCGCGGCCGCCAGGTTGGAGAGCATGGCCGCACGGTGCTCGCGGGTGACGCCGAGGGAGCGGCGATGTTTGAGGTGACGCATGGGTGGAAGAACGTGCCAAGTACCAAGGAGCAAGTATCAAGACTTGCCGCGCGACACTGGCATCGATTTTGGAAACTTATTGCTTGATCCTTGTCACCTGCCCGCGGGCACGGCTCAGATCTCCTTCTTGGTGTCGAGGAGGCGCTCGTCGAACTTCATACCGAGCGAGAGGCCGAGGGCCTCGAGCTTCTCCTTGATCTCGTTGAGCGACTTCTTGCCGAAGTTGCGATACTTGAGCATCTCCTGCTCGGTCTTCATGGCGAGCTCGCCCACGGTCGTGATGTTGGCGTTGTTGAGGCAGTTGGCCGCGCGCACCGAGAGTTCGATTTCGTTGACCGACATGTTGAGGAGTTTGCGCAACTTGTTTTCCTCTTCGCTGACCGTGCTCTGCTGGCTCTCGAACTCGTAGTGCTCCTCGCTGACCCGATCGAACACATCCAGGTGGTGCTTGAGGATCGAGGCGGCCTGTTTGAGTGCGTCGTCCGGCGTGATGCGGCCGTCGGTCCAGACTTCAATGTTAAGCTTGTCGTAGTCCGTGATCTGGCCGACGCGGGTGTTTTCCACGGTATAGCGGACGAGGCGCACCGGACTAAAGAGGGAGTCGATCGGGATGACGCCGATGGGCTGGTCTTCCTTCTTGTTGTTCTCGCCCGGGCAATAGCCCCGCCCGGTCTTGATTTCGATTTCCGCCTCAAAGGGCCGGGTCTTGTCGAGCGTGCAGATCACCTGATCGGGATTGACGATCTGGATCGCCGGATCGGGCTGGATATCGGCGGCGGTGACCGCACCCTCGCGGTTCACCTTGATGCGGAGCTGCACCGGCTCGCGTTTCTGCGAGGTGATCAGGATCTTCTTGAGGTTGAGGACGATGTCGGTGACATCCTCGACCACGCCGTCGATGCTCTGGAACTCGTGCTGCACGCCCTCGATCTTGATCGAGCTGATGGCGGCGCCCTCGATGGAACTCAGGAGAACCCGGCGGAGCGAATTGCCGACCGTGTGACCGTAGCCGGCCTCGAAGGGCTCGGCGATGAATTTGGCGTAAGTCGGGCTGGAGCCTTCCTCAACCTTGGTGAGCTTGTTGGGCAGTTCGAACTTTCCGAGGCGTTTGGGCATGGCGGATGACAGGTTAAGGGTTAAGTGGCGGGATGCGAACCAAGGCAGAATTAGAAGCGGCTGTAGAATTCAACGATGAGCTGCTCGTTGATGCTGGGCTCCATTTCGTCGCGCACCGGCAGGCGGACCACGGTGGCCTTGAGCGCCTCGGCGTTGAGGGAGAGCCAGCCGGGAACGTTGCGGAGGCGGTTCTCCTCCAGTCCGCGGGTGGCGATCTGGCGCGAGGACGCGGCGGGTTTCACCTCGATCTCGTCGCCCGCCTTCACGTTGTAGCTGGGAATATCGACCTTGCGGCCGCTCACACGGATATGACCGTGATTGACGAACTGGCGCGCCGCGGCGCGGGTCTTGGTGAAGCCGAGATGGTAGACCACGCTGTCGAGACGGGTCTCGAGCAACTGCAGGAAGCGCTCGCCGGTGACGCCGCGTTCCTTTTTGGCGACCGCGAAGATCCGGCGGAACTGGCGTTCCAGCAGGCCGTAGATGTAACGGGCCTTCTGTTTTTCAGAAAGACCGACGGCGTATTCCGACATCTTGCGGCGCGACTTCGGGCCATGCTGGCCGGGCGGAAAATTGCGGCGTTCAAGCGCCTTGGCGGAGCCCAGAATGTGCTGGCCGAAGCGGCGGCTGATGCGGGTGGTGGGACCGATGTAGCGGGCCATGGAAGGAGGAAAAGAAAAAGGGGGAAGCTGAGCGGGATGCCCGGCCGGCTCACACGCGCCGGCGCTTGCGCGGACGGCAGCCGTTGTGCGGCACGGGAGTCACGTCCACGATGGAGGTGACCTCGAGGCCGATTGCCTGGAGCGCACGAATGGCGGAATCGCGGCCGAGACCGGGGCCGCTCACGCGGATCTGCACATCCTTGAGCCCGTGGGCCATCGCGTTGCGGGCTGCATCCTGGGCAACCACCTGAGCGGCGTAGGCGGTGGACTTGCGCGAGCCGCGGAAGTTGCATTTGCCGGCGCTGGACCACGCGAGGACGTTGCCTTTCAGGTCGGTGATGGTGACCACGGTGTTGTTGAATGACGCGAGGATGTTCGCGAGGCCGGTCGTGATGTTCTTCGCGCCTTTGGCCTTGCGAATCTTGATTTCACCGAGCTCTTCCTTGAGCAGCTCCTCGGCGGTCGGCTGTTTGGCGACTCCGCCCACCGTCTCCACCGGTTTGTCGGCGGGAGTGGCGGCCGGCGCCGCGGCGGGCGCGGCGCTTTCCGGGGCGGGTGCGTCCTTTTTCGCCGCCTTGTCGCCGGCGGCGCCGTGCTCAGCCCCGGCGCCCTTGGGGGCCCTTTCCCGGGCGGGCTTCTTCTCGCCGGTTTCCGCCTTGGCGGGGGTCTCCCCCGCGGGCGCCTTGGCGGACGGAGTGACGGGCGCGCCTTCCTTGCGGGCGGGCTTTTCTTTTTTCGGGGCGGGTGTGGTTTTTTCGTCAGCCATGGCGGGAATCAGACAGCGGCGGGTTCGGCTTTCTGCTTGGTGACACCGACGGTCTTGCGCGGGCCCTTCCGGGTGCGCGCATTCGTGCTGGTGCGCTGGCCGCGGACCGGCAGGCCCTTGCGATGCCGGATGCCGCGGTAGCAATTGATGGCCTGCAGGCGCTTGAGATTGGCGGTGATGTCGCGGCGCAGGTCGCCCTCCACCACCCACTTCCGGTCGGTGATGACGTGGAGAATCTTGTTGAGCTGTTCCTCGGTGAGATCCGAGGCGCGCATATTGGGGTCAAGGCCGGTGTCTTTGACAACGAGCCGGGCCCGCGCAGGGCCGATGCCGTAAATATAACAAAGCGAGAAGGCGATCTTCTTCTTTGGCGGAATGTCGACACCAAGCAGACGTGGCATGGGAAAGTTGGAGTGGGTTCAGTTGTGGTTTGAGAGTGAAGGAGCGGGCGAAAGCGGAGAGACGGGCGGCGGGACGAGGCGCGGAAGCGTGAGGATCTCGGGGCCCTTCTCGGTGGTGAGCACGGTGTGTTCGAAGTGCGCGGAGGGCTGGCCGTCCGCGGTGACGACGGTCCAGCCGTCGGCGAGCGTAGTCACGCGGTAGGTGCCGAGATTGACCATGGGCTCGATGGCGAACGTCATGCCGGCCCGGATCCGGTCGCCGGTGTGCGGGCGGCCGAAGTTCGGAATCTGCGGCTCTTCATGCATCGTGCGGCCGACCCCATGGCCGACCAGTTCGCGGACCACGCCAAACCCGTGCGCCTCAACGAAGCTCTGGATGGCGTGGGAGATGTCACCAATACGATTGCCGACCTGCGCCTGGCGGATGCCGACGTGCAGCGCCTCCTCGGTGGCCCTGACGAGCTCGGCGACGCGCGGCGTCACGGCCCCAACAGGCACGGTCACGGCATTGTCACCGATGTACCCGTTGTACTCGACCGTGACATCAAGCGAAATGATGTCGCCCTCGCGCAGGATGCGC
>Ga0335081_10010485_pt1 | contig 14982 bp, 10 predicted proteins | sample Lox_Sample_35_FD_206713 | JGI IMG/M metagenome (GOLD analysis project Ga0335081, IMG submission 206713) | Soil microbial communities from Loxahatchee National Wildlife Refuge, Florida, United States - Lox_Sample_3.5 | ecosystem: Environmental > Terrestrial > Soil > Wetlands | place: USA...
AATTTCGTCGAGCGTGCGCGAGAAGAACTTCACCCTGGCGTCGCGCTTGTGGACCTGGGCGCGAATCCCATCGTACTTGTCTTCCACCAGAGTGCCGCCCGGAAACGATTCCATCAGTTCCTCGGGTGTCGCTGCCGGGCTGGCCAGCATAAAACCGATGGGGTGAAACAGCTGGAGCTTGGCGTCGCCCAATCGGTCACCGGCAGCGAGCGTCAAGGTGGCGCCGATATCGCCGGTCAGCATGTTGGCGCGCTGCACTTCGGCCAAAGGCCGGCCAAAGGCATGGGCGATCGCCTCCTCCACCAGACTTTCCTTCAGGCCGATGCGCAGCTCGCCGGTGAGAATCTTGACGATGTACTTGGCCTCCAGCGGACGAGAACGCCGGAGCAGCGCCTCCAGCCGGTCCATTCGCAGGGAGAGGCCCCGGAGTTCGGCCAGCTCGTCGAAGGCGGATTGGAGTTCCCTCAGTGTTACGCCCTCGCCGCTCGTCTTGCCCCCGAGGACCTCCTGGGCCATGTCGCCGAGGTCGCCGTGGCGACGATAAACTTCTTCCAGCTTTGCGGCCTCTGCACCTGCCAGTTTGCTCACCACCTGCCAGATGAGCGAACCGCCTACCTGAGTCGTGCGCTCTTCGCGGCGGGGATATGCCTGACCGGTGAAGAAGAGCGCCGCGCGAGCCGCGTCGTCGAGAGGCACGGAGTGCAGATACTCGGCCACCAACCGGACCTTTTCCGTCTTTCGGGTGGTACTCCCCACCGCCTCACAAAGATTCGAGAAGGCCAGCATACGCGTCCTCACGGTAGCATAAGGAAAGCTGTTTTAACTTTAAGTTGTCGGAAAAACAGGTACCGTTCTACTGGCCTCACCGGGGGATTGGGCGTGGTTGATTGAGGAGAAAAGAAGGGATTGAGGTCCGTCTTGTTCTGCGAAGCCCGAACCCGAATCCCAGTGAGGCTTGACGGACAACTGACGAACTGGCGAATTGATGATATAAAGGCTGCGGGGGATTTCGTGCCAGAGAGCGGTTTGTCCCATCGACCATCGGTAATCGGCAGTCGAGTAGGTTCTACCGTGCTCGTGATCGGTTCAGCCCCCAGAATTCGGAAGCCAGGGGTCAATATGAAGAAACAGTGTGATCCGTTGGTGTTCGCCCTCGCCGGACTACTGGGACTTTTTCCGGTGGCTCCGGCCGCAGCGCAAGTCGCGGGGAGCACTCAGGCCAAGCCGGGGACTGGTTCACCACACCACGCGGGCCTTCCGGGTGGCCCAAAGTCCGGCTCATCATCGAGCCCAGGGTCCGCATTACCACCGCAGCGCTTCGACCTGATCGATTGGAATGGCGGCAAGCTGATTTACGGCGTCGATTACTACCCGGAGGCCGAGGCCGAGAGTGAGAGCCAGTTGGAGAAGGACGCCTCCATGATGGAGGCCGCCGGGATCAACTTCGTGCGGATGGCCGAGTTCGCCTGGGCCAGAATGGAGCCCTCGGAAGGCCACTACGACTTTGGCTGGCTTGACCGCGCGCTGAAGGTGCTGAACGGGCACGGCATCAAAGCTGTTCTGGGAACGCCCAGCGCGTCGCCGCCCGCCTGGCTGATGGCCAAATATCCCGACATTGCCGCCATGAACGAACAGGGCGTCCGCTACCGTTACGGATCGCGGCGCAATTACTGCCTGCACAATCCGCAGTTCCTGACGGCGGTGCGAGCGATCGTCACCGCCATGGCCGAGCATTACAAGAATCATCCGGGAGTGCTGGGCTGGCAGATCGATAACGAGCTCGGCGGCCCCTTCTGCTACGATTCTTACTGCCTCGCGGCCTTCCAGAAATGGTGCCAGGCAAAGTACAGTAGCCTCGAGGCGCTCAATCACGCTTGGGGAACGATCTTCTGGGGTCACACTTACAGCGCCTGGAGCCAAGTGCCCTTGCCCTGGAACACCCTCTACGGTGTCTACAATGTGAGCCTGGCGCTCGATTACCGCCGCTTTTTCAGCGACTCCTCGCGCGATTTCCTTAAACTGCAGGCGGATATTCTGCGCCGGACGGCCCCGGGAAAGGCCATTACCCATAACGAAATGGGGATGTTTGACGATATCGACTATTCGAGCTTCAACACCCAACTGGATTTCGTGGCCTGGGACAACTATCCGATGATTTTTCGACACAACCATGACGACTACTTTGACGTGGGACTGTCTCACGACTTGATGCGTGGTTCCAAGGATCAGCACAACTTCATGGTAATGGAGCAGGAAGGCGGGCTTCCCGGCTGGATGGAGTTCTGGGGGCACCAGGCCGCGCCCGGACTCTATCGCGCCTGGGCCTACCAGTCGATCGCCCACGGCGCCGACGGAGTCTGCTTCTTCCGCTGGAAAACCTCCCGCTACGGCACCGAACAATACTGGCAAGGGGTTCTCGATCAGGACGGCTACCCCAACGCGCGTTATCAGACCGTGGCCCAGATGGGGAAGGAACTGAAGCAACTCAGCACCGTCCTTCACGGCTCGACGCCGGTCTCACCCGCGGCCTTGCTGGTCTCGCCCGACACACGCTGGGCCTTTCACATCCAGACCCTGGTGAAGGATTTTGACTACAATCGGCAACTCGGCTATTACTACGCCGCCTTGAGGAAGCAGGGAATCGGCGTTGACGTGGTGTTTCCCCAGAGCGATTTCTCCGCCTATAAGATGATCGTGGCGCCATCGCTGTTCGTAGTGACGAAGCCGCTGGTGGAGAAGCTCACTGACTTTGTGAAGAACGGCGGAACGCTGGTGCTGACGTTTCGATCGGGGGTGAAGGACGAGCACAACGTGGTGACCGACCAGACGCTGCCCGGGCCTCTCGCCGAGCTTGCGGGCGTCGCCATTCACGATTATGATCCGGGGGTGGGCCCGGAGCAGGAATCGAAGCAGGAAGTGGTAGCCCACGACGGATCGCATTATCCGGCGAGCGTGTGGTTCGACATCCTGACGCCCACGAGCGCCCAGACTCTTGCTACTTATGGGAAGGGCTACTACGCCGGCACGGCCGTGGTCACGCTGAATCGCTTTCAGAACGGAAGTGTATTCTACGTGGGGACCGAATCTTCGGCGCCCGAATTCTATGAGCGCCTGGTAGCCTACGCCCGGCAAGGTGCCGGCGTGGAACCGGGACCCCGAGCGCCCGCAGGCGTGGAGATCGCGACCCGCCAAGGGCCAGGCGGGAAGATCATTTTCCTGATGAACTACACAGAGAACGAGCAATCAGTGGACCTCGGCCAGGCGTATCGCAACGTGATGACGGGAGCCGCCGAGCCCTCGGAAGTCAAGTTGCCGGCCTTCGACGTGAAGGTGCTGAAGGCGGTGGCCAGTGACTAGTTGCGAGTGGCGAAGGAAAGGAACAGTGGTGAGTGGCTAGTGGCTCGAGGCAGCTATCAGCTCTCAGCCATCAGCATTCGGCAAAGCGGGAGCATTTTCGCTGAGCGCTGACCGCTGCTAGCCACTCTCCACACGTCGCTCGCCACTTCATATAAACTTATGGCTGAACCTGCAATCACCACCGCCGCCGCGCCCCCAGGCGCTGAGCCGCATTTGCGCCGCGTCCTGTCGCTGTGGGATCTCATTTTCTACGGCATCGTTTTGATCCAGCCGATCGCGCCCGTGCCGCTTTTTGGAGTGGCGCAGAAGCTCTCCGACGGTCATTTCGTCACTACGATTTTCATCGCCATGCTGGCGATGATGATCACGGCGGTCAGCTACGGGCGGATGGCCGCGCTCTATCCGGCGGCCGGGTCCGCGTACACCTACGTCGGACGCGGGTTGAATCCTCACCTCGGGTTCCTGGCCGGCTGGGCGATGATCCTCGATTACATTCTCCAGCCCGTCATCAACACGGTCTGGATCTCCACCGCCCTTCACGAGCGCTACCGTGATTACCACATCCCGCAAATCCCTTTCGTGATGTGGGCGGCGGTGATCGTGGGGATCATCACCTTTTTGAATCTGCGCGGCGTCAAAACCAGTGCCGTGGCCAACAAGGTGCTGCTGTTCTTCATGTTCATTGTCGTTGGGCTGTTCATTTACCTTGCAGTGCGGTACCTGTTCCATATGGACGGATGGCCCGGCGTCTTCTCCAGCCAGCCTTTCTATGACCCCCGCACCTTCCGCTGGCCTACAGTGATGACCGCCACCTCCTTTGCCGCACTCACCTACATCGGCTTCGACGGCGTCACGACTCTCTCGGAAGAGGTGGTCAATCCCAAACGCAACGTCCTCCTGGCCACGGTGCTGACCTGCGTTTTCGCCGGAGTGTTCAGCGCGCTGGAGGTTTATCTTGGCGCCCGCGTCTGGCCGAACTGGCACACGTTCCCCAATCTGGAAACGGCTTTCATGGACGTTTGTCGTCAGGTCGGTGGCCTTTTGCTTTTCCACGGCATGGGGGCGATTCTCATCGTGGCGGCGTTTGGCAGTGCCCTTACCGGGGGGATGGGGGCCGCGCGCCTCCTGTTCGGGATGGGCCGGGATAATGTCCTGCCGCGGAAAATCTTCGGTCACGTGAGCCCGGAAACCGGTACGCCGAGTTACAGCATTTGGCTCATCGGAGCGGCATCGTTTGGCGGGGCCATCGCGCTTAACTACATTGGCAACGCCTACGAGCATGCGGGCGAAACCCTTAATTTTGGCGCCTTTCTCGCCTTCATGGGAGTCAACTTTGCTACCTTCTGGCAGTTCGTCATCCGGCGGCAGCCGGGACGAAAATGGAGAATCTTCGCTGATGCCGCCCTGCCCTTGTTCGGCTTTGTCTTCTGCGGGCTCATCTGGTGGAACCTCCACCCGATCGCGAAAAAGGTCGGATTGGTCTGGTTCATTTTGGGGTTGGTACTCCTGATCGTCAAAACGCGCGGCTTCCGTTCGAAGCCGGTCATGATTGATTTCAGCGAAGGGTAGGAAAGGGCGAGTGACGAGTGGCGAGTGACGAGCAAGAAGAACACGGGTTGGCGTTGCCTCCGACCGCGGCGCGCAAAGGAGAAGAGCTCAACACAGAGTTCGCGCAGGGCTCACCGAGGTCACCGAGCAGACCATGAACAGGGCTCTTTCTCCCGCACATTCTTCTCTGTTCCCTCCGTGAAACCTCAGTGACCTCTGTGTTGAGGTCTTTCGTTGCGTCCTTGTTGAGATCTCCTCTTGGTTGGCCTCATTACAGTCCATATGGACCGAAAACAAAACACGTGGGCCCGTCGTGGCGCTTGCGGGGAAGGCAGCCACATCGTCTGCGTGGTTGTGGCCCTGCTAGTGCTCGCGAGCCCGGCTTGGCCTCAATCGGCGGATAAGATTATCGACCAGTACTTGCGCGCCGCCGGCGGGGAGAAAGTGCTCCGCGGGATTACCACGGTAACGATAGAGGGCACGGTCAGCGATTCGGAGACCGGCAAATCGGGCTCCTACACGCTGATCACCAAGACGCCTAGCCGACTCTATTCGGAGATTGTGCTGGGCGACGTCCATACTACCGAGGCCTACAACGGCAAGTCGGCTTGGCGACTGGATTCGAGCGGCCTCGAAACGCTGACCGGCACGGAGTCCGCGCGCCTGGAAGCCCGCGCTCACTACGGTGCGGCAGGGCTGGCGAAGTATAAGAAGGAGAAGATCCGCGCCACGCTGCTGGGCGATGCGACGGTGCACGAGCGTCCCGCCGATCATGTCCAGATAACAACTGCCGCGGGCCTCCGGCAGGAGGTCTTTCTCGATAAGCAGAGCCACCTCCTGGCCGAGGAAAGAACACCGGATCCCAGCGACGAAGGCGAGCGGATCACCTACGACGACTATCGTCCGGTCGAAGGAGCGATGGAACCCTTCCGCATGGAGATCCGTCGCGGCAGCAGCGTTCTGAAAGTGGCGGTGACCCGGGTCGCAACCAACCTCCCCGTGAGCGACGCGGTCTTCGACTTCCCCAGCCGCTCCGCTCAACCGCTCCCCGACATCGCGCCGCTCTTGAAAGGCGTCAACCAGAACCAGAAGCAGGTGGATGCGCTCGTCGATCAGTACGCGTGCCGGGAAACGGAAGAAAACCACGAACTCGAGGGCAAGGGACACGCGAAGATGACGGTGATGGAGTACGAGGTCTTCTATCTCGCCGGTGAGGAAGTGCGCCGAATGGTGCGAAAGAACGGCAAGGATCTCACTGCCGATGAGCTGCAGAGGCAAAATGAGCGCGTCGAGAAGAGGGTCCAAGAGTACGAGAAGCAACAGCAGAAGGATGCCGGAAAATCCGCCGAGGCAAAGAAGCGCAAAGAGGAAGAGGCCAACATCTCGTCCGTTTTGCGCGTCTCCCGCTTTGTGAACCCGCGGCGCGAGCGCTTCCGCGGTCACGACGTCATTGTCTTCGACTTCGAGCCCAACCGGGAATACAGGCCCAAGAATATGATGGAGAGCGTCCTCCACAAGTTGGTGGGCGTGGAGTGGGTGGACGAACAGGCACGCCAGGTGGTAAGGCTGGAGGCAAGGTTCACCGATTCGATGAAGGTCGGCGGCGGCCTCCTGGCTTCCGTGCAGAAGGGATCTGCCTTCGTCTTTGAGCAGAGCAAAATCAACGACGAAGTCTGGCTGCCCTCGTACGCTGAGGCTCATTTTGTAGCGCGCGTGCTGCTATTCAAAGGCATGCAGGGAGATTTCGTGACTCGTTACAGCGACTACAAGAAGTTCCGCGTCGAAAGTGTGACTAAGAAGGATTGAGCCATTGATGGGTTGATGGCCTCCTTGAGGGACAGCACATGGCGTGGATCGAAGTGATCGAACCCGAAGACGCGACCGGCGACCTCCAGCGCGAGTACGAGAAGGCCGTGGCTCGCGCCGGCAAAGTCTTCAACATCCTCAAGGTCCAAAGCCTGAACCCTGACGCGCTGGCGGCGTCGATGCAAATGTATCTGGCCACCATGTACGGTCCCTCGGGACTGTCGCGGGCCGAGCGCGAAATGCTGGCCACGGTGGTCTCCTGGGCTAACCATTGCTTCTATTGAATCCAGGCTCACGGGGAGGATCTCCGTCAAGAAACCAGGGACGCCGAGTTGGCCGAGCACGTGAAGCACAATTACGAGTTCGCGAAGTTGTCGCCCCGCCAGAAGGCGCTCTGCAAGTTTGCCGACCTGGTGACGCGCACCCCATCGGCCGCGCGCTCGCAGGATCTTGAAACACTACGTCGGCACGGGCTTACGGACCGCGACGTGCTCGATGCGGTGGAGGTGATTTCGTACTTCAACTACATCAATCGGGTGGCGGACGCTTTGGGGATCGACCCGGAGCCGGAGATGCGGACGGCCCGCGAGCAGTGGGGTCACGATTGACGTTGCCCGATTGAAGATGGCGTACGAACGGCCCGGCCGAAGCATCCTATTCAGGTGGCGTGCGGCCAGGTAGTCGGTGGCCGCCGGCCGCGAACTCAAGCGCGGAACACAGCCCGTGGAGGGCGCAGTTTGGAAACTGAGAATCGTCAAGCGTCGATCGTCGATCGTCAAGCGGGAGGCCGATTCGCCTTTGGCTGGATCGATCTCCTGTGGCTCGCTTTTTTGGCCGGCCTCGCTCTGCCCCCGTCGGCATTGGGGTCGGAGCCGGCGTGGCACAAGCGGATTATCCTGCTTTGCATCGGTGCCTTCCAACTTCTTGAACCTCGCCTGCTCAAATCGACCCCGACGTCGCGCGCCTCGATGTACAGCGTGCTGGTCAAGATCGGACTCGCCACCCTGCTGGTGGCGCACACGGGGAACATTTTCAGCAGCTATTACCTGGTCTACTTCTTGCCGGTGGTCTCGGCGGCCATGCTTTTCGGTGTGTGTGGGACGCTCGCCGCGACGGCGCTCGCTGCCGCCGCTTACTGGTCCTTCCTGATTCCGGCGCTCCAGGAATACGAGTTCACCGCTGAGAGCGCCACCGAACTCGCCATTCGCACCCTTTTCTTCTTCCTGGCAGCGATGGTGGTGAATCGCCCCGTGATGGAGTATCGCCGCCAGACGGCGCGCTATCGAACGCTGGCCGAAACGCTGGCGGAGACCAATCGTCAACTGGCGCAGGCGCAAGCGGAGGCGCGGCGCTCGGAGCGCCTGGCGGCCCTCGGCCAGCTCTCGGCCGGACTGGCACACGAGCTGCGTAACCCGCTGGGCGTGATCAAGGGCTCGGCCGAAATGCTCGCCCGGAAGCTGCCCACCGGCGACGCGCTGTCCGTAGAGTTGGCGGGATACATTTCGAGCGAAGTCAACCGGCTCAACAGCCTGGTGAGCCGCTTCCTCGATTTCGCCCGTCCGCTGGCACTCGACCGGCGCCCGCAATCGATCCCGGCACTCGTCGACCGCGCCCTCAAGTTCGTACACGACCAGTGGCCTGACGCGGGGATCGAGGTCGAACGCGACTACGCCGGCGGGCTGCCGGAAGTATCGGTGGACGGGGAACTGTGCGAGCAGGTGTTCACCAACCTGGCGCTGAACGCTTACCAGGCGATGCGGGACCAGCAACGTAGCCTGGCCGAGGAAGCGGGAGCGGCCGGAGGGGCGCCAGGAAAACAATCGGGAGCGGGTGGCCCGCAAGGTAAGCTCCGAGTATCCATCCAAGCGGCGGAATCGGATGGACGGCGCGGCGTCGAGATCGACTTTACGGATTCGGGCCCCGGCATACTGCCGGACCTCGCCGAGCAGATCTTCAATCCGTTCTTCACCACCAAGAAAGACGGCGTGGGTCTCGGCCTCTCGATCGTTTCCAAGATTGTGGACGACCACCGCGGTTGGATTCGCGTCGCCGTCCCGCCAGACGGGACGGGAAAGGGTGCATGTTTTCGCGTGTTCCTGCCCGCGGAGTAGCGGCGCGCCGTCAGAGAGGCTGGAGACTGGAAATCGGTGAATCGTGATCGGTCTTAACGACAATGCGAGGACTCTCGCTCAGATGAAAGACTTCCAGTTTCCTTTCGAAAGAAAAAGCTATGCCAACGATCCTCATCGTCGAAGACGAACCCAAGATGCTCCGCCTGTTGGAGCTGAACCTTGCCGAGGATGGTTACACGACGCTCGCTGCCGCTGACGCCGAGGCGGCATTGAAGCTTCTGCGCAAGGAGAAGGTCGACTTGATCGTGACCGATCTGAAGCTGCCGGGCATGAACGGCCTGGAGTTTCTGCAGGCGGCGAAGCGCACCAACGCCGCGCTGCCCGTAGTGGTGATGACCGCCTACGGAACCGTGGAAACCGCCGTCGAAGCCATGAAGGCGGGCGCCAGCGACTTCGTCCTCAAGCCGTTTTCGTTGGAAGAGATCAAGCTGGTGGTCCGCAAGGAACTCGACGTACACCAACTGCGCGAAGAGAATCGCGATCTGCGCGAGGCGCTGGGCCGCCGTTATGAGTTCAAGAACATTGTGGCGCACAGCCCGCGAATGCAGGAGGTGCTGGCCACCGTCGATCGCGTGGCCACCACCAACGCCACCGTACTGCTCGGCGGCGAAAGCGGTGTGGGCAAGGATCTGATCGCCCGCGCCATCCACCAGCATTCTCGCCGCGCCGCCGGACCTTTCATCAAGATCAATTGCACGGCCATCCCCGAGAACCTGCTGGAAAGCGAACTCTTCGGCTACGAGAAAGGAGCGTTCACTGGCGCCGCGACCTCCAAGCCGGGCAAGTTCGAGCTGGCCGACAAGGGCTCGATCTTCCTCGACGAAATCGGCGACGTGCCGCCGGCCATCCAGGTTAAGTTGCTGCGCGTTCTGCAAGAGCGCGAGTTCGAGCGCCTGGGAGGCACCCGGACGCTGAAGGTCGACGTGCGGCTGATCGCCGCCACCAATCGGGACCTGCGGGCCGCGCTGGAGGACGGAACCTTTCGCGAGGACCTCTACTACCGGCTGAACGTGGTGCCGATCTCCATCCCGCCGTTGCGGGAGCACAAGGAGGATATTCCCTACCTCGTCGATCACTTTGTGCAGCGCTTCGTTCGGGACTTTGGCAAGCCGATCAGCGGCGTCACGCCGGCCGCGGTGAAGGTTCTCACGGACTTCCACTGGCCCGGCAACGTCCGCGAACTGGAGAACATCATCGAGCGCGCCGTGGCGCTTTCCTCCGGGACGGTCCTCGACGTGGGCGACATTCACCTGGACTGGCGGCCGGGCTCCCCCGCCGCCCTGTCGGGAGAGACGTCTAGCCTCGCCAACGGCGCGGCAGCCGCCCCGGGCTCCGCCGCCCAACTCGTGTCCTTTCCGCCCGACGGCATGACGCTGGAGCAGTTCGAGGACGAGATCATCCGTGAGGCGCTGCGCCGCGCCGGAGGCAACAAGAGCCAGGCAGCGCGGCTGCTCGGCCTTTCACGCAACGCCCTGCGCTACCGTTTGTCCAAGCTGGGCGTTCCCGATGAACCGGAGGTGTAAGCGCGCTGGCGGGCTCATCGCCCCGTCAAGCAGCAAGCGCCTTTGGGAATGGGCGATCCGTGGGGACACGTCGGCGGGTGCTTGAGGAACAGGCAGATCTTCTCCGTGACTTGCGGGCTCAGGGTGTGCTCGATCTGATGGGCATTCTCGTCGAGCAGGTCGACATCGAGGCCGAAGGTCATGTGGAAAAGGCACTCGGCGAGGCGATGGCGGCGGACCTCCAGCCGGGCGCGCTCCTCGCCTCTCCCGGTCAGCCGGATCAGGCCCTCGTTCAGGTCAATCCAGCCCCCCGCGGCCATGAGGTTGAAGGTGGCCCGGCTCTCGACATACTCCGGCAGCGCCGCGGCCGGTACCGGGTCCACGTGCTTCTCCTCCCGCGCCTTCCACACGGCGTGCAGCAGGTCGTCGACCAGGTCTTCCTCGCGATGCAGCAGGAGGCCGGCCTCCGTCAGGTGGCCGTGGTGCAGTTCGATACGCCGCTCGGCCATGCGCCCCACTTCCGGGTCGTGCGTCACCAGCACGATGGTGTGCCCCTCGCGGTGCAGGTCGGTGATGAGGCCCATCACGATAGCCTCGTTCACCTCGTCGAGATTGCCGGTGGGCTCGTCGGCGAGAATGAGGTTGGGCTGATTGATGAGGGCGCGGGCCACGCACACCCGCTGCTGCTCGCCGCCGGAAAGTTGCGAGGGCAGGTGACGGAGCCGGTTACCCAGGCCCACGCGCCGCAGCGCCGCCTCCGCCTCGCGCTCGTCAGCTAGGCTATGAAAGTACTGAGCCAGCATCACATTCTCCACCGCCGTCAGGTAGGGGACGAGATGAAACTGCTGGAAGATGAACCCGATCTTTTCGGCCCGGAAGCGCGCTACTTCGGCGGGCGGAAGATGGGCCAGGTCCAGGCCGTCTGCCGTGACGCACCCCTCACTGGCGGAATCGAGGCCGCCGATGATGTTCAGCAGCGTGCTCTTGCCGGAGCCGGAGGGACCCATCACGGCGATCCACTCGCCTCGCTCCACCGTCAGCGACACGTGGTCGAGGGCGTTCACGTCGCCGTATCGTTTGGTCAGGTTTTCGATCTCAATGATCGGCATATTTGAATCTGCGGTCAGTACTCAGTGCTCAGTTTTCACTTCTCGGCGAATTAAACACAGAGGCGCGGAGACACAGAGAAGAACACGAGTGTCACATGAAGATGTCGTTTGTTCCGGACCTTCCCATTTTTCTCAGTGCCTCGGTGTCCCTGTGATGGAAGTTCCTTCCCTCACCATTCACTATTCAGAATTCGCTACTCCCCTTTTAACGCCACCGCCGGCTGGACGTTGCGTACGATCCGCACCGGAAAAGCGGTGGCCACCAGAGCTAGAAGCATGCTCGCGCCCGCGATCGCCGGAAGCGTCCACCAGGCAAGCTCCAGGCTGACGCCGAACAGTTGCCGGCCCAGCCGGCGCGCCCACTCCGCTCCCATCAGAGACCCCGCCAGCCCGCCGACCAGTCCCAGGCCGGCGCCTTCGGTCATGAACAGACGCATCACCAGACCGTCGCTGGCCCCCAGCGCCTTCATCATCCCAATATCCTTGCGCCGCTCCAGCACGATGGTGGTCATGGTGGCCATCACGCAAAGCATGATGATGCCCAGGATCAGGGCGGTCAAGGATATCAGCACGCCGCGAATGGTGGCCAGCACCTTCCCCTCGGAGTAGACAATCTGCCGGATCGGACGTACTTCGAGGCCGGGCAGAGACCGGGAAATCTCGCGGATCGCTTGCTCCACCCCGGCCGCTTCACCGGGGACGCTCAGCTCCACGAGGCTGAGTTTTCCATCCAGGCCAGCCAGCCGCTGAAGCGCCGGCAGCGGTACAAATACCTGATCGTCCTCCGAGGCGCCCGTGGACAACACCGCCCCAATCTTAAACTCGACCTCGCGGTCCGGGGTCCGCTTGCCGGCCGAAGAGCCCCCGACAATCGATCCTGACCCGCCCGCCACCGAACTCACAGGCACGAGCCGTACCGCATCGCCCGGCGCAAGGTGCAAAGTGGAAGCCAAGTGGGCGCCAATCGCGCACGTTGCCTGGTCCCCCGTCTGGAGATTATCCGGGCCTTCGTTGCCCTCCTTACCTTCCACGCGCCATCCCGAGTTCATTTGATGCAGGCCGGCGAAGTCGGCGCCTACCGCTACCACATTCACCGAGTCCGGCAGCCGGGTAGCCATCGGGTCTTGCCGGGCGGGAACACTCACCAGCTCAGTCACCAGGTAGAGCACCGGAACGGCCGTGAGCCCAGGGGTTCGCTGGCGTAGCGGATCGAGCGCGGCCAGAACGCTCTCATCCATCAACCCGGTTCCGTTTGCCGTCGCCGATTGGCCGGTTGCAGGCGCCAGCACCACGTTGGCACCGTAAGCCCGAAACTCCTGGGTCATCTTGCGCCGCACGTCGGCGTAGAGGTTCAGTAGCATCGACATCACGGCCGCGCCTGCCAGCAGCGATCCCGCCGCCAAGGCGGCCTGCGGGCGCTTCACGGTGAGGGCGCGAAACCACAGGCGCCAGAAGAGCGAGCGGCGAGTTCCAGCTTCAGTTTCTTGGCCCATCGGCATCCTGATACTCTCACCGGCCATCATGCCGGTCTGTGATCTACGTCACGAAGATTAATCCATTGCCGCGCTTAAACACAGAGGCACAGAGACACAGAGAAGAGAACGAATCACACGAAGACACCGCCTTTTTTCCCGCCGCTCCCGTTTCTCTCTCTGTTTCTGCAAACCACGGTCGTAATTTCTTGCTTTCCTGGCAAGGGTTTTTGACCATGATCTCTTACCTTTACGCTTCGGCAAGGGACCCCTCATCCGGCCTCCTCCGTCGGCCACCTTCTCCCCTAGGGAGAAGGCTAGGCCTGTAGTTCCTTGCCCTCTCCCAGGGGAGAGGGTGGACCGCGTCCGGACCTTTCACCAGCCGGCGCGGGACGGGTGAGGAATCGCGTCCTGGAAATGCCTGGCGCCAATCTGGAAAGGCCGACTCTGGCATTTTGACTTTCATGCGGCTACGCCGCGCTGTGTTCAAAGCTCCTTCACATTTTCCTTCACAGTTCCTCTAACATCTAAGCGAATCAATCTCGCAAAACGACGGCCGGCGAAAATTTCAGCACTCGGGCCAAGGGCAGCGCGCTGCCGGCGAGTGCCACCAAAAGCGCCACCGCCAGCGCCGCCGGCAGGATCACCCAGTGGACCCCGGAAGGCGCACCGAATACGGCCGAGGCGAGGCTTCGCGCCAGCACCGTCCCGCCCAGGTAACCCGCGACGCCCCCGGCAAGGCCGATCACCAACGCCTCCAGCATAAACAGTGTCACGACGCGCGCGTCGGTGGCCCCGAGCGATTTGAAGAGTCCGATCTCGGCGCGGCGCTCGAGCACATTGGCCAGCATCATCGAGGCCACCGCCAGGGCCGCCGTGGCCAGCGCCGCCACCACCAGGGCCCACATCAGGACGCCCACGCGGTCCATGATCTTGCCTTCCGTGTCCGCCACCTGATAAACAGGCTTCGCCTCGGCTCCCGGAATCACTTGCCGGATCTGGTAGGCGATGGAAGAGGCGTAGGGCGTGCAATACCAGCGGTCGAACTCCTCACCGTTGAGCTTGGTGACGTCGGCGCGCGCAAAGGCGTCGTCCGGCGTGGTGAGGGCGCTCACTTCCACGCGGCGAACCTTGCCTTCGAGGCCCGCGAGTTTCTGCACGGATGCGAGAGGGGCGAATACCTGATCCTCTTCCGGCCCGCCCGATTCCAGGATGCCGCGGACCGTAAACCGGGCGACGGCCGAGGCTGGCTGACCACTATGTTTGTCACGGTTGTCGCCATCGGCCGACGCGATTCCGGCTTGGCCGTTGGCGCCTTTGGCGGGCGTAGGTTGGTCGATTTGAACCGCGAGCGCCTGTCCCGGCTTCGCGCCCAGCGTGCTCGCCAAACGCTTGCCGATAAGGCAGCCGGGCGGGTCGCCCTCGGCATCGACATCGGTCGGCCAGCCGCCGTCCACTTTCCAGGTGGGATGAAGCTCCTTCAGGCCGGTGTGGAACACGTCGGACTTTTCCACCTGAATCGACTCGTCGAACCAGGTCCCGATCACCACCGTCGGGCGCCCGTCGATGGATGCCGGTGCGTAGACGAACGGCGCAAAGGCCACAATATTGTGGCGCCAGAAGATTCGCTTGAGCTTCACCAGGTCGCTTTCGGCAAGGAAGGCTCCCTCGCCGGCGGGACGGTAGTCAACACCGCCGACCGCGACGGGCAGGCCGTCCGCTGCGGGGGTGATGGAGATATTGGCGCCGAACGACCGCAGCTCGCGGCTCACCTTGTCGCCCACGTCGATAGCGATGGTAGCCACCGTCGTCGCCGCCGCAATCCCCAGCGCCACCGCGGCAAAGCTCAGCAGCTTGCGCCGCCGGCGCCGCACCAGAGACTCGCGGATGATTCGAACCAGCATAAGAAAATCGACAATCGTCAATTCCTCTAGCAGGGTGCTGAAAAACCCCGTTTCGAGCGGTCTTCGTAGCGGCGCCCTTTAGGGCGGCACTTTGAATTCAACAAGATGCCCGGCTAAAGCCGGCCTCTACGAGTGCCAAAACGGGTTTTTCA
>Ga0335081_10010486_pt1 | contig 14980 bp, 20 predicted proteins | sample Lox_Sample_35_FD_206713 | JGI IMG/M metagenome (GOLD analysis project Ga0335081, IMG submission 206713) | Soil microbial communities from Loxahatchee National Wildlife Refuge, Florida, United States - Lox_Sample_3.5 | ecosystem: Environmental > Terrestrial > Soil > Wetlands | place: USA...
GCCGATCCTGCCAGGAATGCGCCGAGTGCCAGGCTCTTTGCAACGTCCAGGCCACTTCTGATTCCACCCGATGATATGACTTCGGCCCCTGCTGCCCTGCACTCCACTATGCTCACGGGCGTGGGAACCCCCCAGTTCCAGAAGAGCCTTCCCATCTCCTCAAGCTCAAGATCGCCCATCTCTGCAGCTCGATAAGCCTCGACCCCTGACCAGCTCATGCCGCCTGATCCCGAGACGTCGATGATCTTGATCCCGGCCCGAACAAGGTCCAAAGCCACCTCCCGGGATATGCCTGCCCCCGTCTCCTTGACTATGATGGGAACAGAGCCAGAAAGAGCCGATCTTATCGCCTCCAGGACCCCCGACGCATCCTTATCTCCCTCGGGCTGAATGCTCTCCTGCAGGAAGTTGAGGTGGACTGCCACTGCATCTGCATCTATCATCTCGACCAATCGTCCCAGAATCTCAGGTCCTGATCTCTTGAGCTGGACGGCTCCGATGTTGCCAACTATCGGAACATCGGGAGCAGCCTCCCGAACTGCTGAGAATGTATCCTCCAGCGATCTCTCTTCAAGGGCTGCCCTCTGCGAGCCCACTCCCAGGGCCACACCGGCCTCCTGAGCAGCCTTTGCCAGGCGGATGTTTATCTGCTTGACATCGGGGTGGCCGCCCGTCATGGCGCTGATGATGAGAGGTGCCGCCAAACGTTTCCCGAGGAAGCTGCATCCGGTATCGATATCGTTCTCGTCGATTTCAGGAAGGGCTCTGTGAATCATGACCAGATCCTCGAAGGGCCTAGCGTCTGCCTCCACCGGCTTCTCAAGGCAGATTCTGATGTGGTCTAGCTTGCGGCTGGAAGTGGCGGAGGTCGTCATGCGGATTTCACCCTTGTGCCCAGGGGCTCGCCCTGGAGAGCCCTCGAAATATTGCCCTCTTTTGAGGCGTTGAAGATCACCGAGCCGATTCCGTCGTCGGCAAGATCGAGCAGCTCGAGGAGCTTTCCCTTCATGCCACCGGTCACATCCACACCCAAGCTTCCTCCGACCGCGTCAGCTAGAGAGGGCATATCCGCCCGGGTCATCTCGACCAGAGGGCTTCCTGAGAGGAGCACGCCGTCAACGTCCGTGCCTACGGCTACAACCTCAGCGCCCAGCGACCTGGCGAGGCAGGGTACGAGCTGATCCCCTGAGACTATTCCGGCCTTTCGTGAGACGTCCATGGCCACATCCCCATGCAGAACCGGAAGGAGTCCGTCCCTGACCATCTCCTTCACAGGTCCCACGGCAAAAGCCTCTATCCTCCCATCCTTGAGAAGGGTGCAGGAGAGGGGATGAACCGGCATGGGAGAAGCACCAGCCCTGCTCAGGGCTTCAACCAAAAGATCGTTCAGCCTGACTACCGATTTGTGCGTCAGCAACAAACCTTCAGGGCTGAAACTCTCGGGCAGGCAGTATCTCTTGGCAGGGATGTGCCCGAACGATCCGGCACCGTGCACCAGCACCAAATCGTCTGGCAATGATGCTATCTCCTCTGCCACGCGTCTGATCTCCTCGGGTCGCGCCGCAGCATCGCGGTTCTTGTCCGTCAGAATGGACCCGCCGATCTTCAGAACCCTGGTCACGGGTCAGCCCTCCACCCTCACGCCATCGCAGCCAGTCCTGACCATGAAGGCCGTTCCCCTGGCCTGCTCCAGGGCGACCGTCAGTGCCGCCGCCCCATTGGGTCGAGGCAGAGCAATCATGCATCCGCCGCCTCCGGCTCCCGTGATCTTTGCTCCGAGGGCGCGCCCTGCGCCGCGGGCTGCATAAATCAGCTCGCACAGCTCCCTCGTTCCGACGCCCAGAGCCTCCAGAAGCCCGTGGTTTATGTTCATCAGCTCTCCCAGCTCCCCCTGCCTCTGCTCCCTCATCAGAGATTCAGCCCTGGAGGAGATGGCACCGATAGCCTGAAAGACCGGACCAACTATCTCTGGTTGGCGTCTATGCAGGCTTTGAACACGCTCGACCTCCGCCATGGTGTCATGAGGCCGCCTCGTACAACCCACCACCAGGTCAAGCCCAGGAAGATCGATGAGCTGGATCTCGCTGGAGACGAGGCAATGACCTCCATAGGTCGCCAGGGTCGTGTCTGTGAGGCTTCCAAGGCCATGTTGCACTGCCTTTTCTATCTCGTGAGCCTTGGATGCGATCTCCTTTCTGGACAGTCCAAGATCCATATGACAGTTGAGGGCAGCGATGGCCGCCACCACGATGGCAGCTGACGACCCGAGGCCCGAGGCTACAGGAATGCCGGACTCAACGCTGACTCTGAGATCCCTCGCCTGGAACTCCTTAAGAACCGCTGAGATGTATCTTGTGGCGTTTGCGGCCTCAGTGGAATTGACCTGGCCCGAGACCAGATCGTATGAGAAACCCCGAAGCATCAGGTTGCAGGCATCAATCTGGGTTCGTCCCGGCATGTCCTCCATCCTCACCCTGGCCCGAAGATCAATGGCCCCGCCAAGAGCAACAGCGCCTGAGACGACAGCGTGCTCTCCGAAGAGAATCACCTTGCCTGGTGCCGACGCGGCAGTCAAAAAGCCTCCTCAGGTGAAAACGATCGCCCCGTATCCCACTACCTGGCTAAAGGAGCCTGTCACATCTCCGCTCGTAGCATAACGAAGCAGCTTTCCGCTCGCGGCCTTGCCGGTCGCTGCAGCCAGCGCCGCAGCGGCAGTCATGGCTGCAGCTATAGGGCCGTAGCCACAGGCCGTAGCGTTGTAATTGTAGACTCTGGCGTATAGCTCTGGCACATCCATGTTCAGGATCGCCTCGATGAGCTGGGAGTCCACTTTGCGGGCGACCTCCTGGCGTTCGTAGTGAGTGAAGTCGCTGCTGGCGATGACTGTGCAGCTCCTCTTCAGCTTCAGGGCGGCCTTAGCCACCTCCTCCCCCACCTCGACCGCAGTCTCCTCGTCCTGAAGCCCCATGGCGATGGGTAGAACCCTGAACCCCTGGAAGCGAGCCTGGAGAAAAGGTATCTGCACCTCGATGGAGTGCTCGTGCCTGTGGGCCAGCTCATCGTGATCGATGATGCTTCCAGCCAGGGCATCCGCCAGCTCGATGTCTGTTTCGACAGTGCCTAGCGGCGTCCGCCAGGAATCGCGAGATAGTGCCACAGCGGCTCCAAGGCCGTGATGATTTGGTCCGAGGATTACGTAGGTGTCCCTTTTAGGAAGACAGGAATAGACCTCGGCTGCCACAGCGCCTGAGTAGACGTACCCTGCATGCGGAACGACCGCTCCGAGAGCCTCGACCTCCTCGGCTGCGGCGGAATGCAGCATTTCGTCCAGCTGGTGCATCAGCTCCGCTGCGGATGCGGGATAGAACTGACCTGCAACAGCCGGATTCCTCATGCCATCAAAACTCCATTTCGAAGTCGGAGACTGTGTACTTGAACCTGTCCTCTTCACCCCGCTCCCGAAGCACCTGGCGTGCTGTGAGCCAGTAGATGAGAGTCAGTGCCTTGCGGCCTTTGTTATTGGTGGGTATCACCAGGTCGACGTTCGAGGTCATATTGTTGGTGTCGCAGAGAGCTATGACCGGAATTCCCACATCCACCGCCTCGTTGACCGCCTGGGCATCGCCGCTCGGGTCGGTGGCTATGAGCACATCAGGCTCGATGTAGCCCTTGAAGGCCGGATTAGTGAGCGTGTTGGGCACAAACCGCCCCACATTGGCCGAAGCACCGACGGCCTTGGAGAACATGGTTGCAGGCCGCTGGCCGTACTGCCTGGCGGAAACCACCAGTATCTTGGACGGATCGTACTTGGCCAGGAACTTGGCTGCAAGGCGGATGCGCTTGTCTGTGGACTGAACATCAAGAACGTACAGTCCGTCTGTTCTCACCCTGTAGATGTAGGGCATCATGTCGTTCGTCTTCTGCTGAGTGCCGATGTGCACACCGGCTGCAAGATACTCGTCAATGGGTATGAGAGTCTCGTATTCTCCCTCTACCTGAATCACATCATCATCTTCCAACTAATTCACCTGCCTTCTTACTATCGCCTACCTTATACTATGCCTGCCTTATTCTACTATGATACCTATCATCGTCTACCGTCGCGTTTTACGGTGATGGGTATCACGCCCAGCTTCATCTCTTCAAGCGCTATTTCGAGAGGGTCGGAATGCTTGCTGTCTATCAGAACCGGAGCGCCATAGAAAATCTGCAAAGCGCGTGCTCCCACTATCCGAGCACGCTCGTATCTCGTATATTTCTCACCCTTCAAATAGCCACCTCAAAAGGAAGAGCATGATGGGGTTGCTGAGATTCGAACTCAGGTCACAGCGTCCCGAACGCTGTAGGATGGACCAGGCTACCCTACAACCCCCTTTCCCTTTACTGGTACCGCCTGAGCGTATCCACTAACTCCACATGAGAGAGGAGCATTCGCCGACAGCAGTATTTGTCGATTCCCAGGTCATCCAGGACCTTGCCGGGAGGCTCTGTCTTGATGCGCTCCCGGTACTCCTCCCAGACATGAGAGATTACTCTGCCGCAGGAAAAACATCTGACAGGAATCAAGCTGTTTCACCTGTAGGACTTCTGGTACTTCGCCCTAGCACCGAGTCCGCCGAACTTCTTCTTCTCCTTCTGCCGATGATCGCTGACGAGGAGATTTCTATCATAATCGGAGAAAGCCTCTTTCAGCGCCGTGTCGCCTGTCCACTCCACAATGCCCTTGGCGATGGCGGTGCGCACTGCATCCGTCTGGCCCATGGTACCCCCGCCACGGACAAAGACATCGATGTCTAAGCTCTTGATCAAATCCCCGGCAATCTGAAGGGGCTCCTGGATCTTGAGCCTGGAAAGCCGCGGCTCATAGATCTCGACTGGGACCTTGTTGATCCGAACAGTGCCCTTTCCATCCTTCAAAGTGGCTCTTGCGGTAGCGGTCTTCTTCTTTCCCGATGAATTGATTATCTTCATTTCTGAACCCTCAGAAGTTTGCGCCGAGCCTCTTGCTCAGGGTTCCAAGCTCGACATACTTGTCATTGCTCGCCTCTCTCATTTTCGCAGCATCCGGCTGCTCAAACTGCATCCCTTTGAACTCTCTTGGAACGCCCACGTATATCCTCAGCCGGGACAGGGCATCTCTTCCGCGCCTCATCTTGTAGGGAAGCATGCCGCGCACCGTCCTCTTGAGGATCATCTCAGGCCGCCGGGGGAAGTAAGGTCCTCTCTCTTTATGGCCGCGGGCCCGAGCCTGACCGTAATCGCTGAAAACATAAATTTTGCTGCCAGTTATTATGGCTTTCTCGGCGTTGACGATCTTGACCTCCTCTCCGGCCAGAAGGCTCTTGGCTGCCACGCTCGCGAGGCGTCCCAGGACCAGCCCAGTTGCATCTACTACTATCATCGTCTCACCTCAAAATCTTTATGCCAGATCCCTTGGGATGCAGCTCTACCAGCTTCTCTATCGCCAGGCATTTTCCGCCTGCTCCCTGGATCTTGGACATGGCCTGGTTGCTGAAGCTGAGGGCCGCCACGGTAACGCTATGCTCGATATCGCCCGAGGCCAGCACCTTACCGGCAACAAGAACTGTGTCATTGGACTCTGTGTGCCGGTTGATCTTGCTGAGGTTCACAGCAGCATAGTTGCGCCTGGGCTTCTCCAGTCTCTTGGCCACATCGCGCCAGATGGGAGATCCATTCTCGCGAGAGGCCGCCTTAAGATCGCCGATAAGTCGGACTATCCTTGGATTAGTCTTTTCTGAACGTGTCATCTCAATCCTCCGCATGGTCTCGATAAAGACCGACTCACGCGCTGTGCGCGCGTTCGGACCTGCCGGTCCATGCGCCCAGAGCCTTCGGGCCCTGTGCGGAATACCTGAATCGAATATTCGCCCACTATTTAAGTGTTTTCTAGAGCCCCCGATGCATAAACTTTATATATGGTGTATTCTTTAGCACATCATAGTACAAAATTATACATTATAGCTGGTGATCCATTGAATTATCTGCAACAGATCGTGGACGGTAAGGATCTCACCCTTGAAGAGGCGGAAGCCCTCCTGGGCGAGATCTTCACCGCAGCCACAGATGCTCAGATAGGTGCTTTGCTCATAGCCCTGAGGATGAAGGGCGAATCGGTCTCCGAGATAGCGGGCCTCGCCAAAAAGATGAGAAGCTCTGCCGTGCGCATCAACCCGCGCGCAAACGCCACCCTGGTGGATACCTGTGGAACGGGCGGCGATGCCTCGAACACCATCAATATCAGCACCGCAGCAGCCATAGTCTCGGCGTCTCGCGGTGTTCCAGTAGCCAAGCACGGGAACTACGCCGTGAGCTCGAAGTGCGGCAGCGCCAACGTGCTATCAGAATTAGGCGTGAACATCTCGCCCAAGCCCGAGGAGGTCCAGAGGATGATCGAGACCATCGGCATCGGGTTCATGCTCGCACCCGCCTTCCACCCCGCCATGAAGCGCGTAGGCCCGATCCGCCGGGAACTGGGGATGCGCACCGTCTTCAACATCCTCGGCCCCCTGACCAACCCCGCTGGCGCGCGAGCCCAGGTGATGGGCGTGTACGACCCAACGCTCTGCGAGAAGCTGGCGAGAGTTCTCAAGGTCCTCGGATCCGACCGGGCTCTGGTGGTGCATGGTGAGGGCATGGACGAGATCACCAACACAGGAGAAACTCTGGTCTCGGAGCTGAAGGAGGGTGAGGTGAGGAGCTACCGGCTCCATCCGCAGGACCTCGGCTACCCCCTGGCGAGCGCGAAGGACATCGCCGGTGGGCCTCCTGAAGAGAACGCCTCAAAGCTCGTGGCGGTCCTTCTGGGCGAGCGGTCCCCGGCCCGCGACGTCATCGCCATGAATTCAGGAGCTGCCATCTATGTATCCGGACAGGCCAAGACTCTGAAGGATGGCGCGAGGATGGCCGAGGAAGCAATTGATTCGGGATCATCTCTGCAGACCCTGAAGCGAATGGTGGAGATGAACGGAGATCCCGCCAAGCTGGAGAGGTTTCTTTGACCAGGATCAAGGTCTGCGGGATAATGGACGAGGCGGAGCTCTCCATAGCCATCTCTGAAGGAGCTGACGCGGTGGGCTTCGTGGTGGAGATCGATGATTCCAGGCACTGCATCCAGGCTGGGGAGGCCGCGGACCTCATTCGCAAGGTTCCAGTGTACACGAAGAGCGTGGCAGTTATCACTCCGCAGGACGTGGATGAGGCGGTGAGGCTGGCCACCATGACAAAAGCGGACGTCCTGCAGGTTCATGGACCGCTGCTTCCGAAGGATCTGGCGGAGCTGAGGTCCAGGGTTCATCAGAAGCTGATAGCTGCAGTGGCTGCTGGGACCTCGGGATCGAAGGACCCCCAGCGCATGGCCATGGTGGCAGATGCCGTCCTGCTGGACACGATGGTCAGTGGAAAGTTGGGGGGAACAGGGACCGTTCACGATTGGGACCAGAGCGCCGCAGTGGTCAGATCCATGAAGGTTCCTGTGATCCTGGCAGGGGGCCTTAATCCGGTCAATGTGGCGGAGGCGATACGGAAGGTCGGACCCTACGCCGTGGATGTGTCCAGCGGTCTTGAGGCCAATGGCAGGAAGGACCCTGAGAAGGTTCGTGCTTTCATGAGGGAGGTGAGACTGTGTCGTCAGTAGAGCCAGTGTTCGTGGACGTGACCAACAAGGTGAGCGTGGACGCCCCCTTGTCCCTTTACCTGGCGCTGCGCGGTCGGCGCTATCCATATCTTCTGGAATCTGTGGAGAAGTCGGGCCAGAAGGCCAGGTTCTCCTTTGTGGGGGCCGACCCCTCGGCTATGGTCACTGTGAAGAACCGCTGTCTTACAATGGAGTTCTTCAGCGGCGGCACGGGACCTACCGAGGAGAGGCTGGCGGCGTGTGTGGATGTGGAGAAGAAGGGCTCTGTATTGCAGGGCCGGATAAAGGAGGGCTGCGATCTCTTCGATGCCCTGCGTGCGGCCATTCCTTGCAGCCGGGGGATGCCTAACAGCTTCGGCAGGCAGGTCTTCACGGGCGGGGGGATCGGGTACCTGGCCTACGACCTAGTTAGGGAGCGGCTTGGCAGTAGCTCGACCTCCGAGACGCCGGACGCCCAGTTCAGCCTGGCCGAGAGCACCTTCATCTTCGATCACCTGGATAGGAAGGTCTACTTCACCATCGCCCCCATCCTGCCGGGCCCCAAGGTGAACCTGATCGAGACCATCGGCGGCATAGATCCCGACTACGATCAGGCCGAGGATCTGGATTTCCAGGGCCGCGTGCTCTCCGCAGGCGAGCAGCAGGAGTACGAGGACTCCGTTCGCAAGGCTAAGGTGCATATCAAGGATGGCGACATCTTCCAGATAGTGCTGGCCCGCTCGACCAGGATAGAGTGCCCAGACCCGGTCAAGCTCTACCGGAAGCTGCGGAGCATCAACCCCAGCCCCTACACCTACCTCTTCGAGTTCGGCGAGCTGGCCATCGTGGGAGCCTCGCCTGAGACCTTGTTCAACACCTACGACCGGAAGCTTAAGGTGAATCCGATAGCTGGAACCTGTCCCAGGGGCAGGACCAGAGAAGAGGACGACAAGTATGCGAAGATCATGCTCGGCGACGAGAAGGAGAGGGCCGAGCACGTGATGCTGGTGGACCTGGGGAGAAACGACGTCCGGTCGGTCTGCAAGTCGGGCACTGTCCAGGTGGAGGATTTCATGTCCGTGCTGAAGTACTCCCATGTCCAGCACATCGAGACCACTGTGATCGGGGACCTGCGGGATGAGTGCGACCAGTTTGATGCCGCCAGGGCCGTTTTCCCGGCCGGGACGCTTTCAGGAGCGCCGAAGCTGAGGGCGATGGAGATCATCGACGACCTGGAGCCGGAGCCGAGAGGCATCTACGGCGGAGGCATCGGCTACTTCTCCATTGACGGCAGCACCGACTTCGCCATCGCCATCAGGAGCGTGCTGGTCAGGGACGGCGTAGCTGCAGTCCAAGCTGGAGCGGGAATAGTGGCAGACTCGGAACCTGCACGGGAATACCAGGAGACGGAGAGGAAGATGGCTGCCATGAAGAGAGCTCTGGGGGTGGCGACATGAGCGGAACCGGAACCGAAACCAAGAGGCCGATCCTTTTTGTGGATAATCAGGACTCCTTTGTCTGGAACCTGGTGGACTACGTCTCGCAGTTCTATCCTGACACTGTGGTGAGGTCGAACCAGGTGACCCTGGATGAAGTTAGAGCCATGAAGCCGCTCGGAATAGTCATCTCGCCGGGGCCCGGCCACCCTGCGAATGCAAGGGATATCGGCTCGTGCCTGGAGATCATCCGACAGTTCGATCGGACTCCGATCCTAGGAGTCTGCCTGGGCCACCAGGCCATGAACATCGCCTACGGCGGCATCGTTTCTCACACCAGGCCGCTGCACGGCAAGACCTCGCAGATCATACACGATGGAAAGGGCATCTTCCGGGGGCTCGAAAATCCGCTCACCGGCGGGCGCTACCACTCTCTGGCCGTGGAGAAGCTGGCGCCGGAGCTGGAGATGGCCGCAGAGACCTCGGACGGTGTAGTGATGTCCATAAGGCATAAGACCCGGCCCCACTGCGGGCTGCAGTTCCACCCTGAGTCGGTGCTGACGCCCTCCGGCAAGAAGCTGATCTCCAACTGGATCGAGGACGTGGTAGGATACACTCCCTGATCGACGGAATCCTGGAGGCCTCCAGGGCACGGGGCTTCAGGGAAGCGGCGGCCTGGCCGAAAGAGGAGCGCAGGGACCTCCTCTCTTCCGCTCGCGCCCTGAAGTCCAGGGGCATTATTCCCATCATTGCCGAGATCAAGCCCAAGGCGCTGGGAAGGTCGCTCTCTCCGGCGGAGGTGGCGGCCTGTGCCGAGGCATACGCTGCAAACCACGCCTGCGCCATCTCTGCTCTGACAGAGCCCAGCCACTTCAAAGGCTCTCTCGAAAACGTCGAGATCGCCCGCAGAGCCGGCCTGCCGGTCTTGAGGAAGGACTTCATCTTCGACGAGCGGCAGCTTTCGGAGGTGCAGGCGGACCTGGTGCTGTTGATTGTCGCGCTGGGGATCGATCTTCAGAGTTTTGTGGACGTGGCCCGAGCCCGCGGCATGGAGCCGCTGGTGGAGGTTCACACCGGGCAGGAGCTGGAGAGAGCGCTGAAGACCGATGCCAGGATCATCGGGATCAACAACCGAAACCTGAACACTCTGGAGGTCGATCTCGGGACCTTCGAGCGGCTGGCCCCGAGGGCCAAGGAGGGCGGGGTCTTCCTGGTAGGGGAGAGCGGGGTGCACAACCGAGATGATGCCCAGCGGATGATGGTTGCGGGAGCGGATGCCCTGCTGGTGGGAACTGAGCTGATGGGAAGACCTGAGAGGCTGGAGGGGATCAACTATTTTTGATTTAAAATATATATCCCACATTCAATGAAAATCTCTTACAGAATATCGATTATATTCTGCTGGCATGAGCCGGTATCCCTATCGCACAAAAGATGATCGATTGTCAATATCGATGATGAGGGGCTACCACCCTTCACCTGCCGAATGTCTGAGCTATCCAATCTCTTATCTCGTCCCTCGATCGCCTGAAAGCGTTGATCTGATCCTCCTCCGATCCCTTTGCAGAAGCCGGGTCATCGAAGTTCCTGTGCATGGTCTCCCTCGCCGCCGGAGCCGTGGCAGGTGCCCGAAGGCTCACACCGCAGACCGGGCAAGCCTCTTTAGCCTTATCGCAGACTGTAACTGCCAGATCGAACAGAGTGCCCCGAAGCTCGTTCATGCCTTTCGAGCGCTGGCCCGATATGTCGATGCCGATCTCCGCCATAACCTTGACTGCGCGAGGGTCCACCCACGTCGCCTCAACGCCGGCGCTGTAAACCTCGTAAATGTCCCCGTGCATGGCCCTGAGCAGCCCTTCGGCCATCTGAGACCTCGCGGAGTTGTGAAAACACAGAAACAGGAGCTTCTTCTTTCCCTTGCGTTCGGATGCCGCTGCCATCAAACCACATCACAGCTTTTTTGCCTTTACTCCATCGATCCGCTCAAATCATCCAGCAAGAGTGCTGAGGCTCACTGTGGAAACCGACCCGGGCTTCAGGCATCGCCTGCCGGAGAGTCATCAGCCCCTAGCCAGAATCTCTCGGGCCAGAGCACCTGCTCCTCGCAGCGCAGCCTTATCATATCCTCCACCTCATCCAGTGTGATGCCGAAGACCTCTGCCAGGATCTCCTTTGCAGCCTGCAACTCCAGAGATGGCATGTCAGCAACACGAGGATGCGCTGGCTCGCGGGGCTCCACAGGATGCCTTCTGGACTTCCCCATGCGAACGATCCCTCTTGCCATTTATCATCATCCTGCTGCGTGCAAAGATAAGAACTTTGCCAAGATAACATTCTTTGCTTACGCCTATCACTCTGAAGCGGGCATGTGTAACCAGATGGCGATTTGAGGGCAGCAAAATTATCTTAATAGTAAGAATGGACCTTATGAACAGCAGATGGACTTGACGGGATTCGAACCCGTGGCCTCCGCCTTGCGAAGGCGGCGATCTACCACTGATCTACAAGCCCTGATACAAAATCGCACGAAGAGAGGTTTTAGAGGAGACCTACCTCTTCAACCTCCACGGACTCCACGCCCAGAACCTTGGAGAGAGCGCTCTCTATCTCCTCGGGACTGTGGCCGCCCTTGTCGTCCATGATTGTTACCACTATGAGGGCCTTCAGGCCGAAGGCGATGGGCATCTCCTGAATGGCGTGCATTCTTGCAAAGCCTGGAACCGCCTTCTTGATCTCCTCGGCGAGCTTTCCCAGATCCACATCGGTGCTCTCCGGCATGATCTTCATTCTTACTGCAGCTTCTCCCATGTCAGTCACCTCACGGGCCCGCAAAACCGCAGACCTTGCAGGTATAAGCGTTGCTCTGTTTCTTGCATCGGTTGCATCTGGCAATTACGGTGCCGCAGCTCGGACAGGGGAACCTTGCCCCGCCGACGCCAGTCAACATAATGCCACATGATATGCATCTCTCTGGTATTTCTTCCTTCATAGTATCTCCCATCTGGTTGATTTATTTCCCTGTATAAACTTTCCCGTGGATTGATGGAGGGACAAGGACTTGGTCTGGCCTGCCAGGCGCGCTTCGACCCGATTTCTCCCTCTTGTCCTTTTCGATCATTGTCTACTCGATTTTCTTTGACATGCAAGCAGACATTTACTTGCAACCCTTTATGGTGGTGCCGCCTTCCCCGGTTTTCAGAGCCGAGACGAACCGCTGCAGATCGGTGGCGTTTAGCACCCAGCAGGATATTTTGCTTGCCTTGAGAAGGCGAAGCGACCCCTGATCGATGCAGCTTTCCAATCCCATCAGGCTGCTTGCCGATATCTCTCTGACCACCTCACCTTCAAGGATCACGCCGTCCACATCTGTGGCCTTGATGAGAGGTGCACCAAGCCGCATCGCCATCAGAACTGCCACAGAATCGGAGGTGTAGTCCCAATTGTGCTCGATGCCGCGATCATCCTCTCGCAGAGTGTGATAAGGAAGGAGCACTTTCACCCCCTCTGTCCTCTGGACCTCGGCTGTAAGCTTCGCTCCAGTGTCATCAGCCAGAAGATAAGCATACTGCTCCATGGCGAGGATTGCCATCCAGTGTGCTGCCTCTTCGGAGATCGTATGCCTTGCGAAGAGGTCCCTCACCAGATCCGCCATCGGCCCTCCGCCGGGCACCACAAGAAAGCTGAAGCCATCTTCCGAAAGACCGCAGAGGACTTTCATCAGATCCCTGGCAGATCCCATGAGGCTGCCACCGAGCTTGATGACGTGGAACGACATGAATTTTATAATGCAGTCTTATAGCAGCTCTGCAAGCGAGGCCAGAGATTCCAGTACCAGATCGGGGGTTACCCCAGAGCTTGCCAGAGCCTCCTCACGATACTTTCCTGTCTTGACGAGAAATCCCTTCATGCCCATCTGCTGTGCCCCGTGCACGTCGGTCAGGATGTCATCCCCGATCATGGCCGCATCCTCCGGCTTCACTCCCAAATCCTGCAGAGCAAGATCGAAAAAATCCCTCGATGGCTTGCCCATGAGCAGAGATTTCTTTCCGGTTGCATACTCCAGGGCTGCCACGAAAGGTCCTGTGGAGAGGACAAGGCCGTCGGACTGCATCCAGTACCTGTCCTTCTCCAGAGCGAGGATCTCTGCTCCCTCCAGGATGAGCCTCAGCGCACGGTTCAGTTTCTCAAAGGTAAACCTCTCTCCTGCATCTCCCACCACCACATAGTCAACGCCTTTTTCTGTTATCGTTATTCCGGCTTCCTCGAAGTCTCTGTGCACGTCGCCGGTGACGAGCAAAAAGCATCTCTCCTTTCCGGATCTCTTCATGTGCTCTATCGCGGCCAGTGGCGGAGTGAAGATGCGCTCCTCCGGTATCCCGAACCCCAGGTCCTTCAGGCGTGCGGCGACAGAGCTTCTCCGCCGTCTTGTGGAGTTGGAGACAAACCTGTAGCCATAACCCCGACTCTTCATCAAATCAAGACACTCTCTTGCTCCAGGCACCGGGTTCTTGCCGACGTAGAGAACTCCATCCAGATCGATAAGAAACGCCTTCATCCGAAGTTGCACCTAAGGGGCATCTCTTCTCTCTGATCGCATATCAACTGATCGGGAAATGCCCTCGGATGACGAATAGCATCTCGTGAGAGCCAAGGCAGGCTCCCGGATCTGTACGGTTTGCTGAGATGGCCAGCCATCTCGGTATCTGGACCTCCATGAGCGCTACATCGTAGGCCAGCTACTCCAGGCCCGCAGGACTTCCAGATCTTTCGGTAAAAAGAGGCTTAACGGAGCTACCTGATTTTCAGCTTATTCCGAACTCGCCTGTATCCACCCATTCAGCCGTCACCATTGTCCACCAGTCTGTCGCAAGCCCCCTCAGAACATAATCGTAGGGCAGCCAGCCGTATCCTGCCATTCCCCACTTATCCCCCCAGGAGTTGCGGATGAGCATCGCACCAATCGTCTCTTTCCCACTGGAATTGTTCCTGATCCTGATATTATCATTATATCCGACAGCATCCACCGCATGGCCACCGATGGTCTTCTCGCCATTGGCAGGATAGGGGATCTTTCCGCTGGTGGCTGCGTCGGATATCGAGCTGTAGACTGTGAAACCGAAGGCCAAAGGAAGGCCCGCTGCAAGATTGGTCTTTATGCTCATCAGAAGGCTTTGGGGAAGCGTCCCCGGCAGATCGAGCCTGTAGTACTTCATAGCTTTGCAGTTCTCTCCAAAAGAATAGCAGAAGGCTCTAGGCTCAGCATCGAACTTCGCGACGTCGTACGGCCAGTAGGCCTCGGGCGGCACGCCGAAGAGGCGCATTGCGCCCATGGTCGTTCTTATGTGGGACCCTGTGTCGCCGGTGACCCCCATAAGTTTCCTGGTAGTCTTGTAGAGGAAGAGCCTCGATGCATCGATCCATTTCCCTGATACCTTCTTCTCAAAGTACTCAAGCAGGCCGACTCCTGCATTCGCTGTGCATGAGCCGAGAGCGCCCTGGCTCTCCACAGCCGGACACCACTTTCGTAGGTCCGCGGATGCGGGCAGTACCGAAGGGGCTACATTAAGAAGCTTCAGTGGCCCCAGAAGATCGGCCACCTCCGCTGTGCGCAGTGTGTAATCCCTCATGTCCGGAAGATCTCGAAGCCAGCCCATCCCAAGTTCATAGCGCCCTTTCCCCGTGCTCAGTCCCAAAGCTTCTGCAGGTACTCCCATTGACTTTCCTCTCCAATCTACCTCAATTGATTCGAACATCATCGGTGACGAAGATGCTCAATAAATGGACACGATCTGAACATCCATCCAACTGATGCATCGCAAGCATGCCTCGATTCTCAGATCATAAATATTTAGATAGCATTTGAAATAGAAAAATATTTAAGATTTTCCGTAAGATGAAAAAAGAATTTGGT